>JAAUYK010198627.1_pt1 | contig 15518 bp, 20 predicted proteins | sample 7278021 | NCBI WGS metagenome assembly JAAUYK01 (sample SAMN14350223, study PRJNA611818) | marine sediment metagenome | isolation source: surface marine sediment (1.8m) | place: French Polynesia: Moorea | collected 2018-08
AGTTGATGGACTTGCGCACCGACGCCCAGAACAGGTTCCTGAAGTGCGTGGTCAAAGAGGAGGCATTGTTTCAGCCCGATGGAAAGCAATACAGAATCGGTATCGATAAATTCGCTTAATTTTGAGTCGAGAGTACTGTATTAGGTAAAATTAATTGATTATAGGAACGACCAAGATTGACCATAAGGCGTGGCTGGCGGGGGATCGGCGAGTGGGCAACACGGCGTCCTCGTGTCACCGTACACCCGTTGGTTCCTTTCCAAAAGAGTGGATTGGATTGAATGTGGAGGTTAGAGAATAATGACTGCATCTAGATTCTTGTAAATACGTGTACGTCGTAATGTAGGATCCGAATGAGCCGTGCTATAAAGAAGGCGCCGAATTGGACGAAATGGCTCCGATATGTCAAAAGAATAGACGTAAGTTTTCATACGTATCATGCAACGCGAAAAGTCATAAACTTTTTTTCCAGCGTATTCTAAAGCCAACTTTCAAGCTACATCATCTAACAGTCCAAGAAGTAGGCATCAAAAATGTTTCTGGCCAATAACAGGACAAATAATGCTATCCCGCAGACGGAAACATTGACACGACCCTATCATTCGAGTCCAATGCGGCCTTCGCCATTGATAAGCAGGTCCAGGTGAGGCAATTTTCGTTTGTATGCGTAGATCGAAGTCTGGAATAGATTTGTTTCTTTCAGCCGTCCAGCGGCGTTCTCCAACTCTGGCTGGCCGAACACTCAAACGACTGGCTGCAGATCGACATGGGCACTAGCCGTTGGGTGGACATGGTACTCATGGTGCTAGGACCGAATCCCTCAGGCATGTTGAACGCCTCCGTCGAAGTCAGGTCTGCGGACTGAATCAAGACAAATAGAAAGATAGATCCCACTATGCGTCCCATTTCCAGAGTTGGAGACTTGTTCGTCGAAAGTAAGGGTCTCCACTTAATTCTGGACAACGAGGTACGTACATTTTGCAACAGTCGGCACATTTGTTTTTTGAAACATTCTAGGAGTGCACCTGGAGAAAAGTCCTTATTCCCGACCTGGAGTTCAAGGGCATTTGGCTGCCCTGCAGGTTTAGGCACCGGGGACGATACGTGACCGTGCAGAACTTCAGTGTGGACGAGGAACCCAGGCCCGGACAACTCCTTTCCATTGCGGAGCTGAACATAGTGGGAACTTGGCTCGAATAACCTAGCTGCAAATGAAACCGACTTGGACGAGCATTGTGAGCAATGTGAATTGACTAGCACGTACGCGTCGGCTCTATCCTCATTTCGTAATTACGGCGGCGGTATATATTGAGATAAGAGAAGCGATTAACAGCTCGTCGATGCGTCGGTGTCGTCTTTGAACGTACGCAATGTTGTGACAGGCGTGCAGGTGCAGGTTTTGCTAGCGTAATTTTACAATCAGCTGTCTGTCGAACGCGTCGCCATGGGTCTCGACGCCTTGCGTCGCTTTCCCGCCCGGATCGGGGCCACCGTGATGCTCGTAGTCACCAACATCACCATCGAGCCTGTCGTTATGCTCTACCTCACCGCGTACGGATTGAATGAGGTGCGTATGAACATGCAACCATGACCAAGGTAATGATGTACGTATTGGTTCGTGGCCCATTTCAGGTTATCAGGCCCAACCTGCTCATTGAGAAGGCATGCAGACAGAAGTTAAACTATTCGGAGACGGTCTGCGGAAACCTATCCGGTAGCTATCCCATATCGCATCCGTGCATTCGTGCAATGTACTTATTTAATCCTTGCAGCCTACGAGGACGCGGAGAGCGAAGTGTTCACGGCAGTGTCCGCGTACGAATCCGTGCTCAGGTACAAAGTTGACTAAAATGACATATTGCCTACAGTATCGCATTGGAGTCCATTGTGTTCGCAGTTCTTGTGCGTTCGTCCCTCGAATACTCTACGCCGTGATTGGGGGCGCCTGGTCGGACAGGCACGGAAGGAAGGCCATCCTCGCACTGCCAATTTTTGGCCAGGTGAGGTCAATAATCAACGCACTCCAAGCAAGTATGCATTATAAACCATGATCTATTGCATACTCTCAGGTTTTGACCAACTTGTCCTTCATCCTGAACTACGCCTTCCTCACCGAGCTGCCGTTTGAGGCGATGTCCCTTGAATTCGTTAATGAGGGTAAAAAAATGAGTTATCATGCGTAAAACATTAGGGCTTAATTGATCTAGTACCCCATGAACTAGTGTGCGGCAACTTCATCCTCTACTACCTGGCCGTCTACAGCTACATGTCCGATGTGACCTCCGAGGCCGAGAGAACTTCGAGGCTGTCTGTGCTCGATGGAACCGACTACATCTTCACCATGGTGGGAACTGCTATCAGCGGGGCGGCTTTCAAGTCAGAAAAGCTTCAAATCTCAACTCATTCTAATTAATCGCCGGTTTCCAACAGGTACATAGGTTATTATGGCATTTTCGGATTGGGTGCGGCGTGCGACCTTCTGGCCACCATGTACGTTATATTCATCGTTAAGGAGTCGATCGGTCCTAGAGCCCATCCAAAGTACTTACGAAGGCAAGTCTTAATCTCACATGTAAAAATTGGAAAAACTGAGCAATTGTGCGTATAGATCTGCTAGTCGATCTTCTTTGGTATCGCCACCATTGGCGGATGACACTTCAGACACGAGGTCTAATTACGGCGCGGCAGACACAGTTCAGATTCAAGTGAGAGCCAAGCTTAATTATGATGGGTATTTCATGAGCTGTGACCAAAACGTGTGCATTATAGCCGGCAGATAATTCGCAAGAGAGCACCTGCTGCGGGGGAAAACTGCCCAGACCCACGGACTTCATAGACGGATTCAGAACTGTACTTAAGGTGAGCAGGATACCGCCTATGCACATAATTGAGGTTAATTGCCTAATTCTCTGGTCGATAGAGTCGTCCCTCACCCTATCGCACCCTGATCTTGTTCACCCTCTTCAACTTCTGTTGCTACATCTTCGTCTACAACGGCACGGAGGGATCGCATCGGTTGCTCTACGCGCAGGACAAATACGACTGGAGCAGCGAGCAGTACTCCTTCTATTTGTCCTTCTACAGAATCCTCTATCTAGTCACTTTGTGGGCATTGCTGCCTGGAATGAGCAGGTAAATCAATCTTGTCATTATCATCAGTTAATTCAAATTAACTCTTCTTTACATGTAGGCTGTTAAAATTGCATGATGCGACCATTGCTATGATTGCCTCCGCCACGGGAGCAATAGGGCTGTCACTACCAGCCTTCCTTACCCAAGGTGCGGACTTTCGGAATTACGTTGAAACATGCACATGTGCTAAAATTAAAATAATGTCTTTGGTAGGTTGGGGCATGTACCTGGGAAGCACCGTAGCGATGTTCGGCCCAGCAGCTACTATTTCCACTAGGTAATTACTTAGTAACTAATTGCAGAACCCAAATCTGAACTGAACACTGTACGTAATTTACCGTGTCATTTAAGAGCGATGGCCAGCAAGTGCGTTGAGGAGAGCGAAGTGGGAAAGATATTCGCCATCTTCAGCCTAATTTCCGCAACGAGGTACGATTGATTACCTTCACTGAACTGCCAAGTTTCAGACTCAATCAATTTGCTTTGCAGTTCATCGCTGATCTACGCGGCGTTCCAGTCAATCTACAGGGCGACGCAAGAGACCTTCCTGGGCGCGTTTCTCCTCGTCACGGCCGGATTGTACCTGGTACGAAGTTCCACGACAAATAGAGTTACACTAAAGCGCGACCTTTTTCCCAGATTACGTTTCCGTCGAACTTGTACCTCCAGAGAAAACTGCCAAAGAATGCATAATAGACACTTAATTCTGTACGAGCTGCTACGTGTGTATTTTCTACGTACGTTACTGAGCGCACAATGCAATGCCCTACTCGTCTCTCTCGAGCGTCCTGCGATATCTCTCGAGCACCCCGACCACCCTGGACACGATGGCGTACCCGGCGAGGACTGCAGCGGCGCTCACGCCAAACCCGATGCCCTCGAAGATGAACCTCGGCGCGAAGATCTTCCAGACCATGAGGTGGCGCCGGAGCCAGCCCGCGCAGACCATCACGGAGAACAACCTCAGGGCGTGGACGGCGAGGTACTTGCAGCAGAGCAGGTACAGCTGCGACCGGGTCTCCTCCGCCCGCTCGATCAGCACCAGCTCGCCGCTGTCGAGCTTCGCGGCCGTGACGCTGCCCGGCGCGATGATGCCGCCGCCGCCGTTCGACGAGCTGCTGTCGCCCGCCGCGTCGACTCCTTTGGCCCTACTGCCCGCTTCTGAGGCCATTCCGAAGTGGGCCTTAATCGACGGCGACCACATCCAGAGGGTGAAGGGGGCGAGAAGGAGGAAGGGGAGCGCGAGGCCGAACAGAATTCTGGCGCAGAATGTGTTCCATCCGACGAGGAGCACGGGCACGAGATTATTAAGCGTGCCTGTGCCGTAGTCGGCGCCCGAGAAGCCAGCGAACGCTGCGGTCCACTGCAGCGTGGAGAAGGTCGGCTGGTGGCCGGTGACGAAGAAGAAGAGCGACTCGAGCACCCACCAGCCGACGACGGCCGACCACGGGACGTTGAACAGGTCGTCGTGTACGCTGAGGGAAAAGTAGGGAGTCAAATCAAGATGGTACTCAGCTCTAATAGTCTTAGTTACCTGGCTAACTGCAGGCGTCTGACTGTGGTAAGATAGACGAAGGCCACCGCGACCAGCATGGCGACGGCCACGGCTGGACAGAGGCCGTCTCCGAGCACGAGCATGGAGAGCAAGGCGGCGGAGAGGCAGACGGCGGTCAGGGCGGCGCTGATTCCCGAGCCCAGACCAAACACAACCTTCTTACTTCTGCCGTAGGTAGAGCCGGCGTTCTTGAAGTGGCGCCGCCAGTCGGACTGAAGCATCTGAAGGGATGAGGATACAGTAGTTTCAAAATGTGTCATCTTAATTCTCAAGATCAAAATGGGGTATGGTACCTGAAAGTATCCCTGCACGCCAAGCACGTTCGGCTGCGCTCGCCTCGCCATGGCCGCCTCCCTGCTCGACGAGTCGGCCACGTAGAGCAGCTTCGGCTGGACGATGACGACGAGGGCGGTGAGCAGCGAGAGGAGGAAGGCGGCCTTGGCCAGGAGGTTCTGCTGCCACGGCACCAGCGTCTTGATGAACTCGTTGCGCGCCTGCACCGCCCAGTAGGAGATCATGGAGACGCCGACGACGCCGGGGAGGTAGTTGGCCGCGACGACGGGCGGCGCGTAGCCGTTCAGGTTTCCGGCCGAGTAGAGGAAGGCGGTGGGAACCGACACGACAAACAGCGTGGACAGCATGGTGGCGCCGAAGCGCCAGTTCTTGTAGAACTTGTAGTCGGCGTCGCCGTCGCGCAGGTTGCCAATCGGCAGGTGGAAATCGCTCTGGGAGTCGGGGCAGCTGCCGCTGTCGACCTGCTCCTCCCGGCAGCGGAAGTACACAGCGGAGGCACGGAGGAGGCCAATCACGAGAAGTAGGACCTGCGTAATGTATAACTTGGGCAATTGCCCCAAATCTTGAGCATTAATTTCCATACCACAACGAAGGATTTCACGTTACGCCGACAGACTTGAGCCGCTGCCAAGTGAGGCAGTCGAAGGTTGACGATGAACACCAGAAAGATGGTCTGAGCGGAGAAGAGTAGGAGCCTTGACTCCTCCACCACGTAGGAATTGCCTCCTAGAACTGCATAAAAGAATTAGCGAACATCCTTCCAGTTACGATAAATTAAGCAATACTTGCCTGCCGCTAGCACGACCAGGAGAAACGCACAGAACTTGGACAGGGTGATCTCGCGCGTCGTCGACAGGAGAACATCCTTGAGCGAGCCGCGCAACTTGAGCAGGAGGGCGAACCCGCAGACCATGACGGAGATGGAGGCGGAGACGGCAACCATCATCTCGATCTCCTTGTCGCCGCCTCGGAGGATGTTAAGCGAGAGTAGAAGACTAGTGGCGCCGCATCCGGCGATCGCTGACAGCCACAAGGACATCACGAACCTTAAGCAAAACTTGTATCAGCGTCGCATCTTGCATATAATATATATCCCCTGTAGCTCTAGGTCTTACCTGTTGTTTATGACTACGGAGATGAGTCTGTTCCTGGGAATCGCGGCCGCCATGGCCAGCAGGCACGTGTGAATGAACAGCAGCCAGAGCCCGGCGGCCATGAGATTCAAGTCGAAGTTGACCCAGACCATCTGGCACATCAGCTTGGCGTCACGGATCAGCGACAGGCCGGTACGGATGCTCGAGTCCAGGCCCTCCTGGGTCATGTAGCCTCGGTGAGATCTAGAGCAAAAGCAGTTGAAGAAGAATTTCATGACAGCGTATTACTGAGCATACCTCTCGTAGGTGACTAGCTTCTCCCTGAGCTCGAAGTAGGCCTTCTCCGGCACCTTTCCGCCTCGAGTTCGATACACGTCCAGGTAGTTCATCACCTGGTCGACGTTGGCGTCGACGTAGCGGAGGAGGCTGCCAGATGACAGGCCCTGCGTCGGCGCCGCTCCCCAAACCGACTTGATGATTTTGCCCAGGTTGGAGAAGGGGATGGGGACGCCGAGGAGCAGGGAGAAGGTGGGAACGAGATCGACCTGGTAGACGGTGACGGTCTCGTTGGTGAGCGGCCGCGGGAATTGAAGGCGCTTGCTGTAGACGAAGAGGGCGGCGCTCACCTCGTCTCGCGAGTCGCCGCCGTGGTCGCCAGTCATGGTCATGCCGTGGTCGCCCATCACGAAGAGGACGCAATCGTCCGGCATGGACGCCACCACTTTGGTCACCACGTCGTTCACCTGAGAAACATATTGAATTTAATGCTACAATTTGAGTTAATGTTCTAATGCGTACCTCATTAAGTTTCCGTCTCATTTCGGGATGTCTGGGCCCGAACTTGTGCCCGGCGTGGTCAACTCCGAGAAAGTGCCCGATAAGGACGTCCCACTCCTTCTGGTTGTCTACGCCTTCCGTCTGGTTGAGAAACTCGTTGAGGTGCTTCCTGACGCCCCTGTCGACGGTGTCCAAGTCCCAGACGTCGAAGGAGGGATACGGGTGGGCGGAGTCGAACCGGCCGGGGAACAGGCTCATCCAGGTGTCGTCTCCGGCGAACACGACCCGCTTGCCGCCGCTCTCCCGCAGCTGGTCAATGATGTTGTCCTCCGTGATGGCGTACGAGCCGAAGTTGGAGGAGACGTCGATGAAGGTGGGCAGGCTGCCGGTGGTCATGCCCTTAAGGCGCTGCATTGTCGTCGTCGGCGGGTCGGCGAGGAACTCGAACAGCCGGCCGTGGCCAGATCTGCTCAGCTCGTCGAAGATGGGCAGCCGGTTGCGGTAGTGGGAGTCGCCCTCCCGCTCGCCCGGACTTGCCTCGTCCGTCTTCAGGGCGAACTCATATTTGAGAGCGTCCACGATCAGCACGATAGACTTGTTGAACAGCTGGGGCGGGCGCTCCGCCTCGCTGACGACGGTCCGGTCCTCGAGCACCTGCCGGCGGAGCAGGAACCCGCCCGTGAAGAGGTAGAGGGCCGACGCCGCGATCGTCACGGCCCAAACGAGGAAGAAGAAGTAGCGCATTCTAACAACAGTCTATGGATTCATTCACGTCCAAACACTCCAAGTTCACAGTTCATTAGTCTTCGTCATCGTCATCGTCCTTCCTCTTGGCCAGGCACTGGTTGACCACATCGATGAGGTTGGGGTTCTCGAGGGCTGCCGCGACCCTCTCCTTGTCTGCCAGCTGCTTGTTCACGGCGGCCTCCGACTCGTGGCTCCCGGGCGTGATGACGACGTCCACCTTGAACCTGGGCGGCAGCGACCTGAGCAGCTTCACCCTGATGGCGAGTCCGATGAGCGTGGCCATGGAGCAGTGCGGGATGGTCGGCGTGAAGTGGACGTGCACGCGGTTGGCGCCGTCGTCCACCGCCACCTTGTCCAGCTCGACCACGTTCAGCTGCTCGAGGGTGAGCGGGTGCTCGGGGTCGTTGATGTCGCGGATCAGGTCGAACACCTCCCTGGAGTCGAAGGGGTCGGCGGCGGCCTCGTCGTACACCTCCGACGAAGTGAACTCGCGCTCGTGCAGAGTCGAGTGGATCTTGGGCGCCGCGTTGTCCAGCTGTGACTGTCCCAGGGATGTCATCGTCGTAAACGTAGGCACACTGCCATCCAGGCTGGGGACACGTTAACCTAGGGACACGCAAACAGGTCAGCGATGAGCGATCCGTTAATTAACGTCGCCTTGTTAATTAATCATGAATAGGCTAATGGACTTTTCTTTTTCTTCTCGCAGTGCAGTTGAGGAGGAGCCACCAAATTATAAGCACAGAGATATACTGAGAAACAAGCTCTGTTACACAACAAGTCCATAGACTTTGCAAAGTGATCAATACGCATGTGGAGAATACATATATTTCTATGGAGGTACTATTTTGTTATCTTCGCTCGGTCAAATGAACTTTGTCTGTTGTGCGTTAAAGAGCACTTTTACACTTGACTTATGTTATGCCTGCTCCTGCTCTTCCACCAATGTTAAGAGAAGTCTTTTTAGTATGAGGTTCCGTGCTCGGAGCGAAACGCGAAAGAGAGCTGCATAAAGCAAAGCATCACAAACGCGACCCGACCTGTTATGAACGCGTTTGGCGTTGCAACTTTCAAGTGCCTCCTCAAGACCTCAACTTCTCAACCTCAAGTGATACTACTAGAAGCCCATCGCCATGTCGGCCGACGCCCCCATTACGATCAGTTCGTCGGAAGAAGACGGCGGTGACGAGGACGATGATATCCAGATCGTTGGAGAGGTCAAAATTGAGTAAGTAATTAGGATACACTCGATTTTTCCAGGTACCTAATTTTTAGCTTAATTCCAGCCCGACGCACGTCTTCCTGCTCGACGTTCAAGACCCCGTCTACCACCACGAGCTCGTGAACCGTATCAAGAGCCTCGGCGGCCAGTGTCTGACGGAGGCGACCACCTACGAGAGCCGGGCCACGCACTGCGTCATCGTGTCCAAGGCCAAGGGGACGGCGTCCTACACGCCAAAGGTACTCGATCGTCTTGACCGGGCGCTTAAGCCGTCTACGTACATGTCTATTCGCTTCAGGCCCTCGGCTGTCTGGCCACCGGCCGCCACCTCTTGACCGCCAACTTCGTGCTGGACAGCTGCAAGGCGGGCAAGTTTCTCGACGGCGACGAAGGCAACTACCTGCCGGGGTGGGCGGAGCCCACTAAGGCCGTTGTCAACTTCAGGGGCAAGAAGCTCTTCTCCGGGTGGAAGGTGGCCGTCATACTAAGGAGGAGGAGCAAGAAGAACGAGATCGAGCACGTGCTGGCCGACGGCGGCGCACAGGTGTTCCAGTTCACCCCGGAGAGGCTCATCCAGACCGACCCGAGGGTACTCAATGACCTGACACAGGTGACTTGGCACCTTGAAGATGCTTTTTGTCAGAGTGCGGCATAATTGTAGTGTCATGTACTGTAGATATTCACGGAGCCCTCCTACTTGGACAACCACTCCTTCAAGCTCTTCATGAGCGATGCTAAGAAGAGAAACTGGCAGGTAGCGTGAATTTGTGTTTTAGCGATATATACATAGAAGAGGTTACATTTTCATATTTTATGCTAAAGGTTCGGGTGTACAGCTACTTCTTCGTCTGGAAGTACATCATCGATGGCGGCAAGTACACGAACCACTCGTTTTTCTCCATTGAGAACCCAAGGTAGGAACAAGAACGACGCATATGAAACTCGTAACACTTTACCGATGTGCACTTTCAGCTTGGTAGCAGTGCTACACGCTCCCAAGGATGAGGAGGAAAGGCCAAGAGGCCCAAGACCTAAACGACGAAAGGTACGCCTAATGCGCTCTCATTCAATTCCAACCGCTACTAATTGACGCCCTTTTCAGCTCTCTCCACCAATTGCCAAAGAAGAAAAGCCAGCGCTTGCGACTCCGCCTCTGATTGAGATTATCGACGACGACGAAGTCAAGGAAGTAGCGCCGACCGCTCCGACAGGGACACGGAAGCAGAGACCGGTCACTGAACGCAGGGCAAAGGTTAGACAAGAGTCAAAAGAGAAGCCTGAAGTGATACGATCCGAATTATCTCTCTGCTTTCAGGATATACCCGTGATCAAAATTAGGGAGCTCACCGACGTCGACAGCAGCCACGAAGACGACGAGGTACAGGTGTTGGACTCGCACGAATACGTCGTGGTGGACAGCGGCAGCGACCGCGGGAGCAGCGACAGCTACGACGATCATGACGACGACGACCACAGTGCGGAGAGCAGCGACGGGGACTACGAGGCGCCGGCGGACTACGATTCCGCCGAGACTGTGGCCAAGACTGGGCCGGACTCTCCCGCCCGAGACGATGTTGCAGGGAAAGAAACCGAGTCCCCCTCGCCTATGGAAGGGACGGCGTCGCCCTCTACCACGGACGTTCCACCGGGTCCCACGGAAGAGCCCAAAACTGATGAGGCCAAATCACTGCCGGATAGCGCCAACGAGGCGTCCATGGTTCAAATGGATCCAGGGGGAGCGAAGCCGAAAGGACCTACTTTAGTGCCGGACAGTGATGAGGCTTTCAAAGCAGGAGGACAAGTGTCTGGCCCGATCCCTGCAACGAATGAGGCCCCTAGAGCGTCGATGACCGATGCGGAGACGTCGACTGCTGTTCCGTCTCAAGTCCAGATCTCAAAAGATGTGACGAGTATTACTTCCCAGTCTGCCTCAACTGTTGCAAAGACTGCCATTTTGGAGGAACCAATTCGGGACCAAGCGGCGATAAAAGATTCTTCCTCAACTGTGAAAGCGCCGATACCTTCTGCCCGCAGTCGCCCTCGGAGGTGAATTTTAATGTTACTTTTGACTTGTTAAACCTTAAAGCTAGCATGTCCTATGAATGTAGGCCCCTGTATGCCGACGTGACGGACAGGGCAACCATGAAGCGAGTCCTCCAAACCATCGTGAGCCGCCAGAAGAAGACCAACGAGTGCATCGACGTTGAGAACGTTCGGGCGAGGTCGATCCGCTTCAACGAGAATCAGGACTACATCGCCGAGACGACGTCGAGGATGTCAAAAAAGTTACAGACGGATATGAAGAAGTCTGTGATGACCAGCACGAAGGCGATCGCGGCCATCGACACCTACCAGACCTTTGACAACATGCTGGACTCTCAGGAGGAGGAGGACAGAATCGGCGGCGATCTGGACCCCGCTCCTATGCACGTCGGCGCTCCCTCGATCAGCGACTCCGATCGGCACAAGAGCCGCATGAGGACCCTGCTGAACTGCCTCGAGGAGCTAAGCCCCATCGTCGACTCGAGAACGTTTCCTCAGGTATGGTTTTGGCTGCATTTATTTGCACGCACTGTTTACCAAATCCCCTCATTATAGGCAAAAACTATGAACACGATCCTGATTAAGTTCGTCTGCGACCCTGCCGTCTCGTTAGAAGTGGCCCATTCGGCGTCCTCATTCTTCAACAAGGTGCTTTGTCTCCATCCGCCTACCTCTCCTAAAGCCCGGTGAGTACAAGGTACGTTCTTAAAACACGCTGAGCACGCGCATGTAACGGCCGATTTTATGTGTGCTTTTAAGGCTCTACTACCTGTCCTTCCTCCGCCTATCATTCGAGGGCGACATCAACGAGAGCACGGGGTCCCCGCACCTGTGGCAGCTGTACAAACACCTTTTGGACACCAAGTAGGAGCGGTAGTTTAAGAAAGGACAGTACTATTATAGATTTCTCCCGCAGGAACCTGCTCGCCCTGAACTATGTGACGCAGGTCATGCAGTCGGACCTGGAGTACTACATGAAGCACGACTACCTTCGCAGCCGCGACCCGACCGTCGCCCGCCCGCTCATCCACCACTTATTCGCCTGCAAGCCGGACTCGATCGCGGCGGAGCAGGCCCTGAGGACGATCTCGGACGCGCTCCTCGCGGCCGACGTCGACACCGCTTGCGTTCTCCTCCGCGCGCTCTCGCTCGCCGGACTGCTCTTCGCCATCCTGGACCGGGAGAGGAGGCTCACCGAGGTCACGGCGCGCGACAGCCTGAAGGCGAAGGTCGCCAGGATCGTGTCGGAGGCCTTCGCGGCGCGGCTCGCCGACGAGAGCGCGGCATCCGAGAGGGTCTATCTCAGGCTGCGGCTCCTGCGCCCTTCGTGGCTGGGCCTCCTGGTCTCATCCAACATGTCAGAAATGCCTTTCAACGTGGCTGACCTGGGATCCGTCTTGAAGATGATAGAGGAGAAGGTACGTAATCTGTCTTCAAATGCACTCTTTTGTCAAACTCGGATCCTCTTATAGGATCCAATGGACGCCCTTAGCTCAATTGCCCTGAACAAAATGCTGGACACCGTTCCGTTCCACGTGGTGCAGAGGACAATGGCGGAGAAACAATCAGCAGCGAAAGAGGTAAGAGCTTCTATTTTAAGAAGCGTCATCTCTTCATTCGACTTCTCTTCGTATCAGAAACTCAAGGTGCCTTACTCGAGGATGTCGGTGCTGTCCACGGAGGCGATCACCTCCGACAGAGAGGTCAGGTTCGACAGCGGCGTCTCGGTCAGCCTGGAGAGCGTCTCCGCCGGAGTGGACGCCATCAACAGGCAGATCAAGACCCTGGTGCAGAGCTTCGCAGACGTCAGCCTGGCCGGCGACAAGGCGTCAGAATCCGAGGCTATCAGGAAACGTATCGATGATTGCCAAGTTCATGCCAATTAGCCCAATTGACTCGTATGTGCCAGGTTAAATTAAGTCTTTTGGAAACTTAAAGCATGGCGCATGAACTTGGCGAATCCTGGTATAGGTCGCAGCTCGCAAGACTCACCTTCTCGCAGTAACAACTTTCTAAAGAAGAATTATCCCCGTGGTGACTTTCAAGACAGATGCCAAAACTCCAGTTTACGTACACGAACAGTATTTATTTAGTCAGATATATTTTTGTACATATATGTATCGCGTTTATTATTGCAAAGTGCAAACCCATAATAATCGCTAAAGAAGGCCTGGTCAGAATAAATTATCCACGTTCAGGCAGGACGATTCCAACTAAAGTTTTATTACAAGATCCGATGAATGCGTTTGTACATACACAAATGAGGACAGCGATTATTTAAGAACTTCGAAGAGCCTCGATCCAAGTCGAAGAGGGCGGAATCCTTGCCTCAGAGGAGGACTTAACGACGCGACGGTCGTCAGAGGGATGGATGGTATTTCCTATACCGGATTGAGAAATCTTTACGAATGCTACAATTAATAAGAGCAGTTACAGTTACGCTAACCTTTAGGCAGACCGTCCTTCCCTCGCGTAGTTGAGACTCAGGATCCCGCCTTTGGATCGTCGGGTTCGAGATAGCGGTGGGTCTACTTTTTGCTAATAAATGCTAATTTGGGCATATATAGACGGTAATTTGATAGAGGTTTTGATAGAGGATAGAGGTAAGTAGTGGCTTGGTAGGTAGAGAAGCGGGAGAATAGGTTTGGGTTTCCAATTTGTGCCGGGGAAAGCGGGAGGTTGGAGGGCATAGCAAATCGGGGGTAGAATGCTATTGAGGGGTTTAGAATCCTGCAACGCTTAATTATTTGCACCTGAAGAACTCTAAGGAGTTCTCGTGCCTGAAGCAGCATTGGGGACACTCGCCGCCATGCTTCATTCTAATGTGCTTCCTGAGGTCCCCCTCCATGCTCGTAACGAAGGAACACTGATCGCAAGTTTTGTCCTTTGGGGCCAAATGCTGATTTATGAAGTGCTTCTCGAAGCGCTTTCCGACGTAGTTGCACTGCATGCACATGAAGCGGTCTCCAATTGGCTTGCGGTTGCTGGCTATGAAGTTGGCATAATCGATTGGAATCAACATCTGTGATGTGCCGATCTCGTCGCCTCTACGCTGCTTCACGGGATTGCTGCTGGGGCCGCTATCGCCGTTCTTCTCCGCCGGAGGCCGTTTGAGAGGTCTGCTCTCCGCGGCGGAGGGACTGGCATGCTTCACAGTAGTGGTTCCAACGGGCCTGTTGCTCCTTATCTGATTGTTGGCGGTCTTGGCAGGGCTCAGAAATGGTAAATGGGCAAGCTTGACAGTGTTCGGGTTGTTCTGGCTATGGATAGAATGACTATTGAAAGGGCCGTTAACGGCGGAAAGCTTAAGAGAAGGGGGTTTGTAGTCGTGAGGAGGCGAAGAACTGCAAGATGGGGTAGGTGGATAGTGGAGCGGGCTGTCAGGGCAAACCTTGACTGATGTGGACGTGTGGGTGGCGTTTGGACTGCGGATACGAGAAGATATCTTTAGGGAATTTGCACCGGTATTGGCATGTGATGGGCTGCCCGGATCTCTGCCACTTGCATTTCCGCCAGGCGAGATTCTACGGGCGCGGTTATCGCCGGTGGCAACGGACATTTTTCTGTCGGTGCCAGCAGCTCGGCTTTCCGGAGCATCGTCGCCACTTGCATTTCTGCCAAGCGAGGCTCTACGGATTCGATCGTCAGCGGTGGTTACTGACGTTCGGCGTTTCGGGCAGGGTGAGATTCTAGGGACCTCGTCATCTACATGTATTGGGTTTCTGGGAACTACGATTTGGCCGCTTTTGGCTTGGGTTTGTGGGTCTAATTTACCATGAAAGATTCTATGCTCATCGTCATCTTTAGTGAGATTGGGACGAAGGGATTGACATTCCGTGCCATGGTGACGATCGTCAAGCTCAGCGGGTTGATAGTCATCGGGGGTGTTGTGGGTTGGGTGGGTCTCGGATTTGCTCGAGGGATTATACGCGTACAGGGGATTGGGTACTATGTTTGAGGTTGGCTCCGGTTTCGGTTTTGTACTGGATATTTTAACTGTACGTGATTGGTAGTTTTCTCTTTTTATGGATGTTAAAAGAAACATCTCAACGTAGGGCTTCTTCTTCCTCTTGTCTTGGGTATCTTCAGGCATTGCCACATGCGCCAGGTGGCTTTCGATGACGTGCTTGTAAACGTTCTTCGATCTCCTGAAGACTACATTGCAGCACGGGCAGATCTTGTTCCACTGCGGGCGCTTCTTGAACTTGTCGAATCTGCGACTCTCGTCCACGGCGCGGAGATGGTCGTCGAGAGTTGCGTCCACATGCGGCGAGTCTTCAGAAGCGGAACCTGTGGGAAGAGAAAAACCATCGTTAAATTACGATAGGAATTTGTTTTCTCGAAGGATCAAGGAAACGACCGCACATAATTGCAAGAATGGAGATCGAGAGTGGAAACTTTAAAGTGGAATCCCCTTCTGCCCTTCCTTCAACAATTTTGCATTTACCTATTTTGGCGCAGAGTAATTATTACGATGTACGTATGAATACCTCCTACGCACATGATGATTGCATAAATTCAATTGCGATTAATAAGAAAGTTTTGCGATCTATTCATATAAAGTTTCAACGTGTCATATTTTTTAGCGGCGTCGAAGACCCGCTCTATAAGTGACACTATGCCATTTGGTGGTATGGGATTTTACTCCGTGGTA
>JAAUYK010074494.1_pt1 | contig 15516 bp, 12 predicted proteins | sample 7278021 | NCBI WGS metagenome assembly JAAUYK01 (sample SAMN14350223, study PRJNA611818) | marine sediment metagenome | isolation source: surface marine sediment (1.8m) | place: French Polynesia: Moorea | collected 2018-08
CTCCGAAGACATGAGGAGTGAAAGTTCGAAGAAGCAGAAGGAGGAAGGGATAGACATGAAATCGGAACTGCAGCGGCCTTGAAGATATGGCTTCGATTGGACTGTGGTGAGTTGAATTAAGTTATACTGGAGGAAGGCCAAACATATACGTATTACTTGACTCTTGCCATCGTAGCTCCCGACAGGGACATATGTTCAGCGAATGCGGAGGACATTAATTTCAATGCTTAACCCTACGAACATTGGCATGGGGTTTGCCCCCCGTTTGGCTTTGATTTCAGTAATGGCTTTGTATCTTCAAGGTCGTGCAAGATAGGTAATTTTTGAAGGCAGATTCATGGAGAGCATGAAAGCGCGCTTCAAATGAGGTATAAACCATGGATTCGTTAGGATGTGGTTTCCTAGTGATTTGGCTTTGTTTCATAGTTACACTAGAGGTAAGTGGATTGAGAGTGGGGTTTGGCTTTGTAAAAGCGCCGATGCCAAACCAGTAGCATCTTGGCATGTGGTTTGGCATGGGGTAAGGCTCTGTAAGTAGAGGTTTAGTGCTAGAAATGTGTTGTTTAGCGTGCTTTGAGACGTAAACAACATCCTTGAAGTTGAGGATCGTGGTGCAGACGAGCTCTAGCTTCCAGTCATGAGCTGCAAGCGCCCTGTGGACACGGCTGAGAATATGAAGAACGCTAAGGCAATAGACTTGGTAAATCGGCCAGGAAAGCGCGTCCGGTTCTCGGACAACTTGGTCACGACCTGCGTACGCGAGGGAGAGAAGGCCGAAAACACGACGATCGTGAAGGCTATAGACAGTGAGAGGAAACCTACGAAGAGCACCTTGAACTTGCGAACGGCGTTCACGAGTGAAAGGGGCGACGGTGACGAGGCCGCAATCATATGCAAGTTGGAGGCTATGGACTTAACGAATTGCCCTTCGCAGCAGCCGTGTTCGTCGTGGTCGCCGGTCACGAGCAGTGGACGCAAAGGAGACGGGGCCGCAATCGTGAGAAACGGGAAGGCTATAGACTGTAGGAAACCTCCTCCCCCGCCGCCGTGTTCGTCATCGTCGGCGGTCACGAGCAGAGGACGCGAGGGAGACGCGGCCGCGATCGTGAGAAACGGGAAGGCTATGGACTTCACGAAAACTTTTCCCCAGCGGGCGTCGTTCTCGCTGTCGTTTCTCACGAGCATCAGTCAGAAGGCGTACGGATTGAGTCCGAAGAGGAATGCTCATGCTAGAGCACTTTCATCGAGTCTGTGGTTGCCGAGAGCGACTCCGGCGGTGGCTGCACATGCAGTCGACGAGGGCGCAGGCAACGTCACGCAGCCTTCGATCCTGCGCGTCTGCGATGAGGCCGATGAGATGTCCTCCCAGACCATCGAGTGCATGGACTTGGCGGATTGCACCGTAACTATGTTGTCGCAAAGTATGGTCGTGGCCGACAGGCGGGATGGAGACGCGGCCATGAATGTGAAGATTGCGAAGTCGAATGCCTTGGCCAGGAAGCCAGGCACAATTGTATTGTTCTGGCCGTCGCCGGTCACAACATGCGTAGACAAGGTCATGGGTGTCAAGAAGAGATTTCTAAAGGCTAAACGACCTCAGCACCTTGTCTGGTTCTGGCCATAGTCGGTCGATATATCGCGCGACAGCCAGGCAATTAAGGAAAATGAGAAGGGGTTTCGTTACACCTGTTTCAACTTCCGAAGTGAATGATATCTAGCTAGCCAGGCACAACAAACAGTCATCATCTCATACACCATCTGCAAGCGTCGAACAACATGGGCTTCCGCCGTGCGACGTTCTACCTCGACAAGGACGCCGCGACGTCCGTGGAGAACCTTGAGCACATCCTGACGCGTGTGGGGAAGTCGTTCGATCTCCGCGGGATCGTGCGTCAACAGAAGTTCGAAGGCTCACAGTTCTACGTCGCCGTGGAGGGGTGGGATTACCACGTTGACCGGTTCATCAAGTTCATCGAGACAGGCTACGCAGCCATCGGGTCAATCTACCGCATACGCCGCGTGTCGCTGAAGTCGCTTTCCGAGATGCGCATTCCGGACCGATTCGTTCTCGTTGAGGCGAAGAGGCGCGACCAGTAGACATTCTGAGATCGACGCGATCTGGACGAGTGGACAAACTATCTAGGAAGACGTACTAAGAAGATGTAGCCCTGTGTTCAAGGGAATAAAAGGCGTATAAATGTTCCCTGCAAACGTATTATCTCGATCGTAAAAAGTAATGTAAGTAACCCCTGGTCTCTGTCAGATTGCAGTTCAGCATCGAGTGAGCGATCCGGATCGTGATGGCACAGAAGAAAGGTCAGCTTCGATGCACGACGTTCTACCTCCTCGTGGACGAGGAGCTGGACCAGCAGGCGTTGTCGCACATCGTCGTGCGTATGGGCAAGTCCTTGGGCCTTCGCGGGATCGCGAGGCAGGTGGCGCCCTGCAGCCCTAAGTACTACTTCCTCATCGAAGGCTACGACTACAGGGTCCGCGAGTACATTGCCTTCTTCCGTTCCGGCGCCGCCGCGTTCGGGGAGCTCAGTTTCGTCAGGAGCAAGTACGTCGAGAGCGTGTCCGAGCTGAGGCTCCCCAAGGGTTTCTGGTGCGTCGAAGCCCAGGTGACGCAGGTCGCTGACTCCACCGATGACGATCGCGACGACGAGGAGAAGTTGAGGGCGTACAAGAAGAAGCACAAGTACAACTGAGTACAACGTTCAGATTGGTTGCGAGTACGGAACGACTGATTGATCCTTATCTGCGTCGGGCAGTTAATACAGAGAAGTAATGTAAAGGCATTCCAGGTGTAATTTATTGGCGCCGAGGATTCGTGTGTGTGTCGCGACTGATATACATTTGAGAAGGGAACGTATTAAACTTATCACACGTTAAATATCTGGTCAGAAATGATTGCGTACGTACTGCACAGGCAAAAATACCCAGCTAAAAATTTCTTTGGTCTACGTGCGTGGCTCGTAAAATTTTAAAGACCATATGTAGTACTTAATGGCGGCCGCTATATAGAATATTGTCGTGTACATGTCGCTGGTCGCTCGCAATTTCGAGCCGAGTGGTAAAAAGTTCATATGCCGCTAACTTTCTCTGGGAATGCCTATAGCTGTTATCGATCTAGTGCACTGACTGCTCAACATATTCTTCATGTCACTTCGAATTTGTCCTTGCATCCGCGGCCGGAGGATCGAACGCCGCTCTTGACCTATTCCGGTCTAGTTGAACGTCTCGTTGACGGCCAGGGTGTTCTCTCCGTCCTCCGTCTGCGAGTTGTCAATGTACGACATGTACTCGATGAGTTCGTCCTCTCCGTCTTCACCGTCCCTGGGCTCCTCCCTGCTCTCGTCGTCTTCGTCGAAGCCTCTGTACGGGTAACGCCTCTTGGACGGGGACACTTCGCTCTCTGACTTCCTCTTCTTGTCCCTGGTCACGATTGAGTTGTGGAAGGCGCCCCTCAGCTGGTTCTGGCATATCTCACGGTCGTAGCCACCCTTCGTGGAGCGGTTGGACGCCAGGTTGGCGGTGGAGTAGAAGAACCTCTCGAAGACCTCGGGGACGTAGGTGTACTTCTCGTACCTGATTTTTCCGGGGAACTGATGCTTCTCCCTGTAGTCGTTGGTGCAGATGAGGCGCACAGCATTGACGCAGAAGTTGTTGATGTTCCAGGAGACGTTGTGAAGCACGTAGCGCGTGAGGGCGACGACCCGCTCGTGACTCTCGAAGAACTCGTTAACCCGGTACTGAGAATCGAACGGGACATACGTATTCAGGTGCGGGTTCAGCTGGGGGTTCGTAGCCATGGTGAACGACTCCAACGGCCTGTCGTAGCGAGTGAGCACCCTCCTCATGTGCGAGAGTTCATCCTTGATCTGTACAAGGCAGCGGCTGTGAAGGTCGATCTTGTTCTTGAGAGTCTTCGTGCCGCGGTGATTGGCCATGGCAGACAGTGACCCGGTCTTGCAGATGCGGCCCGTTGCAGCGACGACCTGTCTCACAGTCTTGTTGCCGGGTATATCCTCCGCCGCAATGTTGATCTCCGCCTCGGACTTCTCGACCGGCGGCCTGGGCTTCGTCCCCACCCACTTGTAGAGGGAGCGCTCGATATCCTTGATGTGGGCAACGCCCCTGTCCGAGGGCCCCTCGTTACCCGCATCTTGGTCGTGCCCGTGGACCAGGTTGGCGGCGGTCTCCTGCATGGCCTTCTCGAACTATGGGTATGAAACGTAAATTTGGAGATCGTTACCAATGTTTAGCAGTGTTAAGGTTATCGCTTACTTCGGGATCGTTGAGGGGAATCGTCACGTCTTGCCTTGACGTGCCCATGGGATCGTCGAGGTCCTCGTCGTCGCCTTCCCCACCACCGGTCTCTCCCTGACCGACCGTCTTCCCGTCTCCGTCGCCTTTACCTTCTTCATCGTCGCCGGTGTCGTCGCTTGAGCGGCCCTCTCCAGCCGTCTTCGGCTTGAAACTGGGATCAGCGACATCGTCATCGATGGGGCTAAGGTCGTCCTCGCTTTCTTCCCCCTCCAGAGCTTCTTCGTCGTCGCCATGCTCTTCCTCTTCACCGATGGGCTCGAACTCATCGGCGAGACTCTTCTTCTTCTTTTCGGCCTCGCCGACGACAACGTTGCTTGCGCCCTTGCCGACGCCTTTCCCTTTGCCTTTGCCTCCGGCGGCAGCAGCGGCAGCGGCCGAACGCGTGAAGTGAATTTTGTGGGGGCCTCCTCCAGTTACAGCCGTTTTGGCCTTGGCGGGTGCGTCGGTCGTGGCCTTAGCCTTAGCGGCGCCGCTTGTTCCGGCTGCGGTCGTTGTGGCCGTGGCCGTTGTGGTCGTAGCGGCAGCGGTGGTCGCTGTGGTGGCTGTGGCGGGTGCGCCAGTCGCGCCCTGAACTTGGCCTGTGGCGCCGCTAGTCCCTGCTGCGGTTGTTGTGGCCGTGGCCGTTGTGGTCGTAGCGGCAGTGGTCGTCGCTGTGGTGGCTGTGGCGGGTGCTCCAGTCGCGCCCTCAACTTGGCCTGTGGCGCCGCTTGTCCCAGCGGCGGTCGCCGTCATGGTCTTAGCCCTCTGCTTAGGGGGGACGCCGCTTGTACCCGCACCCGTAGTCGTCGTTGTAGTAGCTGCAGTTGCCGTAGTTGTAGTCGGAACCGTGGCCGTCACGGTGGCGGCGGATGGCATCGTGGGGATGCTCGTGCCCCTGGGGGGCAAGGGAGCCACTTGCGGCAAGTTGTGGCGAGCTTGAAGCTGAGCGGCGGTGGTAGTAGTAGCCGCCGATGACACGGGCATGTTCCCAGGGTTTACGCCCACCGGCGCCTGTCCGTACATCATCGGCGCGTACGGATACATGCCGGGGATGGCCTGCATGGGGACCATGCCCTGCATGGCCATGGCTGGATAAGCAGTAGGCCCGGAGCGTTCGGCGGCGGTGAGATAGGGATTGTTTGGGTCGTACAACTCTCCACCTGGTAGGAACTGGGCCGGCGTCGGCAGGTCCAGAGTCGCGGCCCGGTTGGGAGCCACAGCCGGGTTCGAGAAGACACCCGGGCGCATGTACTGGAGGCCGAGGTGGGGTAATCCGGGAGCGGCGGGCATCATGCCCATCATGGCCGGCTGCGCGCCCATCATGGGCTGCGCCGGCACATTGACGGCGCCAGGGCTCGCCGAGTAGTCGACCTTGATGGTTTGCTGGCCTACCTGAGCGACTCGGCTGGAGATCGTGGCCTGCAGGTGCGCATCTTGCGGATGGGCCGGGCGCGACACGGCCTCCTCTTCGCTCACCGGCGGGAGTATGTCCGTGATGTGGATCTCGCCCTCGACTTCTTCAATTTGGATTCCGGGCCCGGCGGCCGTTGTAGTGGGTTGGATGTCGCGGCTACCACCTGCGACGGCGTCGGGGACGGGCGGTGGATCCGCCATGGTGACGATTAACTCCGGATTGCACGAGCTCAACTCAGAGACGTCCGTTCACTTCGAGAAAATTCTCTTAAATGGTGACCGACGGGCAAGCGAGGCGAGAGCCGGGAATGACTTTCCGAAATTTGTTAAGTATTAAAGAAGAAAACTTGACTGCGCTAGGCCGGCAGCATTGTCAGGGCGGAATGGGCAGGCGAGTCAGGCGGCGCGCGAAGCAAGCGGGCGCGGCAAAAACAAATATTTAACTGGAGTGAATAGGGCGAGCTAACGACGCAAATGATAAAACTGCGTTTTGCACAACCTTTTTATTAAAACTTTTTGAGGGGAAGACGCTGACGTACGTACTGAAGTGGATAATTATAGCCATAATTATCGTTTACAGCCCTTAATGGGCAAGGGGGAAATTGTGGGGCATAGGGGTGGAGAAGTAGTTGGTCGATCGCGGCTTGATCGCGACATTACGACGTGAGCGATGGCGGATTTTCGTACATGTTGAGTTTGGGGGGCAGCCTCGCCGAATTAACTGTCAAGGTACATATCTGAGAAATTAAGGGGTGGGTGGGCACATATATATAAAGGACATATAGTATATAAGGTTGTGCTAGCTATGACCTGGGATTGGATACTTCAGATTAGACGTCTGCACTTTATCTCACTCAGCTGGACTTTGAAGCGCTCGACGATGCCGGCCTTGTTCTCGTCGCGAGCGGCCGCCGCGATGGCCGTCCTAATGCTCCCCAACACGGACATGGCCACGTGGTCCGTCGGCTCTTCTTCGAACGTGACGATGAACGCCTGCAGTAGCTCGTCAACCTCGTCGACGGACTGCTCGTGATCCATGTTCTGGAGGAGTGCGTCATACAGGTTGGGCTTCTCCCCGTCCTCAGTGTTGTCCTCGTTGCGCACAGGGGTTACGAGGGACCCGCTGTTGTCGAAGACGTAGGAAACCTTTTCAGTGACGGAACGCACCTTCTTTTGAGGCACGTATTCCGTACCGAGGAAGTTGACCATGCGCTGGTTGAGGACCACATGGCGCTTGCGGACATTGCGCTTGGTGTTGTACAGGGCGGCGCGAATCGCCTTGACGAACTTAATCTCGTCGAAGTCCTCTTCGTCGTTCAGATGGGCCATGTTGTGAGTGGCAGTCGCCACCTTGATGATGAGGAGCTCCATGGTTCTCGGGACGGTCTCTGCGTGGGGGGGGGACGGAGCGACTGATTGGAAAGGAAAGTATAGTTTTAATTTACAGACATATATTAGTCACTTAATATATTCTTCGCATACCTTGCCGTTGTAACAGATGTTCCACTCCAGTAAATCTTGGACTGCAGCTCCGGCGTGAACAGGGTGTTCACGAGCGCCATGACGTAGTGCTGGTCGTAAGGGACGTACGTCAGCAAGAAGTTGATCATCTTCTCAACCCGGGGCCTTGACTTGCAGAAGTCCATCATGGTCTCGATGTCGCCAAAGGGGATGGCTTGCAGGTCGGCGTCCGAGGAGAGGAGGGTAGCTTTGGTGGCTTCCTTGAGGAGGCGCGCTACTTGAGGATCCACGGCTGAGCCACCCGCGACCAGATCACGCGTTGACTTCCCGATGTTTATGTTGTGTAGCAGCGCAACCGAGTGCAAGTGCATAATCCTGGTCATGAGGGTCAGGCGGTCGAGAATCTTGTAGTTCTGTTCGACGGCGATCTTGGCCAATGTCTTCGTGACGTTGGTCGCAGCCGTCGCGTCGTCGGCACGTACGGCGTTGTCGTCCACTTTGACATGTGTCTCGCAGCTGCACATCGAAACGGACCGGAGCCTGTCGGGGAGGATCGCCTGCTCCAAATTCTTCTCGTGAATGACGTCCTCGTAGGACGTGACGAAACCACTGGTGGATGCGTTTTTCGCTTGGTGCTCTTGCTGCTCTCGATCCCTGCTCGCCAGTGGGTCGAGGTCGATGTCCGTGTCGGCATCGGGAACGATTTCGCCGGACTCGATGCGGTAATCCATCACGAATGCCGCGATGCTGTACGCGGCCGTCGCAACGGCATCGGGCCTCAGCTTTGCGCGAGGCTTCTTGCGCTTGCCAGAACCTGAAATTTAATGAGGACGAGGTTGATGTATATATACGATGCACTGATATACATATTTCGCCGTCTACTTCTGATTACATTACCTTTATTTGTCGTCGTTCGCTCTTTGCGCTCTCTAGCTGACTTTGATGCTTCTCCACGATCCAATTCCTGAGAGCCGTGACGCTTCGGAGTCGGACCGTCCTCGTCGGCTGCGTAGGGATTCTGGTCGCCGTTGAGGATGGCCGCGTCCCTCGCCTTCCGCTTGTCGTTCCTCGCCGCCAACTCGGCTTTCCTCTGGGCGTTGATGGCTCGCATGTACGTGGTGTACTTCTTCTTCGTGTCGCGGATTTCCTTCTCTAGCTCAGACTGTCGGATGGCGCGCTCCTTCTCCTTCAGTCTGTCTGCGGCGGGCATGGCCAGGGGAGGGGACACGCCTTGTGCAAGGTTGGCTTCGAGCGCCTCGACGTCCAGCTCTTTTTGCCTCTCCGCGTTCTCCCGACGCTCCTTCGCTGCAGCCTCTTGGATCGCTTCTTGAGTCTTTAGTTTGTCAATGAGTTCCTGCGACTGACGGCGGCGTTTCTGAATTCTCTTATCTACGAGTGCAATCCTGAACTCCAAGTCCTTTTCCTTCTCTTCGCCGGCCTTCTCCTTGTCGCTGAGGACGGCGTCCAGCTTCTCCAGGTATGTGTCTCGTGCCAAAGCTTCTCTTGGATTTTTCGGCGTCGGCGCCTCCATGGCTCGCCGACCGACCTCGAAACGGGACGCGTCAACCTTCTCCAGGATTTTCTTCTTCTTCTTCTCGAGGCCCCGCTTCATGCGCTCGGCTACCTTCTCCTCCCGCTTCAAGTCAAGCTGGTCCGCCTCTTCGACTTTCTTCATTTCCTTCAGGAAGTTGGACAGGATGCCGTCGTACAGCTCAGAAGTGGCGTTTGACGATTCAGAAGAGAGCACTTGGAGGTCGTCGTCGGTGGCCTTCTTGTCGGGGGCGACGAGGTCGGAGCTGGAATCGCTGTCGGAGTAGGCGGTCGCCATCTTCACGATAGTTGCGATCGAAGCACGAGGCGGCAACCGGATGAGGAAGGAACTGTTGATTTGTTGTGTTTGCGCAGCTGTTGATCCCGGCGATCCTTGTAACAGTATTTTGCTGATGCTCGGTGGCTACGTCTTGAGGCAGCTAGTGGCACGAGCAACAGCTGAAATTTAACCGTCCATCATTTCAAAAGTGAAGACGGAGAAGACACCTTCGCAAACGACGCACTTCCCCACGACGTCATTGAGCTTCAGGGACACCGACTTCCAATCCTTCTCCGGGATGGCCGCGGCTCTGTAGCACCATACGTCCGTCAGATCCACACCGGCGCCGAGGAACAGCCCCGGAGCCACAGGCACCTCGAGACCCGTCAACGAGTCGCTTTCGACGTCGGTGAGTTTGACAATCTTCTTAGCCTTTACGAAGACGTAGCGGTCCTCAACCTTCCCCGTCGACATGAGGGACACCGTCCGCGGCCTTTGGCACGAGTGATTGTAGAATTTCGAGAGGTTCAGGTTTTGTAGAGCTTGCATGCCGATTGAGGCCGTTCCCGGACGGTAACTTCTCTTCAGTAGGTTGTAATGATCTTCGTAGAGCACCGCGGAGAGCTCGCTAAATGTGTCGATGTTGCGCACCTCGTCCAAGTGTGTGAACACGTGAACTGTATAAGAGCAGTTGTCCGTACCATAAGCCTTTTCGAACTGTTCGTACCAGAATTTCATGGTTCGCGTTAAGTCCACCCTTTCCTTCAAGTCGAGTAACGCTTCGTCGGTCAGGCTGTAGGCGCGCACCAAGTACACCGTCAAGATCCACACCGTCGTGGTCTCCGGGGGCAACGAGTCGAGCACGGCCGGCCAGAACCCGAGGACAAGGTTCCGGAATTCTTCCGCCTTATAGTTAGCGATGTCAAGATTTCGTGTCCGGCGCGAGAATTGTGGGAGGCTCAACGTTCTCTGGATAATGGTGTTGAATTTTAAGTCGCTCGAACGTCGAAACGAAACTTGCTTGGCTTTAGCGCTGCCTGACGAGAACGAAAGATTCATAATTCTCCGTACTAACCCCAAGTTTATCAGGTGCATGGGTTCAGTGGGAATGTCCTTGATGAGGTCCAAGTACGGCAAGCGCGACAACGGACTCTGCTTCTTAATGCCCCTGCACAATTCCTCCTTGTCCTCGTCCGACTCGAAGTCGTCCTCTTCAAGGCGCCTGGCAAGGTCGCGCAGCTCGTGATTGGTCCTCTGCTCGCAGCCGAAGGTTGAGGCCGGATACGCACCGTTCATTTTCCCTGCCTTACAATACGGGCAGGAATACATCGCACTATGCTGCTTCATTCCCCTTAGTCCCGCTCGCTTAGGAGCGTCTGCTATTACACGTCTGATCCTGAGGTCGGATTCTTCGAGTTGCTCCAGGAAGTGTTCCAACACGATGTCGTCGCCGAGGCCCAGCCCGCGACGCGTGGGCTGCAGCACCGCCAAGGAGTAGACGCCGCGACAGCCCAGGAACCTGATGGATAAGATGTCTACGCTTTTACCACCCGATTTGCTTTCAGGGACGCCGTCGACGGAGATGTCGATGTACTTGGCCGGCGCTGCCGACGGATGCAATCTCGTGTGCAGGGCGCAAACCTCATCCAAGGAGACGTAGTAGAGTGTGTACAGATGGTCAGCACCGCGCTTGGCCATAGCAGCCTTTGGGAATGCTTTTAATCCACTTTCTGTTACTTTTTTCCCTTCCGTTGTGTTGTAGCAAATGTCGAGGAGAACTCGTGGGGCACGCTTAAGTGCCTGCTGCCGCATGGTCCGGTACGTTGGCATGGAGCCCGAGGACAAGGCCTCGCAAACAACCGACGCGTTCTCCTTCATGTACGCGACTATATCGCGCATTACTTTCTCAGGGACACCGCGCCTACTCTGGATACCGACGAAAAACTCCGATACATCTTCCACACTCTTGCACTTATTCGGCTCACACGATTGCTCTTGGATGTCAGCATCAGGTTCACCTGCAACAAGGTCGCGGGCACACTCATCTGCCTTTTCATAGGAGACACTGACTTCGCGTAGCATGGCGTCCCTTGGAGAACATTGAGGGACATCGAAATCCTCGTCTGGATTTCCAGCCTGCTGCCAGTCGTCTCCGCCTCCTAAGGGATCTTCGCAACGACTCCTTTCGGCCTCACTCTCGTCTGTCTCTCGCAGTTGACTCGTGGGGCCAACACCCGCCTCGTCATCGGCTTCACCTGGCAGTGTTTCATCTTCGTCACTCCCCATGGCCTTGGCTGGAATGGCGGGGTCATCGAAGAAGGCCCGCTTCCATTTCCTTAGCTGCTCTGCTTTACGCTTTCGGTGACGTTCGGCCATTTCTCGAGACGATCGGCCCGCACTATACCATCAATTCGTAGCTAGCTGTTTGCTTGCTGTCAAACTTTTATTTCAGCTGATGCTCGCTAGCTGCAATCGATCGATCGTCTACAAACCGCTGACAACTCAAGACAAGAAGCGAGTCAATGGCTGGGCAAGCCCGCACCGGCAGGCGGAAGGTCGCCTACGACCACGTGATGCTCTTCGACTTCACACCGATCCCGCCGTTCCAGCACGTCTCCTGCATGCCCATCGCCAAACTGGGCTTGGACGACGACACGAAGCCACTACAACTGACAAGGCTGTTCCGTCTCACGCAGCGCAAACTCAACATCTATGAAGACCAGCACACGTACCTTATCATAGCCAAAACCGACACAGACTGCGACAACGTGGATCGCGGCCGGGCGGTTACTGTCTTGAACGACTTTGTCTACACAAAGTTGAAGGAGGGCGTACGCATCGACCATCTAACAGAGCTGCTGGTGGATACCTTCGACAGCAGACTCGTCAAGCTCGTCCCGTACGTACCCAACTACCAGCAACCGTCGGAAACGCAACGCGCGGGGAGAAGTGCGAGAAGGAGGCCGATCATCTCGTCGTCGGAGCACGAGGACCAGCTGCCGCCAAAGCGACCTACATTCAAGAAACCGTCAAAGGCTCTCGCTGAAGCGACACGCAAACGGGACGTCATCCAGGCCGCCGAGACCGCCGACTTCAACGTGCCCCTTCGCCACGGAGAGCAAGTTCCCGATAACGCCGCCGTCGTCGCGCAAGGATCTCAAGACGCAGAGGTGACACTAAGGAACGGTGGCCTCACCCCACTTTTCGTCCAGAATGAACAGCTACCGCTTGCCCAAGAGGCAAGTGCGGCCACGATCGAGCCCAACGAGCCCCCGCACATCCCTGACTTTGACGCAGTCATCCAGTCGCCATCTCCCGCTAACAATAGCATCGCCCCGACGGTGTCCCGTCGCCACCGGTCCACGCCCGACATGAAGGAAACCCCGTCGCAGGTGCTCCTCACGAGGATGGACAACGCAGCTCAGACGGAGACGAGGAGGTACACGAAGGTCGCTTCCGCCCTCAAGTTCATCACGTGCACCCTCGAATCCCTCGTCGCCGATGTCGCCGCCATGCGGTCGGACGTCAACGACGTGAAGGCGTTCGGCACCATGAACGCCACTCAAGAGCTCATCATTTTCCCGCTGCAGACTGTTGAAGAGGTGGACAACTACGTCAAGACAGACACGTCAATGGGAAGGGTCATTGCCCGGTAAGTACGAAACGATCGACTTCTTCGTATATATATATAGATATAGGAAATCGACTCATATGCAAGTCAAGTCCGAATCCCTAGCCCGCCGCCATTATATAATTACGTACGTACGTACGTACGTACACGCCTGATCGTGAGCTAGACGACGCCATACATTAATTGTCTAATTCATATATCATCAGACGTGTATGTGCTCATCAAGGCAGCGAAATGAATCGAACTAACTAACGTCTTTAATTGATTATAGTTCGGTTTATTCGATGTCATGACTCGCCCATGCATTAACCATTACTTCGATTAACCCCTATGTCTTAAGACGTTTATCTTACCATTTAGTTCTTCCGTTCATACTTTCCCATTCCTCTAGCCAATCGTGACCTGCATGTGACTCGTACGTACGTACACGCCTGATCGTGAGCTAGACGACGCCATGTATATCTACTTCATATGTCATCAGACGTGTACGTGCTCATCAAGGCACCGAAATGAATCGAACTAACGAACGTCGTTACTTAATTACACTATCAATTAGTTCGGTTTTTTCGATGTCATGACTCGACCATGCATTAAACATAACTTCGATTTACCCCTCTGTACTCAGACGTTTAACTTACCATTTCTTCGTTCCGTTCATACTTGCCCATTCCTCTTGCCACTCGTGACCTGCATGTGACTCCGCATTCACGTACGAACGAACGGCCTACATTTGAAACGTCGTTACACCTGCTGCCCATCCTTCCTGCCCTTTCTTTTCAGCCTTTCCCAAGTCCCGTACCACCACAAGGATTACGCGACTGACTGCCTCGCTGCCGTCCTCTCCGTTGAACTGTTCACTGAGGTCTACACTTGGAACTCGAGGCACAACACGACCAAGAGAAAGATCAAGCTTCCTATGGCACTCCAAAATGCGATCATGCACGTCGGCCGAGCGGCTATCAGGGGCAAGCCGGGCGTGACCGAGAAGGACCTGGAGCACCAGTTTAGGCAGCGGTTCTGTAATTATGGACGATCCAAGAAGAGAAAGGTAACACTCGATCGCCCACGCTCTATAGCTCTATCAACTTCCTCACAATGCATTCTTACTTATATAGGAGAAGCTGCAGAAGGAGAAGGAGAAGACGCAGATGGACATGGATGCGGCCGACAAGGGCGACGAGGCCGGCATGCCCCCCATGGCTCGTGATGACAGTGAACCGATCGCGATGTCACGTCACGACACTCCGCCGGCTACCATTCCCACCTCTTCCGCCGCTCTCGGCGCCCACTCGTCCGACGTCCGCCGCGGCGTCCACGACTCCATTCTGCCAGCAGACAAGGTCATCTCCGACTACGAAGAAGACAACTGCGACAAGGGCGAGAATCAAGATCCGCTCAAGGATAAGTTCTTCTCCAGCGACGAAGATGGTGCAGCGGCTGAAGAATCAAGTTATATATTTTCGGACCCCGGAGATAAGGACTATGAAATATCCGACTGATCGGATACTGACCTTTAACCAAAGCAAACTTACCGACTTAGTTCAGATTTCATATAGCTAGGCATCCCACAAACCGCTCGTGACCGCGGAACGAGTAGACCTCGAACACATTTCCAACCACAATAGCCAAGAGTTAGACCTTGCCATTTGCCCCTAAAATTCGTTCCTTCCCCACGCTTACGCCGCTCGTGACATTTTGTGGAATTGTCAACGTGATCGTGCTCGAGCGCACATTATCCCTATGTACATATGTTTCACTGCTCTTAAGCGCCTTTTGCGACAACTTTTCATAGTCGCCTACATCTCGTGAGATGCGCGAAACCAGATCGCTATACTATTTCACCTAATTCGCGTCAGTCTATAGCCTTCCCATGTTAGACAAATCCGCCAGCATTCGCCACTCGTCGATGGCTCGCGACACACCTTCGACTGGCCAAAACCAACTTTTCCGAACTTATTGCCAAGTGTATACACTTTGTAAAGTATATGTATTCATGCTCCGTTTACAGCGCGCCTACAACTCGCGAATACAATATGCGCCATTCACGCGATATATTTCTGCCAAAACCCCCGTACTATAGTCCGGGGGTTAATCTTATTTCTAGCGCCGTCTACAGGGCGCCGGCAGCGCGTGAGCCGGCCTACCCGCGACCCACGTAGGGGACCAAATCGAAGTAAAACGTTACCATTCACCATTTACTCTCTACATTATTTAGCAGGGGGGTTGGCTCTGGTTTTGCAGTGTCCTGAAAGTAAGTTGCTAGTGGTTTGTTTCTGTTACGGCGATGCGCCGCCTGCCCGGCTGGGCAGGCGGCGCCCCTCACGTTTGGGTCCTGAATACCTATGCCGTGACCTAAGTGCTGTACGTGAGCCCCGGTATGCTAAAAACCATAGGGTTTGCCTACGTTTTGGCTTGAAACGTGTTCGTAGGGTGGCTAGAGCAAAAGGACAATTAATAGATTGGTCCCCGGTATCTAGAATCGTAGCAATAATTTCTCACTTCCAAGTGGAAATCTGTCTGCATGTTGCCTGCTTTAGTCAATATGCATAGTAGGTCTGGCCACTAACCTGTGATTTAAGATCCATATACTAAACACGGTCAATTCACAGGAGATTGATTGTTCGAGTTTGGACCCCAACAAACAGCTTGTTGTGAGAGCTGCTTCTATAGGTTTGGGTTTTGATGTACTATAGGTTAATTTAGTTCTTCAAGGCATCCGAGAGAGGAGGGATTGCACAAAGCCGCGCCGGCCATTGCCCAGCCAGCTGCCGTTTTGTTGGGATGTTATACTTAGTGCGTGTTATCGTAGACTGAGGTCGGATTGCTTCCGCCTCACCTACATCATTTATTGTTTACCTCCAAGGATACCGTTTCCGGTTTCCTGTTGTGCTTC
>JAAUYK010054156.1_pt1 | contig 15509 bp, 23 predicted proteins | sample 7278021 | NCBI WGS metagenome assembly JAAUYK01 (sample SAMN14350223, study PRJNA611818) | marine sediment metagenome | isolation source: surface marine sediment (1.8m) | place: French Polynesia: Moorea | collected 2018-08
GGGACTCTTTACGAAATTGCTCGCTACACTGGACCAAGAACGAACCGAGTTTTAAAGTTCTGGGTGAAAGCCAAGTAAGCGGAATCGCCTCGGATTTTTTCCTACTTCCTTTCGCGAAGAGTGATGTGGTCCGTCCCTCTTGGCAACGGGGTATATCTCTCCTCTCATTCCCGCGCGGACTATCGTTTTTATGCCCTCCAGTACGAAGTAGCAGTTGATTCATTCGTCGGAAGTTGTTGGCCTTCAAGTGGGCCCCGGCCGCGACGAAGAAGAGCATTTCACGTCGATCGCTGCTGGCTATTTTAAGCCGTACTCCCCCACCTCCTTTCTTCGCCATTCATGCCACGTTCCATCTATTCCCTGCCTGGCAAACTTTATCGAGATGTCGGCAGCCAGCCAAGTTTCCACGCCCTTGCATACTACGTACTCTGTTTCGTCTTCTAGTGATATATTGTGGCCCGATGGAGTGGCGATTCGAGCGGCGGCGCGGCTCCTCCGTCGACCGAAAGAACACCGTCCGCCACCTCATTCAGATGATGGCCATCACCGAGTCGGAGAAGGAGGATCAGGTATGTACATACGCGTACGTATATGCAATGCTCAGCAACCTTCCCAATCAACGGACGACGGCACCTGTCGCCATTTGCATTTTATTAGCTAGCCGAAAAGTTGCAAAATTTGAGCGAGAAAGGCAAATGAAGTTCATGGTCGCGGCGCTGCGTCCGCTCCTTTGATGTCTTCAATAAGTCAACTTTTTTCCTTAATGCACAGGAGGAGGAGCACAACTCTGAGGAGGAGGACGGCATCCCGCCCGAGTTCATGGACCTGTACAAGGATGAGGAGCTCAAGCAGACGCTGATCGACCTCATCCACACGGCAGCAGACTTGGACATTCTCGACTTTCAGGTACGGAAAGGAGTTGAACTATCGAGAACATGAGTCTAACCCGACCTTTCTTAATAGGAATTCTGCAAGCACATCGACAAGCCGAAGCCGATGTGGGCCAAGACGCAGTCCACCACCGGAAAGCACATCCCAGTCTACTAAGCCGAATCGAATCTCGAAGCAAAGAGAAAACAGAGGATCATGAAGAACGAACACTCTCAGTGCTTTCTGGTACGCCGTCATTTCCTGGGCCCAGAATCCCCAGATCATGCGTCGAGTGAGACCTCTCTACTCTACTTACTTCCTGACATTTACAACGTTGAAAAACTCCTGGAGACTCTCAGCCTTTTTTGCTCTCGCCCACGAATCTCCTCCTCCTCCCCATCACTTAATTGCCGCGTCGGAATGCGGGATGACGAGAGCTAGCTGCTGTATGTAGACCGATCGCGCGGCTGGCCCGCCGATACACCTATCCTGACAGTTTTAGCCTGCTGACGGCGATTGGATTGGATGAGTAAAACTTAAAACTATCTTCAAATTTCTCTTGGAGCCGCTCAGCAGTATTGTAGGCGCATGTGATCATAGATGAACAGTAATGGGACGCATCATTATAACGAGAGACAGACGTATAATACCTTGTAAGCCTCTGAGCGGAGGTCTAGGCAGCTGGGCAGGAAACTCCTATGTACCACGCATATTCTCCATTCTACATCTAGCTCTACGGAACAGACATGTAACTAACTACATATACTACTACATCGGATTGCGTACACTCTTAATGTTGAGGACCAAATGTTATTTATATATCGTTTGTAAACGCTAGGTTGGTTCTCCCCAACGTGTACGTGTGTGCTCCATTTGAGAGATCTGTCAGTAAATTAGAAAAGTATAGCGTATGTAGTATGCTTCCCTATATACTTCTACACTACTATACTACGTGTTATTATTATGTACTTCTAAGAGAAATTACAATACAGTGATGAAGAAAGAATTTTATCGTGCCTTATTTTCTACGCAAAAGCGCAAAACGAACTCAAAAATCACGGAACCTTTCATGTACTCTCTGCGTAAGTTAAGATCTATGGCGAATTTACATTTAGGTTACGCACCTACAACTGCTTAACTACGCCGTAACAGACGTATACTTACCTTAATAACTAGTACCTAGCTATGGGTATTTACAATGTTAGAAAAAAACTTTTTGGGGCAATCAGGAACTATCTTATCCGGAACGAAAAAAAAGTCATTGCTCCGACTCCTCAAATGATAACCAGTGGTTTAGTGTGCAATACAAATAAGGATCTTGGTCTGCGGTCAGATGTGACCCCGTAATAACGGCGATCGGTGTTCGTAATAGCGCGCTTGCCGAATGGACCCAGGACGCAGCCACGAGATCGAGCGTGGCCACATTATACAATCATTAATTTTAAACACCAATCAGTAGTGGCAACTTAATTTTCCTTATTAACGAGGTGTTGAGGCGTTGGGATACTCCGCGCCCACGTGTCAATAAATTATAGACGAGCGTGGGCGCGCCTTCCGTCCCGTTTCGCCGGCCAGCCTTATTCCCGTCCGCGTCCGTCACCGCGATCAGTGTCCGAAGGGAGGGCGCGCTCACGACGACGTGCTTGCCACTCGCAATTCACTTTCCACCGGCATGCAGAGAGGGACAGTTTCATAAAGCAGGGAGTGGACACACAAGACTTTTTCAGCTCCTAAGCCGCCTCGGATTAAACGTACAAGAAACCGAGAGGAGGGAGGGCGGCGTCGGCTTCCTCATGGAACCGTCCCATGCTCCTCCGCCGCGCCGCCCCCTTCCACTGGGAGTGGGAAGAGTCCCGCGCTGGTCCCGGGCCGTCGTCGCCGTCGTCACCGCCTGACGCGACAAAAGTGGCATATGAGCGCATGCCAGTGTCCTATACGCAAGTAGTGGGTATACATTCCAAGATTGCGCATTTCTGCTTGGTCAACGAATTATTCTCATACGAAAGAAAAGTAACAGGTAAGTGGAACCATATGCCTCAATATTAAAATCCTATGATAGGCGGCATTTTCCTCGTGTCTTTCCATCTGGCTAATTAGTTGCACATAATACCCACCGCCCTGCCCATTACAGTTATGACCCCACCATTACCTGATAGCCGGTTCCACGCAACACAAAGTAATTAGAAGCTTAGAAACTTAAAGAAACGAGCGCTAACAGGAGCGTGACTATGTAAAATGCAAGAAGTCATATATGAGAGAGAGACTTTCCAGTACATGAAGGCCAGCGCGGCCTTTCAGCCGATGACAAGCATCAAAGCATGAATTTTGCATTGCAGCTACTGCCGAGCATAAAACCACTACTCGGAGAGGATAAAGGCGGTCGGACCGAGACTTGTGTGCATTGTGGTCGTCGCATGGCGGACAAGAAGAGATCGTAAAAGATGGGATGGCCAGAGGACGAGGAGGCCGGTGGGAAGGAGGCCGCGGTGGCAGCGGCGGCGGCGGCGGCGGATGAGGACGGGATTGCAGATGCAAGTGGCGGCGGCAGCGGCGGCGGCGGCCGTGGGAAAAGGAAGAGCAAGGGTAGCGTGGGCGACTACGACGACGGCGGAGGCGGCAGCGGTGCCGACAGCGGCAGGGACAGCGGGGCGAGGTCCAAGAGAGAGGAGACCAGGAAGCGGAACAGAAGCGAATCAGGGACGGACGGCGACGGAAGGACATTTAAAACATGCATCCCAATTAAGCCCGTACTTTTTTGCCTACTTTGCAAAGAGGAACACATGTTAATATTTGAGGGACTCCCCGCAGAGCCCAAGGCTGGCGGCGAATTTGCAGTAGCTGGAATCCCCTCACGTGGTATCAAATATTAAGACCCGGACAGGCCGACCGACCGGCCGGCAGCGAATCTCACTTCGGCCGGCCGGGGCACTGCGCAGTTTTTCGCGGTGCTCCAGACAGTGCAGACCGACATCCAGCTTCAATGATCTAGCTATGTCCTTTCGCCGAGCAGACAAGCAGGTCGTGGTGATTCCCGACCCGATGTCGCCGACGCACAACCCCGAGAAGAAGGCCAAGATCACGCTCAGCGAGGGTCTCACAGTCTTCTTCTGCCTCACCGTCTCCCTGGCCAGTCTCATGGCTCTGGTCATCTACGTAGGATTCTTCTGGTACCTCGAACAGCAAAGACAGATCAAAGGTAAGGAAGGAAGCCTACGTAGATGTGAAATTAATGCTGCGGAGGAAACTTTTGCGCGCTTTCTCGTACAAACTCCAAAGCGGATACGGCGGTCGCCATACGTATAATAAGATAATAATAAGCTGCTCGACCACGCAATCGGCATCTGATATCTGATAGGAGAACGGACGACGAGCGACGGCGACGGCGACAACCCCGGCGACACGGATAGCGCGTCGAACTGAAAGGAGCGACATCGATGTGAGCGACCCTGACAGACAGACCGTGGGAGGACGGACGGAGCACTCTACTCCCGCCCGCCGTGCCCGTGTCCAATGCGCGCGTGCGACTACATGGGAGCACGAAGTACTTACATACGCGCGATGAACAAGACGACTCCATTAAACATTTAAGAAGCTCTCCGTATCGATTGTTCCTGCCTGCGCGCGTCGTAGTGAACGTCGCCGTCGCTGCCGTCGCCGCCGCCGTTCCGTCGTACGTATGCAGCGTTGACATGCGCATGTCGATAACGAGAAGCTCAATAAGGCCCTCCCGGCCGAGGACGGGTACGCCCTACCTGCGGATATCTACCTTTGTTCCGATGGGTGCGCATTTCGTCGCTGGCTGCGGGTGCGCGTAGCTGCGGAGAGCAAAAGGAAGCGCCCATTATTTGGGGGCCGGCCCGGCGTTTTTGCCTTTACCTCCTTACTCGATCAACGTGGCGAATGTCGCATTTTGCGATACTGCAGCAAAAGCGTTACAGCAGTGAATTTTCGTAAAACAGCAATTAATTAATCGACCCTGTAGGTACATGATGCCTAATAGCACCATCGGAATAATAGGCCCAGGATGAATATTGTAATAATTTCCGTGAAATTCGCTTTCTGCTGCCCCCTCCGTCTGTGCGTGATATACGTACGTGCATTGAGTCGTGACTCTATTGTGACAGTTGACGGCGCTCAATGCAGCTCACTCTATAGCGCTCGAAAAGCGTGCCTCAAGTTTGACCACTGGCGATCACGTACCCGTCAGCCTCGCAAAGAGTTAAGGGCGCGCGCGCTCACTCACTCGGTCGCGACGTATACGTATAGGACACGAGTTCGCCGCCGCCGTACTGCTTTCAAAAGGACTTCTGGCAAATCAGTGCCCCATGCAGCCGATCCAGGTTCGGACTGGACGCTGTTAAGGCTTTCTTTATCTGGAGACGAAGAGCAAAATTCGCAGTGGTGTGGTTTCGAGAAATATGCCAGTCTGGAGATGATCGCACGGGAGTGACTTCTAGTCGGGGATTGTCAAAGTACATCGTGAATATGCTGCCGATTAAGTGAGGATCGAAGTGGTCGAGCTGCTCAGCCCGAGGCCTCCTTCGGGTGCTATGCGTCCGACATGTCCATCAGCCCGGTGTCCCCTCCGCCGCTGCCCCCCTCGGCCACGCGCAGCAGCACCGGCACGTCGAGCAGGACCGCCGCCACGGCGGACGCGTTCAGGGCAATCAACGACACCGCCACCGCCATCGTCGACAAGAAGAAGATCAGCACCCTTGGCGAAGTCTACATCCCGCTCGACCCGGCCGCGCAGGCCACGGCCGACGAGGAAACTTGACCATGACCGAGCGAGCGAGCGACCGCGGGCGCCCCGCCCCCGGACCGAGTCCTTCGCATATAAACTTGTTTTGGCAGTTGCTTTTCTAGGCCTCTCTGCATATCAATTAAATATTCCGACGCGCTTCCAACGAGACGTCTGTAGCCTGTAGCCCTTCATAGGCCCAGTAATGAAGGCCGTCATCAAGCTAGCACGCGCGCGTTGGGAAATACGCCACGCAATATGGAATGCAGCACGCGTAGAAGTTGCTTTCCCGGTTTCGCAATCGTTCCCTTTCCCAAACCATTAGCGCAGCATACATAGAGGTGAAATTAAACGCCAATGGCTTTCGGAAAGTTAGGAAGAAGGCCGATGAGGTCTCTGCGTACGTATATACTTCGCCTCCCAAGGGAGCTGTACGTAGGACTTACTGCGGCAAAATGACTCGGTTTGGGTGTCGCCCCCCGGCCGCGCGCGCGAATAAAAACTGCAATTGGTTCGTTCAGCAAGGGGCGGAGTCCGTGGCGGTCGGATGGCGACTCAAGTTCGCTGTCTTCCTCGGCCTCTTCTTCTCCCTCGCCGTGATCATGGCCATCGTCATCTACTTCGGATACTTTGGCTACATGAAGGAGAGGAGGCGGATCATGAGCGAGACCGTGGGGAACAGATGACGAAGCTTTAATACTACGTACGCAGTGCTTAACAAAGCGGCAGTTGTAACGAACAAACCAAGCAATAAGTGTGCGGCAAACGCAATCGAGTGAGCTGCTGGCTGGCGTTCATTAATTCTGAGGACGCCGAACAGGCGGGGCAGACCGGCCGACGCGGTGAGTTACGCGGAATTAAAGCGAGTCGGGCGGGTGCCTACGGGCAAACACAAAAGAGTTCATTAGCGGCGTATTAGCCGCGTACTATATGGCCAACGTGGTGGCCGTGAAACAAATGGAGAACTCAGGCCAAAATACCTGCTAAATGCATTTTGTATTCAAATACACAAAATAGCCGGTGTCGGTTCGGCTTACACTCTACCGCAGGTTCTTGCATTCGCGTACATGCGCGCATTTGCAGATCTTTCGAAAGCGCTCGGTGCTTATCCCTGCGAAACCAAATTAATCACAGCACCCCGACACCTTAAATCAATTGCCCTAATGAACAAATTACTAGCTAGCTGGGCAGCAAACCTGTTTCTCAATCAAACACGATTATTTATGTATTTTCCTCCGCAGACTACCTGACGCTGGTGGTGGCGACGGGCGCCAGCCGCGACCTCGTCGCCGGCGTGTCCGCCACCCACCTGATCCACGTCAACAGCCGGCTCAGCTCGCTCTCCTCGCAGGACCAGGTGTGCAGCGACGGCGACGCCTACCCCTTCGCCGCAGTCGGCGCCGTCGGATTCATCGAGAACAAGAGGGTCAGGGTCTGTGGCGGAGTGGACAGCAGGTATGCAGTGGCAACTTTTGTCAAAGTGCACCAATGCCGGGGATATATGATTTCGCAATAACAAAAGAATTAGCAGCAAATGGAGCACTGTATTGTATTCTACAGAAACACGACGCTGAAGGCCTGCTACAGTCTTGAGGACCGCTCCTGGAGGCCGTCGGCGGCCGGAGGGCTCACAACTCCGAGGGCACATGCAGCCATGATATGGTAGGACGCAGCTTTGTCCATCTATAGCGGGTACCTAAAATGTTGTCATTACAGGTCTTCACGGCACGGTTATTGGGTCACAGGCGGCGAAGGAGCCGACGGCGTGCCCCTGGCCTCCACCGAGGTCAGCGAACGTCCGGGGAGGAAGTTCAAGCTGGGTCCCAAGCTGCCCATCGGCATTTCAAGGCACTGCCTCATTCGGATAGGAGAGTCTCCTATTCACATAAAGGTAAGAAAAAAGATAATACCTACTACGACGTTCGGCAAACAAAGAATGCCGACTGCGGTGCTTTCTTCGCCTTTCTTCGATAACGGCCTATAAAAAGGCTGATTTTCGAACCTCTGGCGTTATTATGCCGCCTGGAAACATTTAGTAACAGTCCAAGTAGAGTTGAGCTCTCCAATTCCAAGGCGGCTCCGGAGCAATTACTATATGGTTCTCCAATGCGAGTTCGCCTCTGGCCGCCGCGCCCTCAAGGGCGAGGGAAAAACATATCGATTGTGGACTGTAATTGTTCAGTTGGCGCTAAAGACGGCGGCGGCGGCGAAGAGTTGGATGACTGCGCAAGCCATTATGGCGTTATTGGGTCGGCCGCCAAGCCCCGCGATGACTCGACTCTTTCCGAAACAAGCTATAATGAAACTGTTCCACACCGTGAGAAAAGAAAGTATGTCCCCCTTGCAGTTCCTGCTGGTCGGCGGCCGGACGACCAAGTCGGAGCACAGTACCCAGGTGTGGACGTTGAGTCTGGGCCTGAACGACTCCGACGACCCGCCGTGGATGGCCCTGCGCGCGCTCGGCACCGGCCGACACTCGCACTCCTGCTTCATGCACGACGGGATGGTGTTCGTGGCGGGCGGCGCCGTCGCCGGGGCGTCGGAGGACCCGCACGGCGGCACCACGCAAGTCGAGTCCTACAGCGTCGCGGACAACAAGTGGACGGCGTACAAGCCGCTGCCGTTCGGGCCGCTCGTCGGCGCGAGGGTCGTGTCACTCGGGAGCGACGCAGTGCCCACCCTCGTCGGCGGAAGTAGGACGCAAAAACACGTCATACAGGTTGGTGTACAGATTACATTAAAGACTTATAGTACACTCTTATCATTCTGAATTCGTGGCAGTTGACGCCCGATGGAGAGTGGACCCTCAACGAGGACGTGGAGGTGAAGGAGGAGGTCTTCTACCCCGTCGCGCTGACAGCCAGGCCGGAGTGGGTCTGCTCTGGCTAACTGCGCGCAAGCCTAGCTATCTACGTTAAAGTGCTTCTCAGTGAACGGACTGCTAATGTAAATTCCCGCCGCCAAAATTAACGGGCTCGAGCTTTTTCAATGTCACGTGGAAAGATGAAGCGAGATTGCCGCAGTTGTGGATGAAATTGTCTTTTGCATATAGCATGAAAGGTCGAACGCGTACGTTTCAAACCAGAGAGAATATATTTCACGGAACTGTGGATGCTAGTGTGAGTTGAGATGACTGCAGGCGACGGACTGACTACCCGCTTCTTCCCAGCGAGCCCTAGAACAAGAGCGTTAATGATCTACACGAGAAAGCCTTTATTGTCCGCTCACCGTCCTGGCCGACTCGACGCAGCTGGCGAACGCCCTGACCTCGTCCGCACACAGCAGCGACTTCTGCCTGTTCTTCTGGTAGCACTGCATCACCGCGTGCCGGCTCTCCTGGCAGATGGGCTGACCGCGGCTACGGAGGAACATCTTGTCCACGGCCTCGACCGTCGAGCGGAACGTCGACTCGGACAAGTCCGAAGAGGAGAGTTGCTGGATAGGGTACGGATAAGGCCTCGTTCTCTATAACTGCATGTGGCTATCTCATCGCTCTCACGTGGTTCCTAAGCTCCCTGACTCTGTTCTGCCAGTAGTCCTCCACGTTGCGCAGCTCTTCCTCCTTCTGGGCGCGAACTTTGAGCGCCGACAGGCTGCTCTCGCCGCCGCCACCGCCGTCTCCGAAGTGCTGCATCTGCTGCTGTTGCTGTGGGGGGATTGGAGGCGGCGGCAGGAACATCGGAGGAATCGGAGGCGGAGGAGGAGGCGAATGAGAGTCCGACGTCTGAGGCGGGGGCGAAGGAGGCTGCGACGATGGCGACGGCGGCGGCTGTGATGCCGACGACCGCTGCTGGCCGTCTCCCTGCTGCTGCTTCTTGGCCATCATCTCCTCCTGGAGCCTCTCGACGACGGAGTCGGAGATCTGTGAGATCAATTATATATGCCAATGACCTTCCACAACAGTACACTGGACTGTGTTACGTCACCTTGATGACTCCGGTGGCCTCGTCGTTGATGACGGTCACCCTGCGCGGGTTGCTCTGGCTGGCGCCCATCGCGACGAGGGCAGACGGCGAATCGGCGATGGGTAATTAATCGCAAATTTCACAGAAGTTCACTTAAATACGTTAAGTCACTGGACTAGGACTTTGCTTTAATTTAATTGCTTGTCGGATCGGTCAGAGTCAGTCACACTTCACAGTCAGAACAGTTGACTTGTGTTGAATGTTGATGGTGAAGTGCTGCATTATACGGCGGACGACATGACATAGGAGAAAGAGAGAGGGTCATGAAGAAGTCGTAGACTTGGTATAGGAAGCCTTGATATTCACTGGTGTGTAAAACACTAGTTTGCTGCTAATTATAGTGCCGATGAGGGCATATTTATTATTTACTTGATAGTAGTATATGTAGGAAACATTATTCGTGGCGTATACCTGATAATTCGTGCGCGTTGACTTCACTTGTGACGTCACTGCTCTCATGCCTTTCGCGCCGCTAGATATATCGACGATTCGATTCGACGGCAAGTCGGCAACAACTCGGATTCGGATATCGACTGTGCCCGTGCAACTCGCAAAGCAAATAGCAAAAGCATATATCTACGACGTAATATATGGAGTCGTGATCGGATTTATCGTCACCATGTCGTCGTCGCTCCCGCCGTCGTTGGCGGAGAGCCTCTCCGTCTTGGAGACCGTCCTGAGGAACCTGGAGGACGACCGAATCACGATGAGAAAGGTCGGACGCATAGTTATAGCAACTCGTCATGAGATTAACTTAACGAACGAAATCCCCTTTACAGCGTGGGTACGAGGATCTGACCCGCCACCTGGGCGAGGGTGGCGTCCTCGCCGCCCTGGACGCCGCCCCCAAGAGTGCGGTCGTCTCGTGGCAGAAGGTCTACACGGCCACCGTCCGATACCTGGAGAAGGAGTTGCAGAAGGCGCAGAAGGAGGTCGAGAAGGAGGGCGACAGGCCGGACAAGAAGAAGGCGGCGGCCAGGAAGCAGGCGGTCGGCGCGGCGGCCGGCCTGATCGGAAAGGTGATCAGGATGGGCAAGGTGAACGTGCCCAAGGTCGTGTCCGAGCTCCTCTTCTACATGAACTCCCACAACCCGTTCGTGAGGAACCACATGGGTCCGGAGGCGATGCAGCGCTTGACGGAGCTGCTGGGGGCTTCGAGGGCCAACCGGCAGGCGATCGCCGCCGCCAACGAGAGGCCGCAGCTCAGCAACGGGCGCAGCCAGTGGAAGGACCTGATGGAGACCGCGGTCGCGATGTCGGAAGACCCGCCGGAGGGCCTCAGTCCGCAGAGGATGGTGGCCTTCCTGCACGCGATCGCCCTCCACGGTCCGGTCCACGTCCGCGTCCCGATGGAAATGGTGCGCAAGCAACTCAAAATCGTCCGTGGGATGCTCTGCAAGGGCTTCGACGCCGACGGCACCGTGACTGGCGAGGTGAACTCGGGCGTGGTCGCCAACCTGCTGCTGAAGACGGCCAACGTGATCATGCGTCAGGCGGCCTATCAGTGCCCCAGAGAGATCTGCGAGTTCGGCGAGAAGTGCGCCGTGCCGGTACTCTACCAGTACGACCGCCGTCGCCGAGAGGGCGACGAGGCGAACCGGCTCGTGGTGGAGTTCTTCACGCTCCAGATGTGCCTCCATCACCCGAGGGGCGCCGCCACGACCGTAGAGGGAGCGTGCTACGGAAACGAGGCGGTGTGGACCAACCGATTGCAGAAGCTCTACGCCAACCTGGTGGACGCAACCATCACCGGCAAGTTGAAGAATCTGCGTACGAAGAAAGACGCCGGAGGAGGAGGCGGGATCGACATCTTCTCTCTGGACGCCGACTCGACGAGGCTGTTCGCCGCCCTCACCCACCAGCTTGTGTCGAGAGCGGAAGGTGGGAGTGGCGAAGGCGGGGCGCGGTTCGCCGTGACTCAAATCGCTCCCGCCGACGCAACGCAGATGAGCGGTAGTGGCAGCGGTGACGGCGAGAGCGCGGCCAAGAGGCGCCGCCTACTCGTCTCCGCCGACTTGAACGGCTTTCTGGACAACGTGAGGAAGGGCGGGTGCGCCGACAGGATGGAGCAGAGAGAGGCTGTCCCCTGGCTGCAGATCCTGAGCGAGATGCTCGACAAGTATCCGTCGTGGTTGGCCTCCAGGAGCGACCTCTTCTCGTCCGTCTTCAAGTGTGTGGTGTCGGCGCTGCAAGGGTGCCGGCTGGTCGCCGTCAAAAGTCTGCTGATTTCATGCTGCGACAAGTTGCTCCAGATCGAAGACTTGATGACGGACAGGATGGCGGAGAATGAAACTGGTAGGGCTGATTATTTTCTGCCTTCCATGTTAAGGTAATAAGAAAAGCTTCCTAACTTCGTTGCAGCACTGGAATGGCTGCAAATTTGGGAGCTTGCCATGAACGCCGTCTGTTCCAACCAGTGCGTGGACGAGGGACACGCGTTGATCCGGAGGCTTCTCCTGTCGCCTGGAAATCGCATCAACAGGGCGGCCTCCTGCTCCGCGCTCTACAACGCGTTCATAAAGAGAGTGATAAAGGTTCGAAGTCTATTTTGACTTTCTATAGGGACAACTCTCAGTGCTCATTCTTTGCAGTGCTCTTCAACGGCCGTTAGGACTCTTGTAGTTCTCCTCGGCCAGAGTCGCATCCCGTCGTCGTCGTCCGCGTCAGGGGTTGTCTCGAGCAGCTCCGCCGGCAGCTTCCAGCAGCAACACCAGCAGCAGGCAACTCCGGTTGGATCCAGAGAGGCCCTGCTCACCTGGATGAACAACGACGACGACGGCGGCATGGACGAGGTGAAGGCCGCAGAGTGGCGACACTTGCTGAACGGCGACCCGGAAGCGGTGGCGCTCGTGTACGCCGCAGTCGTGCTCAAGAGGTGCAAGGCGAACATGGTCGAGCTGTCTTCGTCACTGCCGGTGACTGTGGACGACCGTTACTCGCGGCTCGAGAACGACCTCCTGGAGATCGCGCTAGTCACGCTGCCAGAAAAGTCAATGGTTTCAGTGAAGGGCGGGGACGACTCGTAAGAAATCCTAACATAACGTAACCGGTTAAGAATCTTAAGTAAGTTTGTTTCAGGGCTAGCTATTTCGTCCAAGACGAAAGTTTTCAGCCTAGTGTCCTCAGCGAGGTTGAATCCTTCGTCCACGACACCCTCATCGGACAGTCGGGACCTCTGCTGCAGCGTCTCAGTAGGAGGGACACCATGAAACCGGAGGCTGACATGATGGACGCGCTCGCGCAGCTGCACGGCCTGCTCTGGTACCTCACGTGGCGAAGGCGATTCGGGACGGGAAGCCTCGACGTCGAGTCCAATACGTGCAAGCGTGTGAAAGAAGTGACCCGCCAGCTGGCAGCCAAGATCAGTCAGAGCCTGAGCCGCTTGTACAAAGAGCACGCGGCGGTATCTCACTACTTGAAAATCTCGGAGGTGACCAACCGGTTGCGACGCATTCTTCGGGACCGCGCGCTCGACAGAGGGGTCCTGGAGGCCATTGTGTTCAGCCCCGACGTGTGTAGAGACGCGCTGGTCGAGGACGCCGTCTCCTTCGCAGAGAAGCTGGACAGGGCGAGGCGTTCCGCGGCGACGCGTGGAGGGGCGACCGCGGTGGCGTCACCTCGAAAGCAGCAGCGACCGAACGCCAATGATGACGACTTCATGGACATGGACGATGACTTCGACGACTCTCTGGCGGCGGCCAACGCCAGCAGCGCGGCCAACGATATGAACGAGGAAGTGGGAGAGGCCGAGGCGGAGATGACGAAAAAAGCCGAAGCAGTCAAAGACGTCCTCTCTCTCGTCGTCGAGCTGGTCTGCCCAGATAACGAGGAAATCTCCGGTGACGGGGCCAAGTTCGCCAAGGTAGCGTTTCATCGACTTCCGTCATATAGAACCGCTTGATAGTTTATCGTATATTTTCAGGTCCAAGACACTTTTGTATCCTCTCTGTCGAACCTCTTCAAAGCCAGTAAGACGGAGGGAGACTCAGACTTCTGTGTGGACCTTGCACTCTCCACCGCCGAGGCAGTGACCGAGAGGAGAGTGCTGTCCCTGTTGCGAAAGGAAACATTCGCAGAGCTGTTCGATCGTCTTCTCGACCTCTGTAAACTCTGCCTAAGGCCGGTCCTGATCCCACAGTCGGCGAGCCGCCTCTATGCTGTTCTCAGGCGACTCGTCGGCTTCGTGGGCGAACAGTTTGAGGACGGCGGTGAGATCAAAGATAACTTCGTCGTCTTTGCCAGTGCGATGGTCAAGCTGGACGACAAAAGCGACTACGAGAGGATTCCCGACGACCTGCAGGCCGACATGGTCGATCTCATCGGGGAGATGGCCAACTCAGATCCAGATGGGAACTGGTGTAAGTGGGACGGAAGAATCCACAACATGTGTGGGAAGGGTACGTACGTGTACGTCAGATCCCAGTAAATCATCAGGATTTCCTTCTTTAGACTACAGAGAAATCAGTGAGGACGACCCCGACAAAGTCATTCCCATTAGCCGGAGCCTGCTCCGCTTCCTGCTGCACCCGTCGGCGCGCGTGCGCTCCGCGGCCTCGAGCGGCGTCCAACGCATGTTCGTCCGCACCGGCCTCTCGTTCGAAGACAAGCGCTTGCTGCTCCGCCAGCTGAACGACAGTCTGTCGCACCTGTGGGAAGAGCGCGGCGACGGGAGAGGCGAGGCCGCCACCATGATGATGTGCCTCGGCCCGCTCGCCGTCAACTGCCCGGAGCTGAGGAGGGAAGTCGTTACGGCGATGGTGATCAACTACAAGACGTTCGAGCTGCCAAACGAACAGCTATTGAACGTGGTCCGCTGTGTCGCTAGGTGGGTTAACGACGACCTATTCATTCATTAAGAAATCTTCAGCTATGAATGTGTACCCAGGAAACTGTCCGTGGTTCAATCCGTGGAGGCCTTCTTCACTCCCATGTTGAGCTTCGCGCTGAACGAGTTCCTCAAGCAGAAGCTGCCGCTAAGAGACTTCCCGCACCAGCTGGTCGGCTGCAGCTCCACTGAGGAGTTCGTCAAGCGCTTCGAGTCGCTCGTGCTCCCGCTCTACCTGTGGAGGACCCCCAAGGCGGATACTTTGAACGACCTGCGGGCAACATTGAAGGCGCATCGCTCCTGCGACCTCGTCGAACGCAACTTTGTCCAAATCCACGCCTACTACCTGCCCCACTTGAGCTACAAAGAGACGGGCGCTCAGTCGAGCACCAATTACACAATCGACAAGAGAGCGGCGGACCTGAGCGATGTGGTCCTCACGAAGCTCGGCGAGGAGCTCTACCATCACCTGCTGGTGAACAAGTTTCCCGAGATACTGTCAGAGATCTACAAGCAGGTGTACGATCCCGATGCCCTCCGTCGCGAGTTCGGCGAGATGTCCGTACCGGCGCTGGAGCACAGGCCGAACCCGCCCTACGCCACGGTGGCGAAACTGTCCAAGTTGCTGGACTACTTCTCCGGAAAGTTTCTCGGCGGAGGACAGGTACCGTTGTTTGAGCAACTTAAAGAGTTTAATGAACTATACTGCAGTGTGATTTCCAGAAACCACTGTTTACTTACCTCATCGACGTGGCGCTGCCACACTGTGTTCAGGAGATCGCCCTCAAGCTCTGCGGTGTCCTTCGTTCAGATGTGGACGGGGTGGACCTCAAGATACGTGCCCTGCACGGTCTCGCCCTCTTTATCAACAAAGTTGCTTCTGAGTCGAAGCACCTGGGGAAGCAGCTGCCCTTTCTCTTCTGGTTCGTCTCGACGTCGCTGCTCTCGCTCTTCAGAAAGAGAGATAGTCAAGAGCTGACCAGGGTAACGGCGCACGTCCTGAAGAGCGCCATCTCGCTGGCCGTGCAAAACAAGGGGTTGAAGTCAGCCCTTGGCCGCGTGGTTGGGCCCGTCAGAAGCGCCATGGTCGACGCAGTCAAGGAGAAGA
>JAAUYK010094620.1_pt1 | contig 15468 bp, 14 predicted proteins | sample 7278021 | NCBI WGS metagenome assembly JAAUYK01 (sample SAMN14350223, study PRJNA611818) | marine sediment metagenome | isolation source: surface marine sediment (1.8m) | place: French Polynesia: Moorea | collected 2018-08
GAGATCACCGATTCGCTGCGCAACTACGTCAATGAAAAGGTCGAACGCCTGGATCGGCACTTTGATACGGCACTGGATATTCACGTCGTATTGACTGTTGAAAAACTAAGGCACAAAGCCGAGGCCACCATGCATATTAGCGGTGGCAATCTGTACGCCGATGATGTTCAGGAAGACATGTATGCAGCAATTGATGGACTGGTTGATAAACTGGACCGACAAGGCAAAAAGCATAAAGAAAAGATGAAAAGTCATCGTAACAAGGGTTCTATTCCCGAAATGGTCTGAGGTTAGCTCCGGGAGGTGACACCTCCCGGAGTTATTCAATTTAACCATTGATTATTTTATTTAATTCGCGCAACGCTCGCATAACCTGATTAAAGCCATGTCCATTTCCACCTTGCTGGCCACCGATAGAATCTTTACCGACGCGGACATCACAAGTAAAAAAAGACTGCTTGAATACATTGCTGAAAAAGCAGCCGAACAACTATCACTCTCTCAACAGGCCATATTTAACAAACTGATCGAACGGGAACGTCTTGGTAGTACGGGCCTTGGCCAGGGCTTTGCAGTTCCGCATGCGCGCCTTGAGAACCTGGATCAGACACATGCCTGTTTCGTTAAACTCAACCACGCGGTCAACTATGATGCCATGGACAAACAACCTGTTGACCTGATTTTTGTGTTATTGATTCCCGAGGCTTCTACTGAAGAGCATTTACAGATACTGGCCTCTCTGGCTCGAATATTCAGTCAATCCACTATTCCGGACAAGATTCGTGAATGCCATTCTGCTGAAGAAATCATACGATTAATTGCACAGGCAGAAACCGATAATTAAACTGTTACAGCGCTTATAATCACCTGCTCATGCAATCAACTCTCAGTATTCGGGAATTTCACCAGCGTTTTCAAAAACGCCTGCAACTCTCATTTGCTTCCGGCCAGGTAGGATTGGATCGAGAGATTAAGCTCTCCACTCAAAACGACAATAGCTATGAGGCGGTTGATTATCTGAATATCGTCCGACCTTCAAGTGTTATTGTTATCGGTATCAAGGAATCAGATTACCTGATCTCGCTGGATATTGATCAATTGTACCAGTTACTCGATGACCTATTTACCGGTCCCGTCAGTACCTTTATTCTGAGTCGCGATGCGTCCTTATCGGAACAGGCTATTCGATATTGTCATGATGCTTCCATCTCGGTATTACGTTCTGAAATGCAGGATTCCGACTTATTAGGCAACTTGCGTTATTTTCTTAATCAGCTCCTGGCTGAAAAAACCACTGAACATGGTGTCTACCTGGAAGTCCACAGCATTGGCACGTTTATTACCGGGGAAAGTGGAGTGGGTAAAAGTGAACTCGCATTGTCATTGATATCCCGTGGTCATCGGCTGATAGCCGACGATATTACTGAATTTTCACGTATAGAACCGGATGCGATAGATGGTATTCATCCAGGTATGACCAATGATTTTATGGAAGTTCGTGGCCTGGGCATAGTCAACATTCGCGCCATGTTTGGAGCCAATGCATTAAAACGGAACAAAACCTTGCGTATGATCGTCAACATGGTGAATTTTACCGTTGAAAATAGTCATCAGTTTGATCGGTTGGGTAGCTCAAAGAAGACGCGTAATATACTGGGGCTTGAGATACCTGAGCTTACACTGCCAGTGGCACCCGGACGTAACCTGGCGATTCTGGTCGAAGCCGCAGCGCGGAATCATTTATTACAAATGGGTGGCTATAACTCGGCAGAAGATTTTATCGAACAACAACGACGTGCCATTGCAGCTTACCAAAAAGGATAAACCGTTCAATCGAGAGAAGGCAGCCCTATCATGAAACTGGTTATTGTCAGCGGCCTATCCGGCTCGGGTAAAACGATTGCTTTGCATACATTAGAAGACGCCGGATATTTTTGCGTCGATAACCTCCCCGTGGGTTTGCTGACTGATTTTGTGGCGACAATGATCAATTCAAAACCACGGTTATACGACTTGATCGCAGTGGCAGTGGATGCCCGCAGTGGTATTGATGACATGAATCAGTTTGCGAACATTCTCCGCGAGATCAAGGCCATGCAGATTGACACCGAGGTACTGTTTCTAACGGCCAAGGTAGAAAAACTGTTGACACGCTTCAATGAAACCCGACGAAAACACCCTCTATCACGCAAGGGTTTACCCCTGGTTGAGGCAATTGATGTGGAACGTAGTATTCTGAAAAATATTGCTTCAAATGCAGACCTTAGTATTGATACCACCGAGTTAAATGTCCACGAGTTAAGGCATGTCATCACCAATCGACTCAATCATCATAACGATGAGACCATGGCCATTCTGATCCAGTCTTTTGGTTTCAAATATGGATTACCTGCCGATACAGATTTTATGTTTGATGTACGATGCTTACCCAATCCACATTGGGAATCGAAATTGAGATCTTTAACCGGCAAGGACCAGGCTGTGATTGAATACCTGGCAGGCTTTAGTGAAGTCAAAGATATGCAGAACTCAATTCTACAGTTCATGGATAACTGGATCCCCTGTTTCGAGAAAGAGGGCCGCAGTTACATGACGGTTTCAATCGGGTGCACCGGTGGACAGCACCGTTCGGTTTATCTGACAGAAAAAATATGCGACCAATTAAAGGAACATCGTGAAAATGTATCCGTTAGACACCGGGAGTGTGATTAATGGTAGGCATCCTCATCATTACGCATAACAATATCGGTGTTGAAATATTGAAATCCGCAGAAGCCATCATGGGTAAATCCTTACCCAGGGTAAAGACGGTATCTATACCGAGTGACCTGAGTGCAGATAAGTTGGGGTATTATGCCGATCAAATCAAGATGCATATTGAGCAGCTAGAACGAGGTAAAGGTGTACTCGTGCTCACCGACCTTTTGGGTTCAACACCTAGTAATTTAGCCAACTATTTTGCTGAAGATCATCATGTGAAAATCATTTCGGGTGTCAATCTACCCATGTTAATACGAATTATTAATTACGCTGAGCAGCCTCTGGAGTTACTGGCTAAAATAGGTATAGTGGGCGCCAATAAAGGCATTACCAAGGAAAACGAAGTCTAATTCAATAACCCCATGATCATTTCAAATATTACCATTATTAACAAGCTGGGTTTACACGCACGGGCTGCTTCCAAACTTGTTAATCTGGCATCCCAATTCAGCAGCTCGGTCTATCTCGATAATAAAGGTAACAGGGTTAACGCAAAAAGTATCATGGGCGTGATGATGCTCGCGGCCAGTCAGGGTACAGAGCTCCAACTGGAAATCGATGGGGACGATGAATCAGAATGCGATAATGCCATCAAAGAATTAATCAATGATTATTTCGGTGAAGGTGAATAACTTACCCTACCTTATTTAAACCCAACCATTTAACACAGACAGCCGGCTATGAACTTGTTAAACTCCGCAAGTTATTGATTTTTAGCCTGGTTCAATGTCTGAACAAATTACCGAACAACTCAGACAAGATATTTCTTCTGCGCTCGAGCAGTCGGATCGATTGGCCATCGCCGAAATCCTTGAAGAAATCGATGTTGCGCAGATTGCGGATCTGCTTGAATCAATACCCCCCTCACAAAGAGACTTGGTCTGGCCCCTGATTTATCCGGAAAACCTGGGGCAGGTTTTACTGGAAACGGGTGATGAAGTTCGACATCAGAAACTGAACCAACTTGATTCCAGGGAAATTGCCGAGATTGTTGAAACCCTGCCCGATGTGGATGACCAGGCTGACCTGATTCTCGACCTGATCCCTGAAAAACTGGTCAGCGTTCTTTACATTCTGGACAAACAGAAGCGTGAGACTCTTGAGTCCGTATTATCCTATCCAGAGGATACGGCCGGTGGCTTGATGAACCTCGACGCCATCACGATTCGTGCTGATGTCAGCTTGGATGTGGTCCTTCGCTACTTACGTATTCGTGGAGAAATGCCAGATCATACCGACCAGTTATTTGTGACTGATCGCCATGATGTTTATCTCGGTGTGTTGTCGATTAATGACCTATTGACGACCGATATGGACACACGCGTTGAAACCATCATGAATACCGGTGTGCAAGCGCTACCTGCTGATTTAATGGACAACGATGTTGCGCGCAAATTCGAAGACAGTGATTTGATCAGTGCCCCCGTGGTCGATGAACAACATAAATTGATCGGTCGCATTACCGTTGATGACGTTGTGGATGTCATTCGTGAAGAAGGTGATAGTTCCATGCTGAGTATGGCGGGCTTGCACGAGGACGAAGATTTGTTCTCCCCGGTTTGGAGAAGCACCAGAAGACGCGCCATCTGGCTGGGGTTTAACCTGTTAACGGCATTCTTAGCCGCAGCTGTGATAGGCTTGTTCGAAGCCACACTTGATAAAATTGTCGCTCTGGCGGTGTTATTAACCATTGTGCCCAGTATGGGCGGTATTGCGGGCTCGCAAACCCTGACCCTGGTCATTCGGGGATTGGCACTGGGACAGTTGGGATCATCCAATTTTAACAGTCTGGTAAAAAAAGAAATCGCTGTGGGTCTTCTCAATGGATTGCTATGGGCATTGGTAGTCGCCGCATTTACCATTATCTGGTTCCAGGATTTTCAAATCGCCACAATTATCGCGATCGCATTAACGATAAACCTGATTGCAGGTGCCTTTGCCGGGGCCATCATCCCTATTCTACTAAAACGTATAGGAATCGATCCTGCGCTTGCGGGTAGCGTCGTTTTAACGACTTTTACAGATGTGATCGGTGTTTTGGCCTTTCTCGGCCTGGCAACGATCGTGATGTTGTGATTTGCGACCTGGCTGGAATAGAAAACGGCGTCCAGTAGCAGGGACACCGAATGATTGTTTTTATGGGGATTATTGTGGCATAAATTTTTGGAATACTGACTTAATGTCCTCCTCAGCCAATTCCCAGATCACATCCATTTCATAAACTTCAATATTTAATGTTTCCAGCGCAAAGGGGTTAATCGGTACTTCAAAACGCTCGCCACTACTGCCTAATTGTTGCTTGTTCACCCAGGCATCTGCAATATGTACGGCAGCAGTCACATGGCCGTATTCTGTAGAATTTTGAGTATCATGATGATACAGCACCGGTTCATAAATGGAGTCAGGTACTCGCCAGTTCTTGAGTAAATACCCTCCAGCTTCTGCATGAGAATAACCCAGTGCTTGCTGCTCCAGAACATAAAGGAAGGCTTCCTGAGCTTCTCGCTGGATTAACAGGTCATGCATGAGCCCAGGCATTTTTATATAAAAAATCAAGCGTCCCAGGTCATGTAACAAACCTGAGACATAGAACCGTTCGGGCTGACTCAAGTGACAATACTGACCAATCGACTTCGCAAGCACACCCACTGCTACAGAATGCTCCCAAAACAATTTCATATTGACCATGCCTAACGGCATTTGATTGAAGGCTTTGATGACACTGGTAGCCAGGACCAGTTCGCGGATCTGGCGGATACCAATGATCTGAACCGCTTTATCGATGGTTTCGATACTGGAAGGAAAGCTATAAAACGCGCTATTGGCAAGACTGAGTAAACGGGCACACAGATCCGGTTCGGCCTCCAGTACCCGCGCAAAATCTTCCAATGTTGAATCCGGTCTTTCGATTAATGATTCCAGGCGATAGTAAACATCTGGCAAACTGACCAGTTTATCGATATCACTGATCAATATTTCAAGATTGGATAAGCCTGCATAATCCAGTATTTCACTTCTTTTTGCGGTTGCCATACAGTAAAAGCCTTAATAATTGAGGTCCAGTTAAAACATGCGGCCTTGCTGAAGCCTGTATCGGCATTTGTAGGTTAATATTTAGTCATTGACTGTAAAATAATGTTAAAGAAACAGGTTTTTGCGCTAAATCAATTTCAATACGCGTGGTTTCGATTACATTTAACCGGGTTAAAGCACCCGAGATTCGAACATTTCCTTATCTACACTAAGGACTCCTATTCCATTCTTGTAATGAGTGCATTAGTCTTTGCTATTCACGAACTGCCCAGTCTGAACGAGGAACACCAGCATGATTGATCCAGAAAAAATTGAATCGGTTGAGGCATTTCTTGCGCTTTCGATGCTGCTTGAATTTGAATCTGCCGATCGTTTACGTGAATTGTCGGCGGTCATGCGCCAACATCACTCTGAGGAATTAGCTGATCTACTGGACAAATTGGCTGGCTACAGTGACTTGCATGGATCTGAAATACGAGAGCTGAGCGAAGGGCATGTATTGCCAGACCTGGCAACAATGGATGTCAGCTGGGAAGGCCTTGAAGGCCCCGAAACCACCATGTATGAGTCTATCAATCCTGACATGAATCCGTATGATGTATTACAGATTGCCCTGAGAAATGAAATCAAGGGTCAGGATTTTTATACCAATATTTCCTTACACTCACCAGATCCAGGGGTGCGCAAACTTGCGGCAGATTTCGCCGATGAAGAAAATGAGCATGTGATGTTGATGCAACAATGGATCGATAAATATTCTAACGAACAGGTTTCCTAATTGAATCATGCGCAGGTTATATTTTCTTATTCCTAATATTGAACTCACCGCAACGATTGTCAATGAACTCGAACAGCAAGGTGTGCCTCATCGACACCTGCACACCGTTGCCAGTATCAATCAATCGCTGGAAGATTTACCGGAAGCGAATATCTGGCAGAAAACCGAGCTTGCCCATGGATTAGAATGGGGCACCGGCATTGGCGGAACGGCCGGTTTGTTGGGTGGTTTGTTAACCGTGGCTTTTCCTCCTGGAGGTGTGGTACTTGGGGGCGGTGCTTTGTTGATTGGGGCTGCAGCAGGTGCCGGTGTGGGTGCAGCCATGCTGGGATTGATGAAGGGTTATGAACATAATCATCAACTCGATGATTATAAACATGAAATCGAACAAGGTGAGATCCTATTAATGGTCGATATCCCTAAATCCCGTGTTGATGAAATCCAGCAAAGCATTCTGCAACACCATCCCGAAGCACATATCAAGGTTGCTGAACCCCAATAAGCCAAACTCCGTAGCATTCACACAAACAAGGCACTTGCTGTCTGCTTCAGGGGTCGTTAGGCTTTGTTATTTGTAACCTTATTATGAAGTCATCATGGAAATTACCGATTTAAGGCGCGAGTACAACCATCAAGGTGCGCTCAAGCGCAGTGATCTGGATGCTGACCCCATCATGCAATTTGACATCTGGTTTAGCCAGGCACGGCAATCTTCTATCCATGATCCCAGTGCGATGAGCCTGGCCACCGCGGACTCTCAAGGACAGGTTACGCTTCGTACCGTTTTATTGAAAATTTATGATGAACGGGGATTTGTTTTTTTTACAAACTACGAATCTACCAAGGCTAAACAGATAGCGGACAATAACCAGGTTGCGCTGTTATTTCCCTGGATTGAACTCGATCGCCAGGTCAAAATTACCGGCACTGCTAACCGCATCTCCAGTGCTGAATCCTTAAAATATTTTTTAACCCGACCTCGTGGTAGTCAATTAGGAGCCTGGGTCTCAGAACAGAGCACCGTGATCAGTTCACGCGAATTATTGATCAGCAAACTGGAAGAAGTTAAACAACGTTTTGCTGGCGGCGATATTTCGTTACCGGAATTCTGGGGCGGCTATCGTGTTGAACCTTTGACGATTGAATTTTGGCAGGGACAGCCTGATCGATTACATGATCGTTTCCAATACACCCGTCAGGCAGATAACAACTGGCTCATTCATCGCCTAGCCCCGTAAACTGGGTTTGAATCAACGCTTAAAATCGCAGGATTTTTAACACGGGTTGATTGTTTTCTGACTCTTGACCAAAACCGGCTAAAACCGCTGCAGATTGTTGACGAATCTTGATTTTGTAACGTTGGGCTAAAATACGAATCATCTTTTCCCAGTCGGCGGTCTCTTGATCCGGCATGACAAAAGGAATCACGCCCCAATGTAACATGAGTTTACGTGCCGTTTTGTCATCCTTGCAGATACCATAGATCGGTGAAAGCGGTCTATAGGCTGATACGACACCCGCCGTGGCACCACTTGAAGTTGGCACAAACAGGCCCAACAGACCTAAATCCTGGGTAATACTGACCGCGGCATTAGCCAGTGCTCTTCTTGGCGATTGGGTGATATTCATATCGACCTGGGGCAAACTGTTTGGATTTTTTAACTGCCAGCCCTCCATTTCAGACAATATGTGCCGCATATATTTAACCGCTTGTACGGGATATTTTCCGACTGAAGTCTCCCCCGACAACATCACCGCATCCGCACCATTCAAAGCAGCATTGGACACATCTCCCACTTCAGCCCGTGTCGGTCTTGACTCGGTGATCATCGATTCCATCATCTGTGTAGCAACGATGACCGGTTTGCAAACACGTCGTGCACGATTGATCAAATCTTTTTGCGCCATCGGCACCCTGGCCGCATCAATCTCGATACCCAGGTCACCCCGAGCAATCATAATGGCATAGCTTTGCCTTAATATGTCATCGATATTATCCAACGCCTCCGGTTTTTCGATTTTTGCAATAACAGGAAGCACCTCTCCATGGCGTTTCATAAAAGTATTGAGACGCTCAATATCCTTTCCGGTACGAACGAAACTCAGTGCAATGAAATCGGCTCCCAGTTTTTGGGCAAAAATCACATCCTGCTTGTCATTGGCCGTAAGTGATGACGAAGATACATTGCTGTCTGGCAAATTGATGCCCTTGTTATCCCTGAGAAGACCGCCATAAACCACACGACAATGGATATCTTTATTCACCACTTCAGTAACCTTAAGCTCCATCTTGCCATCATCCAACAATATTCTTTCGCCGGCATTAACATCCTTGTGCAGGGATGGATACTGACAGGGAATGACTTGTTGCTTGCCGGTAATGGCTCGGGTGGTGAGAATGACTTCGGAACGTGACTTAAGTTCGGTAGCCCCCTCAGCTAATGAACCGACCCTAATTTTGGGTCCACACAAATCACAGAAAATAGCCACATTGAGTTTGAGTCGGCGCGCAATTTTTCTAACTTTGACAAAATTCTTTTGATGTTCATCATGATTGCCATGCGACATATTGAGACGGATGACGTTAACTCCCGCTTGCAGTAATCGCGTAATGGTATCCGAGTCACTGGTAGAAGGCCCCAATGTTGCAATGATCCTGGTCTTTCGAGATCTCAGGGTAAGCGCATTGTTCGACATAAAAGATGATCCTTTGTGTGGATTTGAGTGCTTACAGGTAAAGATTTTGTCATTTTCGCCAGATAGCACTTAATATCTATTCACCAGCCTGGCCTGCTTCTACACAGAGCCAGTTCGCTTGGTCTTTTGACCTTAAGGGTCATGCAGACGCTATAAACATCAAAAGTGTGATCCATTGCTAAAAAAAAATGCAGGCTTTCTCACATCCTTTTTAATCAGAATATCCCAGCACTGCTAGCTGTGAAAGATATCACATTCCTTTTGGCTGTTAACACTACACTTCATTTCATCAATAAAAATGAACCTGTACCTGAACTCAGTCAAGCTCCTGAGTTTAGATTACCGCCCCTTGTGGGCGGTTTTTTTTCATTCTTGGTTTCAACCTTTGCGGTTAAATCAGGATAATAATATTTTTTCTTCCAGCTCCATTATTGCTCCTCTTCATTCATCATACCCATGAACCCAGAATGAAAAATAGAAGTTTAAGCCTCTGATATAGAATTCCTTCAAACTGCTGTTCCACAGGTTGAAATTTATTGATGTCTGAAATTAAAGCAACGCTGAGCACTGAAGCCTTACTGTTAGGAGAAAATTTTCTGCCACCAGCGTTTACGATTTGCCGCCGGTGGAAAAGCCCGTTCCAAGTCCACTGGTGGATTAAGGCTCATCACCCAACCGGGTAAAGGCGGATTTTCACTGAAGCCGCAGACGACACCCAGGTTATTGGGATCGTAGATTTTTACCAACGCCGGGTTGGTTACATCATCCACATAAACAATGCCGCAGTAGTCCTGTTCATGCTCACGACGTAACAGTTCGTCCATTGAATCCATAAACTTAAATAATTGAGATTGAGTGGCGACCTGTTCAGGTACGCTATCGCCTACTGCATAGACATACCAGGCCTTGTCATGTTGTTCGCGAATGCGTTGCCACAGTACAGACAGGTCATCCCATTGCATGACACCTGCCAGATAACCATTGTATTTTTCAAGGAATGGATTCACAGAAAAAAAGTATCTCGTTTTAGTTAACTAATCAGAATGATCATCCATCATAAAGTAGTGACCTATTCATCCCACAACCAGGCCGCTCCTCTGACCCCACTGGCATCACCATAGCGAGGCTTGAGTAACGGGGTGGTCACATAATCCGAAAAGACATAGGACTGCCATCGAGCAGGAACTTCAGTATATAACTCTTCAATATTGGACATCCCTCCTCCCAGCACAATCACATCAGGGTCCAGGATATTGATCACATGCGCAAGCGCACGGGCCATTTGGTCATAATAATGCATCATCTGCTGCTGGCATTGTTGGTCTCCTGCGCGAGAACATTGTATCAGTGCATGGCTGTCCATTTTTAAGCTGGTCAGTGCCTCGCAGTTGGCGGCCATACCAGGGCCCGATAAAAAGGTCTCGATACACCCGGATTGTCCACAATAACATTGCCTGACCTTATCAAAGGATTGCAGCCAGGGTAAAGGATTATGCCCCCACTCTCCTGCAATCGCATGCGGCCCGGTGATCAATTGTTTTTTGAAAACCAGGCCCGCGCCCGTACCCGTGCCAATGATCACACCAAACACCATATTATAATTAGCCGCACTGCCGTCCATGGCTTCAGACAAGGCAAAACAGTTGGCATCATTGGCTAGTCGCACTGGACGATCGACCACCTGCTCCAGATCCTGTTGCAGATTTTTACCATTCAGGCACAGTGTATTGGAATTGCGTAATAAACCGGATTCAGGGGATAGGGCCCCGGGTGTGGCTATTCCCACCGGCATAACCTGATCCACATCAGCCTCTGCTTGCCGAGAAAGTGTCTTGATCTGCGCTAAAATGGCCTGGTAATCATCCGACGGTGTACGCACTCGCTGTTCACGAATAACCTGGCCACTTCCATCAAGCACAATTGAAGCTATCTTGGTGCCCCCCAAATCAATACCCAATTTCAGTTCAGTCATTGAATGCCACCTTGGTTAAAACAACATCATGATTCATTAATATTTAAATTTTTTATCTTTCTGATTATTTAATAATTTTCATAAATATTAGCGTCTGAGAATATTCCCCGCAAAGCCTTGGCTGGCGCGACTTTGACTTTCTCACACACTTTATCCACAGCTTTTACCCGGGTTAATCACAACTCAATCCACAATATAATGTACTTGACCTGTACTAAAAACACACTATATTGTGCTTCATGAATTCATTGCCGCTTACGGCGATAGATTTCTAGGAGTTGTACACACGCTGTTTTCAGCACTCCGGTCAAGGCCGAAGCATATAAAAACTCCAAAGTAAAAACCGCAGTTACATAAAACAAGCGGTTAAAAATCAGGAACTGACTTAATCGACCACCAGCCCGTGCATGTATTTCGCCGTCACAGGATACTTTATCGATAAAGCTGAATCCTGATCGCAAAACCACTATCACTTTGACGGAACAGGCAAATATGCAGAACATTGAATCACCTTTGACCGAACAACCCGAAGTCGCTCAATCCGGCCTTGCTCAAAACGCGCTTCAGCAAGCAGAAAACACCGCTTCCAATCACTACAACGTTTTACGCCGTAATGGCAAATTGACCAATTTTGACAAGGAAAAAATTGTTGTCGCCATGACCAAGGCTTTTCTGGCCGTTGAAGGTGGTCAGGCAGCCGCCTCTTCTCGAGTTCATGAAACTGTTGAAAAATTGACCCATCTGGTTGTGGAGACGTTGAAACGACGCCAGCCTAATGGTGGTACTTTCATGATCGAGGATATTCAGGATCAGGTCGAATTAGCCATGATGCGCAATGGCGAGCAAAAAGTCGCCCGAGCCTACGTTCTGTACCGTGAAAAACAGGCTGAAAAACGTGCTGCCGAGCAGGCTCCTGCAGCAGCAACCACTCCGGTACAAGGCGAGTCCGGCATTCATGTCAAGCTCGACAACGGACAGTCAGAACCACTGGATACCCAGCGCCTGATGCAGGTGATCAATGATGCCTGCGAAGGCCTCGAGAATACCGACCCTCAGCGTGTATACGAAGACACCCTGCGTAACCTATTTGATGGCGTTGCCGAATGTGATGTTTGTCCGATGCTGGTCATGAGCGCCCGCGCACTGATTGATATCGAACCTGATTATTCCCACGTGGCGGCACGCCTGTTACTTGACAGTTTACGTACCGAAACCCTGGAGTTTATCAAGGATGGCAACCCCAATGCGACTTATGCGGAAATGGCTGAACGCTATCCGCAATATTTTGCCCATTACATCAAGAAAGCAGCGGATCTCGAACTACTGGACAAGGAATTGCTCAAGTTCGATCTGCAACGGTTAGGCGAGGCACTCAAGCCGGAGCGGGATCATCAATTCACTTATCTCGGTCTCCAAACATTGTATGATCGCTACTTCATACATTTCGATGATACCCGTTTTGAGTTGCCTCAAGCCTTTTTTATGCGCGTAGCCATGGGCCTGGCCATCAATGAGGTGGATCGAGAAGCCCGTGCTATTGAATTTTATGACTTGTTGTCATCGTTTGACTTTATGAGTAGTACGCCCACCTTGTTTAACTCGGGCACTTTACGTCCACAGCTTTCAAGCTGTTATCTCACCACGGTACCCGATGACCTGGATGGCATTTTCAGCGCTATTAAAGATGATGCTTTACTCTCTAAATTCGCGGGGGGCCTGGGTAACGACTGGACTCGCGTACGTGGCCTGGGTTCCCATATCAAGGGGACCAATGGCAAGTCCCAGGGTGTGGTACCGTTCCTTAAGGTAGCTAATGACACTGCCGTGGCTGTCAACCAGGGCGGAAAGCGCAAAGGTGCTATGTGTGCTTACCTGGAAACCTGGCACCTGGATGTAGAAGATTTTCTGGAATTACGCAAAAACACCGGGGATGAACGCCGCCGTACCCATGATATGAATACGGCTAACTGGATTCCTGACCTGTTCATGAAACGAGTTGCTGAAGAAGGTGACTGGACCCTATTTTCTCCGGATGATGTGCCTGATCTACATGATGTTTATGGCACCACGTTTGAAAAGGCTTATATCAAGTACGAGGAAAAAGTCGATCGTGGCGAGATCAAACTGTTTAAACGGGTCAAAGCACAAGATCTGTGGCGCAAGATGCTGGGCATGCTATTTGAAACCGGACATCCCTGGATTACCTTTAAAGATCCCTGCAACCTGAGATCACCGCAACAACATGTCGGCGTGGTTCATAGTTCCAACCTGTGTACCGAGATCACATTGAACACCTCAGACACGGAAATTGCCGTCTGCAACCTGGGTTCCGTCAATCTGCCCCAGCATGTAACCGACAAGGGCCTGGACCTGGAAAAACTCGAACGTACCATCAATACGGCCATGCGTATGCTCGATAATGTTATTGATTATAACTATTATTCAGTGCCGCAAGCCCGTATATCTAACCTACGGCATCGTCCGGTCGGCCTGGGTATCATGGGATTTCAAGATGCCCTTTACAAACAACACATTGCCTATTCTTCAGAACAGGCCATCGAGTTTGCTGATCAGTCCATGGAAGCCGTAAGTTATTATGCGATTCAAGCCTCTACCAACCTGGCAGAAGAACGTGGCACCTATTCCAGTTATCCCTGCTCACTGTGGAGCCAGGGTGTCTTACCGATCGACTCAGTTCAGAATCTGAAAGACTCCCGCGGTGATTACCTGCAACAGGACCAAAGCAGTACCATGAATTGGGAAAGTTTACGCGAACGCGTCATGAATGTAGGTATGCGTAATTCAAATACCATGGCCATTGCCCCGACTGCGACGATTTCTAATATTTGTGGCGTCAGCCAGTCCATTGAGCCGATGTATCAAAACCTGTTTGTTAAATCTAACCTATCCGGTGAATTTACTGTCGTGAATCCCTACCTGGTAAATGACCTTAAAACCAATGGCTTATGGGACGAAGTAATGATCAATGACCTCAAATATTATGACGGCAGTGTTCAGCACATAGACCGCATACCCGAGGATTTGAAAGCATTATATGCCACCGCCTTTGAAATGGATTCACGTTGGCTGGTGGAAGCCGCCTCACGTCGTCAGAAATGGATCGACCAGGGCCAGTCACTAAACCTATACATGGCAGAACCTTCCGGTAAAAAATTAGACAACCTGTACAAGCTGGCCTGGGTTCGTGGCCTGAAAACTACCTATTATCTGCGCTCTATGGGTGCGACCGGTGTTGAAAAAACATCAACCAGTGAACGTGAAGAATCAACGGAAATCGAAACCGAGATGCCCAAAGCCTGCTCGATTCTCGATCCCGATTGTGAAGCCTGTCAATAAGCCATTACTAATTACAATGAAGAGCACGAGGAAGTAAAAAATGATGAACTTAAATTGGGATGACCCACTCGCGGTAACAACCAAACCAGAACCGGTCATAGAATCACCGGCAGCAGAAACAGTCCAGTCAGAACAAATGATGCAATCGGAACCGCAACTACAAACGGTCCAGTTCGATGCACCGACTCCGACATCCATTATTAACGATACTCTGGCACGATCACCGCAACCCGCCCAAAAACCAACACTCGAGCCCCCGGTTAAAGCTAAAAAACCAACACCGGAATTACCGGAGTTCAATCCTTCAGCTGCAGAACCGGTCAATGCCGAGGATAAACGTGTAGTGAATGGCATGGCGGATATCAACCAGCTGGCACCATTCAAGTATCCCTGGGCGTGGAATTACTTTCTGAATGCCAACAAGAATCACTGGACGCCTCTGGACGTTAACATGACCCAGGACATCCATGACTATAACCACAAACTGCCTCTGGAAGAACGTCACGTTTATGAACACGTGCTTTCCTACCTGACCCCATCAGATATTCTCGCCATGCGCAATATTGTCCTGGCAGTCATGGAGAAAATGTCAGCACCGGAACTACAGATTTACCAAGCACGCCAGGTCTACGAAGAATCCATGCATACCTGGACTTACCAACATTGTATAGAGACCATCGGCCTTGATCAGGGTGAGATCTACAACCGATACCGCGTAGTGCCTGAAATCCATGGCAAGATCAACATCGCGAATCGTCGTTTGAATTCTATTCTGCGTTCAGATATCGACCTGAAAGATCGTGATGAACTGGAAAACTTCGTCATGGCTTATACCTTCTTCGCAGGAGTATTCGAAGGCACCTGGTTTTAC
>JAAUYK010128498.1_pt1 | contig 15461 bp, 13 predicted proteins | sample 7278021 | NCBI WGS metagenome assembly JAAUYK01 (sample SAMN14350223, study PRJNA611818) | marine sediment metagenome | isolation source: surface marine sediment (1.8m) | place: French Polynesia: Moorea | collected 2018-08
ACGGTTTCACCCACTTTGTTTGTCGAGTTTCACAGCTCTACGGCTAGCCACCTGGCAGAAGTCCTGGGGATGGGCCGAGAGATCTGTGATGAATTTGGGTGCACGGAATTTAGATCTGGTTTGGGTAAGGCCGAGCGGGATAAAATCTTCAAAGCGCGGCATGCACTGGGCGAGATGATTATTCGTACCCATCCGGATTGCGGTACCCTCGTTGTTGATGTGGCCGTTCCCAATACGGCCTATCCGAAAATTATCGCGGCCATTGGCGAGGAGATGAAATCAACCGGCATCAAGGGGTATACCTTCGGCCACGCCGGAGACGGCAACGTACACTTTAATATTCCCGGTAAAAAAGGTAATAAAAAGCAATGGGCTCAGATTGACGAGCTGGTCCACCGTTTGGTGTCAAGAGCTATTGATCTGGGCGGAACCGCCACCGGCGAGCACGGTGTGGGTTTGGGGAAGAAAAAGTACATGACCGCCGAGCACGGCAAAAGCCTGGAGTGGATGAAGCAGATCAAAACCCTGTTCGATCCCAACGGTATCTTAAACCCAGGGAAGATCTTTCCCTGAAAACCGCCCGGTGTTCTATTCAATGACATTACCCTTCTTGACCCGAACAACCGCTTCATGTATGAACCTAAACTGAGCGTTTCAAATCTTTCTCCATTACTGCCGTTTATCAGCAGAAAGGGACACGATGGGGTCTCAGCTTGAACTGATCAATGTCTCTAAACTATTTGGAGATGTCAGAGCTGTTGATGACGTATCTTTGAGCATTCAACACGGCGAGTTTCTGACACTGCTTGGCCCCAGTGGGTCGGGCAAAACGACCTCACTGAACATGGTCGCCGGTTTCGAAATTCCCGATCGTGGCGAGATCTTATTGGAAAATGAAGATATCACCACGGTAGCGCCAAATGATCGCGGTATTGGCATGGTGTTCCAAAACTATGCGCTCTTTCCCCACATGACCGTATCCGACAACATCGCCTTCCCGCTGAAAATGCGCAAAACCCCCGGCCCCACCATTCAGCAGTCCGTCAAAGAAGCGCTTGAGCTTGTCAAATTACCGGGATTTGAGACCCGTTACCCGCATCAACTCAGTGGCGGGCAGCAACAGCGAATTGCGCTGGCCCGGGCCATTGTTTTTAAACCCAAAATCCTGTTGATGGACGAACCTTTGGGCGCGCTGGATAAGAAACTCCGTGATCACATGCGGCTGGAAATCAAGCACCTGCAGGAGTCTTTGGATATCACCGTAATTTATGTTACCCACGACCAGGAAGAAGCGCTGACGATGTCGGATCGGATTGCCATTATGAACGAAGGCAAAATTATCCAGCTGGATACACCGGTGGCGCTGTATGAGTCGCCGGCCAGTCTGTTTGTGGCCGGCTTTATTGGCGAGTCTAATTTTCTAAGAGGTCAGATTGCAGAATCCGATGGTGACCGCACAGCCGTTGAGACCGATGAAGGCCTGAAGGTCTGGGTTGCCAAATTTAACGAGGCGAATCCCGGCAAAGCGGTTTCGGTTGCCATCCGGCCCGAAAAAATTCAAATCCTGAGCCCGGAAGCAACTGATTCCAATGAAATTGCCAATCGATTCAATGGCCGAATCGAAGAAATCGTCTATTTGGGTGAAGCCAGAATTTATCGCGTCAGTCTGGCACCGGGGATACTTGTGGATGTCAAAGTGCAAAGCGGGCCCAGTGTTCAAAATTTCAAGATCGGAGGTGATATTACCATCGGTTGGCGCCAACGCCACGGACTTGCCTTAACCTGATATGGCACTTTATCCATAACCTAAACACAAAAGGAGGTGTGGAATGAAAAAGAAAAAGGAAACCCAAAACCAAAAGGGCCTGACGCGTCGTGAATTTATCGTAAAAACCGGTGCGGCCACCGGTGCGGCTTTGGTGACGGCGTCAGTGGGACCGTTTGTTCACACCACCATGGCCAAGGGCGGCACCCTGAAGATTTGCTCATATGGCGGTTCCTATCAGGAGTCTCAACGCAAAGCCCTCATTCAGCCATTTGCGGATAAATTCGGTGTTAAGATTATCGAAGCATCGGGCCCGGATATTGCCAAAGTGAAGGCCCAGGTCGACGCCAAAGCGTTTGAATGGGATGTAGTGGATTTGGAGACCCGCCATATTGCCCGCGGCGAGCTGGAAAATCTTCTAGAGCCCATCGATACCAATGTGGTCAACCTTGAGGGCATTGACAAAAAGGCCATTCGCAAAGCAGCCGTCGGCAATATTTTCTGGACGACTTCTTTGGCTTATAACAAAAAAGCGCTTGCCGACAAGAAAGCGTGCGCCAGCTGGGCGGATTTCTGGGATGTCAAAAATTTTCCAGGTCCGCGGGCTTTGCAAGATCAAGCCCCCTTCAATCTCGAGTTTGCCCTGTTGGCCGACGGCGTGCCCATGGATAAAATTTATCCGATTGATGTCGAGCGCGCCTTCAAGAAAATGGATCAGATCAAAGACCACATCACAGTTTGGTGGAAAAACGGCGCCCAGCAGATTCAACTGTTGACCAGTGCCGAGGCCCACTATGCATCTGCCTGGAATGGGCGCGTCAATGTGGCCCAGAAAAAGAACGTGCCGCTGGAGATTGTTTGGGAAGGGGGCTGTCTTGATCTGGATTGGTGGGCCGTTCCCAAAGGCAATCCCAACCGAGATCTGGCGATGAAATTCATCAACTTTGCAATCTCTGCCGAGCGCCAGGGCGAGCAGATGCAGAAATACATTGCCTATGGCCCCACCAATCTCAAGGCGTTCAACTATATCACACCGGAGCGGGCCAAAGAGCTGCCGTCATATCCGGATAACCTCAAAAAGCAGTTTGCCCACGATGCGGATTACTGGGGACCGAATTTGGCGCCGTTGACTGAGAAATGGAAAACCTGGATTATCTCCTAAAAGTGATTTCAACTTATTAGATCATGTTCGTTAGCAAGGCGGGAGCCAGCATAAAAGTGGAGCGTACACGTCAGTATGTGAGCATTTTATGCTGGCTCACAACGCCGCTAACGGACATTAGATAAAGTTTGGAATCACTTTTAACTATTTAAATTGGCAAGCGAAAATATTTATCTCCTTTTTATGAATCTGTGGTTATAATAGTGGAATCAGCGGACACTATCTTATCTCAAAAAATTACATCCAGCAGTTTCTGGCACCGCAAAGGTTTCAAAAGGTTTATTCTGGTGGTACCGGCCCTGTTGGCGCTTTTTCTGCTGTTTGTCTATCCGATTTCAAGCATCCTGATCAAAAGTTTATTTAGTCCGGATTTTACCTTTGAACATTATCTGTATTTTTTTAAAACGCCGCTCTATTCGCGGCTCTTATGGATAACCTTTCAGATTAGTGTTTTATCGACCTTATCGGCTCTGATCGTGGGCTACCCCATAGCCTATGTGCTGCGTCGTGCACGACCCGGTGTTCGTAATTTTTTCCTGCTGGCCATAACGCTTTCTTTTATGATTAGTCTTTTGGTGCGCAATTATTCCTGGATCATTGTTCTGCAGCGCAGCGGTGTCGTTAACTCCGTACTGACCTACTTCGGATTGATCGACTCACCGTTTAAGCTTTTGCACAACAAATTCGGTGTGATGGTCGGCATGACGCATATTTTTGTGCCCTACATCGTGTTTCCGATTTACTCTGTCATGATGGGTATTGATTTGAACCTTGAAAAGGCGGCCCAAAATCTGGGCGCCACCCGCTGGCAGACGTTCTGGCGGGTGTCGTTTCCGCTGAGTCTGCCCGGCATCGGCGCCGGTGCATTGCTGGTTTTTATCATGGCGTTGGGATTTTTTATCACCCCGGCCCTTTTGGGCGGGCGCAAGGAACAAATGATATCCAATTTGATTCAGATCCAGGTCGTGGATCTGTTGAATTGGCCCTTTGCATCGGCAATGTCGGTGATTTTACTGCTGGCCACGTTGGTGGTCTTTGCCATTTATAACCGCTACCTGGGGGTGGAGCGTCTGTGGGGAGGGGTCAAAACATGAGCCAAAGGTCACGCAAAAGAGCGGCGCGTTTCGATCCCTTGCACATCGGCTGGCCGCTTTGGATCGTATCCGGTTCGGCGATTTTTTTTCTGATTGCGCCGGTGCTGCTGCTGATCCCCATGTCTTTGGGTTCAGCTGAGATTATCGAATTTCCACCCAGTAAAATCGGTTTGGATCAATATCGCAAATTTTTCAACCACCCGGCCTGGCAGAGTGCGGTTCTAAACTCTTTACAGGTTTCGGTGATGACCGCCGTCTTTTCAACTTTCCTGGGTCTGTTGGCTTCTCTGGGGTTGGTTTGGGGCCGTTTCAAAGGCAAGGGTCTTATCAATGCCTTTATTATTTCCCCGATGATTGTGCCGCTGATTGTCATGGCTTTGGCGTTTTACATTAGCCTTGCCAAATTTGGCCTGTTAGGGACCAAGCTGGGACTGGTACTGGCTTACACCCCTTTAACCCTGCCGTTTTCGGTTCTGCCCATTTCAGCTACGCTACGCGGGTTTGATCGCAGTCTAGAACATGCCGCTCGCATATTGGGCGCCAATCGATTCCAGACCTTTATGAAAGTCACTTTTCCGATCATCCGGCCCGGTGTTCTGACCGGCGCTATCTTTGCTTTTATGATTGCCTTTGATGAAGTGGTGATCGCCCTATTTATTTGCGGTTCCACTGCCGTCACCCTGCCTAAAAAGATGTGGGATGTGATTCGCTATGAGATCGAACCCATGCTGCCTGCCATTTCAACCCTGCTTTTATTGCTGGCCGCTTTGATTCTGGTGTTGGTCGGTATGCTGCAGCAGCGTATCGCCCGGCGTATGACCGTCGGCTAACACGATGCCGTGAGTCACATTTTATGCCATTATAAGAATTCCCCAAGCGAGGACAAAAACCATGTTTCCTAAATTTTCACTGTCAAGCGCTTATCAAACCAAATATCCTGGCGTTGGATTTGGTCTGACGCTCATTAGTGGGTGCCGCAATCATGAAAATCCAGAAGGATTTGATCAGCACAAGCGCAAACTGCTGCGCAAAATGCGAAAGCGGCAGACCCTGGCTGAAATCACCAGCCGCATTGATACCTATGCTGATTTTTTCCAACGTTTTGGGTTTGACTGCCCGCTCACCCACCATCTGAAGCGCACCATCCACAGCGGTTTTCCACGCTACGATTTGATAGTGGATGCACATTTTATGGCTGAAATGTGCGCCGGGATACTGGTGGCGGTTACCGATTATGAGCGCTTTGATGGCAGTCTGACACTGGATGTTGCTGCCGCGGGCGAGGAATGCGCCGGTATGGGCGGGCGCGAATTTATCTGCAAGGCAGATGAGATTGTGCTGCGGGATGAACGCGAAATTGTTTGTGTCCTGTGCCAGGGAGCTGATGAAAAAACCCGCGTAGGCCAAGATACCTCCCAGGTTCTCTTCTATGCCTATGCCGTTCCCGGCATTGACAGCCAGCAGCTAAGAAACGGATTAACCATTGCGGCCGAGACTATGGCGGAATACGGTGGGGGCAAGATTGAAGGGATAGAAGTTTACTAATCAGCCAACCACTTAAAATGAATACGAGTGTTTTTCGAAGCCATTATTCACACCTCAAAGGTCACGAAGTTCACCAAGGATAAAAATATTAATTGTCTTGCTTTCATTTTTCTTAAATCGACAACGAATTTCTTGAATCTGCTTAAAAAGACCTTACCCTAAAACATCAATCAATAATTATAGCGTATGACTTAGCAGCTCTGAATTATACGATGACGAATGTGAGGTCTGAAAATGAAAATAATATATGCCAATGGTTTTCTGACGATGATTGTTGTCCTGCTGGCCGTGTTTCTTATACCGTTTAGCGCACTTGCCGCCCATAACTCATGTCGTATTAAAGTTGAAAATGATGATGTGCAACTAAGAGTATTTAACTTAGATCAGGATGGCAATCCGATACGTGATGGTTTCAGCGATGGTGAGATCTATCGCGGGATGGTCAAAAAGGGACAGAGCATCAAAATAGAAAGCTCTCATGGACGAATAAACTACAGTTTCCGATCTATGAGAGATTATCGCAGCTACGGCGGCAATCTTACCCCGTGTTCACATGGGGAGGTTATCCGAATCCCCTGAACGCATCTTTATGATTCCAATCGATTTTCAAAAGCGTCCAGTGCTTCTCGCAACAGCTGGCGGATGAACACCTCTTTTTCCCGGGGGATAAGCTTCTGGTAAGTGGCGTGGCCAGGATGGGAAGCTGACAGTCCCGGTGGATTTTGTTTGCAGTTTTCGCGCATCTGCTTGTGATTCTGAATCAATTTAATGATGCTGCAGTCCTGGCAGGCATGCGCAGCCAGCCATTCCAGACGGCACATCATTTCAAAGCGCATATGGTCCGCTAAAAACAAATGTATATCCACTACCCGCATCTGACGCTCGGTTGGCAGATAGTTAAATTTGGTGGCCGGGCCTAAATCCAAAACCCCCATAATCATTTCATAATAAGCAATTGAGCTGTCCTCTCCGGGCTGGGCCAGAAAAAAAAGGGTTTGATCGGACAAATTCGACAGGCGGGTATCTGCATCGTAGGTTTCACCAAAGCGTTTCTGCCAAGGACCGAAAGCTCGCTGCTCTACCGCTTTGGTGCGATAATTATGAAGGTCAACGATTTTAGACATTGGTGTTCCAGATTGGTTTAAGATTTGGGTTAAATCAGATTGCAGCGCCATCAATCAAGAACGATATCCCAAGGAGTATAAAGAAGTGAAAATGTTGTGTCAATCATTGTTAGGTTGAATTGAGTTGCGCATATCGCCGATCTGCAGACAGCGGGCAATTCGATGGGCGGCTAGTTTGCAGACCATCGCGTAGGGTGCAGCCCAAAGCGGCACCTCAAATACAAGCCGGCAACTGGTGGTGTCGATGGTTTCGATACGATGACCGGTGGCCCGAATGTTAAAAACATGCCACGCCCAGTATTGCCCCTCGACCCATTCAGTAACGACAAATGGCGCCCAAAAGCCTAGGGTCGTTTTGACGTAACCCTTTGTGCCGGCCTGAATATAACGTGTATCAGACCGAACCGCTTTGACCGTAGGGCCCCACTCGGTCCAACGTCGGGTGTCGGTCAGCACGTCCCATAATTTTTCAGGTGTTGTTCGGATGATGCGACTGGCGCTTAAATGTGGCAGGGAAACTATGGGCATATTGTAGATCAGCAAATTTTTCGGTGTTAACTCCACTATTTTTTAAGCAGATTTTCGAGGACGTTTTGCAAACCCTTTTCCAGAGATTTTTGCAGCGCCTGTTCAGCCATGCTGGCGGAGGCTTTGTGCATGGTGTCTTCGTCAATGTCCGGATTGGATGAATTGCCGCGGATGGGAACATCGATGGTGACGCCTTCAAGGTAAGTATACGCCTTGTCTCCGACCAGCTTGGGGGTGATGGGCAGTTTGGCCACATAATCAAGGCTTTTATCAAAACCCACCGAGCCGTGGAGTGAAATCGGGTACCCGTCCACTTCAAGCCGGATGGGCGAAGTTTCAATGCGTCCATTGCGGGCGACAAAGTCAATATCCAGATCTCCGAAATCCATTTCTTCTCCGCGGACACCCACCAGAGCCAGTATGCCGCTGAGCAGCTGGGTGGAATTGATTCGCACACCTTTCAAGCGCAGGGTGCCGGCAAAGTCTGTTTTATCACGATCCTTATTGTCCAGAGGCCAGTTAAAATGCTGCATATACAAATCCACCTGCCCTTCGGCCTGCACCGAGCCCTGGAAGACCGGGTGGAGTTTTGACATCAGGCGTTCGGCGATGGCGTCGGTGAGTTCAACGTCTTTTAAAATGTAGGTGCCTGACGGCAGCGTAAGCATGTAAGGTTCTTTTTGCAGCTGAAGGGTCGGTTGCAAGTCGAGTTGACCACCATTGGCAGTGGTGACCAATTTGGCCACGGCCGATTCGTTAGCCACCCGAAGCGGAATCTCTGTGGCTGAAATACCCAGGCCAAAGGCATTGATGGATTCAGCGCGGATGGCGCCGGTAAAATCGGTTTGTTTGAGCGAATCGGTCCAGCGTTTACCCCCTGATACCATTTTGAGCTTAAAAGGATTGTCGCCCTTACCGGTGATGGTAATCTGCTGGGGTCCGGCAATTTTTTCCAAAAAAGGAGATAGCATCTTCAAATCCAGATTGATGCTGCCGGCGGCATTCAGCTTTTTGTGAGCGCCGGCCTGGTTGAGATCACCTGCAGCTGAGAGCGATAGCGGGGTCGAATTGAGTTGAATGTTTTCGATGGTTAAAACCGTTCCATCCGGCTTGCGCTTTAGATCGGCGGTCAGTTTGACGCGGTCCTCGGCAATCGGCGGCAGGGTATCGGATGTTAATTGAAAGGGGGCAAGATCAGCGCGAACTTTCAAAAATTGAGCGGTTGGGGATGAGAAGTCGACATCAAGATCAACTTTACCTTTACCTGCCACGCGTGTTTTTTCAGGCAGCTCAATAAAATCCCCGTAGGCTTTGAATAGTTTAGCCAGGTCAAGATCGGCTTGCGCCTGGGTTTTCATATCTTTTTGAAAATTTGACCAGTCGTTGACCGTTAAACGCGGTACGGTGATCGAGCCTGCTGAGCCGTTGACGTTAATCGGCGCCAGCCCGGCAGTCCGGGTGGCAAAATTTAGCCGGCCTTTGGTTTGTAATGTCAGGCGCTCCTCACGAATTGCTTTTTGTCCGGTGCGATATTGGAAATTTCGGGCGTCGACGCGGGTGTTGTTAAGCGTCAGTTGTTGGGAATCCAGGGTGCCGCTGGTCTGAAGGTGAGCGTTGCCCGCCAGCCGGGTTGTGGCCGAAAGTTTTTTAAAATTGAGCAGCACATCTGAGATCTGTTGCAGATTGAATTTGGCGTCAACGGCAAGATTCTTAACAGAGGTTTTTTTTCCGCTATCATCCAATTGAAAATGGTCGGCCTTGAAATTGCCTTTGGCCATAGTCGACTGAACGGTTAGATTCGGCTGTTGAAATTGGCTGGCGCTGAAAGAAGCGGCCCGGCGGACGGTGGTCGTTAAATTTGCCTTGGCATCCTGTTGGGGCAAAATCATACGGCCGTTGCGACTCAAGGCCAGTTTGCGGATATCCAGATTTAGCGAAGCGGCATTTATGTCGGGGGCGGTTTCTTTGATTTCAAATTTGGCGAATAGTTTACCGGAAGCGTCCCATTCCTTGATGTCGACAAATTTTTTCAATTCCCGGAGCGCAGCGGCCAAATCCGCTGATAGGGTTCCTTTCATATTGGCCAAATCGCCCTGGCCGTCGGCATTGATAAATGCTGAGCGCAGGGATAATTTGTCTATTTGGATGGCGTCCGGCCGCTTCTCCCCCCGTGCTGTGAGTGAGATGGGCTGATTCCAGGCGATGGATTTGCCGCCGCTGGCGCCTTTTAAGCGGTCGATTTTGGCGCTGCTGTCAAATGCGGTGGCCGTGCCGGTTGATTTTACCTTGTAAGACATCACAAGCGTGCCTTCAGAGATCTTGGTGTCCCTACGCAGCTTCAAGGTTTGCGGCAGCTGGGAGAATGCCTCAACCAGATTGATGCTTGCGGATCCGCTAAATTGTTTAGCGCCCCGATCGGAGACGCTGCCCTGAGCCGTTCCCTGGGCCACAGAGGATTGTAGCTCAAATTGTTTTAGTGATAAGCTACCCTGCGTGATATTGGCGTCCAGCTTGGCAGCGATGTTTTTGAATCGTGGATGATCTGTTTTCAGAGGGCCACCCCAGAGTTCAAATCGACTCATAGATAAACGACCTTTGAGGTTTAGCGCCTCGGCTGAGCTGCCTTTTACGTTCAAGTCGGCATTGAGCCGCCCTTTACCATGGGGATAGTTGCCCTGTGATGCCAGAATCGACAGGGTATCCTCGAGTTCCCAGTTGCTGACTTTTAAATTGGCATCGGATTGTATGGCGTTGAGGTCAAAGGGATTTTCAGGCGAGAGGGTCAGGGTGCCTTCGCCGGCAAAACGGCCGATGTTGTCGCCGGAAGTTAGCAAAACACGGTAGGTGATGGGCTTTTCGATATCCGATACGTCCAGGAAGAGATCGAGGTCTTTGATCACCGTTTTTTCATCACCTTTAAGATTCACCATACGGATGCTGCCGTCGGTAATTTTAAGGATACCGGCGATGGCCGGCAGGCCGGCTGCTTGCGAAGGCTCAGCCTTTTTTGATGGTTTCGTCTGTTGATTGTCTGAAATGTAAAACAACACCTGCGGTCTGTTGATCTCGACGCCACCCAGGTTGTTTCTGTTGGCTATAAGCTGAACCAACCCGCGATATCCCTTTAATTCAGCCACTTCGATAAAAATGTTTTGCGTTTGATCATCGTAGGTGATGCCTTTGGCCTCAATACCGCTGAACCATTTAAAGCGCCACTGCGCCACCTGTAGATTTCCCGGCAACTGCTGGTTGACAGATTTCAAAATATGCGGTTTTAGCATGTCGCTGGACAATACCGCCGGCAGAAACACGAGGCCGGCGAAAATCACAAAAAAAACGACAATCACAGTTCCAACTAAAATCGGTTTTGTTTCCATTATGCTTCCTTAAAAATAGAATGGTGACATCTCCGTCCTTATTTACTTCAATCGGTGGTACTATATATGTTAGGATCTTAAGGGTTCGGCCGGTCAAAAGCACCGCTTCCTTCAATCTTAGACGGCGTATCTATCAAGGAACACCAATTTTTGGGCATGGGGGGTGTTAGATTCAGACTATAAACAACATAATACATAAAGTTGAGAATCAAAATTAATCCTGAACTGAATCTGATACGACGTGTCACTCAAAAATGCCCCTCAAATCCGCTTGGCGTTTGCCATTTAATGCTTAATGTATAAATTGTTGATTTGCTGAATTTTGATGGATACGAATCGCTTTAGGAGAGCCATGGTTAGATTTTTCATCATATTTTTCGCCGTTTCCGCCCTGTTGGCCAGCTATATGACCTGGCGGCTTTTTGGCAAAGCGCCCTTTAGGCGACGCTGGAAAATCGCGATGACTGTTGGCATCGTTGCCACCATATTTGCACCTGTTTTAACCATCATTCTGCGGCGGTCCGGATTCGATAACCTGGGTCTTCATTTTCTGACCTGGGCCGGCTATCTGGGGGTGGGTTTCTTAAGTTTCGTGTTTTCTTACCTGGTGATTCGTGATTTGGTGTGGCTGCCGGTGGCAGGCATTAAAAAGGTTAAAACGCATTTTAGCAAACCGGCCGGCAACCGAGATAAAATCGAGCCCATTGACAGCCCTTCCCGTAGAGGATTTCTCGTCAACTCGATGAATTACGGCATTCTGGCGGCAGCGGCGCTGACCACCGGCTTTGGCGTGGCCGAAGCCAAACAGACGCCGCAGGTCAAGCGGGTACCGGTTCCGATCGATAATCTGCCGCCTGATCTGGACGGTTTCAGAATCGTGCAGATTACCGATATTCACGTCAATCCCACCTTCCGGCGTTCCAGCGTGGAAGACATCGTAGCGGTAGTCAATACGCTTGAGGCCGACATTGTTGCCCTGACCGGGGACCTGGTGGACGGCTCGGTCGATCAACTCGGGTATGATGTGGCGCCTTTGGCCCAGATTCGATCCGCAGCGGGCAATTTTTTTGTGACCGGCAATCACGAGTACTATTCCGGTGTGATTGAATGGGTTGAGGAGGTGAGGCGGCTGGGGTATACGGTGCTGCTGAATGAGCATCAGCTGATTTCCCGGGGTCAGGCCCGCTTACTGGTGGCCGGTGTGACCGACTATCGCGGCGGCAATTTTTTGTCCACTCATCGCTCTGATCCGCAGAAGGCTTTAAATGGCGCACCAGCGGCGGATGTGAAAATCCTGTTGGCTCACCAGCCCAAAAATATTTTTGCAGCTGCCCGCGCCGGATACGATTTGCAGATTTCCGGCCACACCCACGGCGGTCAGTTTTTCCCGTGGAATCTGTTGGTTGGATTTGCCCAACCTTACGTTTACGGTTTGCACACCCACGAAAACACCCAGATCTATGTCAGCCGCGGCACCGGTTATTGGGGGCCTCCGGTGCGTGTGGGCTCGCCTTCTGAGATTACCCTCATCAAACTGGTTTCCCGCTAAAAAACTGTCTCAAAAATATATCTATGCTCTTTGGGTTGAGCCCGTTGCCCGCTTGTCCGCCTTTGGCGGGTTAGCCCGTATACCGGTTAAAAAAGATATTTCGTATCATTCATCGGGCCTAATCGGCTAAACCGGCAAACCGGCTTAACCTGCAGGTTAGGCGGGTCCGATCAAGCGGTACAGCCAGGAACTGTAAAGACCGATGGCCTCTTCCGGGCAGACTTCGTGGCAGCAGTAGCAGCGGATACACTTGTCGTCATCGATAAAAGCGCGCTCTTTAACAAAGCTGATGGCTTCAACCGGACAGCCTTCAATGCACGTGCCGCAGGCGATACATCGGTGCCACATGACTCTGGGGCGGACGGTAAACGCATTTTTAAACATGGGTTCAATCATACGCTGATACCAGGGGCCCGGGTCCAGGCCAAATCTTCGGGCGGATGTCTGCGGTTGTTTGAAATCCGGCACGCTTACCTTATTGAGGTCTGCGCCAATGATCTCAATGTCTTCTATGCGTATGGGTGAAAGCCCGCGCCGTTCAGCCTCCACCAGGATGGGATTGCGGGTTCTATCCAGATTCATGATCTCGCCGGCGACCACATCCAGGGCCAGCGGATTTTTTGATCCCAGAAGCAAACCGACCGGTCGCGGATCACCCGCACCGGGGCCGTCACCCTCCATGGCCACAACCGCATCCATTATGGTTAGCCGCGGTGAAATATATGCGGCCAGATCCAGCAACATTCCGGCAAAGCGCTGTACATTATTCAGCTTGGCATGATAGCCGGGCTTGGACAGACCGGGGATCACGCCGAAAATGTTTTTGACCGCGCCGGTCATACCGGTAAACACGTGGGTTTTCATTTTGCACAGGTTAAAAACCGCCTGAGCCTCATACACCGGGGTGATGATATCAAAATGTTTGGTCAGCCGGCCCTCAGCATAAGATACCGGGCGGGCGGTTGTGTCCCAGTTGACCTCAATTTCAGCCTTTCGGGCTGCTTGGTGCATGCCGCAGGTGCGATAAATTTTATCCAGTGTTTTGGCGTTATAGCGATAGCCCCCGCCGGGGGAATCGGCGATGATTGGTGTGGCCCCCTCTTTTTTGGCCAAATGGGCGACAGCCGCCACCACAGTCGGATGGGTGGTCACCGCCGCCTCGGGCCGGGCTTCTCGCAGCAAATTGACTTTCAATACGATCTTTTCACCGCTCCGGGCAAAAAGCGGCATTCCGCCCATCAAATCCACCAGTTCTGTTAGTCTTGCCTGGATTTGTTCATAATCTTTGCACGCCACAATATAGACTGTGTTGTCCATTTTATTGTCCTTTATGGCTTAGCGATTTGGACCTAACGCCGCTACCACAATGTTCCTCTAACCATGCCAAAATCCGGGGTCGCTGTCAAATCAATCAACCACCCCGATGGATGATGAAAATCGAAAACCCGGCGCTGCAAAAGCGGATCTGCAGCCTGCGGCTACGCATCAGGCTGCGCTGCGGCTTTGCCCGGCGGGCAGTGGACCGCCAAAACCGAACAGGGGGTATCCTGGATGACCTGTTGAAGCACATTTTCTTTGAAAACGCGTATCCAACCATGACGTTTTTGAGCCGGCAGAACGATCAGATCCACATTCAGCTCGCGGGCCTTTTCAATAATGACATGCGCCGTCGGTGTGCCGGTTACCTGAATTTCGTCGACGGTAATCGAATCTTTAAATTTGTCTGGAATCAACTCTGATAATTCGGTTTGCTCTTTTTGGATCCGCTGATTCTGAACATGCTCCAATGCGCCGGCTGCAATGCGACCATGAACCGGATAGGGCGCTTTGACATGCAGCACCAGAAGGCGAGCCCGATGCGTTTGTGCCAAAGCGGCAGCGTAGCGGACGGCATACACGGCGGCTTCTGTTAATTCGACCGGAACCAGTATTGTGTCAATAGAGATCATGTCCACTGCTTTTGCCTTTGTCCGCTGGCTCAGCATCTGTTACAATTTCAATTGACGATATAAAACCAAAGCAGGTAGTATGAGCCAGAATGACGATACTAAAAAGGTTCAGATTCAACAAGGACCCTATGCATGAAAAAAGAAGATATCAAGAAACTGGCCGAAAACAAAGATTTCATACCCGGAATTTACAATTATTGTGATCGCTGGTGTGAGCGTTGCCCGTTTACCGCGCGATGCATGAATTTTGCCATGACCCGCGAGTATGACAACGATCCTGAAGCCAGTGATATAAACAATGAGAAGTTTTGGCAAAGCCTTTCTGATATTTTTAAAGTGACCCGGGAATTGCTGGAGGAAACCGCCGAGGAGATGGGGGTGAACCTCAATGCCATCGATTTTGAGGAAAGCGCGCGTGAGGAGGGCATCAGAGATAAAATTACGGAAAATCATGAGTGCTGTCGGGCCGCCAAAAAATATTATCAAATGGTCGCTGAATTTTTTGATTCAGAATATATTCCTTCCTTGCAGGTCGTCGACAAGGAACACGTTGAGAATACCGCCAAGGAGCAAAAAAGGGATGTTTTGGATGGACCGCTGACCCTGGATGAAATGGTTGAAATCATAAACTGGTATCAACATTTTATCTGCGTCAAGCTGATGCGTGCCGTACGGGGCACGCTGGGCAATGAAGAAGAGGAATGGGAAGATTTTCCAAAGGATTCAGACGGCTCAGCCAAGGTGGCGCTGATTGCCATCGACCGCTCCATGGCCGCCTGGGGGCACATGCACCGCTTTTTCCCTTCGCACCAGGATCAAATTATGGACATCATCGTGCTCCTCGAGCGGTTGCGCAACCGGACCGAAACCCTATTTCCAGAAGCCCGCAAGTTTGTGCGGCCCGGATTCGATGAAACCCATTAGTCCGTTTACCAATCCGTTTGCATATCAGAGGTATCATAATGAAAAAATGCTTCAGCATACTGGGTATATTGATTGTCGGCCTGGTTTTTACATCCTGCGGGGGGCAGCAAACCAAATTTAAACCTTTAATGCAGCAAGTAGACAACCGGATCGGTGAATCGGTCACCCTCGGTGGTTATATGCTGGACACCCGCGCGGCAGACAACCAAACGCATATCATCGTGCTGCAGGCGCCGCTTGGGCTGCGTGGCAGACCCCAATCCGAAGATAAATCTCAAGGGCGGTTTGTGGTTGTTTATCAAGGCAGGCTGGATCCCAATGATGTCGGTCCCAGACGCAAGCTTACAGTGACCGGTAAAGTCCTCGGAACCGCACAGGAAAAAATCGCAAACTGCCCCGATCCCTGTTTGATAATTGAAAACAGCGATCTTCATGTTTGGCCGC
>JAAUYK010151004.1_pt1 | contig 15448 bp, 15 predicted proteins | sample 7278021 | NCBI WGS metagenome assembly JAAUYK01 (sample SAMN14350223, study PRJNA611818) | marine sediment metagenome | isolation source: surface marine sediment (1.8m) | place: French Polynesia: Moorea | collected 2018-08
GCTCTACCAAGATCAGGATTTGACCTCGTTTCGAGGGCTGGTTAGAGCCTCACTGGAGCTGTACACCGAGGGCGAAGAAGTTGTGGTTTTTTCCTTCCTGCCTGACCCAGAACTGCTGATGTTAGCACACAAGCTAGGCTGTCGTTGCTTCGTAGCCGAACCAGATGCGGCGCGATGTGACGCAGCGCTCGCTACCTGGAAACAGACAGGAGCGAAGTTCCAGAAGCTGAGTGGACTTAGGTTTTAGGTTTTAGGTCGCTGCTGCTCCGAACCGGATTGGATTATCCCCCAATCTGATCGGCCTTGAACCAATAGTCTTGGGCTTGTGGGAAACGATAGGCTACTTTGAAATGAGTACGCACGCCGACATCACCCATTCACCCCGCCTCAGAAGTGTCTTCAGGAAAGGGATTGAGAGAATTATCAAGAAATGTTAACAATATTTGTTAAAAAATGTTGCTGGTTATTGATTTAATTGCTAGGGTGTGCATAGGTAGCCATTCCGGTCAATGCTTGTATCTAGGTGCTAAGGTTTGCATAGGTAGTCATTCCGGTCAATGCTTGTATCTAGGAGATGTACCATTCATGCTCTATCTCAATCTCAGCTCTTTACCGATTCGTTGATTCGTAAATTGCCCATGTCGATCGCTGCTTAACACCAACTCGAGCCCATGACAGCTGAGGAATATCTCTTTTGAGCGTTTGATCGCCAGATCGATTCAAAGTCTGACTGCCAAAGATTTAGTCCAATCTCATCCCTCAATTACAGGTCACTGTTTATCTGAGTGTGCGCCGAGGAAGTGCGAGAAGGGAGAAATCCTGACCCTTAACACTAGCGTACCAGCGCGGTGACTCAATTCTGGAGATTTTTAGCCATGAAAATTCAAGGAAAGACAGCCCTGATTACCGGGGCTTCCCGTGGAATTGGGCGAGCGATCGCCCTGGAATTAGCCAAACAAGGAATGAAACGCCTGCTACTGGTAGCAAGAGACGCTGCTCGCTTAGCCGAAGTCGCCGCCCAAATCGAGGCGCATGACGTGGAAGTAGTGACCCTGGCTTTAGATCTGAGAGAGCCAGTAGCAGTGAATATTGCGCTCGCCCAAGCTTGGCGGACTTACGGACCGATCCAGCTACTGGTTAACTGTGCTGGAGTGGCACATCAAGCTCCCTTTTTGCAGTCCAAACTACCAAAAGTACACGAAGAAATCTCCCTAAATTTAATGGGAATGTACACAATTACTCGTCTAGTCGCTCGGCGCATGGCAGCACAGCAGGAAGGGACAATCGTAAATGTTTCTAGCTTAATGGGTAAGGTAGCAGCGCCGACGATGGCTACCTATTCAGCCACCAAGTTTGCCATTTTGGGATTCACCCAAGCCTTGCGCGGCGAGCTAGCTGCACACAATATCCGGGTAATAGCTTTGCTGCCATCTTTGACGGATACTGACATGGCGCGGGGACTAAAATTGTTTCGCTGGGTGATGCCGATCACTCCCGAGAAAGTCGCTCAGGCGCTCGTCGCCGGACTGCGCAGAAACTCACCGGAAATCTTGGTGGGATGGCAAAGTCATTTAGCCGTGTGGTGTCAGCGCATTATTCCTTGGCTGTTGGAGAAAATTTTATTGATGGCTGCTCCTCTGTCCAAGGAGGGACAAAAGGGCTACCAAAAACTCAGAAGAGTTGGGGCGACCTTGCGTTAGCATCTTTGAATAAGGGAGACTTCTTTAGAGACAAGGGAGACTTCTTTAGAGACAAGGGGGACAAGGGAGACAAGGAGGATAGGGGAGATGGGGGGGATAGGGGAGCAAATTCCCAGTTTTCCGACCTTCCCCATCTTCCCCTCCCGCGTAGCGGCGGCGTAGCCACCTTCCCCACCTTCCCCACCTTTCCCTGTTCAACTGAACTTGAAATGAAACAGCGATCGCCTCTCCTAAGTCGATAACACCTGACTAGCCGTCAAGGTCAATTCTGGAAAAGTCTGAGAGACAATCTGCTGAGAACCTGTAAACTCGGTGGTTTGATAGCGTCCTTCAATAAGCAACAGCACTGAAACTTTAGATTGACGCAAGTCTACAATCCAGTATTCTGGAACTTTTGCTTGCCGATATTCCCGGCGCTTCTGCTCATAATCTATTTTCTCAGAACCTGGACTAACAACCTCAACTACCAAAAGAGGTGAAGTTTTTAAGACTGCTGCTGATGTTTTGTCAGCTTTAAGCTTTGACCATTGAGCTTGTCTGATTAAACAAACATCGGGAGTGCGAGAATAATCTCTGCCCGTTTTTGGATTTTTGCCGATATATACTCCCGCTTTATCGGTAGCCTTCCAGGGAAGTTTCTGACGACGAATATAGGTTCTAAAAATATCTAGGAGCAAATCAATTGTATCCCCGTGGTCAGCAGTTGGTAGTGGAACCATTACCAGCAACCCATCCACCAGTTCATAGCGATTGTCAGTCCCGTCATCGTAGGTGAGGTATTTCTCAAAAGTCAGTTTGATCGGTGTTTTTACCATCGCGATTGTATCGGTATTTCTTGAGTGATTCCGCTGAATTAGTTAATCAATCTATTAGTTCTCAACCAGGCGAAACAGAAGAAACTGACTCACCTGTTCATCCCTAAAATTATCATCGCTAACTAGTACTAAACTGCGGCTGCCATCTGGCAAGACAGGACCAAGGGTCATTCCCTCCAAATTATCCAATTCAATGCCCAGTTCGCTTAAATCTAGCAATAACTTTTTCTTGAGGGGTTCAATTTGACCAAGATTCCCCTTGAGGCTGGCTATGCCGGAAGTATCAGTAGCGTTGCCAACTATTACCTGAAAAATCTTCGCCCCAAAGCCAGAAAATCCGAAAGACCGCTCTAAACTGAGGAAATAGCCTTCCTTTTCCAGCGCCATCAATTCTGATAATCCACTACCTATCCTGTCACTGGCAGCAGGATCGAGCGGATAAAGATGTTCTGCAACTAATATTGGATCACCGATGGAATTAATGACATAGTGCATCAGGCGAATCCTGACTTGCTCTTCTGGCTTGTCTGGTGCGGTATCCTGTAAGAGAGCAGACTCTGTGGCTGTAAACAGGCGAAATGGATCGTCTGCCGTCAAGCCATTCGGATTGAGAGTCAAAGCTTCAAACCCTAAATTCTCCTGAACGCCGCGAGGCTCTTGTTCTGTTTTTTCAGCTTGATTGGGTAAGTAGCGCTGGGGAATTCTCAAGCTTTGCTGCTGTTGTCCAGTTTTCAGGTCAAATTCCCCAATAAAGGGAGAAATTCCTCTACTGGGAACTCCTTCACTGGAAATGAAAGCGGTTCGTTTTGGAGCAATGGCGATGCCTTCTGGGTCAATACTTCCGGGGGGATATGTTTTTCCCTGACCATTAGTGAGAAAGGTGACATCTTCCACCTCTACCCTTTCAATGCTGACTTTGCCCTTCTCAGTTTGATTGAGCCTCAAATTCAAGGTATAAAACCGAGCTGGGGCAAATTTACTACGATCATCAGAAAGAGCATAGAAGCGGTTCCTTTGCCGATCGTAGGTCAATGCAGATAATCCTCCCACTAGCGTATCCTCAAAGGACATCTTTGGCAGTTGATACTCTCCCAGAAATTCCAGGGACAGATTGAGAAACATTCGCTCCTGAGCCGTCACTCGTGGCGATGTACCACAGGCTGTCAGCGCGATTAGTAGGACAATGCTCAAGACTAACCTAGCTAAACTCCTCACCACCAGTTTAAATTGGCGATCGCTCACAATTGCCTCCCAACTTTACTACTCCTGGAAAACTCTGGATTCACTTTAGCAATAATAATATTAGTAAATTAAGAATTATGGGAGTATTGGCTGACTCCGATGGGCTGTAAAAAAAACTATCTAAATCACTTAAGACTACTAAACCTGGCAATTGCTCTGTTAGCTGTCCTGTTGGGAACAGCGGCAGATAAACGATGGGGTACATCAGTCGTCTTTGCCCAAACGGAGGCTCAACAACCATCACCCCTAGAGATTACTACCCCTGACCCCCTGTTGCCCTCTATAAATCGCCCTCTCAGTCCCTTAGAACGCTATAGAATCAAAGAAGTGATTGAGGAATTAAACGCCCAGGCTACTGCCCAATCGCAAGCTGGAAACGACCAAGAGGCTTTTACCATCTGGTATCGACAACTCAGATTACAACGGGCATTAGGAGGTCGATTAGAAGAGGTGCAAGCCTTGGGAAAAGTGGGTAACGTTGCCTGGGAGAAAGATCGCGGAGTAGATGTTGAATTGATCAATGAGCGCTTGGAAACAATTGAGCAGGAGGCATCTTCAGAAGGAGCACTTGAACCAGAGTTATTGAGTGCTTTTGGTCAGGCTTATGAGCAGGTACACAATCTCGGCAAAGCCCTAGAGATTTATCAGCAAATTCTCGCCAATGCCCGAGAACAGAAAGATATCAGCGCTCAAGAAGCGGCATTAAAAACGATTGGGCAACTTCATCTTGCCCGGTTTGATTACCCAAATGCGGCAGCCACCTATGAAGAGTTGTTGACCTTGGCGCGATCGCGGTTGGATTACTTTAATCAAGGTATCTATCTTCAGCAATTAGCCTATATTTACAATCAGGCATCGCAGCCAGAAAACGCTCTGCCTATCAAGGAGCAACTTGCTCAAAGTTATCTCAACAATGAGCAAATCCAAAAATTAGCAGCCCTAAAAATCTCCATTGCCGCTGATTATCAAGCCCTCGACCAACCAGAAGCAGCCAGCCAAAACTATCAGGAAGCATTTGCACTGGCTTGGTCTCTGCAGCATTTCGCTACCGCTAGCGAAGCACTGCAAAAATTAGGGGTTCTTTATCGAGCTTATGGTCAGGATAATGAAGCTTTGCAAGTCTATCAAGAACTGCTAAAGGTAGAGCAGCAGTCTTATAATCTCTACGGTTTAATGAATACTTACGATCGCATCGGACAGATTTATTTGGAGCAGAAAAACTATCCCCAAGCCCTAGCTTCATTTGAGCAAGCCTTGGAAATTGCCAGGTCATTAAACTATCAAGAAGATTACTTCATCACTCAGATTGAGGTGGTGAACCGGGAAAGTCAAAAGTCAAAAAACTTATAACTAAGGACTAACTTCATGTTGCACTACTAAAACTGAGCAGTGAGCATGATGGACGACATAGTTACTCACGCTCCCTAGCAACATTTCCGATAGACCTTTTCGACCTCTGCGACCGATCACAATCAGATCTGCTCCCCAAGTTTTAGCTAGAGCGCAAATCTGTGGTCCGGGATCTCCTACTCTATGGTCAAATTCTGAGAGAATTCCTACCTCAGTTGCCCGACGGGAAAAAGAGCGCAACCATGCCTGAAGTTCCTCTGTTGCTTCTTGTACGAGTTGCTCTTCTAATTCGATCATCTCTCTGGAATAAATCCCGCCATAAGCCCCCATGCTAGCAGCAGCTACCATTTCTGACATCCCCGGCATTTGTCCTTGGACACAGTGAAACACCATCAGGCGGCTGCCATATACTTGCGCTAGCTGTATCGCTTTTTCAAATAATTCAGGTGTCGAAGCCAGGTAATCAACAGCAACGAGAATTTTTCTGAAGCCAATAGTTGAACTCTGGGGTTCAGGTTCTTGGTGAGTAGTGACTTCCCGGCTTTTTTCTTGAGTATTCATAATTACCGGTGGGTTGTTGACAGTTTGGGAATGCTTCTACTTTCAGGTTGACACAAACTTTAAATTATGTATCAAATTTGACAGAAAATTTAATATATGTGGGATATTCAAAAAGTTTTCCCTCTACTGAGACTGGAAATGAGACAAAGCCCCTGGCTGATGTAGCTGGGGCTGAGTAGTTTACTGTGGAATGGTGACGCTAGAAGAGCCTAAGTACAAACCGGGACTATTTTGTCCTACAGGAAAGGCTGTGACACCAAACTGATAAACGCCACCATACATGGGACGGCTTCCCTTTAGGGAAATTGTCACCGTGTTGCCTGGTCCTACAGGCTGGTCAAAAACAACTGTTACCTCGTTGGAGTCAGAAGTCCGACTCCCACCAATATTGGCAAGAGAAAGGGACGGACCGCCAGCGAAACTGTCACCCCTGAAGGCACTGCTCTTAACTAGCTTAAAACCGATCTGCTCTAAATTGGGCTGCTGGGTGATGGTAACAGCTTGCATCGGCTCTCCAGCATCTTTAGGCACCATAATGGTAAAGTGGTAGATGGCTGGACCACTGGCAACGTTGCTAATAGCAACCCGAGTTAAGTGGGGAGACCGCTCGAAGGTTGTCCGCCCACCGCCGATATCGTGGGCATTGGCAGGTGTACTCGATAGGGTAGCCGGAAGTAACAGACCCCACATTAAAGCACCCGCACCAACCGCGAAAGACTTAGCGTTGGTTTTTAACATTGTCCTCACCTCAAATCATGAACTACAGGGAAGCGAAACCTTGAGTACAGCAACGCTAAACATAGGGAGTTGTCTGTGTCCGAAAGTGCTAAACTAAGTTGAGCGTCACTTGGTCAAGTAATATTTGAGAGGGGAATTTTTCTGAAATAGACTGGGATTTATACCCTTACACAGCTATTATAATTCGACGGCATCTAAATGAGTTTTCGTTGATAGTTAGCTTAAAAAAAAATAAGAATTTGAAAAATAAATTAACTAAATTCCGGGTTTTGGCGATCGAGCAAACCCTTACCCAGTTGCCAGTTGCCAGTCACTCGAACCGCTAAAATCCTTTCAAGTGCGTAAGTCCTGAGTTTTATGAGCCAGAGTTTCCCTGATTATTCTTAAAGGGGTCTTCACCAATTCCGAGTTCTTTTTTACTGTGTTTGATCTGTTTCCAGAGATTTTTAATTTGTTGATAAGCTTCTAAAGAGCTAATCTTACCAGCAGTTTCTAAATTACAGATATAGTTTATCCGTTGAGCAAATTCTTGCAAATTTGCATTGAACAGCAGATTTTCTGGCTTAAAATCACCGCGATAGGGACTGCGAGGATAGAGAAAATCATCTTTGTCATTTTTGAGAGCCATTGCCGCCTCCTTTTTAATTGATTTTTTGATCTGATTCTATTGCAAAGGTAAATCTTTTCTATTCTATTAATGTCAGTGAAGATCGGCGTTTAACTTGTGGAGTTTAATTTAATTAGCCTATTAACTGCTTGTTAACTCAACTTTAAATATAATTTAACAAAATGGAAAGGCTAATGCCGGTCAGTCAATATTATCAACCGAATTTTTCTATGTCGCAAGTGCAAAAACTCTACGAAGGAAAAGCCAAGATTCTCTATCCAACGGACGATCCAGAGATTCTTCTGACTCAATTTAAAGATGATGCCACTGCCTTTAACGCTCAAAAGCGAGGACAGATTCAAGACAAAGGAGAAATAAACTGCTCCGTATCAGCAGCTTTATTTGAGTGGTTAGAATCAGTTGGAGTTTCCACCCACTATATCGATCGACCAGCCGCAAATCAAATGAGAGTCCGGGCTGTAAAAATTCTCCCCATCGAAGTGGTAGTAAGGAATATTGCGGCTGGAAGCCTTTGCAAGCAGACGGGGTTGCCAGAGGGAAAAGTCCTGCCGTCGCCACTAGTTGAATTTTATTTGAAAAATGACGAGCTAGGAGACCCCCTATTAACCCGCGATCGCCTATTGCTTTTGGAACTAGCTAACCCTGAACAGCTAGAGCAAATACAGGCAATGGCTTTGCAAATTAATCAACATCTGAGTGACTTCTTCAATCGTTGCGGGATTATTTTGGTGGATTTCAAATTGGAATTTGGCTTGGATTCTCAACAGCGATTGCTCTTAGCAGATGAAATCAGTCCCGATACTTGTCGCCTGTGGGACAAGGCAGAAGCAGATCCGAAGGCGCGGGTGATGGATAAAGACCGATTCCGTCGAGATTTGGGGCAAGTAGAATCAGCTTATCAGCAAGTTCGGGAAAGAGTACTAGCTCAAATTGCTCGGTGGCGTAGTTAGGAGTGTGGGGAGTGTGGGGAGTGTGGGGAGTGTGGGGAGCAGGGGAGCAGGGGAGCAGGGGAGCAGGGGAGCAGGAGAGCAGGGGAGTGTCAAATAGCTAATTTTGGATAACGGAACCTTCTAATTGTGGTAGAGTCAATACTCTAGGTGATTTAGGTAATTTATGTCTTCTTGTCCAGTAGTCTGCTGTCAATCATTGGTCAATAATAAATAACGGAAAAAAAATTGCTTTATGTTGGGTGTGTGGCAGTGCTGAACGAAATTAACAACGTCCGTTTGTCTCCGGTGTTAGGCGCGATCCTTGCTGCCTCAACATCTCTCAGTCTATCTAAGCCAGCAAGAGGAGAAACTGCTGACCTAGCTTTGCCGTCGGTAGAAGCACTCATGCAAGAGGGAGAGACAATTCCTCTTGAAACAAAAGTGTCGGACATTCAGAGGTCACTGGTCGAGAAAAACCTGGCTCTTCCCCCCCTGGGAGAACAAGTGTGGGGAATTAGCCCTCAGATAGATTTTACTGTCAATGAATCTTCCCTCGCTCAAAATCAGAGTTCACTAGAGAAAAACCTAACTCTTCCCCCCTTGGGAGAAAAAGTGTGGGGAATCAGCCCTCAGATAGATTTTCCTGTCAGGGAATCTTCCCTTGCTCAGAATCAGAGTCCAGATCCGTCCAACGAAGTTCCAGTTCCACCCCAACCGCCCGAAGCTTCACCCCAACCACCCGAAGCCCTGCCCCAACCACCCGAAGCTTCACCCCAAACGCCTGAAGTCCCATCCCCAGAACCGCAAGTGCTAGTAGGAGAAGTTTTAGTCAGCGGTGCAGATAAGGAACTTACAGATCTGGTCTACAACGTGATTAGCATCCAACCAGGACGAACTACAACCCGTTCTCGGTTACAAGAAGATGTCGAAGCTATTTATGCCACTGGCTTCTTTGCCAATGTGAACGTGACACCAGAGGACACGCCTTTGGGAGTTCGCATCACCTTTGCAGTAGAGCCTAACCCAATCCTAAATCAAGTAGTAATAGAAACAGTACCAGTTACGGAAAAAGAACGGGTGCTGCCCCAAGAAGTTGCCGATGAAATCTTTAGCGATCGCTACGGCAACATTCTCAATCTGCGCGACTTGCAAGAAGATATCAAAGAATTGACCAAGTGGTACACAGAAAACGGTTACGACCTATCCCAGGTAGTAGGTTCTCCAGAAGTTGCCGAGGATGGCACAGTGACCCTAGTGATCTCAGAAGGAGTGATTGGGGACATCCAGGTGAGATTTTTCGACGAAGAAGATGAGCTAGTCGAGGAAAGGACAACCCGCGATTTTATTGTCACGCGAGAGATGGAGTTGAAGCCAGGGGATGTCTTCAACCGCAATACAGCCCAGAGAGATTTGCGGCGAGTCTTTGGTCTGGGGATATTTGAAGACGCGCGACTTTCTTTCAGTCCAGGGGAAGACCCCAGCGAGGTAGTTGTCAACATAGATGTGGTTGAGGGGAGTACTGGTTCTCTGGCTGCTGGTGCCGGGGTTAGCTCTACTAGTGGTGTTTTTGGTACGGTCAGCTTTCAGCGGCAAAATGTGGGGGGCAATAACCAGAACATTGGGATCGAGACTCAGATTGGAACGCGGGAGTTGCTGTTTGATGCTAGTTTTACAGATCCCTGGATTGGCGGCGATCCCCACCGCACTGCCTACACTGTCAATGGCTTCCGGCGTCGGTCGATTTCCCTGGTTTATGACGGCGGCGACAGGCCAACGATCAGAACGGACAATGGCAACAATAGTCCCCGCATAGTGCGTACCGGCGGAGCCATTACTTTTTCTCGCCCTCTTGCTGACAACCCCTATACTAGACCGGATTGGAGACTTTCAGCCGGATTGCAGTACCAACATATTCGGGTTGAAAATGCCGATGGCGACCTCGCACCGAGGTCGACAGAAGCGGACGGGAACCAAAAACTAGCCTTCAATCGCAACGGAGTAGACGACCTGGTAATCCTGAAGTTTAGCGCCTCCCAGGATAACCGCAATAACCCCCTGCTACCCACCAGCGGTTCTTTGCTGCGATTGGGAATGGATCAAGCGGTGCCAACCAATGCGGGAGGGGGAGAAAATATTATATATAATCGCCTGCGAGGCAGCTACAGCTTTTACATTCCCGTGCAGATAATCAACTTCGATTTTACCCAGGGACCGCAGGCTTTTGCCTTCAACGTTCAATCGGGTACGGTGCTGGGAGACTTTCCCCCTTATGAAGCTTTTGTTATGGGCGGCAGTAACTCAGTGCGCGGTTATGGGGAAGGAAACCTTGCCAGTGGCCGCTCCTATTTTCAGGCAACCGCTGAGTATCGCTTCCCGATTATTTCTTTCTTTCGGGGTGCTGTATTTGTTGACTACGGCAGCGATCTCGGTTCCGGTGATGCCGTCCGCGGAAGGCCCTCTAAGATTCGCAACTTGCCGGGAAGCGGTGTCGGCTACGGCATCGGTGTCCGGGTTGATTCTCCCCTCGGTCCGCTTCGGCTTGACTATGCCTTTGATAGAGATGGTGAAGCTCGCGTACACTTTGGCATTGGAGAGAAATTTTAATTTGTTGTTGGTTATTTGTTGTTTGTTGTTTGTTGTTTGTTTATGCCGCAGACAGTGGGAAAATCCTTTGAACTTTCAGGAGTCGGACTGCACTCTGGCGCTAATACTCGGGTGCGGGTGTTGCCAGCTAATTTAGGGGAAGGGCGTTACTTTGTTCGCGTTGATTTGCCGGGTAAACCGGCGATTCCCGCGCAGGTGGAGGCGGTGAGTCAGACAATCCTTTCCACAGAACTGGCTATTGGAGAGGGGCGCGTGCGCACGGTAGAACACTTGCTGGCGGCACTGGCAGCTAGTGGTGTAGATAACGCCCGTATTGAAATTGATGGGGCGGAAGTTCCTTTGATGGATGGATCGGCGGCAGAGTGGGTCAAAGCGATCGCTAAAGTCGGAATCACCACCTCTGAAGGGGACAGATCGACAAACCTTCACCCCCTGACCCTCACCTCGCCCATCTGGATCTGGGAAGGGGATGCCTTCGCTGCTGCGTTGCCTGCATCAGAGACTCGCTTTACTTACGGAATTGATTTTGACTATAGGGCGATCGGCAACCAATGGTATAGCTGGAGTCCTGGATCAGAAAGTTTTGCTGAAGCGATCGCCCCTGCCCGCACCTTTGGTTTCGCCGCTCAAATTGAGCAACTGCGACAAGCTGGTTTGATCCAGGGCGGCAGTTTAGAAAATGCCCTGGTTTGCGACGATCGAGGCTGGCTCAATCCTCCCTTGAGATTTTCAAATGAGCCAGTGCGTCATAAACTTTTAGACTTAGTAGGGGATTTAAGTTTACTGGGGACATTTCCCCAGGCTCATTTCCTCGCTTACAAAGCTAGCCACAAGCTGCACGTCCAACTAGCAAAGGCGTTAAGAAGTCTGAAGGGGAAAGCCCATGTCCGCGATCGCTGATGTCAATCCTGTGAAAGAAACAAACAAGCAGCAAATGTTGCAATCCTCACCTGCCAAGCAAATCTTTACGGTTGAAGAAATTCAAGAGTTACTGCCTCACCGCTATCCTTTCGCTTTAGTGGATCGAATTATTGAGTATGTCCCTGGAGAACGAGCAGTAGGGATCAAAAATGTCACCATTAATGAACCTTTTTTTCCAGGACACATTCCAGGACGTCCGATTATGCCTGGGGTGCTGATTGTAGAGGCTATGGCGCAAGTCGGTGGCGTTGTATTAACTCAACTGCCGGGAATGAAGGGCAATTTCTTTGCCTTTGCTGGAATTGATAAAGTTCGCTTCCGCCGTCCAGTTGTTCCGGGAGATCAGTTGGTAATGACCGTGGAACTCCTTACTTTCAAGCGGAATCGCTTTGCCAAAATGCAGGGAAGCGGGTTAGTTGATGGTCAGTTAGTCGTACATGGTGAAATGCTGTTTTCACGGGTCGATTAGGATCGATTCATTTGCTTGTCTATTGTTTAGAGGCTTACTGCCTTAACCGTTATTTATATGGGAGTATCATCCCCCAAACAAAAAAATGACTTGACTAGGCAACGAGAAGCATTGACATTCTCTTGCGTTAAAAACAATTAGTGACAGCTACTACGTGGCTTTTACTAGCTTTTGTTTTCTAACGGCAGTCCCCTGTGGGAAGAAAGATAGAGAAATTTTGTCCAGCTAAGGAGATAAGCTGTTCATCATCTAAATTGGTAGTTTAGATTGAGGGGGTGAGGGGGAGAGAGGGAGAGGGGGAGAAGATTTGACGGTTTTTACAGATTTCGAGTATACCCAATTTAAATGCACAACAGCTTATACCATTGAGCAAGTGATCTTAGAAGATATTAACAGGTTTTTAGAAGGTGGCAAGAAAGTCGATCTCGTTTTAATCTGTAACTGATTACTTTTAACTTTATCATCTAAGTACTGACCAATACACGCTGCTACCTCTGGAGATGCCCTTTGAAAACATTGATTCATCCCACTGCTGTCATTCATCCCGATGCTGAACTCCACCCGACGGTTCAGGTAGGTTCCTATGCTGCGATTGGAGAGGAAGTGAAGATCGGTGCCCAAACCACCATTGGTGCCCATGCTGTGATCGAAGGACCAACGGAAATCGGGGCAGGCAATCGCATCTTTCCCGGTGCAGTTATCGGCACAGAACCCCAAGATTTGAAATATAAAGGAGAAAAAAGTTGGGTAAAAATTGGCGACAACAATGTACTTCGTGAGTATGTGACGATTAACCGAGCAACGGGGGAAAATGAAATCACTTTAATTGGTAATAATAATCTCCTGATGGCTTATGTCCATGTTGCTCATAACTGTGTGATAGAAGATGAAGTGATTATCTCTAATGCAGTAACTTTATCGGGTCATATTCACATTGAGTCACGAGCGAGGATTAGTGGGGTTTTGGGCGTTCATCAATTTGTCCATATTGGCAGCATGGCGATGGTAGGTGGTATGAGCCGCATTGAACGAGATGTGCCGCCATATATGCTAGTAGAAGGAAATCCGTCCAGAGTGCGATCGCTCAATTTGGTGGGTCTCAAACGAAGAGGTTTAACTTCAGCAGAAATTGGACAGATCAAAAAAGCCTTTCGGCTTCTCTATCGTTCGGGAATCCCTTTCAATCAAGCCCTAGAACAGCTAGAATTGCTCCCTGATAGCGAATATTTGCAGCACCTGCGCCGATTTTTGCATCTTTCCATTGCTTCTCCAGAACGGCGAGGACCGATTCCTGGCAAGGGTTCAATGAACAATCAACAATCAACACCCCGCGAAAGCGGCGGCGTAGCCACCAACACTGAACACTAAACATCGTTGTTTGTGATGCGTATTTTTATCAGCACGGGCGAAGTTTCTGGGGATTTGCAAGGGGCAATGTTGATTGATGCCCTGAATCGCCAAGCAGCAGCAAAGGGGTTGGAATTAGAGATTTTGGCTTTGGGAGGCGATCGCATGGCTGCAGCGGGGGCGACTTTGTTGGGCAATACGACGGGGATTGGTTCGGTGGGACTGATAGAATCTCTGCCTTTTGTCTTGCCTACTTTGCAGATTCAGCGCCGTGCTCAACAATATTTGCGGCAAAATCCACCGGATTTGTTGGTATTGATTGATTATCCCGGACCTAATTTGGCAATTGGCGGTTACGTCCGCAAGCAATTTTCCCACGTGCCAGTGGTTTATTATATTGCCCCTCAGAATTGGGTTTGGTCGCCTCTGAATATAAATACGGATCGGATCGTTGAGACTGCGGATCGACTGCTGGCGATTTTTCCAGGGGAAGCCCGTTACTTCCAAGAAAAGGGAATGTCGGTTAGCTGGGTTGGTCATCCTTTGCTGGATCGGATGCAGGCTGCACCCAGTCGAGAGGAAGCCCGCGCCTCACTGGGGATTGAATCAGAGCAAATGGCGATCGCCCTGCTACCAGCCTCCCGCCAGCAAGAAGTGAAATATCTCTTACCAGTGATCTGCGAAGCCGCCAAGGAAATTCAAGCTAAGTTACCCCAGGTTCACTTCTCGATTCCGGTGTCTCTAGCAGCCTATCGCAGTGAGATTGAACAAGCAGTTAAAGGTTATGGCTTGCAAGCTACCTTAGTGGAGGGAAAAACACTGGAGGCGATCGCAGCAGCAGATTTGGCGATCTCCAAGTCGGGAACTGTTAATTTGGAAATCGCCTTGCTCAATGTCCCCCAAGTCGTCCTCTACCGCGTCAATCCGATCACAATCTGGATTGCCCGCAAGTTGTTGAAATTTTCCATTCCCTTCATGTCACCGCCGAATTTAGTAGTGATGAAGCCGATTGTGCCGGAATTGCTCCAGGAAGAAGCGACACCAGAGAGGATTGTCGCCGAATCCCTCGAACTGTTATTGAATCGAGAACGGCGCGAGCAAACTTTAGCAGATTATCGCCAGATGCGCAATAGTTTGGGAGAAGTGGGAGTGTGCGATCGCGCTGCTGGCGAAATTCTCCGATTAGCGATCGGCAATCAACAGTTTGGAACTGCTAGCTAGCTAAAAATAGACAGTTCAGCTAAGGGACTTACAGGAAAATGTAAATGGTTGTAGAGAAACTTCCAATCGCTGTCTGATTTTTAGCGTTCACCAAAGGTGCGCGGTCAAGACTAACTTGTATTACCTTTGTCACTTATTTTCCCGTCAAATTGGTTCGACGTTGTCAAACGGTAGCGAATTATACGGAAAATCCGGCAATTTATTCAAAATTATTCTCAATAATTAACGTAAAATAAGGACTTTACCACCCTGTAGTATATGATATGATTTTATTTGAAATAATCGTGATACGATGCCCATCTTATATCTAAAATTAACATTGACGGTGATCGCTTTTTTGGGGGGATGTGAACGGTTACACATCGCCTCTTGCCATCTAACTAGCTTCAGCGGCTAACACTGCCTCCATCGCTTGCCAGTCTTCATCACTAGCAGCTTCCCACTCAGCAAACTCTTGTTCTAATTCATCGGTCGTACCAGATAATAAAACAGAGAGTAGTGCTACAATTTCGCTACTGATTGAATGCTCGCTTCCTTGAGCCCGCTGCTCGATAATTTTATACAATACTGCTGGCAGTGTTACTTGAGGAGCAACTGTTTGAGCTCTATCCATCAGTCTGCAAAATGAGGTTTATCTGCCCGAATCTTAACAAATTTGTAGCAGAAGCGCGATCGCTGATCTTGTAGTGCGATCGCGCTTCTGGTGAAATTCTCCACTTATATCAAGTTCGGATAAACAGTTGAATTAAGCCGAACTGCAAATTAAGCCGAACTTCGAACTCACCTTAAAACAAGCTTTTTCAGTCCAAAAAACTCAATTAATTCTTCTAGGGATGTTTCATCTGCCGTAGGAGTTATTGATTCAAGTATTTTGATTGTATCTTTATTTAAATATTTAAAAACTTGATTTTTCAAAATAGAAA
>JAAUYK010029049.1_pt1 | contig 15443 bp, 13 predicted proteins | sample 7278021 | NCBI WGS metagenome assembly JAAUYK01 (sample SAMN14350223, study PRJNA611818) | marine sediment metagenome | isolation source: surface marine sediment (1.8m) | place: French Polynesia: Moorea | collected 2018-08
GGAAAATTTGATAAAAAATACTATCAGTCTTCACTAGCTTGATCCGTAATAATTATCATTATACCAATAATTAGCTTTTTAAAAAGATTAATTATCGGTATAACTGATATCTTGCACCAGTACAGGAAAACTTAACAATAGAGAAAACAAAATCAATTCTTAAGCAGTTACCATCAAAATAAACCCTGTTCCCCGTTCCCTGTTCCCCGTTCCCTCCCTAAACTAGCTAATTTAATCGAAGGTGCAAGATGTGAGTATAAATTAAATAAAACCCTTATCCCTCTAAAAAGATCGGCTATAGCTTAAAGGTAAACTAGAAAAAGTTGGGGGATTATCCTCAATAAAATCTTGAATTTTTGCGGATATATTTTCTTGTTGTAGATAAGCATCAGCCACTTTTTCTAATAATGACTTACCACTATCAGACTGTTTACATAAGTTGGGATCATCAATTGCCTCTGAAATATATTCTCCCAGATACTCATTTTTTGCGTCAGTATGAGGTTCAATCGGTTTTCTCAGTTTACCTGGTTGTCTTTCACCTTCAAATGCTTGGTTTAAATCAAAATTCAGTCGTAAATAGTTACAGTGATTTTTCCTAGCTACACTTCTCAAAAATTCCTTACAAATGGCTTCAGTATTTTGAGATCCAGGGTTAAGAAAAACATCAGCAACATGACTCATAACATCCAGTAAACCCCACTTTCTAATCTTATCATAAGTAAAGACATCCGTGGTATTTCCTGTGCCAATAGACAACACAGAAATGTTATTAAGATTACTTTCTTTCTCGGTCACCAAAAGATGTGCGATCGCCGATAAAGAGGGATTATTTGCTGATACGCCTCCATCAATATGAGGTAAGTTTTCTTTGTCGGAAAAAGATAAAGGATAAGCAGGGAAAAATGTTGGTGCTGCTGCTGAACAAACACATAATTTCCACAGTTCTATGTCTTTAAACCAAAGATTAGGCTCTTTTCTGTTACTAGCAAACCAAGTGGTATTACGACTATAAGTGTCATAAGCAGGAATAAAAAGAATGGGCTCTTTGATCTCATTAAATTTTAAAGGTTGTCCCTGTGCATTGACTAACTTATCCTGCAAAACTTTAGCTAAACCTTGGTTATTTTTGTTTGGATATAAACACCATTGAGGGAAGAAGATTTGTAAAATATATTTAGTCAATATTCCCAAGTTGCGGAAGGTTCTTGTTCCCTTATCAAAAATTGTTTCTGCATTCTCTTGATAGAATTGAATCAGTTTTTCTGCATCAAATTTAGCCGCTACTCCTGCTGCTAAAATTGACCCAGTAGAAGTTCCTGCAACCATATCAAAATAATCATGTAACTTGACAGTTGGCTGATTATTTTTTTTGCAATAAATTTCCAATTGTCTTTCAACTTCTTTGAGGATGGTTGCTGAAATCATTCCCCGAACACCACCGCCATCTAAACTTAAGATTTTGAATTGTTTTTTTTCAGAAATATTCATGATTTCCTCCTTACAAAATACTAAAATATATCATCAATTATGGGTTCGGATTTTGTTGACACTAAGGTGTTAACATTGTCTGAATCTTGAGGCTTAAATTGATTTTCTGTGTTAGCCACAATATCTTTAGCTAATCGCTCACTAAAACCGACCACAAACGCTATTGAATAAAGGGATAACCAACGCAAATCTTGACGCTTTTCTGCACTCATGTGACCAACTTGTAGAGGAATAATCCCCCCTGCTAAAAGGGCATAAATTAACAGACCAAAAGTTCCGCCGATCATCGGTTTACATAACCCTACTAAAATCGGCGTTAGGGACTCTCTAAGTTTGCTTTGATCTTGACTTTCACGGTAGTTACTGAGTCGAAATAAAATACTAATAATACTCCCAGTTGAACCGCCAATAAAACATAAGGTTGCTAAGGCCATCATCATGTCATAGTCCTTTTTATATAAATCGGGAGATTCATTGTATCTTGCTGATTCATCTTCAATCACAATCTCTTTATTAATTAAGACTTCTTCTAACCTATTAGCACCAGAATAAAGAGCTAGCGGCGTTCCAATATAAAGAGGAAAAGCTAAAATCAAGCCTAACAAGATTTTAAAAGAAATACTGGATTTAAGACGAAAATACTCCCAGACATTCATTAATCCTGCTGTGAACCGATTTTCCGATTTTCTGATGGTAAATTCGGCATTGATACGTAGTTTTTTGGCTATGGTAATTGTCTCTGAAGTTTGTAAAGACTGAATGGTTAAATCAAGATTATTCAGTAAGGCTTTAATTTCCGATTGTTTCTGCTCATTTTTAGAAGAGCGATGAGAACTAGATAATTTCTTGACTTTTTGCAGAAGAATAGAAACCTTAGCAATTTCTTCTTGTACCTCTTCCGTCAATTCCTGTCGAGAATTAGTAATTAGATGGGTGACTTTAGCAAATAATTCATCAATGTTAACCTCCACTCGATGAGAAGCCAAGGCCATATCCCTCTCATGTAAAGTTGCACTTTTTTTAAAGGTTTCTGATGAGTTCTCGATAGGATTTGTGGTTATCATGATAACGCACCTCTCTACTCCACTTTTCCCATATCTGGGAAACCTGATGTCCACTATGGGCAAGGAAAAACTATCAATAATCATGAGTTAATTCCTTGCCCCTAAAAAAGATTAGACTAATAGTTCCAGCGAATATGTCCAGGTCGAAGATCGAGATGAACAAAGCCTTTGTTAGCACCATAACCTAATGCTTTATTTTTCCAAGCGGTTTTATCTAACCAGTCTTGGAACTTATAAATATTACCTTGAAGCGGTAGAATATCGGCTGCTTTACCATAGAGGTGCTGGGAGTTACTTGCCCCTCCAACAGCACGGTTAACGGCGGGAGGACGATACCAAGAGTTGACCTTAATAGGCCCTCCCCAAGCTTCCCTGACTTTGTCTAATTCTTGCGCTAGGGTAAAAATATTTTGCTTGATGGTGTCGTCCGTCGGAATACGTCGGCAATCGCAATGGGTCACTTCTCCCACACTAAAGTATTTAGAGACTTTGCTTTGAAAGTTATTCCAATTGATAGACTTGAAGGTTGAAGGAACAGAGGTAGTCCCCCCAGAAGACAGGACTTTTTTCGCCCGTTCCCAGAACTGACAGCGATCTGCATAACCATTTAAACCACCGTTAATGAGACGGGTAACTTTCTGAAAATCCCCTTGATCTGCTGCTTGATTAATATTACGACTTTGCCAATACCAACCAGCTACCGCAGCATTAGTATAGGGATCTTTAATCACTAATTCCGGGTTGTTTTCTAAGGGTTTACCCAAAGCTTTAGCACATTGACGATAATTAGCACGTCCGGTGAGTTGAATTAACCCCCGTCCTTTGAACCGTTTGCCGTCTCCAGGTTGGGTGTTGCCGAGATCCCGTCGTCCTTCATAAGCTGCACCACTGGCAATCTCTTCTTTATAGCGCAGAGAACCGCTTTCGTGGGCAATTTGAGCGATAAAAGCACAGGCCCTAGCTGTTGTTGCTAGATTAAAGTCATGTAAGACTTTGTTGAGAGGTTCAACATAAGTGGCAATATCACTATTAGAAGCTTGGGGCATAATGGCTTTAAGATTTTCCGCCGTAAAGAATTTTGCTTCTGTAGTTTCTGGTTGTTCTGTATGATCTTCCCAAGGCACTTGCCAATGGCCTGACCAAATATACCAAGTTCCCGCATCATAGTTTAATTCTACTTTGTAATGGCCTTGTTCGGCTGGTGTATGGTTGAGAACTTGATAGGTTTTTCCTACAGGAACAGCAACTTTTTGTTTATCAGACAGTTGAGATGCTTGAGCAACTGATTTTTTGAGGCACGTTTTTTTGACTGCTTTAATTGTGTTCATTGTTATGATCTCCAAATTTGGCTTTAAGCTATTATCGTTTTGTTATCTCTATTATTCAGGGAACATCCTTAACAAACCAGACGATTTAGCAACGCCTCCAGTGTCAGCATAAGTTTTTAAACGACACCCTTCAAAATTTTTAATTACATTAATGCCTTCTTGACTAATTTTCATGATAAACTCCCTCTCTTAATGTTAAAGTGAGTCCACTGAAATGGAATCGATTAAACCTTAAAAATAAACCCAACAAAGCCCAATCGATTTTTTTCCTTTATTCTTAAAATTCACTGATCCTAACTATGTCTATAGTATGACATATCTAGACAATTTTTATGATTAAAAATTGTAACACTTCTTCTTTCTTATCTAGGTTTTATATAACTCATAGCTTTAATTTTTTTCTTTTAAAATTCTTATATAAATAACGTTTAAAATATGTGAATTTTTGTACTTAAAATCCTCAAATATAGTCTTTTTTGTCTTAGGTAATGCTTTAATAGTAAGTAGATTGACCTGAGCTTTAAACAAAAGATTGTATCTGATTTTTCAACGCTCAGATGATAAAAGCGGTTTAAATCGCTGTGAAAGTTTTTTCTCTTGGGATAATGAATTGTTTTAATGATAGCTAACTTAAACTCTGCATTCACCAAGATTGTTATTGAAACAATTTATAATTCCCTAACTTTGTCCATTAAATATAAATACAAGGATAATTACTATGCCAGCTATTGATACCACGCCGTCCAATGTAGCAACATCGGCCTTACAAGGTATTCCCTTTTCCTCTTTAATTGGTGGTCCTTTACAGGCTGCAATTGATGCTCAAGCACAGTCAGCCAACACAACCATCGACTTTATCCAAAAGGTGGGCTTGAAAGATGGTAAGACCATTCCAGTAGAATTCGTCTATTATGCTGATGGACGAGAAGCAAAACTGATCGTTCCTTTATTAACCATCCTGCCGATTCCTTACTTAGCGGTGGATGAGGTTGATATCGAATTTAAAGCCAACATTAATGCTTCCTCATCAACTTATCAAGAAGATACAGCCTCATCTGCTACCAGTGGTTCAGGAAGTGCTGAGGTCAAGGTTGGCTGGGGTCTTTTCTCTGCGAAAGCCAAGTTTCAGGCTAGTTACTCCAGTAAAAAGGATTCTAAAGCGACTCAGAAGTCTAAATACTCGGTTGAGTATACTATGGATGTTCATGTTCATGCAGGACAAGATAGTATGCCGGCCGGTTTAGCCAAAGTGCTAAACATTCTAGAGGGTAGTATTACCTCCACTGCTAATAAAGCCAATCTACAAATTGCCCCTTCAACTTTAGTGGCGAGTGATCCCACTAACGGTAAGCAAAAATTACTGGTAACGGCTATCTTATTTGATGAAAAAGCAATGCGTGTTGCTGGCCAAACTCTTACGGCTACTATTGGCACTTCTAAACCTGCCATTGAACCCCTGACTTTAGAGCCAACGGATGAGGATGGTACTGTAGAGTTCGAGATCAAAATTCCCGAAGTAGCCACGACAGTTCAAGCAACAGCGACAGCAACTATGGATACTAGCGATCCAAGTAAAGTTGGTACTATCAAAGTCGATAACGGAGGTTCAGGCTATACCTCGACCCCCAATGTTACCATTACTGGTGGTGGTGGTACTGGGGCAACAGCGACAGCAGAGATGGACCCGGCAAATCCAAGTGAGGCAACTCCAAGTAAAGTTGGTACTATCAAAGTCGATAACGGAGGTTCAGGCTATACCTCGACCCCCAATGTTACCATTGATCCTCCTTCTAAGACAGAGCAAGCACAGCGAGTGAAACTCAAGTTAGAATCTACAACACCTCCTGCTTCTAAGACCATCACTATAATCATTCCCGAATATACTACCTAAACTGGGTTATGATAGGCAGCAATTTATTTAAAGTTAAATAGATTGCTGCTCCTGGCACTCTGTCATCAATGAAATCTGAAATTAGCTGTCTTTAGAGATTTCAATCATGGATAATCACTGGTTGTTGTTAAGAATGAGGAAAAGTAGCGAGGAATCTTTCTCTTTTTTTTATAGTGAAATAGACACTTTTATGGCAGTCTAAAGATAGGAGAAAAAAGTTTTAAAAAATCATAGAAGTTTTTAATCCTTGCTTTGAATTCCCTGTATTCAGCTAATTAATAAAGTCTCGATTATCCATTATCCCTTCGTAAAACCTTATCTATAAACAAAGGATTGATATGCTACTTAGAAAAGTTATTGGTTCCATTCTCGTTGACCTAGTAACAGCACAAGACTTGTCTAATGAATATGCCAGTCAGATTAGCCGTAAATATAAACAATATAGAAACAGTAATGAAAATCTACTCAATAACTTTGACGCTCCAGCCAGTGTTTTAAAAGAAATTGAGTTTGAGTTACAATTCGCCTTAACTGACTTGTATGATAATGCCATTGGCTTTGATGTAGAAATGACTTGGAGTCAATGCCAAGAACTGGCTACAGAAATCGTTGATAAGGCTACTGATGAGATGAAAACGAAGCTTGATGAGTTTCTAAAATCTAATAAGCTTAACTATTGGCTCAACGAGCGTACGGCTTCATCACCCACAGAAGAAAGTAACTTAGAGCAATCCAAACAGTCCACAATACAGGATATAAAAAACCAATGGAATGAAGTCAGAGAACAACTTAAAAAAGAGAAATATATGGAAAATTTGATTCAGATTATCACACAAAAATTATTTAAGACTTGTAAAGAGTTATATTTGCGTGGTAATCACCAAATTTCCCTAGAAGAAGTCAAAAAAGTGATTGAAGAGAAACTACTAGAAGGAATTTTGAAACATCCAGATATTCAACATTCAATCCAATATACCTACGACCAAGCTGAAGATTTTTACCGCAAAGCTGGTGTGCTGCCAGAAAATTTTAAAGAGATTAAACAAGATATCATTTACACATTGAACGATGAAGTTAAAAAGGCATTTAGGGAGGTAAAAGATAATTTAGCCGAAAGTAAGACCAGAGAACTTATTCAACAATATTCAGGGGTGGTTCCTCATGCAGAGATTATGATGAAACCCAGTTTCTTAAGAGAATTACCCAGTGAAACCCTTTCCTCGTTGAAGATGACGGTGAAAATGGATAGCTATAAATGGACTATGACCGAACAAGGAGAAAGCTTGCATAAAGCACAAAGATAGTTAACAGCAAAGAGGCAATGAACAAGGAAAAACGCGGAGCGAAATTCTTATGACCATTATCAGTGACGATAAGATTGTTGATTTAGGAAGACTCTTATCCCAACCCCTGATTTCAACCCTGGAGGCTGACTCTTACGCAGCCCAGCGTTTTGTGAAGTTCATGACCGAATATGGGCTCGAACCCGTTAAGGAGAGCTCCTCAGAAGATAATGAAAATACTGCCTCAGATCAACCATCTGGTCCTTTCAAGTTAAAGATGGTCACTTTTTTGTATCGACAGATTGATCCCAACGATCGCCAAGAAAAGCTGTTTCGACTTGAAGTCCCGTTGATATCATTAATTCCTCTCCCCTTGTTACAGATTCAAGAAGCAGAATTTCAGTTTAACCTGCGCCTTTTTGCAGAAATTGATCTACAAACTGCTACTAACAAACCTGGAGGACTGACCGGAGAGACAAACGACGATGTAAAAAAGCAAGATGATGCCAGCAAATACGAAGAGTTTAAAGGATTTCAGGCAAGATTATCCCCTAGTGTAGGAAGCTCAGAGAATGGGGAATTTAAAACCAGCCTAGATGCTAACATGACGGTTAAAATCCAAATGAAACAGGCAGACATTCCAGGTGGACTCGCTTATTGGATGTCTACTGTTAACCAAGCTACATCGGTCAAACCCATCTCATCAGAGGAAGTTTCCTCAGCCCGTTTAGATATCGTTCCTTCAACTTTAGTCGCTAATAGTCCCACTACTGGAGGACAAGCTTTTTTCATCAGGGCCGCTTTATTCGATGACCAAGGAAATCCGGTGACGGATGAAACGGTTACCCTAGCTATTGATGGAGCTGAACCCGATAATCCTACCCTTAGACTTGCCAGTGGTGCAAGCCTAACAACCGACAATAACGGTGTGGTTGAGTTCAATATCACTGTAGAGAGGGCTAGGACTTCAACGCCAGCGGTGAAGCAATCCCAACAAAAAGTCACCCTTACCCTTTCAGCGACGACTCCTGATGTGTCGAATCAAGCAACGTTGATTATTCCTGAATTTACGGCTTAATTTCCTTTGAGATTAGGCAAGTGAAGTTTTTTGTTTACTATTGAGGTATATATTATGTCTAACAATCCTGACGAAAAACGCTCTCCAGGGATTCCTTGTCCCCGATGTGGCTTTTTTATTGAAATGTCTGTCCAGAGTTTATTGTATCAACCCTCATTCCAATGTCCAAGCTGTTTATTGACTTTAACTATGGATCGTAGTCAGTCTCGATCGGCTTTAGAAGTGTTGCAAAAGGTTCATAAGGAAATGGAAAACATAGAAAAACATAAGCATTTTGATCTATAAATTTATCAGAGTAAAAGTATGCAGTTAAGTAAAGTAGTTGGTGCTATCCTCAATGACTTATCTGAAGCTCAAGACTTAGCTAATGAATACTCAAGCCAACTTAGCTACAAATACAAGAAAAATCAAGTCGTTGACAACCATGAGAATGTCTTGAGTAATTTTCAAGTCCCCTCCGCGGTTTTGTGCGAAATTAATCTTGATCTCAAGTTTCTTATTAAAGAAATTAATCTTGATGGGTTCACCTTAGATTTTGAGCAAACCCAAAAAAACTGTGACACCAAAGCGAGTAAGATAGTCAAGCATTTAACTGAAGAGATAAATAAATCTGAGGATCTTAACATTGAGCCAAATATGATTACCTCAGACTTAATCAACAGACTCCAAAGCAGTCTTGCAAAAGAGTTATATATATTATGTAAGAAGGCTTTTAGTTCCGAAAATGATTTAGCTGAATCTGAAATACAAAAGATACTTACCGATAGACTCGAAGATGAGTTATTGAAATGGGAGGGTATTCAAAACTTTCTTGAAAAGGGTGATGTTAATGATCCCAAGCAAGTTAAGCGAGTGGGGGAAAGACGAGAAAAAATTAAGAAATATTGTCAAGATTCTCTCAATAATGAGATGCAGGAAAGTGCTTTAACAACAATGATTGAAAAAGTTAAGGGAAGTCCCAAAACTGATGTTATAGTTTCTCCAGTTGCCTTGAATAAAGCATCTACAGAAACAATTCAAAGTTTGCGTATTACTGCTAAGTATAATGAGTCTCGATGGACAATTTCTAATGCAGAATCCACCTAATCATCGATGTTAATTTTATAAGTTCTTTTCCTGTTTTTCCCAACTGGCGGGTCTGATATCTGGAGAATATTTATTCAAAGTACAAAATACCTGGAAAAAGTAGAAGATTTAAAATTTAAACAATGTTGATTTTTATGTCTTTATTTTGATTTTTATTATAAAAAATATTTTTTTGCTATCAGAAATAGTTAAAATGGTAATGAGGGGTTTTCCGTATTTGAATTTCCTGTGATTTTAGCTTATCACGTCTGAGAAGAAGTTGGTCGTTAGTAATTAAAGGAAATATCGGCCATGAAACAACCACAAAAAGTATTTAGAGTCTCATTGTTTATCTGTATTTCTAGTTTTTTGCTGGTTATCTTTACAGGTTATAGTTATTGGCGAGAAAGACATCATATCTTAGCAGATGCTAAAAATAATGCGAAACAAGAAGCGGTTGAAGCAGCAAAAAAAATCGATAGTCATTTAGTTAAACTAAAAAACAGTGCCACAGCTATTGCTAATGATCTTACTTCAGGACGCTTAAAAAAAGAGCAACTTTTAGACAGGTTACGCAGCACAATGGAGGAAAATACTGCATTTTATCAGGCTGGAGTTGCTTATGTTCCCTATGGTTATGATCCTAATATTCGACTTTATGCTACCAGTTATAAGCGAAAGGAGGGAAAAATACAACTTGACCCAGTTGAGGACTTATACGACTACACTGAACCTGAACATGATTGGTATCATCGTCCTTTGGTTGAAGGGGAGACTTGGGTAGAACCTTATTTTGGGAAAATTGCTCAATCTCTTCTTGCAGATTTTTGCACTCCTTTTTATGAAATTGATCCTACCACTAAAAAACAAATGCCAGCCGGTGTTGTATGTGTTAACTATTCCTTAGATAATTTAAAACAACACATGACTTCCCTAGAACTGGGAAAAACAGGTTATGGATTTATTTTTTCTAAGAAAGGAACGTTTTTATGTCATCCCAATAGCGATTTGGTTAAACAGCAAAAAACTATCTTTGAATTACCAAGAGTAGAAAGATCAAAACAGTTACAATTAACCTTAGAAAAAGTAACTAAACAGTCCCAAGCAATGGTTATTGATTATGATGATGAATTAACGGGACAAAAGGCTTGGATCTTTTTTGAACCCATTCCTTCTACGGACTGGTCATTGGGAGTTGTGTTTATTAAGGACGAAATTTTAGTTAATACCGAAAGTCAAAAACAGAAATTGACGACTATTATTTTAGGACTGATTGCTTTGTTCTTTTTTCTCAGTATTCTTCTTTTAAGGACTTATCAAGGTACCATTAAAAGTTTGTGGTTACTGTCTTATTATAGTTCTATTTTCTTAGGTGTAGGAATTTTTGCAATCTGGTCTATGGATATTAGTCAAAACAAAATTTATCAAATCAAGAGTCAAAAAGATAGAGTTTTAGTTTTTGGTGAAGCTGGTTTAAATAAGTTTTTAAACTCTAGTACAAAATCTATCGATCAGGAAAAATCCCCTCAATATATTCCGACCGGTATTTTTATTCAATCTCTAGAATTTCAAGATGCCAATGATGTTTTTGTTACGGGTTACATTTGGCAAAAGTATAACAAAAAGATACATGAAAGCATTTCTCAGGGTTTTATTTTAGCAGAAGCTATTGATCCTAAGATTACTGAATATTACCGGTATAGAGAAGGTAGTGAAGAGATCATTGGTTGGTATTTTGAAGCTAAATTAAGACAAGAATTTGATTATTCAAAATATCCTTTTGATTCTAAACAAGTTTGGTTAAGATTATGGCATCAGGATTTTTATAAAAATGTTATATTGACTCCAGATTTTCAGTCCTACGAATTAATTAACCCAGTTTCTAGACCTGGTTTAGAAGAAGATTTTGTGCTTCCTGGTTGGAGAATTCAAGGGAGTTTTTTTGAATATCATATCAATGGTTATAATACGAACTTTGGTATTCACAACTATATAGGACAAAAAAATCATCCCGAACTTTATTTCACCATAATCCTTCAAAGAGATTTTATTAATATTTTTATCAATAACCTAATGGTACCGATTGTAGTTGCTTTGTTACTATTTTTAGTTCATTTACTAATTCTGAATGAAGCTGATAGTTTAGCCATTGTCTCAGCTTGTAGTGCCTTTCTTTTTATCGTTATTCTTGATCAAATCAACCTGCGGGGGGAAATATTGGCAGGAGGAATTCTCTATTTAGAATATTTTTATTTTATCTTATATCTCTTAATTATTGCGGTGGCAATTAATGCTATTTTATTTAGTCAAAAACCCAACATTCGTTGGCTTCAGTATCAAGAAAGTTTGATCCCGAAGTTACTTTACTGGCCAGGAATGCTAACTTTATTGTTAGTGTTCACTCTATTTGTTTTTTGAGCCAAACCTACATTAAAGCTAAACGTTTTAACAACTGTAAATGTTGATCTACTTCTGCGAAAGTATTAGCCAACATCATGCCACTAGCTGCCACTGCTGGTAAACCGATACCCGGAAAAGTAGAGTCACCGCAACACCATAACCCTTCAACCGGGGTATTAGGCCCTGGAAATAAGGCTTTTCCTGCTTGGATAGCCGGTCCATAAGAACCCCGATAACGACGCAAAAATCGTTCATGGGTTAAGGGAGTTCCCACTAAAGAGACAGAAACCCGATGGCGGATATCAGGGATAATACGTTCTAATGCTTGCCACATCACTTGACTTCTGGCTTCTTTTTGTTGCTGATAAGCGTTACTGTTGCGCTTTAGTTGCGACCAAAGTTTATAGGGTTCGTTCCCTGGAGTATAGACATGAATAGTTTGTTTTCCTGGAGGAGCTAAACTGGGGTCAAGAAGGGAGGGAATAGAAACTAAGACCACGTTTTGCTCGGCCGTAATACCTTTTTCCCAGTCATTGACCACAATATGATGACAAGGTAAGTCTGAGGGTAGGTTTTCACCATCAATACCCAGATGAAGGTGCATAAAACTCTCACAGGGTGGAGTCTCTTGTTTTTGCCTTCGCCACTGTTGCGATACAGTATCCAAAGGTAACAGTTTCAGGGTATCCCAAACCGACGCATTAGAAATAACCCCACGGGTAGCAGTTAGGGTGTCACCGTTGCGTAATTTTACTCCGATCGCTTGTTTATTTTTGACTAATATTTGCTCAACGTGAGAGTTTAAGCGAATTTTACCGCCATTTTTGGTTAAACCTCTTACCAAAGCATCCACTAAGGCACCACTTCCCCCCACAGGATAATCTAATACCACCCCAGGCCGATACCAGTCCGCAAACATAAAGGCCATTTCTGCTGTGCTGGTTCCGGTAGCTGGTAGTCCGGATAAGAGGAAACACAGCAAGTCTAACCAATTACGAATAAAGCGATCGCTAATGACTTCATGGAGAATATTACTAAAAGGCCCAGTTAGCTTTAAGACTTGATTACTGTTGCGGATCAACTGAGGTGCAAACTTACTCACGGTTAAGATCGCATTCCAGTCGAAGCGAATGGCCGCGGGGGGAAGGGCAATACTTGCCTGGGCTAAAGGTTTCATCACCTTTTGTAACTTGCGCCATTCTTCTACTGCCGTTTTCCCTTGTAGTTGTTGCAGAATATTACAAAATTGATCGGCCCCGACAGAGGTGTTAAAGTTGCCTTCGGGTAAGTAACAGCCCCAAGTATCATAGTTAATGCAAGGTAAGGGTTCCCCAATGGCATCTAAAACTTGTTTTAAGGGGTTGGGTGAGGGACTATAAGAAAGTCCAGAATATAAGGATGGGCCCGAGTCAAAAATAAAACCATCCCGTTGAAAACTATGGGCAGCACCACCAGCAATGGTATGACTTTCGCAGACGGTGACTTCTAAGCCATAATGAGCTAATAAAGCCGCACAACTTAGGCCGCCAATACCGCTACCAATAACAATAATTTCGGTGTTAGACATAGTTAATTATAATTAAGTGAACTCCCGCTTTTATAAATATATGATCATTGTTACTAATCGGAATCTTCAAGAGCAAGAATCACCAGACAAAAAATTTGGTGAAAACTTTAATGAAAATGGTCCTACGGAACTTCGCGTTGCCGAGGCCAACAAGATTGATGGACAATGGCAGGTTGAGATTTTCCCAGATCAACTTTCTTATCAAGGGACGGAAATGCCTGCTAGCGAAGTTATTTTTCTCCGTGAACAAGAGCAAATGAAAGTTAAGAAGCAAAACTGCCTCTTTTATGTCCATGGTTTTAATACAAGCTTTAAAGATGCTTTGGATATTGGATATTCACTCGAAACCAACTATAACGTGAAGGTGCTTCTTTTTACCTGGCCCTCAAATGGCTCAGAAAGCAGACGTATTTTAGACCGCACCAGAGGTATTTTGAGCTACAAAAGTGACAAACGTGAAGCAGCAGAGTCCATAGGGGGTCTTGATAGATGTTTCGATGTCCTTCGTATTTATCTGGATAAGTATCGCGATCTCGCTTGTAATCAAAGTTTTAATTTAGCCTGTCACAGCATGGGAAACTATTTACTTGAGCAATTAGTTCGTTCGGATCTTTACTCCAATGAGACTATTTTCTTTGACAATATTGGTTTGTTAGCTGCAGATGTGAACAACCAAGGTCATGAAGAGTGGGTTGACCGTCTGGCATATAGAAAGCGTTTGTATGTCACTATTAACGAGGATGACTTTGCTCTAGCAGCATCTCGAGCGAAATTTGGGGAACAGCAGCTTGCTCGATTGGGTCATTGGATACGCAACTTGACAGCAGAGAAACCTTTTTATATTGACCTAACTGATCAAGTTGGCACTTCACATAGTTACTTTAATGATGAATCTCTTCAACAAGCTCCCATCAGAAAAGTTTTTGACAATATGTTCAATGGACTTCGGGCAGAAAGGGATTTAGTTTTCAACTCTTCTCTGGGAGTTTACCAGGTTCCATAGTCAAAAAAGTTCTACTTCGGTCATTTCATTTATCATTTAACATTCGTTTGGAAGTAGGCTTGAAACCTCTCCCAAACTTCTTTCTCCCTTTAGGGAGAGGCTTGAAACCAAAATGAAAGATGAAAGATGTTCAATGTTTAATGTTCAATGTTTGGTCATAGTTTGTCTAAGTTTTTCATAACGGTTGAGGAAACTCTTGTTTCAAATCAATTACTAAACTTTCTTTAGCTAAGATAGCGTTAGGAAAAACCTCTTGAACCTCTAATTTAATTTTGTCTAAAAAGTTATCATGGTGAGCAGGATCATGATGAAACAAAACTAATTTTTTCACATTAGCGGCCTTAGCTATTTTGACAGCTTCCTGCCAAGTAGAATGACCCCAACCCACCTTACTATATTTTGGGTCATAATACTCCTCATCGGTATAGGTTGTATCAATGATTAATACCTGCGCATTTCTCGCTAAATGAAGAACATTATTATCTAAACTATCTGGAAAATGTTCTGTGTCCGTAACAAAAACCGCCGTTAAACCTTGATAAGTCACCCGATATCCTAAAGCTTCCCCAGGATGATTTAACCTTCCTGTTTCCACCGTGACATCATTAATATGAATAATTTCTTTTGCTTCGATATCATAAAATTCCAGATTAGCCTGCATAATTTGCAAGGGAACTGGAAAATTAGGGTGCAACATTTGAGCGTGAAGACGCTGCTTAATAGTTGCCCCATTGGGTGCTGGTAAACCATAAATATGAAACTTATTACCAGGGATAAAAGCAGGAGCAAAAAAAGGAAACCCTTGAATATGATCCCAATGAGAATGAGTAAAAAAGAGATGACCGGTTACTGGCATTTCTGACAACAAAGAGTCCCCTAAAATGCGTATTCCCGTTCCACCATCAAAAATCAATCTTTCCCCACCCACGCGCATTTCTACACAGGTGGTATTGCCCCCATAACGAACTGTTTGGGTTCCTGGACAGGGGATACTCCCTCGAACTCCCCAGAATTTAATTTCAAAGCGATCGCTTTTGCTAGACATTCCTTCTGCACAGAAAAAGCCAATAATATTACTAGGTTATCAAGAATCTTGCCTTACTTTGTATCTTTTTTTCCTGAAGATACCTTGTATAGCACGAGGCAGGAGGGTGAAAAAATGTCCTAACCTGCATTATTCATGAGAGAATTGAGAACAAGCCTGAAAGCCTTATATAATAAGGAATATGGAGATTTGACCCCAATAACAGTCTGTAATTTTTATCTATTACTA
>JAAUYK010066090.1_pt1 | contig 15443 bp, 18 predicted proteins | sample 7278021 | NCBI WGS metagenome assembly JAAUYK01 (sample SAMN14350223, study PRJNA611818) | marine sediment metagenome | isolation source: surface marine sediment (1.8m) | place: French Polynesia: Moorea | collected 2018-08
ATGGGGTCCACCATGGGCATGGGGTCCACCATGGGCATGGGGTCCACCATGGGCATGGGGTCCACCATAGGTAAGGTGGCTACAATGGGTTTGGGTGCTCTCCTGGACTAGGTTATTACGTACTTAAATAGTAAAATGACACAACAAGAACAAGAACAAGAACAAGAAGAAGAAGAAGAAGAAGAAGAAGAAGAAGAAGAAGAAGAAGGAGAAAATGTCCTCTCTTTAACCTACGGCTTCGCCGTAGGTAAAAACCGTGTTAAAACCACCCTCCAATGTTTAAGATCCCGACGGCTTCTATTGGCGATTGGCCGCCGCGTCCACGGCCAAACTGGAGGACACGTTTCTCTTCGTCGGCGGCGAGGCCGAGCCGAGACCCGGAGAGGAGAGCGGCGTCCTCTCGAGGGTCGCGAGGGCGGCGCGGTCGAGAAGGAAGCCGAAGAAGAAGAAGAAGAGCAAGAAGAAGGTGGAGGTGGAGAGGCCGGACTTCTCCAGTCCCCACCGCGCCTTCCTCTACCAGGCCGAGGTCGACGACTACGGCTTCGAGAACGGCAGCCGGCCTCTCGACCCGGACGCGCGCAAGTGGAGGCTGATCGACGCGGTGAAGATGCCCTACGGATTCCTCAACGTCTCCGCGGTCGCGGTCGTTGTGGACAGGGAGAAGTTCGAGCAGGACGCGGAGGCCGCGCATTAACACAATCCGTACTTTTCTGCCATCTTTCCATAAATTACGTAGTGTACGTACTTGGTCTGTTTGATAAATAATGCAACTAACACTCTAAAATCGTCAATTCTTGCTTGATTTCTACGAAAATTGAACACAATATAGTCACAACAATTCCCTAATAACGTGCAAATTTTCATAACATTATCTTTATCAAAGCCGGAGTAATGAGCTCAAAATTAGACGCGGTCATTAACCCTCATTGGGCATTACTAATACTCAACGAAATCGCCTTCCTTCTCAATGCACTTCTCCCACCTCTTGATCCATGACTCCTGCATGGCCCCCCTGAATTCTTCGGCTGTTATTCCTTGCACAGTGGTCGAGGTCAGGACAATGTTGCAGGTTGAAGTTTGTTATGCTATTGAGTGATACAGAATTCCCTGATATTGTTTTTGCTGGATTTCCCAACGATGATTCAAAGTAGAGAAAATAATTCACTTGCGAAAATTTTATTTAGCGGCAAAATTTAAATTCTTTATAACGTACCCAGTCCAGAATTGTCTCCTGGACATTTTTGGACTTTATAAGAATTCTCCTAGGATAGCTGGTTTTTTAGATAAATCGCAAGTCGCATTATTTATCAAACAGACCAAGTATTTAGAATGTGAGTCATGAAGTTGACCTGCGACACTAAGAGTATTATTTCATAGAAAGGATATGAGGAAGAAAACGGTCTGCTAGTGCAACTTGGAAAGGGAGGAGTTATTTTTAGTCCCCTCAGAATGCGATTCACGGCATGAACATTGCCTTCAGCCAAGGGATACTTGGTCTGTTTGATAAATAATGCGACTAACACTCTAAAATCGTCAATTCTTGCTTGATTTCTACAAAAATTGAACACAATATAGTCACAACAATTCCCTAATAATGTGCAAATTTTCATAACATTATCTTTATCAAAGCCGGAGTAATGAGCTCAAAATTAGACGCGGTCATTAACCCTCGTTGGACATTACTAATACTCAACAAAATCGCCTTCCTTCTCAATGCACTTCTCCCACCTCTTGATCCACGACTCCTGCATGGCCCCCCTGAATTCCCCTGAATGATGGCCGCAGGAGAGTATGGTCGAGGTCAGGACAATGTTGCAGGTTCAAGTTAGTTATGCTATTGAGTGATACAGAATTCCCTGATATTGTGTTTGCTGGATTTCCCAATGACGATTCAAAGTGGTAAATATAATTCACTTGCGAAAATTTTATTTAGCGGCGAAATTTAAATTCTTTATAATGTACCCAGTCGAGAATTGTCTCCTGGACATTTTTTGACTTAATAAGAATTCTCCTAGGATAGCTGGTTTTTGAGATAAATTGCAAGTCGCATTATTTATCAAACAGACCAAGTATATAAGCAGGAAAAAAGTATGAAGAAGAATTTTTCTCCAAATTTTAGGTTCTGTTAAAATGGCTGCAATGATTCATAAGTACCATCAAGCTTATGAGCCTACGTTTTCGCTTTTCACTATTACATTCCTATAGGATGCAACATCACCGGTGTTCTGCGGTCCGCTTCCCCGTTGCTGAAAGTTCCGACTATATCTTTGCGGGCGGAAGGAAGGAAAGACGAAAGAGCGCTTGGAGGAAGGCGCGATCGCTACCGGCCTCGGGACCTACTGAAGGAGCGAGCGAGCGCTCTCGAACGAGCGCACTCTCTCCATACAAAAGGAATTGCTTAGCTAGGTACCATGCGCTACTAAGACGGGCGGGCGGAGAAAGGCCCGTCAAAACGCCGTTCGGAACTCTTCACTGCTCCGACTGGACGTGCGAGCGGGCGCGGGCGGGTGAGCGTCCGTCCGCGTCCGTCCGACAGACGGAGCTAGGGACGGCCGCGCGGAAAGACGGACGGAACGTCGAGCCGATCGTTCGTTCGTCCGTTCGTGGCTTACACATTACTCGGACAGCGGGGCCTCCAAAGTAGGCCTGCCTTCCTTGATGACGGCTTTTCTTCGCTGGACTTTCGATTAAACGTGAGTGCTGCCAGCCTGCGAAGAAAGAAGGAAAGAACGTTCGCACGGAGAAGCGAGGGAAGATCGACGACTTACCCGCTACGTTTATCATCGTTCGAGGTGGTGGTGAGATCGACCAGCTAGCTAGATCGACGATTGGCTTGAGGGTGGAACCATCGGGCGACGAACTCGCTCTCTCTCCCCATCTCGATTAGTTTACGTTCTGCAAGGCAAGCAATATTCAAGCGCTACGGATTCGAAAATGGAAATCATCATACGGCGCGCTGGTGGGGGACCGAGGGATCGAACGAGCCATGGAATACATAAGGACTCGCTCGCCGTCCCCATTTCCTGCGCGACCTGGTTTTTGCTAATTCCGCTTTAGTCAGCAGCGGGGGTGGTTCCTTCGTACGTACGAGTACGTCTAGCTAGATTGACATCTTTGTGACCCCACAGCGCTCGGTCGGCAAGATAATTTAATACGCCCTCCCGACCGGCTGGCAGGGTAGGACAGGCTCATCAAGGCGGAAGTAAGTTATATATGCCGAGTGAGTGAGTGAGTGAGAGCGTATGCTGCTAGCTTGCTCCTATAGCTCCAAAGATTAATGAAAATTCCCTAAGTACGCGCGAGCACGTCCTCCCGACTGACTGACTGACTGACTGACTAAGCCCTACTGATGAAGTCGGTTGCTTCGAAGGGAGAGGGCCAGAGGGGCTAGGAGGATCTTGCCTTACTCCAACACTTCCCTCTTTATGATGAGTAGACAACTAGCGAGGGTCTTGCTTCGGCCGTCCCCTCGCATCTCGAGTTCATTTAACTCGCCCCGGTCTCAAAGAAAATTCGTTTCTCTAATCAGTCTGGCCAGCGCACCTCCCAAGCGTTCTTTAACCGTGCAAGCGAGAGACGCGCTCGCCATTCGCACTTATATGCAAATTTTATGGGATATCATTCGGCTTCATGCAATGAGAGGGTCGATCCATAAATAAATACGTAAATGGATCGACGTTTGGTTTGGTCTCCGTCTTTCGCAGTTTAAAGCTGCTTGCTCGCTGGCTAGCCGACCGGAGCGTGACGCGCTCATGCATACGTCCCAAGAGGAGGAGGACGGACGGACGAAGCAGCTCCATTTGGCCGGGACTCGGAGGGGGTGCGATGTGAGAGAGGGAGGGTGCGTCGCATACGTACTGCATGTTTTAGTGCATTCGCTCGCCCGCTCGCTCACCCCTAGCTTCACGTTTCGTACGGTTTCATTCCGCGGCGTTTGCCTTTTTGCCTTGTTGGCGCATTGCGATCATGGCAGGGAGATCGGCGTGCTACACAGACGGACGGACGGACGGACGGACGGACGGACGGACGGACAACGTAAAGTGCTCCAAGTTTGAGCCTTCATACATTATTCACGGCGGCAATATTTGCCTGCCGCTCACGTACGTGTTGCCATAGAGCCGCCCATCTCAATACGATGTGGAATAAACGTACACGTTTCGAATCGGCCTAGCTTGTCAAACACATCCTGACAGGCCCTTTCTTTGCTATTGAATGGCTAAACGTTAAGTTCGATCAAATAAGCTTCAATGAAAATACACGTACGTAAGGTCGTACAAGTACTAAACGGTTATAAAATTTTCGTGAGTTAAAAGTCCGGCCAGAACTTTGTTTAGCCTTAACACAGTCTTCTGTGATTATCTCGCCAACGCTGTCTCTAATCCACCATCCCGCCCGGCCGCGGCCGGCCGCCGTCACTAGACAATAACAATAAAAGTGCAAGTCAGTCAGTGCTTGAGTGCGTAGACCGTAGAGTACCAGTACAGCCATGATGCTTACTAGTAGGCTAGCCGGCACCCTCATCCCCCTCCGAGCTTACTCGTATTGCCCAACTTTTGCCTACAGCCCTTCCCTCTCCTTTCTAAAACGATCTCTAGCTTTCTCCGTCGCCTCATCTCACTTAATTTTCTTCACATTCTCCATACTCACTAGTATTACTGTCCGGCTGGCCGACTCTACTGGGCAGAAGAGGAGGCAGCAGCAGCCTTTGGTCGCTCTACCATGGGAGAATTGGCCCCAGTGCCAGTCGATCAGAGGCAGCTTTCGGTGAAGCAGCCCACCGTATCTCGACTCGCATCGGTGTGCGAGACGGCGACCGCGGCGGCGACCTAGGTCAAGACCCACTCGGTGGTGGGCGAAGGAGCCGTCCAGAGAGCGGAGTCCACGGTTAAGCTGTATCACGACGTCTGGCACGTCTATACGGTCTACCAGAGGTTCGCGGTCACCACGGCGGTCCCGGTGATCCTGGACGCTGTGGAGAGAGAGAGAGAGAGAGAGAGAGCGAGGAGGTTTACACCGCAGTACATTGATTATTCTCACGGTCGCTCTTTGGTATCGGTCACGGTCAATAAACCCCCATGTATATCTTACCCGTGGAGCAGCCGTTGTCTTATCGGTTTGTAGCGCGACCCCTCCGACGTGAGCAGGACGGCCCTCACGGCCAGAGGACCAGATGACTTTCTCCCGGACAATTACTATACTTGCGCTCACGGCGAAAAAGTCCCTTGACTTTGACTGACAAGCTTGTATTTCATGTTCTTATTGCGCCATGGAAACCAGGTACACACTTCACTCAGCCAGTGACCGCAGCTACTGCAGACCACATGGAGTCAAAGTGGCGGACAGGGGGGAACGACCCTTGCGACCGAAAATTTTGATTTTTACTTCTAAAAATGTCCAAAAAATCAAGGTTCCACCCCTTTTGTAGCACTTTTTATTGGACCCCCCCCCCCCTGACAAGGTCGGACCCCCCCCCCGGCGGATGAGACGCCCGCCACTCTGCTGATGGAGTTGGACCGAGACCAGCACATCCAACGTACTGAGTTCGCGGTCAGAAGTCTGTCTTATCGACCTCCTTCATCGTCAGAGGCAGATACCTAGCTAGACGCACAGCCGGGACAGGACAGGCCTTTCAACTTTCCCACGGCCGTCTTTGATCTTAAAAGTAAGCGGACAAAAGTCTGTCCGTACCACCACAATACCCTGGATACCCACCAGCACGCGTACGCTTACGCATCCAGAGGGTCGAAGTTTCTAATAAGCACTGCATTCATAGTCTCCACTTTGTTCCTGGATAGACAATAGTGGGGTGTGATTTTTCTCCGAAATAATAGTTTTGCCAAAGGATACTCCATGTCGTGTAGGTGGAATGGAATTAAAGGACAGAAAATCCAGAGTGGATCTGGAACAGCCAGGGAGCGAGAATGGGGGAGGAGCGAAGATGCCACTAAAAGACAAAGGAGAGAGCCTAGATCGTAGAGGGAAGGAGGGGGAGGAAAGAAACAATCCCGCAGCATTGAACGCCAGCTCCGGCCAGCAGCAGCTTCAACTTAGCTTTGTAGCCAGGTTGATCCCAGGAGAAGCATTTGCGCGAATTGAATAAGAATCGCGGTTCCAATAAAAGTTTTACTGCCGCCGATTCCTCTCCTCTGTTCGCTGCTCCAGCCGGCCGGCGGCCGACCGACCGGCCTCCCCTAGCTCCCTTCTCCCCCTCTACGTTCAGTCCTGTACGTGTACAGCAACCCATTTTTCCTGCTCGCTCGCTCTCCTCTCTCTGTTCGGTATCCCATTTTGTGCGTGGGTCGAGCCAAGGAAACAGGCGCCAAAGTGGTAGGAAAGCCATGAGCACGTACCCATAGCGTACCGGGTAGATATTGGGCTAATAAACACAGCTACATACAGTGTGGCCGGGGCAACTTTCAGTGTACGTGTGCTAATGCCCGGCTTATTGGAAAGGTTTACAAGTTTCCGACTTTCTCGACCGGCGCGGGGCGTATAGCTCGCGAACTCCCTGTGGCGTTTTTGCAAGACTCTAGTCGGTCGGTCGGACGGACGCGGACGCGGACGGTGTGCTGGGAGCGGGCGAAGCGCAATCCCTTTAAAGCGATCCCATCAGTTCTCCTTGCGTGGGAGCGAGCGAGCGAGCGGGCCGCTGACTGCCTGCCTCCATACCACCCTTACAGGCTGCTGTTCTGTTCGCACAGAACTGGTCCCTGATATGTTCACCTCACGGACTATTAAATGTAGCCAATGAATGTCTCAAGTTTGGGGGGATCACATTGTATTCACTCTATGCCCGCTTCTGTCATGCCTCCCCACCGCCGTCTCCTCGTCCCCCATCTTCCGACCCTTGGTCCCCTTTCTGGTCTACTTTTTTCATTCCATTGCCTCCTTTTACACTGCACTGCACGTGTTTGCGGGCGGCTTGCTCTTCGCAGTTCGCGCGTTGGTTCGTTCGTTCCAGCTATCAATTGTTCGTCCGTTCATCCCCCTTTTCTTCAAGTCGTTTCTTCTTCATCCCATCCCATCCCATCCCCTACCATACCCTGCAGACAGACTCCTCCATCTCTCCTCCGACAACGCACCCTCCCTCCCTCCCTCCCTCTAGCGCTACACGGGGCGAGCGAGACAGTTTCGGTAAAAGCGCCCTCCCCGGCCGGCTATGGGGACAAAAACGTGAGCAGTAGCTAGCTAGGAAAGGATGATGCTCGATCGCTGCCACTGTGCTAGAGATACATCTAGCTCTAGCTCTCTCTCTCTCTCTCTCTCTTTTCTTGTTTATCTGACGCCATGACCGAGTTACTCGGAGTGACTGCTAGCTGAAGCCACTAGCTGTTGTATTCGTCTTGACTGCCGGCCGACAAACAGCCATGGAGCCTTGCCTGGAACAGAAAGCGAGCGAGCGAGCGAGCTATAGCTTTTTTGCTCCAAGCGCTATAGATCCGCCCCGATTTCAAATTCAGCAACTCCTCCGCGGCTGTGGGGAAGTTGGGCGGGGCGCTATTAAAAATTTCAAGGCCGGCCTGCTGCCGCTTTTTTGTCTGTCTGCCTGTCTCGGCGTCACCTCTTGCCCTCGCTGGCGTATGTCTGGCTGCCTTGGCGGCTCTCTTGAAGCCTTGCTTGCTTGTGATGCAGAATTTGCATAATGCGATCATAATCCTCGTTGGCCTCCCTCCCGTGGCCGCTGCCGCCGCCGCCGCCGCCGCCGCCGCTCGCTCTTTGGCCGCATCGGAGTCTACGCTCGCCGGCTCGTCTGGCGATGACGCGGATTCATGGCGTGGCAAAGAACGAACGAACGCCTTTGTTGCGAAGTCGGTCTATGAGATTTCGTAGCGATGCCGCGTGCCGGGGGGCCCTGCATGTGAGCCTGAAACAAACATATATACAATTTATTGAATTTTAATCTGCAAGAAAAAGTGACATGAGCTTCAGCTCGGTCCTCCTTTTGTTCACTCGCAAGACGCAATTAAATGGAGGTACGGCGGGATTGTGTGCTATCACATTAGCCCACGAGCAACAAGCGGCGGCGGAACAGCGGGCATGAGCGCGTAGTATGTGTCTCATGCAGCGTACTTGTGTCCGTCTGGCAACGCAACTGGGGCGCATGGAATATTTTACCGGCCTCGGCAGCCACCACAGCGTTAAGTAAACGGCCGATCGTCGCTCGCTTGCGGCTGGCGACAGCCATACCAAAAGCAGTTTAAGTATTCATGTGACACACTGAAGGAGGCGGCGGGGAGGAAAAGGGTCCTAATCTGATGGCCAACTTGACTTGAATCTAAACAATAATACAAGTGTTACGGAGTGAAAGGCATTCGCGAGGTGACCAGTACTTCTGGGACTCCTAATCTTATAATGTACGTAGTGTACGTGTAGTCTCGGCTAGGCAGGCGGGCCAGACAAATGGTAATTGGTGCACAAAGGGAAGCTGAAAGGAGTGACGCCGCGGCCGGCACCACCCGTCGCCGTCGTCGCTAGCCCTGACACAGTTTCGCTCGACGATCGACCAGGCCGAGCTAAAACTCGATCGCGCCCCACCTTCCGCACCAGAGGCCGACACAGCGCCGCAGGTTGCGGCCGTACGTCGGACGAGATATGGCTGTAACCGCGCTCGCTCCATTTAAGGAAAATAAGAAAGCCCCTATACTTATGTATATCATCAGACGGCTTCTCATTATCCGGCCGTGCATATGTACACAGCTCCTGAAATTTAAGGTCTGCTGGCGAAGAAAGGGTTCTTTCGTTTGGGCTGGGGCGATATTGTCCCCATAATTCTCTCTTTATATCTCTTCTTTCCATTTTCTTCCGTCCGTCCGTTGCCGCGTTAGCAGCTAGCTCACCGCCCGAGTGCGCGCGTACATATGCGCTGTTGGCTGGACTCTCCCCCTTTCCTTTCTTGGCCGGCCGGCCAGCCGGCTGCAGCCTGATGATAAAATTACCTCCCGTGCCGTGCAGACTCTCGCTCTCTTCCCCTCGCTCGTTCTTTCGCTGCTCGCTCGCTCGCTCGCGTGAGCCCCACCCACCCCAGTCGGCGTCAGTTTTTCTCACCCCCCATTTTCCGACTCAGGAGACTCAAATAAGCGAGTAGTTAATTAAAAGTGTCAGTAGCTTTTAAACCGAAAGCAACGGTACTACAATACAGTAGTGAATAGCTTCCCTCGATCCGGACGCACAGTACTTGCGTGCAGTTTCAGATTCGCTTCGAGGCAGTGCACCCCGGTTAGAAATATGATAATTTTACGACCTAGCTCTCTGGCTGCTCGGAGGAGCAGCGTACCAGCAGCGTACGCGTCCGTCTGCTCACTCCCTCGTTGCTTCCTTACTTCCTCCCCCTCCCCTGGCTGTATGGCTCGCGCGTAAGAAAGTACGCATCCTCTACTTCTACGTACTATTCATTCTTCCGCCGCCACTTCTTCGAGCCTGCATGGCTGTGCAAAGCAGGCAGTAAACTCTGATTCCCTCTATGTCGTCTTATTTGACCTAGTTCTTCTTTTCACCGCTTTGCGTCTAGCTGGCTGCCAAGTCGGAGACGAATATACTGCAGGCAAGTCAGTGACTTTGACTTTCATTGACGGGCGGCGAAGGAAAGTCGATCGAATTTGTACGTACATATCAACTGCATTGTGAAGATCTGAATCGGCGTGACTTTTTCTCTCTATCTTGGTCGAACGCACGCGCACGTGCATGCAGTGCCGAATTCCGATATATCCTACTTTTTTGCCACTGCAGCGGAATCAAACTAAACCGACAATCCATGCCACTTCCTTCCTTCCTTCTTTTCAGATCTTTCAGCTCTCTTCCGGCCTCCGGCCTCCCTCCCCCATTTCCGATACCCGACCGACCGACCGATCGCGTAGCTCTCAGCGCGTTCGCGTCCGACCGTCGCGGATCCGTCCGTCCGCGTCCGCCCGCGCCCGTCCGCGTCCGTTCGTTCATCCCACCACGGAATCGCACAATAAAACTGACCTGCCAAGAAAGTTTGCAGCCGTGCAATCGTTGATCGGGCGTCGACCGCGCGCGAGCTTAGCCGCCATGATTTAAACGACCGGCCGGGCCGGACTCCTAGCTCCTCGCCAGTTAAAAACTTCTCTAGTAGATCCCGAGTGGCCGTGCCGTCGTCATACAGGCCGCAAACAACGCGACCGACCTCGCCAAAAAAGAAGGACGTGACGACGGCCTGGCTGACTGGCTGGCTGCCGACGGAGCTAGAGAGAGCCACTTAATTTTCATTACAGTCTGCGTCGCGTACGTACTTGCGAGAAATGAGTCTTTACTCCGTTCTTTCGGCGAGAATCTGGGTCACGGACAAAGCGTAATTTATTCTCTATCTTTAGTGTTGCGAACTTGCTTTGTCGCACTTTATCATCCATCACTGAATGAATCTTTTGCTTTACTGCGAAACACCCGTTTCGCTGTGTTTACGTTGCAATAACATAGCTATTTCTCTCCTGTGCATCGAGCTATTTCACTGCGCACTTTATGCGTCGATCGCGTCGCGTATGCGCTGACTCCCTCGTTCTGCGTGCGTAAACTACCCGTCCGTCACGCTGATGTCCGTGCTTGGTAACAGGACCCGCTTAGGCTATAAATTCCTCCATTTAGGGATCGACAAGACAAATAAAAGGTCTCTGCATGACAGCTACGAGCCGTATGTTCGGCGCTGCCACAAGCATGCTGCATGGGACAACAAGTCATGCGATGTGGTCATGGGGCGATCAATGGATGGAAGGCAGTGCGTCGATCACGTCTGCGTAGCGTAGGTACCTTAATTTTTGGGGGGTTGGCGTGCGAGTGTGCGTTCGTTCGCGGTGGCAGCCTTCTGCCGCCGTCACGAACATCAGCTTTAGTTACTGCCAGATCAGCATCTAGCCTGCTCAATCAAGCAGTCATTTGCTTTCCGATATTGTGTTTGAACGAAAAAGCAAACGAACGAACGAACGAACGAACAAGGTAAGATCGCCTTGAATGCAGCTAGGGCGCAATGTACACGTAACTTCCAAATTTAAGCAGCTTTCAGATTTGCAAGTTGGCTAAACTAAAAGAGGCTAGCTTGTACACTTGTACAACATCCACAGGCCAGTTGACTGTTTCCTTCTTTCACTTTGGCACAAAGCACAAAAGCCGCGCGATCAGGTGTATGCGACAAATGGCGGGTAAAAACGGTTTCTTTCAGCGTCGTGATTTGCCTAGCTTTCTTGCACAAAAGAGGATTCGGCCACCTACTTTATGCCACTTGCTCCGCAGCCGCCAAGAGCTTTGCCAAGAGGCAGAGCTAGGCGCGAACGGACGAGTCGTAGTCAGCAGCAGCTGTTAGCGTTGAGCAAACTGCACCGCATGCACTATGGCTGCCGGCCGGGACGAGACGACGGAAGGAAGGAAGGAAGGAAGGCGGAAAAAGTGCAAAGTGCCAAAAGCCCGACAACACATGCTATTAACTCTTTCCTTCCCTGACTACCTACCAACCTACTTCCTGGTTGCGTCGAGTCAGTCAGTCAGTCAGGCTAGAAAACAGTTGCAATTCTAGACAGCCCCAACCAACTCCTTTCCTTTCTCGATCTACTTCGCTGTCGCCGTCGTCGTCGTTAAGCTGGATAAGGTTGCCGCGCTACATCCAGACGGTCGGTAGGCAGCTATAGGCTGACTGCTTGCGAAATTCCCTCCCCCAGGGTCCGGAGTCAATATTTTTGCAAAAAGTGGAGGCGTAGTTATTGGCAAGGGCTGCAGATGCCGCTATTGTAAATGATGTAACTGCGCTGTAGTTATCAATCGGCCTTAGTTTCGTTAACAGAAATTGGCAACACTGGCCGACGTGGTTTTTGTGAGTGTCTAGCTTTTGTCGCCGCCGCTGTTGCTCGATCACGCCAGGAATGCTGATTGTTTCCACCTCGCGCTCTGCCCTGTCCCCATGTGCGCGCCTTAACTCCCCTCACTCCTTCTCGAGCTCCCTTTTTGATATGGACCGGGAAAAGAGAGAAAGAAGGGCACTTGAGAAAAACACATATTTTTCCAGCTTGTGGGGCTGGGACACCGGCCGGTCGGCGGAGGGAGAGGCTAGGCGTAGCTAGGCGCCAACCGTAGCGAAATTTCCAAGCTTGCATCGACCAAATCTTCCTCCAGGGAGCTATATACACATGACACGTGTGTACCTTGTTCCTTCAAGCTGTACTACTTCCGCCTGTGCTCTACTGTATACGTAGTATGGGAGCCTCTCCCTTCCATGCCATGGCCACCACCCCTTTGTAAAACAGAACCGGTAGATTCATTTGACCCGCCTTCAGATTGTTTTGCGAGGAAGAATTATTGACTTATTGACTCTCCGTCCGTCAATCTCTCCCCTAGCGCCACCCATGCAGCCTTTTCCTGCCTGACTTCGCGTGCTGCATGACTTGAAGGAGGCATTTTTCCGCCGTCGGACTGACGTACGAGTGAGTCGGAAGCCCTTCCTTTCCCAGTTTCCTTCCTCGTTTGCCGCCCGCGTAGGTCGCGTCGCGTGCGCTCGCAAGATCAGCAACAGATGCGAGTCGCATTTTTCGTGACTCCTTCGCGTTAACCAACCGCAAACAGACTAGAGTTGCTTTTCCAGCGCCAGCAGTATACTCAATGTTCTCGGAAATATCATGAAGTATTGGGTAATGTTATTCAGATTTCCTAGAAATGCGCATTCCATTCCTTTTGAATTTGATTCCCCTGGTGCGAAGCGTCGCGTCGCTCGTGACGTGAGTGCAGTCGGCCGGCATAACGAACGAACGAACACAAACTTCTCACAGTTGGCGAAAAAAAGCAAGCGAGTGAAAGAGCAGGGCGTGGCGTGGCATGGTGGCCGAGTTTGCAAGCCCACATGCAACGAGGAGCTGGATAGGCACTTGGAAAATTTCCCTCCTCGACAGAAAAAGGCTCCATATCTTACTGACCCAGTAGTTCAGTTTACCCATATCCTATTCTCTCTTGCCTCCCCGCCCGCTCCTCGCTTGCGCCCCATTCAATTACGTGAGGTCAGCGTGACAAATGATGGAGGCGAATATGGAAATCACGTCTCCGGAGAGAGAAAGGCGGAGACAGATTGAGACAGACAGACAGAGAGGGAGGAAGAGGGAGGGTAAAGGGAGAGATGTACGTCGGCCAACAGCCAAGCAGGCATAATACGTACATGGGGGAAGTGGACAACGCTATACCAAAAAAATCACATCTTTGTTCAACTATATGACTACAGTAATTTCGTTCACTGATACTGACTGATTGACATACTGAACAGCAAACAACCTGCGTCTGGCTGTCGATCTAGCTTTCTCGAATGATCAATTGAGTGATGCAATGTAATCTGCGTCAGACCTTGAGAGAGTCCAGACGTGCACTTTGAGTCGCAGACGACAGGGCAAATATTCCGACGTCGTTCGTGTGTGTGTGTGTCTAGCTCGTGCTGGATTTCTAGTTGGGCGGATGAAGGTCAGAACGGTTTTTATTCGCCAGCGACGGATCGAACGGGCTCATCAAGATGCAGTTGCTGAATGCAGTGACCCCAAGCTTGCTCGCCCTCGCTCGTTCGGTCGATCGAGACGGTCGGTCGGCGTCGGGGCCTCTCCCCAGCTGCCTTCCTTTCTCTCTCAGGCCTTGTCTACTGCGTACTTCGCTCACTATCCTAGCTTGCTCGTTCCGCATACCAGTCAGCGCATTGACCTTGTCCGATCGAGACAGAAAAGGAAGAGAGAACGCGGAAAAATAGGGAAGTCATTTGTAAATTAATTAGTCGGTGACTTTTTTGGGCTCCTTGCCGTCCCTGAAACAATTAAGGAACGTATACATCGTTCCGTTGCACAGTTTAATTCATTCCTTTCGCACATGGCAATCCCCTCCGCCCGGCCGCGGCCGCCCGCCCTTCTTGTTTTGCTCGGTCAGCAGATATAAATCAAGCGAAGCATCGTCGACGGCATGAGCAGCGGCCGTCGCGTCGCGTCGCGTCGCGTCGATCGGCCGACCGGGTTGCAAAGCAGTGGCAACCGCGGATATTGACCGAAGCTAGCGGGTCGATGGATCGCTAGCTCGCTCGGTCATTGGACTCGGGCCGTCGGAGAACAGGGAAAGGGCGAGTGCTAAGAAAACACGAGAAACAGCGAGTCAGTCGGCGATCGGCCGGACTGCATGGCTAGATGAACGGCCTGTCGGCCGGCCAGATGGATGGATGGATAACTAGCCGGCCACCCCAGTCAGGAATAAGGAAGGCGAGGAAAAACAGTCAGACGGCGGCGGAGGCTAGTGAAAGGAAAGGGGTGACAGTTAGGATTGGGCAATAACCTATACATCGGATATGCGGAGTTGTCGAGAGAATCGGGAGGTTCAGTGGTCAACGCATAAAGGCATACAGACTTTATTACGCGTATGTACAATTCGTACACTTCCGCCTTCTCGATCCTCCTTTCCTGGCTCGCGATTGGTCCTATAGTATTAGTCCGTCCTCTCGTAATTTTATGGAAGCGCGGTCAAACCGTCAGTCCAGCAAATCATAGTAATCTACACTATTTTGCAAGAAGGCTACAAAGAAGTAATGGCACTGTAGTATGTCGATTGATCTCGCGATCCGGTAATGCAAGGAAGTCTTGAGGCCGGGCGAGCGAGCAAGCGAAAGGGGGAGAGAAGGCCGCGCGCGTGGCGGAAATTACCTTTGACCGACCTCGCTGGCCGGGCTCGATTATCATTTCCCCCTCTTCGGTCCCGAGCAGGCGAAGCTAGGCCCGGTCCCTTCCGTCTTTCCTCTTCCTTTCTTCTCTTTTTATCGCACTTGATCCTAGCTACCAGCCCAGTGTCCGCGTCGATTATTCGCATCTTTGTCACGTACAAGAGACGACCTTCTGCATGGGACGAAGGGTGACTAGATTATAGCGGACTCACTTCTAAACGAAGACAGCAATAAGGTTCAAACTCATTCGATGGAGATCGAGTATGCCCCCTAGCTGCGCGATTTGCATTCTCTTTTCGCGCGACCCAGCATCGCATCGCATATGGCGGACTCTATAATGATCGACTCAGCTTGCGTGAGGGGATGCATGGCCGGGCGGCTCTCGATCGCCCTCTCCTTTTCTAGCTGGCTGTTCCTGAATGTCACGCCGGCCCGATCATCATACGCAATTGCCCGGCCCAACATATCTGCCTGCAAAAGAGACTATGCACTGCGTACGGACACGCGGACACCCAATCCAATCTCTTCATGGGGAAAAGCCTACTACGTAGATATGACAGACCCGTAGCATAACATGCTACGTATACCTAGCTAGATACGTAGGTATGCGCATACCGAGGAGGTGTCTCATTTGGAATTCGTTTACGTGCTCGACAATGCCACCTCCTAGCTCTTCGATCGGTGGTCAATCTCGTCCGATTGACTTTTGTTCGGCTGAGGGCAAGAATCGTTTTACAGGAGGTGACAGCGACACGTCGGAAGAAGATCAAGGGGG
>JAAUYK010020946.1_pt1 | contig 15428 bp, 16 predicted proteins | sample 7278021 | NCBI WGS metagenome assembly JAAUYK01 (sample SAMN14350223, study PRJNA611818) | marine sediment metagenome | isolation source: surface marine sediment (1.8m) | place: French Polynesia: Moorea | collected 2018-08
GCCTTAGCGGGCGAGCTTCCGCACGTAGAGCAGCTCCATCTCCTCCGCGAGGGAATAGAGGCTGCGGAGCCGCTCGTCCGGGCTCATCGGCGGTCCGGCCTGCGCTGTCGGATCAGCGGCTGCCAGGGACTCGGCCGGCACGTCCTCGAAGCCGACACCCTCCAAGACTTCGGCGCGGCGCGCGGCGACGGCCGGGTCGGCGACGGCGGGCAGGTTGTTGGACGCGGCGGCCGTGGACTCCGCGGGCTTCGTCCGCGTCTCGCCGGCGCCCGCCGGCTTGGCCGTTTGCGAAGCCGCCGCGGCCACCGGCTGGGCTTCCTGCCGCTTGGGCTCCGCCGGTGCCCGGGCCGCCTTCACGACCTCGGCCGGCTTCCGCACGGGCTTCTTGACCGCCTTGGCCTCCGGGACCGGCGCCGGCGCCGCGGCGGGCTGGGGCTCAGGCTCGGCCGCGACCCGCTCCAGGCCCTCCGATACCTTGCGCGCCAGGGATTTCAGCTCCTGCCGCAGCTCCTGGTATTCCTCTTGCCTCTGGTCGTCGGCGGGATTCAGCCATCCGTTCTCGGCGGTGAAGAGATAGAACAGCGCGCCGACGACCGCGAAGTTGAAGATCAGGAATTTCATGTCGGACTCCATGTCTTCTGCTGTGCCGCCCCTGCTGCGCGGTTCGCGGCACTGATTTTGGCCTCGGTCACGAGAAGCAGGCTGCGCAGCAGCGCCGAGGTCGGCAGCCCGACAACCGTGGTCATGAAGGCCATGCTGAAGTTTTCGGTCAGGCTCTTGATCACGCCCTGGATGGTCTCGGGCGTGAGCTGCTGTCCGGCCAGGCCGCCGATTCCGAGGCTGATGCCCAGCAGCGTATAGGTAAGCGCCAGCGTGGCGACGCCGTTCGAGGCCTGGATGCCGGCGACCAGCCAGGGCTCATAGTCGTCACGGTTGGCCTGGAGATGCTTGATCTTGACCCAGCAGAGCAAGGAGATGAAGACCAGGCCGCCGAGCAGCGCCGCGAAGGCGAAGCCGAGCACATCCCAAGCCCAGGCCGTGATCTCGGCGGCGCTGACCGAGGTGGTCATGACGCCGAGAGCGAGGGCGATCACCAAGCCGCCGAGCATGTAGCTGACGGCCTGGGAGGCCGCCACGAAGAGCGCCGCGGGCTGCCGCATGTCAGCGCCTCCCGACCTCGGCGCTCATCAGCGAGTTCGTGGTAATCCCGATCTGCTCGAGCCAATGGTCAATCACGGTGCGGTTCTTCTCGATCGAGGCGTGCACCAGGAACGACAGGTCGTAGTTATCGAAAGCTGCGCGGATGGTCGGGGTGTTGCGGCCGCGCAGGCTGTCGTCGCGGAGCACCATGCGCTCGAGATCGACCAGGCGCGTGCGGGCAAGCTGCATGCTGATCTGGCGTTCCCCCGGGCCCATGTCGGGCGACAGCAGGGTCTCGATCGCAATGGCCCGTTCCCGTTCCAGGTTCTCGACGGTGTCGGCGCGGGCCGCGGCCGGGAGCAGAGTGCTCGCGGCGAACATTGCGGCAAGCAGAGCGGTGCGGGGTTGCATGACTGGCTCTCCTTCTTGCGGTATCGAATGCTTACTCGGGAATGAAGTAGTTGATCGCTGCGGCGAGACCGCTGGGCTCTTCCGGCTCCAGGAAGCTATCGTCTCCTGTGGCGACGGCCTCGGTGAGCGCCATGGCGTCGAGCGCGATCAGCTTGGCCATGTAGCCGAGAATGGTCTCCTCCTGATCAACCAGGGCGAGATCGGCCTGGGTTTCCGCGACCATCTGACGCAGGAATTCCTGCTTGGTCACGGCGCGCCCATCGATCTTGTTCTGGTCGCTCATCGGATGCGACTGGATCGCCTGGACCAGGCGTTCGATCGCCATGACGTTCTTCGAGTACTCGGCGGCGTATTTGCTCTGGCCGATCATCGGCGTGCTGAACAGCTTCATGTCGACCTTGGCGACCGAGGTCTCGAAGCGCCGCCGCGCCTCCTCCTGCTTGTCGACCAGGGCCCGCCGCTCGGGCGACATGGTGCCTTTCTCCCGCCTCAGCTTGCCGAGCAGCCGGTCGTAGAGACGCATCTTGGTCTCCAGCTGGTCACGCCGGAACTCTTGATGCTGTGCGACCAGCTCGAGGTACGCGCGCTTCTCGGCCAGGAACTGGTGACGGAGGTCGACCCTCACGTCGCCGCTGGCCTTGTCGATCGCACCTTGCAGGTCGGTCAAGGTCTGCGCCTTGAGGTTCATCGCGATCTCGGTGTCCTGCAATGCCGCGGCGAGGCCCGAATTGGAGAAGTCGTTCTCGATCGCCTTCTTGAGATAGTTCCCGGGCAGCTTGATCAGCTTCTCGCTGGCCACCGGGTTCCAGCCGCTTTGCAGTGGATCCGTCCCCGCCGAGGCCGGCGCGGGGGCGGCGAGAAGGGTTAAGGCGAGAAGGCCCGCGGCAACAGGAAGGCCGACCCTGTCGCTGCGGTTCTCGCGCTCTCTGAGCGTCTTGGTCATCATGGCCGTCCTTATCTCCTCGCCATCGGGTCAGTTGTGCTTCCAGTATTCGATCCGGCGCATCTCGTCCTTCAGGACGGTGCTCACGTTCAGCATGGAATAGGGGCCGAAGTCGCGGGACTCGTGCTGACCCAGCAGAACCTCCATGGTGGTGCGGAAGGAAGCGCCGTCCGCGTAGTAGAGGTCCTTGTCCGGGAAGTTCTGCTTGAAGCTGGCGAGCTGGCGCCGCGCCGAGTCGGTGTCCCCGCCCTTGATGTAGTTCTGGATGCTGAGCCCTTGGGCGCGCATGCGCTCGTCGTCGGGCACCATTTCGGCGTCCGGGCCGAGATCGCGTTCGCAGCGCTCGAGCAGCTCGGCGCTCGAGAGGTAGCGCCCGACATCGCTGCTCGCTCGCGCCAGGCCGTCGAGGGCGACCGCCTGGTCCCGGCAGTCGCGGAAGCCGTTCAGGGTCGCGACGTCCTGGTAGCGGGTTTCGCGGAAATCGATACTGCCGAAATCGGGCAGCTCTTCTTCGGTGGCGCAACCGGTGATCGCCAGAGCGGCAAAAATCAGCGCGATAGTGGCAGTCCGCTTCTTGCCGGAGATTGCTTTCGAACAGGAAATGATCATCGCTCGTTTCCCTTGTTGAGGCCCTGCCAGGGCTATGAGAGGGAGTGAGCGATTTTTTCGCGCCCGGCCGTTTAGCGGCCGAACAATTTTTTCTAGAGCGGATCATGTTTTGCCGGAAACGCTTCGCGGTTCCGGCAAAACATGTGAATCCGCTCGATATCAATTGGTTAGAGCAGATTCACCGGGTTTTTCGGTTCGCCTCTGGCGATTCCGTCAAACCCCGATCTGCTCTAGGGCTGGAGTTCGTGGGTCATCCGCGTGACCGGCAGGCCGGCGGTTTGCAGGCCGGACAGGCCGCGGTCCCAGGTCGCCTCGTCTACCGGCCTGTCCAGGGCGGCGATGAAGTCCTTCAGGCGCCGCCTCCGGGTCCCGTCCCCGTCGGGCACCACGATCACCGCCAGGCGGTGCAGCAGGCTCTCCTGCAGGCTGCGCGGAACGCGAATTTCTAAAAGAACACTCTCGTCAGGGTTTAAAATCCGCCCCTGGGCGAAGACCTTGGGCTTGAGCGACGGTGCGTCCTTGGCCGCCCTTGCGCCGACGATCCAGACCTCGGCACGGTCGCCCCGGTTCTTCACCCGATAGCGCAGGCTGCAGAGCTCGGCGCTCGCCGCCGTGGCCACCGCCATGGCGTCGGACAGGGCGACCTCGGTCGTCGCGGCCTCGGCGGTGCCGAAATTGACCGCGGCGCAGGACCCGTCGTCGGGGGCCCGCGCTTCCAGGGCGGTGATGCCGATCCGGCCGGGAGCCTCGCTTGGGGCGGGCTGCCCTCCGGGCGACGGCGCCGGCGGATCGCGCGCCGGCGGATCTATGTGGTAGCGCCACCAGCCGAAGCTGCCCGCGAGGCCGCCGAGCAGAAGCAACGCGAAGAGCGCGCCCATGACGTGTCTCGCGTCGCCCCCCGGAGCCGCCGCGCGGGCGGAGGCCGCCTGCGGCCCACGGGCGAAGGGGGCCGGCAGCCCCAGAACGTCGAGGATCTGGTCGGCCGAGCTCATAGGGATCACGCGGCATTGATCGGGGGCGAGCCCGAGCTCCTTCAGCCAGCCGGCATCCAGCTCGTCATGATTGGGCTTCGGAATGCCCAGGACGAGGGGAATCTCCGCGGCCCTCAGGTCGTCGAACAGCCGCTGCGAACGGCGCAGCTTCTCGCGGACGTACTGGACCGGGAGAACCTGGAGGTCACGGTCGACCTCGCCGCTGAGCCAGACCGCCTGGCTCGCGGCCTGGCCCTTCGTGGCGAGACGGCCGGCCGCCAGGAGCGCGTGGGCGACCAGGGCGCCGAGCTGCCAGCTCATGCCCTCGGAGATCGTCGCCGAGACGTCCATACGATAGGCCGGGTGCCCGTAGGCCTTCTCCAGGATGCCGGTCGGCATGCGCACGAAGGCCTCGTAGTCCGGGCTGATCGGCAAGGCCAGCGCCTTGCCGTCGAGACAGATCACGGATCCTACATTGGGCTCTTCCTCGGTGATCCGCTGGACCTCGGCGGGACCTTCGGTGGTCGCAATGTAGACCCGGACCGCCGTCAACGCAGAAACACTTCACTTCGTGGATTGCGCAGGGCCTGGATCAGATCGGAAGCCGTCTCCGCCAGCAGCTGCACCGTGCCGCCGCGCGCTTCGGGCAGCGCCTGCTTCAGCAGCCCGTCCTGCTCGTCGGTGATGAACAGCGTCTTGGGCGGCTCGGCGGCTTTGCTCAGCAGCTCGATGACGACGTAGACCTGAAGCGGCTCGGCCCGAGAGGGCCGCAGCCGGATCGTGAAGCCCTCGCCGTGGCGGCTCTCGAGGAGCTGCGTGCTGGCGGCGGCCGAGCGCGGGGCGCGGTACCCCGCGGTCTTGGACAAGAGCCGCATCAGGGCCTCCCGCAATCGGGGATCGGCGGCGAGCGCCTCCTTGAGCTCGGGGCTCAAGGGGCAATCCGGCTGGTTGACGTAGGCATAGACGTCGCCGAAGCCGAGCTTGCGCCGGCCTGGGGCACGGGCGCGTTCGGCCGCGGCAATATCGTCCAGCGTACCCACGGCGACAAAGGCGCGCTCAGCCAGGATTCTGCGATCGTGGGGCAAGGTTTTCCAAGTGCCGGTCATGCCGCAACTCCATACAACAGGATAAACTGCTTGCGAAAGACGTCAGAATCCGCCGCGAACTGACCGGCCCAGTCACCCTTGGGCAGGCTCATTTGCTGCAGCTTCTGGCGAAAGGCGGTCAGGCGCCGTCTGATCTCGATCAGGGACTCCACGCCGGTGGCGAAGGCCTCGCCGGCCTCGGGCCGCGAAGTCTCCTCTTGGCCGAAGCCCTGGCGGGACAAGCCCTTGAAGGCCTTCCTCGCCTCGGTCATGAGGGCTGCCAGCTCCGGTCCGACGATCTGCGGGTCCGACAGGGCGGCGATCAGACGGTCCCGATAGCCCTCGCCGTCGAGGCGGACGACCTTGTCGTCCTCGTCTCGGCCGATCAGGATCTGTCCGAGCGGGCTGAGGTCGATATCCTGCCGAAGCGCACGGATCAGGCTGACCGCTTCCGGCCGCCGCGCCACGGCGAGCACATCGAGGCTCGCCAGGAGCACGCGCTCGAGGTGCCGCTCCAGGCGGTCCAGGCGGTTCCGGTGATCCCCGTAGTCGTGGGGTTCGCAGGTCGCGATCAGATCGCGGAGCTCTTCCGATGTCGCCTTGCGCCTCTGGGCCTGGGAGAGGCGCGCCTGGGCCGCCCCGAAGATCTCGCAGCGCAGCAACGACAGCGGCAGGGCCAGGCTGGACTTGCCGCAGCCGACCAGCTTCTCCAGGTCGGCGATTTCCGTCTTGTTCAGGAACTTCACCGAGGCGGCCGGCGCGCTCTGCAGCGCGACCAGCGGGCTCTCCGCCTCGTCGATCGCTTCGACCAGGGCGCTGACGCTCCCGGGATCGACCTCACCGGCCTCGCGGTCGGGGCCGATCGGCTTGGCGCTCTCCAGCGCCTGGAAGTCCCGGGCCTCTTCCAGGACCTGCCGGAGCCTGACGAAGGCCAGGAACACCGAGGCGAAGGTCCGGAAGTCCAGGCCGTCCGAAACGCCGTCGTCGGAGCGGGAGAGCCAGAAGTCGAGCACCGCCGGGTCGTCGACCGTCGCGGGTCCGAAGTCCCCTTCCCCGAGCTGGGCCAGATAGGCCACCAGAACGGAGAACTTCCGGTGATACTGGGTCGAGACGAGGTGGTCCTTGAGATAGTCGTAGACCTGTCTCGAGAGAGCGTTGGCCGCGTCGGACACGGCCGCCGCCGTCGGTCCGCGGGACAGCATCTCCTGCCAGACCTCGTCCAGCGCGCCGTAGCCGAGGGCGGTCATCAGGAACTCGACCATGGCCGACAGGAAGGGCATGCGCGCATAGGTGATCGCGAAGCCGCCATCGGCATAGGCGATCTCGACCTTGACGCGATCGGCGGAGACCCGGGGCGCGGCCTCGGCCTGGCCGAAGAGCTCCCGGTCGATGTAGGCGCGAAAGCCGGCGGTGCTGGCCGGACCGCTGTCCCAGAAGAAGGCCTCGTAGCGCCTCGGGCTCTTGGCGCAGGCCTCCGCGACCGTGATCAGATGGCAGAGCTCGTGCATCACCGGCGCATAGGCGCGGCAGACCACGGTTTGCGCCAGCTTGCGGCTGACGCGCTCCGAGAACTTGGGCGTGCCGAAGGCCTCGGTATCCGCCACGGTCTGCAGCGTAGCCGACAGTTCCGGGCTGCCGCCCGCCACCAGATCCAACTGTTCGACCACAGCTCGTTTCACCTCAAGCCAACCCTCCGGCCAGTTGCCGCCGGTACTTCTTCTCGAGCCGCTGGACCCGGGCGACGTACTTTCGAGTCGCCGGGATGATCCTGGCGTTGGGCCAGACGCCGACCGCCGAGCCGCCATTATAGTACGAAAGCGCGAAATCCACCCGTCCCCGGTAGCGCCGGATCAGCCGGCCGAGGAAGTGGAGCCCGAGCCGAACGTTGATCCGCGGGTCCCAGAGCATGTCCGGATCTATCCCGTACTCGCCCACGGCGGTTGCGGGCATGATCTGCATTACGCCCCGCGCCCCGGCCGAGCTTTCCGCCAGCGGGTCGAAATAGGATTCGGCGTGCGCGACCGCCAGTGCGAGCGGAACCGACATCCCCATGTCCATGGCTTCCGTGGCGACCAATGCCTTGATCTTCGACCGCGGATAGTGCCGCTTCCTGCTCCTCCCGGCCAGTGCGCCGTTACTGCAGCCGCCCAGAAACAGCAAGGCGCCCGCGAAGCCGAAAAAGGCCCGTCTGCCCAGATCCTCTCCGTCCGTCATGCCCTCAAGTGCTCCCTATCCGCCCGACCCGAGCAACATCGGCGCAAAGTCATCCAAATGGCGCCTCGCTTGGCGCCGGCGCGCCTCGATGCTACCCGCGAAGTCGTCGTCGTTGATGGATGTCTCCAGGCGCGAGCGGTCCGGAGACCGCCGCTCCGAGTTCGCCGAGTAGGGCGCGCGGATCATGGCGATCGCGCTCTTCCGGCTCCTCAGTTCGCCGACCCAGGACTTGGCTTGCGCCCGGTATTGGCGCTGCAGGCGCAGCACCTTGTTGACGTAGCCGCGGGTGGCGGGAATGACCCGCGGGTTGTCCGGGTGGCCCACCGCGGACCCACCGTTGTAGTGCGACAGGGCGATGTCCCAGCGCCCCTTGTAGCGCCGGATCAGGCTGGCCAGGAAATCGATCCCGAGTTGAACGTTCAGCCGCGCGTCCCACAGCTCGTCCGCGCGCACGCCGTAGATGTCCTTCGCCGTCCTCGGCATGATCTGCATCACGCCGCGGGCACCGGCGGAACTCTTGGCCATGGCCGTGAAATTCGACTCCGCCTTGGCGACCGCCATGGCGAGAGACGGCGGGAACCCGGCGCGCAGAGACTCCTCGACCACGATGCGCTTCACCTGGGCCCGGGTCGCGGCTTCCGCCGACGGAACGGCGAGGGCCGCGCAGACGACCGCGAGGCCGGCCCCCAGCGAATGGCGCAACGAACGGCGCATCAGGGCCTCGCTCCGCCCGTCGCGTCATAGCGCGCCAGGGCTGCAAGCCAGGCCTCGTCCAGGGTCGAGACCACGAGGCGCTCCGACTTCACCCGCGAGCGGGCGCTCATGGCCTCCGCGAGCGGCACGTCGGGAGCGAACGCGAGGACGACCCGGCGCGCCTGATCGAGCGCGCCAGGATCGACGGCCTGCAGTTTGGAGTCGAGGAAACCGCCGTTGTGGTAGACTAGGATCACGTCCCGTGGGTCAACGTCGGTCGCCCCCTGCTCGGCCGCCTCCGATACGGGCGGCGCCAGCACGGCGGCCGTCGTGGCGCTATCCGCTTCGCGCCCGGCCCCCATGGATACCAGCGCCAACACCAGAAGGCTGAAGAAGCCCATTGCCAACGCGAGGGCGATTTCGGTCATCGCGTTGCCCTGACTGCCGTCGTACATGGTCCGCCTCGTCGTGCTGGAACGCCGCGCGCTGCGGCTTACCCGCAGTTATGGAAGGCTCAAGGCGGATTTTCCGGCCGCAATCGAGCTGTAACAGGCGGAATTGTCGGAGAAAGTGCGGTGCTGGGCCACGGGGCACGCAGCGAGGCGAGATCGTTAACCTGGGAACAGGAGAGCGGCGCGCGAGACCGGTGATCCGGCCGGCGGCGTGGCTGAGGGGACCTACTTGACGATCTTCCAGGTCCCGTCGGACTGCAGGCAGGCCTTGCCGTAGCCGGACTCTTCCTTCCCGCCGATCCGCAGATTCTGCTGGAACTCCCGGCAGTAGGTACCGTCCGAGCGGTACACCCGGGATTTCCAGCCGTCTCCGACCAGGGCGCGGCTGGAGGGCTTCGGCATCCCGGCGTTGGCCTTGTCGAAGGCGATCTTGCGGCGCAGGCTCATGGTCAGGGCCGCCGAGGGCCGGCCCGTGACGTTAAGTCCGTTGTCGAGCTGATACTCCCGGATGGCCGCCTTGGTGCGGGACCCGAAGATGCCGTCGACCGGTCCTGGGTCGTAGCCCAGCTTGAGCAGGCCGGCCTGGATCGAGGCGACCTTTGGATCCGGGTCGACGAGCCGCGGTTCCTCGAACAGCGGCGCCACCTCTTGCCTCGGCGTCCCGTAAGCCAGGTCGGGGCCTTCGTCCGGATCGATCCGCAGGGCCGCGTCCCGCTTCTCCAGGGCTTCGCTCTTGGCGGCGAGATCGACCTCTGCCGGATCCAGTTCCAGACGCTGGTGCGACGTCGCCGCCAGAATGGTGCCGTCCTGCACCCTGACGGCTTCGTAGGCGAGCACGGCCGAGGCGTCCGAGGTGCGGCGCAGCTTGCCGACGATCAGCACGTCGGCCCGCGCGCTCTCGACCAGGGCCGCCAGCAGGTTCTCCAATTCGGACTTGCGCGAGCTCGACTCGTCGATCTCGCGAATGATCGCGCCGAGCGCCTCGCGGGCAATAAACCGGTGGCGCAGGCCGCCTTGGCTCAAGAGGGAGACCAGCAATTTGTCGTTGTATTCGTTGGCGACGCTGGCCGGCAGCGTGCCCTGTCCGATCGAGAAGGGCCGGATGGCGATACGCAGCTGGTCGCTCTCCCCGGCCGCCCCGCCCGAGGCGGATTCACCCGAGGCTTCGATGCCGGCGAGGATTTCCCAGGCCAGGATGTCGAAGGGATCGAACTCGCGCAGCCGGTCGCGCGCCTCTGCCCCGGCGCTCGACAGAAGCATGGCCAGGCCGGTGGCGCAGAGTACCGCGAGGGCAGGCAAGGCGCGGCTCGGGGACCCGATCCTGGTCCGGGACCGCCTCGCGCCGTCGAAGCCGCCAAGCCGCCGACCGAGGCGGCGCGCATAGCCGGCGCCACGGTTGCTTACTTGCCTCAAAGTCATACCCCTTCTCCCAGTCGCCCGCGCGCCGACGCGCGGTCTCCTACCAATCGTCCCAGCCATCCCCTTCGCGTTCGGCCACGCTAGCCTTCTTGACCGTAAACACGTTTCCCGCCAGATCGACTTGTCCCGGCATATTCAAGTAATCCAGCATTTTATTCAAGTTTCGGTTGAGCCGGCCCCGGGCGATCCCAGTCTCGTACCAGTATTCGTGCCGCTGCTGCGTCGTGCTTACCGGCCTGTGGTGCCGGTACCCCGAGAAGACCACGAGATATTCCTCGATCTCGAAGACTTCCTCCGCGGAAAAGCCCTCGAAGACCAGGGAGTAAGCCTCGGGCATGGTCGCATAGGACTGGCCAGGCGAGCCCTCGGGCCCGGAGCGCGGCGCCAACATGGCGACCAGTCGCGCGGTCAGCTGGTCCGCCAGCTCCCGGGTCAGGGCGCGCGCCTCCCGCTCCACGGCCTCGTCAAGGCAGTCGCCGCGGCAGTTCACGGGCACCCGCTGCCAGCGGGGCGAGACGACTTGGAAACTGCCCAGGTGCTGCCCGGTCATCACGTTGAGCAGGCGCGCCGTGATCTGGGAGCCGACCCTGGTACTGTATTTCAGCCGCTCCGTCTTCGTGTCGATCGCGAAAATGACCGCGAGGTCCAGCGGCGGCCTCATGACCGACCGGGCGATCTCGACCAGCTCGGCGGTGCTTCGGGGCGCCTCGCTGCGCCCGCCGACCACACCGGCCGTCGCCGCTTCGCCGTAGACCGCGAAACCGCTTTCCTGCAAGGCAATGCTGAGTTCGTCGACCACGCCGGTGTAGAGCCGGCCGACCCGCGGCTCGTCATCGGCCGCGATCAGGAGGACGTTGGGTCCGGCGGCCTCCGCGGGGCCGTGCGTCGTCAGCCCAAGGCAGAGCGAGACCAGAACAAACAACTGTAAGTAGCGCATTGTCAAGGCCTTCCGCCGCCGCTTGCTGGAACCCAAAGATCCATGGCCACCTTGCGTCCCTTTCGCCGCGCCCGCCCCGCGAATTTCGGGTTTAGTTGCCGCATTTTAAACCATTTTACGGCAGTGGTTCCAGCACCATCCCCGGCCCCCTAAGCGGACGCCCAGCCGCGGCGGTAGCAATGTCGTCCTGCTCTTGGGGGACCAGCGAGCAAAACACTCTCACTTGTGGGGATATGGAGGGCCCAAGCCGCTTTTTCTCAACGCGGCCTCGCCCGTTTTACGAGAAACAAAGCCTCCTGTTTTCCACATGAGTTTCTCTTTGGATCGACTACTTTGCGATCAACCAACCAAATGGCTAAGCTTCTTCGATTAACACGTTCATGTTGGGGTTCCGCACCAATCGGTCAGAAAAGAACCCAAGGGCACCGTCAAGCACGGAAACTTCCAGGGCAGTCCGGCATACGACGTTCGAAACATGCTGAAGAAGCCCTTCCGACTGGCCGAGCTGGCGGCTGCGGTGCGAAGGCGCTGGCCGACTGACTCCGGGCGTCGAAAAGCAATAGCGTTTCGCCGAACAGCGATTCGACGCCCTTCACAAAAACAGCTACCTTCGCCGCCTTTCGGCGAGGCTCTCGACGGAGCTGGATCAATGGATTGCGACCACGACAAAGCCAGAGCGGGTTCACCGGGTTTGATGGGTCGCCTCTGGCGATTCGGTCAAATCCGGGTCTCCTCCAGGCCAAACGGAACGGCCCAGCCGGCATTGCCGGGTACCGCCGTCGCCTGCACGCTGGTCCTTCTGGTCCTGGCCGGCTGCGCCGCCGATGAGGCACGCCGGGCAGACAGCGCCGAGCCGACGCGGGTCATGGCCATGGCCGACGAGAACCAGGACGGCGTGGTGACACTGGAGGAGTGGGATCGGCGCAGCGACGCCCTGTTCTCGCAGATCGACCGGAGCCAGGACGGCCAGCTGGACGCGCAGGAGCTGCGAAACGGCTTCGACATCCTGGATCAGGACGGCAACGAGGTCCTGGATCTCCGCGAAGCGCCTATGGCGGTTGAATTCGCCGACTCGGACGGCGACTCGCGGGTCACCCGCGCAGAGTTCGAGGCGGCCGATTGGAACGCCAACCCGAGCGATCTGAACGATGACCGGCGGATCGACCGCAGGGAGTTCCGGCAGGCGCGCCAGCGGACGTTCCGGCGCTTCGACGACGACAAGGACCGCCGCCTGAGGGCGAACACCATCGACGAGTCGGCGCGCTTCACCCTGTTCCGCTTCTAGACTGCCCAGAGACCTTAGGGGAAATCCTCGGCGGCGAAGGTCGCGCGCGCGTCCGACGGCGGCTCTCCGGAGAAGAGGGTGACCCGCAGGAAGTAGGCCGGCACGGTGGTCTGGCCGAGCTCGAGCGACATCGACGGGCCCCTCGGGCTGCTGCGGCCCCGCCGATTGGATCGCACGATGGGCATACGCCCCGTAACGCTCGACACCGGCCCCGACGACGAAACGGTTTCCGTGCCTTCCTCGATGACGGCGAAGTGCGTCTCGCCTTGGGAACGGGTGAGATCGGCCGCCGCTTCCAGGGCGGCCTGCCGCAACTCGTCCCGCGACTGCCCTCCCCTGCCGGTGTAGCTGACGCGGAAGATCTGGGCCTCGGTCGAGGCTGGTGCCTCCACGCCCCCGACAGCGGCTGGCTCCGCCGGCGTATCCGGCGGCGGGCTGTCTTGCGCGCAGCCCCCCGCCAAGAAAACGACGATCGAGAATGAAACCGCCAGGAGGCGAGCTTGCATGGTGATCTCCGATGGTCACGCAGTTGGACGGGCACGCCGGGCGCGTCCCGACCGGTCCCGATTGTGACACGGAATGCGCGGGCTGGGACAGGCTCTCTTGCCTCGCCGCGCTTGCCATCCTCCTTCGGTGCTGGAAGGATGCCGCATTGAGAAACCGCATATTCTCAGGGGGGAAACATGGACGTTCGCGCCGCCGTCGCTTTCGAGGCTGGCAAGCCGCTCAGCATCGAAACCGTGCAGCTCGAGGGACCGCAGGCCGGCGAGGTCCTGGTCGAGATCAAGGCAACCGGCATCTGCCACACCGACGCCTTTACGCTGACCGGCGAGGATCCTGAAGGCCTCTTCCCGGCGATCCTCGGCCACGAAGGCGCGGGCGTGGTGGTCGAGGTCGGGGCCGGCGTCACCAGCCTGAAGCCGGGCGACCATGTCATCCCGCTCTACACGCCGGAATGCCGGCAGTGCGAATACTGCCTGAACCCCAAGACCAACCTTTGCCAGGCGATCCGCGCGACCCAGGGCCAGGGCCTGATGCCCGACGGCACCAGCCGTTTCTCGCTGGGCGGCAAGCAGGTGCTTCACTACATGGGGACGTCGACCTTCGCGAACTACACGGTCGCGCCCGAGATCGCCCTCGCCAAGATCCGCGAGGACGCGCCCTTCGACAAGGTGTGCTACATCGGCTGCGGGGTGACCACGGGCATAGGCGCGGTGATCAACACCGCGAAGGTCGAGCCGGGCGCCAACGTGGTCGTCTTTGGGCTCGGCGGCATCGGCCTCAACGTCATCCAGGGCGCACGCATGATCGGCGCCAACATGATCGTCGGCGTCGACCTGAACGACAGCAAGAAGTCGCTGGCCGAGAAGTTCGGCATGACCCACTTCGTCAACCCGAAGGAGGTCGGCGAAGAACTGGTGCCGCATCTGGTCGACCTTACCGGCGGCGGGGCCGACTACAGCTTCGAGTGCATCGGCAACGTCAAGACCATGCGTCAGGCGCTCGAGTGCGCCCACAAAGGCTGGGGCGTTTCCGTCATTATCGGGGTCGCCGGCGCCGGACAGGAGATCGCCACGCGCCCCTTCCAGCTGGTCACCGGGCGGGTCTGGAAGGGCACCGCCTTCGGCGGCGCACGCGGCCGCACCGACGTGCCGCAGATCGTCGACTGGTACATGGACGGCAAGATCAACATCGACGACCTGATCACCCACACCATGCCGTTGGAAGAGATCAACACCGCCTTCGACCTGATGCACGAGGGCAAGTCGATCCGCAGCGTGGTGGTCTACTGAAAAAGAAGGAGCTGAGGCGCCTCGCGGGTCTTGAGCCACGCCACGCCGCAAATCGTCCTGCCGATCTCGGCCGCCGACGACGGGCGGTTCGCTCTCTAGATCCCGACACCGGAGTGTCCCGGGCCGCGCGCTACCGTCGGCCGCGGCGGCTTTGCTTTGTCCGGCTCTGCCGAATCGGACATAGCGTGGTAGCCATTCTCATTAAAGCAGGTTAACCTTGATTTTTTGTCGTTTACGTAGCGGAGAATCATTCAATCAAGGGGGGAAGAACATGATTAGAAAACTAACATTTGTGGTAGCCGTAGGGCTCTTGTTCTTGGTGGTTTCACCGAATTATGCAAAGGCCCAGGGTATCGACTGCAACACCGCCGGGCCAAACGCTCTGCAGAACGCCATCGACGCTGGCAATTCCTTCATCCAGTTCACCGGCGTCTGCAATGAGTTGGTGTTCCTCTATCGGAGAAATATCACTCTTCAAGGCACAAACCCCGACACGACCCAAAACGTCATCGTCGGCGGGGTAACCGTCTATGCCCTGGAATCCTATTTGACCAACCTCCGAATTCAAGGCCAGTCTTTGAACATCGTGGACGGCGGCTTCGCTTTCCTCTTCGACGTGCTTGTCGACAGCACGAATTTCGGCGCTTTCATCGCCAGGAACTCCGGGGCGACGTTCAACGACGTCTTCCTCGGGCCGGCGCTGATCGACGACGGCGCTCAAGGCTGCACGCCGCTCTGCATCGGCGAGAACAGTTACCTGCGCATGGAAAACAGCACAGTGGCCGGCGATACGAGCGACCCTGTTTCCGGCGGAGCAATCACGGTCTATCGCGATGCGTCGCTTCTCCTGCGCGGCGGCAATACGATCTCGAACGCCGGTTCCACGCCGGTAATCTCGGTGTTCGGAGAGTCGAGCTTTCGCCAAGATAATTCTTTGAACAACGGTACCGACGCGATTACAGCTACCGGTTCCGGCTTGGCGGTCGAAGTTTCCCAGACGTCCAGCTTTGATACCCGAGAAGCGGTCATTACGGGCGATATCGAGGTCGGACGGCATTCCTTCATGAATGTCGGCAGCACGGTCTTCGGCGGCGACCCGAGCCAGATGGAAATCGACGGCAACATCGAACTCAGCCAGGACTCGGCGCTGAACGTGTCGAGCCCGCTGGTCACCATCGACGGCGACATCACCTGCGCCGACGACGAGTCCAGCGCCGTCGGCAGCTTCGCGGGCAGCGGCACCAATGCCTGCTCGGGCTTTGACGCCGAGGTGGTGCGCGACGACGGCACGGCCCAGTTCCTGGTCGACGAGAACTCGGCCAGCACATCCAACCGGCGGCTGCTGCGGCTCGAGAACAACGGCAATCCGCAGATCGAGCTGACCAATACGGCGACCAGCGTCAACTGGCGCGTCGGCATGGGGCCGGCCAACTCCTTCTTCGCCAAGAAGGGCTCGCGCGAGCTGCGCTTCACCGA
>JAAUYK010152453.1_pt1 | contig 15410 bp, 14 predicted proteins | sample 7278021 | NCBI WGS metagenome assembly JAAUYK01 (sample SAMN14350223, study PRJNA611818) | marine sediment metagenome | isolation source: surface marine sediment (1.8m) | place: French Polynesia: Moorea | collected 2018-08
CGCGGGTGTCACCCGCGAACCGCCTTTCTTTTTGTCCAAAGTCCAATGGATGCGGAATCCAGGGGAAAAAGATGGGATGCGCCAAAACATGAAGGCAGAAATGCACCAGTTTGCCATGCAAACTACCGCCACTGAAGAATTCATCAAGAAGCGCAAGGTTCCCATTGGTTCCAACTGGTCAGGAAAAACTCCCAATGAACCGCCCCGTCCGGCTGTCGTTGCCATTCGGCGGCTAGATGCCCAACCAATTTCCAATATGATGATAACCAAAATCAAAAAAACAAGGGATAAGTGAGAAAAATCATAACCAATTCATAAACTAATATCTCTAAGATCAGTTTTGGCGTTTTTTCAAGTCAAATCCATTTTGAAAGAAGATTACTGAGTAATGACCATTAAACGTCGAAATTTCTTGCTTTTTCTGGGGGCGAGTGCTGGGACAGCAGTATTGGGTTCAGGTGAAAAAATTTTTTCGATGCCCTTTAATGAACCAAATCTGGCGAAAATTCCCCCTAACTCAGTTGCTAGTGCTGAAAATGGGTTGAGTTTTAAGCCGGTCAAAGTACCAATGCCGCTAGATATTGATGGCATGACAGAGAAAGAACAAGGGTCAGCCTATAGCACTTATGAAGTAATAGACGACATTGTGCTGCCAGAAGGCTTTATCTATGACCTGATTGGCGCTTGGGGCGATCGCATTGGGGATTCGCGCTTCGGCTACAACAACGATTATCTATCTTTTGTGGAAACTAGCCCCAATCAAGGGTTTCTCACCATCAATTTCGAGTACATCAGCGGCAAGACTTGGATGCAGACCTATTCAACGGCGATCGGCAAGTCGCTGCCCTTCGAGGAAGTGAAAGCCGTAGCAGCAGCAAGCGAGGGCAAAATTAATGCCTTTGCCCTGTCGGAGGACGACCCTCTGAAAGCCAAAATTAAGGAAATTGCCAAAGAATGCTTAATCGACCAGGGAATTGGCGTCATTTCGATTCGCCGCAACCCAGACGGCAAGTGGGAGCGGACTTTTTCCAGTGCTGAGCGCCGCCTTAGTGGCATCTCTGGTCTGGAAGACGGAGGCTACCTCCAGGCAACAGGTCCGGCTGTCGCTGTCTTTAACAAGCCCGACAAGCAGGGCTACGATGACGGACTCGGAAGCAGGATTATTGGCACTTTCCACAACTGTAGTGGAGGGACAACGCCTTGGGGGACAGTGTTGAGTGCAGAAGAGAACTATCACTATCAGGTTCCTGAACCCGTGATGGCCGATGGTTCTTCCCTAGACCCCTCAAAGACTCCGTTTGTGATTACCGATAAGGCAGTGAACGGTCAGGGGAATGTCTTTGGCTTGGCAGGAAATAAGTACGGTTGGATGGTGGAAATAGACCCTGCCAACCCCAATAACAGCGGCACTAAACACACCTGGCTGGGACGCTTTCGCCACGAAGCTGTTGCCGTGCGGGCGGTAGCTGGAAAGCCGCTTGCGGTTTATTCAGGCTGCGATCGCCGGGGCGGACACCTCTACAAGTTTGTTTCTCAAGATACAGTGTCCAATCCCCAGGACAAGGCAAACTCCCGCCTGATGGAAGAGGGCATACTCTGGGGGGCAAAGTTCAATCCCGACGGCACGGGGCGCTGGATTCCCCTCAACTCAGACACTCCTGTTGCCCCTGTTCTGCCTAGTCAAGTTGAGGGCAAGGACGGCAAAGGCACAGTTCTCTTGCCCAATCCTAACCGCGCTCAGGGTGGCACTGTCAAAGTGACCAGTGACGCTGAAGCGCTCGCCTTCAAGGAACAATTCAAAACCCTGGGAGACCTCTACGAAGGCAACCAGACCGAAAAACAGGGGGCAATCTTGATTGATGCCCACTTCGCTGCCAATGCTGCTGGGATTACTTGCACTGCCCGCCCAGAAGACACCGATGTTGCCCAGGACGGTACGCTTTACATTGCCTTCACTTCCGGATCTGCCGATGGCAACGGCGGTCCTGACAAGAGGATTTTCAAAGGTCCGAAGGGAGAAACGCCTTACGAATTCGGCTGGATCCTGCGCCTGCGCGAAGATGGCAACCACCCAGATGCGATCGCCTTCCGCTGGGATATCTTAGCCTTGGGAGGCGAGCCTGTAAATGGCGGTTTGGGCTTCGCCAATCCCGATAACTTAGAAATTGACGGCAGTGGCAACCTCTGGATGGTCACTGATATCACCACTAGCAGCCACAACCGAGCAGTTCCCAGTCGGATCGAGGATGGCAAGCCTGTCAGTCAAACCGATCTGCTTGGTCTGTTTGGCAACAATTCTGCCTGGTTTATCCCCACCGCTGGTCCCAATGCAGGCAATGCCTACCCCTTTGCCATCGGACCGATGGATACGGAAATCTGCGGTCCTTGTTTTAGCCGCGACCAACAGACCCTATTTCTTGCCATTCAGCATCCAGGGGAAAAGGATGGAATGCGCCAAAACATGAAGGCAGAAATGCGCCAGTTTGCCATGCAAACTACCGCCACTGAAGAATTTATTCAGAAGCGCAAGATTCCCATTGGTTCCAACTGGCCAGGGAAAAGTCCTGATGACCCGCCCCGTCCGGCTGTAGTTGCCATTCGGCGGCTAGATGCCAAACCAATTTCCAAAGGGTAGAAAATTTGTGGTATGATTAAAAATTGTGAGTTTTTTTAACCGATGAATGCTCAAGAAATTATTCACTCCATCGAAGCAGAACAATTAAAATCTAAGTTGCCTGTGATCCACGTCGGCGATACTGTTAGGGTAGGAGTGCGGATTCGGGAAGGTGGCAAAGAACGAGTTCAGCCCTATGAAGGCACGGTGATTGCCAAACGCAATGGCGGGATCAACGAAACGATCACGGTGCGGCGGATCTTCCAAGGAGTTGGCGTTGAGAGGGTATTCTTGCTCCATTCTCCCAGAATTGCTACCATCAAGATAATGCGACGGGGTAAAGTCCGCAGGGCGAAGCTGTACTACTTGCGCGATCGCGTCGGAAAAGCTACTCGCATTCAACAGCGCTTCGATCGCCCGATTTAGAAATCAATGCCGCCGCCCACGCTCGAAGCCAACTGGTGGCAAGTTGCGCTATTATTAGAAAACGAGACTTTAACCGTGGGTTAAAGCTCAAGGCGAGCGCTCTTAGTTCAGTTGGTAGAACGCAGGTCTCCAAAACCTGATGTCGGGGGTTCAAGTCCTCCAGGGCGCGTTTTCATGACTGAGACAAAGCTCCACTGGCGGTGGGTAAAAGTAGTGTCCCTGTCAGCTTGGCAATTCAGCGCTGCTGCGGGCACCGATCCATCTGCACAATAGACATTGATAACTGATCAATTGATAATTGATAAAAGGGGATAAATCGTGGCACAGAAAGAGATGGCCAATAAGGAAAAGGGCGAGACTAAAGAAACGAAGGGTGAATTCAAGTTAGTCGGGTTTGCTAATGAAACCAAAGAAGAACTCGCTAAAGTCGTTTGGCCCTCTCGGCAGCAACTGATTAGCGAGTCTGCTGCGGTGATTTTGATGGTCATTCTAGTTGCAACAGTGATATATCTAGTCGATAACTTCTTCGTTTGGGGAGCAGGGAAGGTATTTTGATGAGTTTTGCTGCGGATCAATCACAGGAGTCAGATAAATTAAAGGAAAAATCAAAAACTGCTCGCTGGTATGCAGTGCAAGTGGCCTCTGGCTGTGAAAAGCGGGTAAAGACAAATCTAGAGCAGCGCATTCGCACCCTAGATGTGGCCGATAGAATTTTTCAGGTGCAGATTCCCCAGACGCCAACAGTGAAAATCCGCAAAGATGGTTCGCGCCAACACGGGGAAGAAAAAGTTTTCCCCGGCTACGTCCTAATCCAAATGGCGATGGATGATGAAGCTTGGCAAGTAGTTAAAAATACCCCTAATGTGATTAATTTTGTTGGAGCAGAACAAAAGCGCCACTATGGACGAGGACGGGGACACGTTAAACCTCTGCCACTTTCTCCAGCAGAAGTAGAGCGGATCTTCAAGCAAGCTCAAGAACAAGAACCAGTCGTCAAGATCGATCTGGCGGTAGGAGACAAGATTATGGTTCTCTCTGGACCGTTTAAGGATTTTGAAGGGGAAGTGATTGAAGTGAGTCCAGAAAGGAGTAAGTTGAAGGCACTACTCTCTATTTTTGGCAGGGAGACGCCAGTAGAATTGGAATTTAATCAGGTTGAGAAACAAAGCTAGAGATGGCAAAGAAAGTTGTTGCACTCATTAAATTAGCGCTTCCGGCGGGGAAGGCTAACCCAGCTCCCCCAGTGGGACCAGCATTGGGTCAGCACGGCGTCAATATCATGGCGTTTTGTAAAGAATACAATGCGAAGACGGCAGCTCAAGCGGGAATGGTCATTCCTGTAGAAATTTCGGTCTATGAAGACCGCAGTTTCACCTTTATCCTCAAAACCCCACCAGCATCGGTATTAATCCGTAAAGCGGCGGGAATTGAGAAAGGTTCTAGCGAACCGAATAAACAAAGGGTAGGGACCATTACTAGCGAGCAGCTTAAGGAAATTGCCCAAACCAAAATGCCTGACCTCAATGCCAATGATATCGAGGCGGCAATGAAAATTGTGGCGGGAACTGCCCGCAATATGGGCGTAGCCATTTCCGATTGAGGTTAATTTTGAATTATTGAAGGGGAGAGGCGTTGCTTCGTTAACAACCCTAGGAGAATAAACATGGTGAAGAAACTTTCGCGCCGACTGAAAGAGGCGCAGGCAAAGGTTGAACAGAAAGCTTATGAACCGCTGGAGGCGCTCAAGCTCCTGAAAGAAACAGCCACGGCGAAGTTTGACGAAACTGCCGAAGCCCACATCCGTTTGGGAATTGACCCGAAGTACACCGATCAACAGTTGCGCACAACAGTGACTTTTCCTCAAGGAACGGGTCAAGCTGTAAGAGTAGCAGTGATTACCAGAGGAGAAAAGGTAAAAGAGGCTAGCAATGCCGGAGCCGATCTTGTTGGCTCAGAGGAGCTGATTGACGAAATCCAAAAAGGAATGATGGATTTCGAGGTGCTAATTGCCACGCCGGACATGATGCCCAAAGTAGCAAAATTAGGTCGTCTACTCGGTCCACGGGGTTTGATGCCCTCTCCTAAAGGGGGAACAGTAACCACTGAGATAGAAAGTGCGATCGCAGAATTTAAAGCGGGGAAACAAGAGTTTCGCGCTGACAGAAGTGGCATCGTTCATGTTATGTTTGGTAAGGCATCTTTTACACCAGAAGACCTACTGACAAACCTGAAAGCTTTACAGGAGACCATTGACCGCAACCGCCCTTCGGGTGCTAAGGGTCGTTACTGGCGTAGCGTCTTCCTGTCGTCCTCAATGGGCCCCTCGATTGAAGTAGATATCAGCGCCTTGCGCGACCTCAAAATTACGGAGGCTGCTTAAGAGAAAATACTTTCCCAGCGCCAACAAGTAAATATTCAATTTGTTTAAACCAAAGACAGCGGGTGCCACTAGCTTAATATCCTGCCGAGGTTGATAGCAATCCTTGCCGCCTTCGTGGATTTCCCAGTAGCAGGAGCAGGTAAGTGAGCGTGCGCAAAACCCCGGCAATCAGTGTCGGGGTTTTTGTTGTCCTAGGGAAGTGTAGTTTCAGATTAATCCAAGGAGGTGAAATTTAAACATGGGGAGAACCCGCGAAAATAAACAAGCTGTTGTGGAAGATATCAAGGAACTCTTGAGTGATTCACAGCTAGCGGTAGTTATCGACTACCAAGGACTATCAGTTGCCGAAATCACCGACTTGCGCAATCGCCTGCGTCCAACAGGCAGCATTTGCAAGGTGACGAAAAATACCCTGATGCGACTGGCAGTTGAAGGGGATGAAAACTGGCAGCCCATGACTGAATTTTTGGCTGGCTCATCTGCCTTCATGCTGGTCAAAGACGATGTCGGCAGTGCCATTAGAGCTTACCAAGCATTCAAAAAAGACACCAAGAAAACAGAATTTCGCGGTGGCGTGATGCAAGGTCAAGCCTTGAACGAAGATCAGGTTAAAGCGATCGCAGATCTACCTTCCAAGGAGGAACTGATCGCCCAAGTTGCCGGTGCTATTAATTCCCTGGCAACCAAACTGGCTGTCAGCATCAACGAAGTGCCTGCGTCCCTCGGTCGCAGCATCAACGAAGTGCCTGGGTCTCTCGGTCGCTCTATTGGGGCGATCGCCGCCAAGCAAGAAGGCAGTGCTACCTAAGGTGAAATCGGAAGTTAAAAATAAGGACAACTGACAACTGCTGCCGCAGGCACGGCGTCAGCCGCACAGTGACTAACTGATGACTGATGACTGATGACTGATGACTGATGACCACTGACCACTGACCAAAAAACTAATCTCAAAAAGGAGTTTATCGATGTCTGCTACAACTGACGAAATCTTGGAAAAACTAAAATCACTGACTCTTCTGGAAGCATCGGAGTTGGTAAAACAAATTGAAGAGACATTTGGTGTCAGCGCTGCTGCTCCCGCTGGCGGCATGATGATGATGGCTCCCGGTGCTGATCCCGGCGGTGCTCCGGCGGCTGAAGCTGAAGAAGAGAAAACCGAATTCGATGTCGTTCTCGAAGAAGTTCCCTCCGACAAGAAGATTGCTATCCTCAAGGTAGTGCGCGCGATCACCGGTTTGGGTCTTAAGGAAGCCAAAGATATGGTGGAATCAGCACCGAAGCCGATTAAAGAGGCAGCGGCAAAGGAGGAAGCTGAAGAAGTGAAGAAAAAGCTCGAAGAGGCTGGCGCGAAGGTCAGTGTGAAGTAAGCCTTGCTTAGTGCTCGATCTTGGGCAGGCGCTTCCCGCCTGCCTTTTTTAAATTACGATTTACAAACCCACCTCCACAAAGGGTGAGTTGGTCCTGAAGTGCAGATTTTTTTAACCTGTTTCTCTAAACGAAGCCTTTCCTTAGCTGGTATTCCTCGGAGAACGTTGTTGCTTTGCCAGATTAGGACAGCCGCTGTTATGCCAATACAGAAAGCAAGGCAAAAAGTCGGCAGTCGATTATAAACTAAACCATAGCGCACTGCTGTCCAGGTAAAATGTTCTAGCCACAGAGAAATTTCTGCTCGCAATCCCCAAATACCAAGAGAACCGAGACTAATCCAACAACAAACGACAAATAGCCATCTGCCGTAAACATTCAGTTGGTGTAACCTTTGCACTTGCCTTCTGAACTTGGGGTCGAAGTTTGTCATTGGTTATTTAGTCAATTAACAAAACCCGATCCTCGAAAAAGAGAGGAGCGAGCTAAGGAAATTTCCCCAGCAAATCCAGCTTAATCTTTCCAGTCGACTATGAGCAAATTAAAGTGGTATATTCTTAAGGGCAAGGATGGTCTCTGTCAGATTGTCTCAGTTAAAAACGAGCAAGCGCCAGAGGCAGAAGGATTCTGGGGCCCTTTTAGTTCTCAAGGGGAAGCGATCGCCCGTCGGGTTGGACTGATTCGCGCTGGGAAATGCCAGCCTTTTTGAGGAAATTCGGAATTTAGAATTAATTGATTTAGCTATAGAGAAAAAAGTAGAGAGGTTCCGACCGAACCTCTCTATCTTCCTGATTTCAAGCGCCAGTTAACTTCACCTTGGCAAAATTAGCCTTATCGATTTAAAGAACGATTGTCCTAAGTAAATAGCTATACTTTATCCCTACAGAGCTATTGAGTAGCGGCTTGAGCAGCTGAACCCCTTTTTGCCCGAATTTCCTGGTCAAGAACCTCCGCAGCTTTGGCAAACTGAGGATCGTCTAATGTGCCAATTTGAGTGCGCTCGCGCTGCAATGCCTTACGCTGTTGTTCAGTCAACTCAAAAATAATATCCGGAGTAATTCCTTCCTTATTGATATCCCGACCGCTAGGCGTTAAATACTTGGCGATCGTCACCGCCAACCCAGAACCATCTCCTAAGCCGCGCACAGATTGCACTAAACCTTTGCCAAAAGTCTGAGTACCGACTAAAGTGGCTCGGTGATTATCTTGCAGCGCACCGGAGAGAATTTCACTGGCGCTAGCTGAACCGCCATCCACTAACACGACTAATGGTTTATCAGTCAAGGCACGATTATTTGCCCGTTGGCGTTCCAGTTCTCCCTGCCGATCCACTGTCGAAACAATCGTCCCCTCCTTGAGCCACATACGCGCAATTTCAATGCTTGAGTAGAGTAAGCCGCCAGGGTTAGAGCGCAGGTCGAGAATATAGCCTTCAACCTCTTGCTTTTCAAATTCTTCAATCGCCTCTCGCATTTCCTTGGAAGCCTGGGCACTGAATTGAGTCAGGCGAATGTAACCAATTTCACCAGTGGGAGTCACCTCAGTTCGAGCGCGCACCGGATGAATTTCAATCCGCGCTCTGATAATCGGGTAATCTATTTCTTGCTCGCCTCGCTGAATCGTTAGAGTGACTTTAGTGCCTGGCTTCCCTCGAATTAGCTTCACTGCTTGATTGACATCCATTCCCTCGGTACTTTGACCATCAATTCTGGTAATGATGTCCTTGGCTAGAATTCCCGCTTCAAAAGCTGGAGTGTCTTCAATCGGCGAAATGACGAGTAGTTTGTCTGTTTCCTCATCCTTAGCAATCTGGATGCCGACCCCCGTCAATTCTCCAGAAGTATCAATTTGCATATTTTGAAACTCTTCTGGATCCATAAACCGAGTATAGGGATCTTCAAGCCTCTCGAGCATTTCTCGAATTGCCTTATAAGCGTCTTCTTTATTGGGATAAGACCGATCGAGGTATTCGCTGCGAACTGCTCGCCAGTCTACCTGGTTGAAATTGGCATCGACATACTGGCGATTGATAATTTGCCAGACTTCGTCCACTAGCTCTTTCGGATTGTCACGAAAGAAAGCTTGACTCTGAGAAAGGCGGACACCCGCTCCCGTAACTGCTACAGTGGTGAGTACGACTGCGGTGGCACTGAGGACAAGCCCGCGTTTGGTGATCAACATAAGCCTACTTTATGGCGGTGGGAGACTACTGTAGTGAACCTTAACGCTCACTCTAACATAGGAATTCTTTGGTGGCGGAGTCAGCCTATATGTCTAGACTCAGCCTGTATGCTTATACAAAGATAGCAGTTAAGAATCCGAAGGAAAAGAAAATTAAGAGAAAATTGTAACTCTTCTAGTTATAACATTATATTCACGTCTTATTTAGCGTAAGGTCTCGATTCTGGTCTTTAAAATCTTAGATAGGACTACTTTTTTGCTGATTCAGAGGAAAATTTTGGATGAGAGGTGATAGATGGCAGGCATTGCATCGGTCTGTTCAAGCAAGCTGAAAAATCGGCGGCAAGAGTTGCAAAGCCGACGACGGATGAAATCTTGCCAAGCAATTTGGCGATCGCTTATGGTCAGCAGCATTGCTGGAGGATTATTTTGGGCGATTACTCTGCCCAATTGGACGATCCGCCAAGGGTCGCAGATCGACATTGAAGGCAATCAACTTCTCTCAAAAGAAGAGGTTCGCGCTTTGATCCCCCTATCTTATCCTCAATCGCTCTTGCAACTGCAAGCGCAACAGTTGAGCAAACAGCTAGAGTCAATCCCTCCCATTGCCCAAGCCAAGGTTACTCGTCAACTCCTGCCTCCGAAGCTAACTATTGAAGTGAGAGAGCGGCAACCAGTTGCTACTGTCCTATTACCTGGTATGGCAGCGAATCAGACTGACTCTCAGACAGGAAAAATCGGTTTTTTAGATCGACAAGGCATCTTGATTCCCAAAAGCTTCTACAAAAGGATAGGGGAAGATTTTGAATTACCCAATCTCAAGGTAATTGGCTTCGGCGAACAATATCGCCCCTATTGGTCGGAACTTTATCCGTTAATAAATCACTCTAGGGTGAAAGTTTTTGCGGTAGATTGGCAAGATCCCAGCAATCTGATTCTGAAAACTGAGTTAGGAACTGTCCATTTTGGTCCTTATACATCCCAATTGCCTGAGCAATTAGCTGTATTAGCTCGAATGAGAGCCTTACCTGGTCGCGTCAAGGCTAACAAAATCCTCTACATTGACCTGACTAATCCAGAATTCCCCGCCATTCAACTGACTCAGAGACAGTAGAACATTCCCCAAATCTGATTATTTTCACTTTTGAACGGTATATTGTTTCAATTGCTTAACAATTTTCACAATTTTTCCATAAAACTGGCAAAAAAAATTGCCTAATTGAGATTGACAATCAGTCGAAAAATTCCGTAGGTCTACGGAGTCTTGTTTCCGTAGGTCTACGGAAAAAAATATAATAGGGGCATTATCGACAAAAAAACTGCTAAATTGGCATTGACAACCAGCTAAAAAATCCGTGTATCTACGAGCAGACTTTCAGCGCAGCTTTTGATATTCTTTACTCACGCCAAGGCTGGGAGCAATTTAAGCAAAAACCGATCTTAAAAATTAGGCAGAAGGCAAAAAGGTTTTCATCCTAGACTGCGTCGCTGTGATCGCAGTACGTTGTGATGGTCAGCTCATGGATATCTTTTGAGGCTTTCGATGTATTCTAGAAGCGCTAACGGAGCAGCTTGCCAGATTACTGTAAGGAGATTGCAAGCAAGTATCGGGCTTTGCTCCCCTTGTCTGACGATGCTTCCTTCATGTAATGTGAAAGAGCTTCTTCGTTGCCCTCCTTGTCTATCTTGTCCTGTATTAACTGATCAATTTTTGCTTGACAGACCGCTAGGTTTTGAAAAAAACGCGTTGCTGTATCTAATTTTACCAAAAATGGCTTAAATGAAGGGGTGATGGCTCGATATTTAGAGATTTGTTAAAAAAACAGGGGCATAATACGATGTTTAGATAAGTTTATAATAAATTTCTCAAGTATACGAAAACCTAAAAAAATTGTGTATTAACCTTTTTCAATTACAATGACATTTGATAATAGATTCGGAATTCCCAATCCAAGCCTAAGTAATACAGAATACGCTGACCCTTCAGCAACCGTGGAAACTAATCATCCTTCTTTTAGTAGCGCTGTCTTGCCCTTCCAATCAACCAACGATTCCAAAGGAACCCCTAAGGAAGAAAGTAGGAGAGACAATATTGTGCCAAGTAACGTTGCCAAAATTAAAGTTATTGGCGTTGGCGGCGGAGGGTGCAATGCAGTCAATCGCATGATTGAAAGTGGTGTTGCCGGGATTGAATTTTGGGCAATTAACACTGATGCCCAAGCCCTTGCTCAAGCCGCAGCTTCCCAACGCTTACAAATAGGTCAAAAATTAACCAGAGGACTCGGTGCAGGTGGAAATCCAGCGATTGGGCAGAAAGCCGCCGAGGAGTCTCGCGATGACATTACCCATGCTCTCGAAAATACCGACTTGGTTTTCATCACCGCTGGTATGGGTGGTGGTACTGGCACGGGGGCGGCACCGATTGTTGCTGAAGCAGCAAAAGAAATGGGTTGCCTGACTGTTGGCGTTGTCACTCGTCCTTTTACCTTTGAGGGTCGCCGCCGGACAAATCAGGCAGAAGAAGGGATCACTGCCCTGCAAACTCGAGTTGATACCCTAATTGTCATTCCCAACAATCAGCTACTAACAGTGATCTCCCCAGAGACACCCGTACAAGAATCCTTTCGGATTGCTGATGACATTCTCCGCCAGGGTGTACAGGGGATCTCTGATATCATTACCATTCCGGGATTGGTTAATGTTGACTTTGCTGATGTGCGGGCGGTGATGGCGGATGCGGGTTCAGCCCTGATGGGCATTGGTCTTGGTTCAGGGAAATCTAGAGCTAGAGAAGCAGCAGTAGCAGCAATTTCCTCTCCCCTATTGGAATCTTCGATTGAAGGGGCAAAAGGCGTTGTCTTGAATATCACTGGGGGTCACGACCTTACTCTACACGAAGTCAATGCTGCTGCCGAGACGATTTTTGAAGTCGTCGATCCCAATGCCAATATCATTTTTGGAGCAGTGATTGACGAGAGATTACAAGGAGAGGTGAGAATCACGGTGATTGCCACTGGATTCAGTGGAGAAGGGCAAGGAGCCTCAGCCGGGAAAGTCGCAGCAACCCAAAATCGACCAGCGGCACGACCAAGCAAAATAGCTGAACCAACCCCGGAACCAAACAAGAAAAATGGTCTGGATATTCCCGAATTTCTTCAACGGCGTCGTTTCCCCAGACGTTGATATCGAAGATCGTGAGTGTCAAATGCTCGATGACTAATGACCAAGGAAAAAGTCGCTTTAACCATTGCTGGTTCAGATAGTGGCGGCGGTGCAGGAATTCAGGCAGACCTGCGCACTTTTGCTTTTCACTGCGTCCACGGCACTAGTGCCATCACCTGTGTGACCGCTCAAAATACGGTGGAGGTGAGGCGGGTAGATGGGATGACCCCAGCAGCAGTTGTCGCTCAAATTGAAGCGGTGGCGAGCGATATTGACGTCCAAGCTGCGAAAACTGGGATGTTGCTCAATCAGGAAATTATTGAGGCAGTAGCCCAACAGGTGGAAAAATGGGGTCTGAATCAACTGGTGGTAGACCCGGTGATGGTATCGCGCAGTGGAGTCCAGTTAATTGATCACAGAGCTGTTGCTACTTTGCAGGAGGTTTTGATTCCCAAAGCCTTGATTGTCACCCCCAATCGCTATGAAGCCCAGCTTTTGAGCGGTTTGGAAATTAATACCCTCGATGATATGAAGACTGCTGCCGAGATCGTTCACAAGTTGGGAGCATCGGCTGTGTTGGTCAAAGGGGGAGGAATGGCAGGGACGCTGCGGGGGGTTGATGTTTGGTTTGATGGGGATCGCTGGGAAACCTTGACTACAGCAACGGTGGAGACATCAAACACCCACGGGACAGGCTGCACCCTTTCAGCAGCGATCGCGGCTAACCTGGCACTGGGTAAAACCCCATTGTTGGCAGTTCGGCAAGCTAAGGAGTACGTGACAACAGCCCTAAAGTACGCTCTAGATATTGGTCAAGGCAGCGGTCCAGTTGGGCACTTTTTCCCGCTACGATTAGAAAAAGTTGAATAGTCATAGTATTCGATCTGAGTTATGGTTAATTTTGAGAGCGGTTTGTTGAAGGTCTGAGTGTCAATGGGCGCAATTCAAGCAATACGGGGAACGCGGGACATTCTGCCAGAGGAGGTCGGCTATTGGCAGCGGGTAGAAGCAGTGGCAGGAGAGATTTTCGGGAGAGCAGTCTATCAAGAAATCCGCCCGCCGATTTTTGAGCAGACTTCCCTATTTGAGCGGGGCATTGGCGAAGCCACCGATATCGTCGGCAAAGAAATGTACACCTTTGTCGATCGCGGGGACCGCTCAATTACCCTGCGACCAGAAGGAACCGCTGGGGTGGTGCGAGGGTTCATTGAACACAATCTCTATGCCCAGGGAGGGGTTCAGCGCCTTTGGTACAAAGGACCGATGTTTCGCTACGAGCGCCCCCAAGCAGGTCGCCAGCGGCAATTTTACCAAATCGGCGTGGAGTTGCTTGGCAGTGACGATCCCAGGGCAGATGTAGAAGTGATTGCGATCGCCACTGACTTACTCCAAGCTCTGGGTCTGAAAAGCCTCAGACTTGACCTCAACTCCGTAGGCACTCCAGAAGACCGACAGGGGTATCGAGAGGCTCTGGTCAACTACCTGATCCCCTATCAAGATCAATTAGACAAAGACTCTCAAGAGCGCCTGCACCGCAATCCCTTGCGAATCTTAGATAGCAAGGACAAAAGGACTCAAGAAATTGCCCAAAATGCCCCCAGTATCCTTGACCACCTCAGTCCTGACTCCCAAAGGCATTTTGCCCAAGTGCAGCAGCGATTGAGCGATTTAGGCATTAAATACCAACTCAATCCCTGCTTGGTGCGAGGCTTAGATTACTACACCCACACGGCTTTTGAGATTCAATCCGATGACTTAGGGGCGCAAGCAACCGTCTGCGGCGGCGGGCGCTATGATGGGCTAGTGAAAGAACTGGGCGGTCCCGATACGCCAGCGGTAGGTTGGGCAATTGGCATGGAGCGGTTAATTTTGTTGTTGCAACAGCTACTTTCCGCTGCACCAAACCCGAAGCCAGATTTCTACTTGGTTTCCAGAGGAGAAGCTGCTGAAGCCCAAGCTTTACAACTGGCTCAAAAGTTGCGCAGTTCTGGATTTACAGTAGAGTTAGACCTCAGTGGCAGTGGATTTGCCAAGCAATTTAAGAGGGCTGACCGCAGTGGGGCGATCGCTTGTCTGGTGCTGGGCGATGCTGAGGCGGAAAGCCAAACGGTAAAACTGAAGTGGATGAACTCAAAAGAGCAACAGTCGCTCTCTCAAGCCCAATTACTGAGCATGAATGGCGACCTGCGAGCTCAAATTGAAAGACACAAACAATCAACACTGAAAAATTAACCCTAATAGGGAATGATGGAAGACTGGGAATTTCTCCTCCAAAAAGAAGGCGATCGCTCCTGGCTATCGATGGAAACGCCAACACTGGAAATTGAAGAAGGCAAATATCGGATAGCTGCCCACTCTAGCCGTGCCAATTTAGATCTAGAAATTCGCCTTACTCATCAAGTTCCTGGGGAAGGCAAATCCCTCTGCCGCTCTCAGAAAGGCTTCTGCCGCACCAATTCAGAAGGGCTGGTAGTGATTATTCCCTTCACTGACTTCAAGCCAGGTCTTTGGGAGTTGAGCTGCTGCGGCGATATCATGTCAGAACTGCTCGGCGAATTCTGGCAGGAGAGTTTGCAACTGCAAGTCTTACCTAAAACTGGGACAGGGGATAGGGGACAAGGGAGACAAGGGAGACAAGGGGGACAAGGGGGACAAGGGGAGACTTTCAACTCCTCAATACCTAATCCTGTGCTTGTCAATTCTTTTCTGGAACATTCCCTACAAGAGGTTGAGCCAATGTTGCAAGAACTTGAGGCTCCCTCTCTGCCAAGCTGTGATCCTCCAATTAAACCAGCGATCGCTGAACCAGTAATATCTCGGAATGCTGCCAATCGAGAATTAAGACTAACCTTGGAGCGAGATACCTTTGTCAGGTCTCAGGGAGAGTCGGTCTTGATTTCTGGACGAGTAGATACCTTCGATCTTGCCCAGACCAACAGCTTGCCTTCAGCTTTTCAGGGAAAGATCCGCTATCAGCTACGGGACCCGCAAACCTCAGAAATCTTGCTCGACTTCGAACAGCATTTGCCAGAGCAAGCACTGCCACTGGTTTTCAGTTATTCTCTGGAGATTCCAAGGGAGTGGAAAACTCCTTTGCTTTCGGGAGAAGTTATCCTGGAAGCCTTTTGTGAGCTACCTGAGGGCAAGGAGAATCCAGTCATTTTGGCAAGTCAACCATTTACGATCGCTGCTGAGTTCAATCACTTACCGGAAACACAAATTTTAGATAGTCAATCTAGTGCCCCTTTACACCTAGATTTGTTTGAACCGGAGAAGAAGGCA
>JAAUYK010104290.1_pt1 | contig 15402 bp, 16 predicted proteins | sample 7278021 | NCBI WGS metagenome assembly JAAUYK01 (sample SAMN14350223, study PRJNA611818) | marine sediment metagenome | isolation source: surface marine sediment (1.8m) | place: French Polynesia: Moorea | collected 2018-08
GTAGCCAGTTCACTGCCGGCTTTATCCAGTGCCTGCTGCAAACTGTTTTCCCTGATCAGGTTCTGGATATCCGTGTAGGCATCGGCCAGGGCCTGGAAAGAAAACAATAGTGATATAAGGAGTATGGAAATGAATTTAGTTATCGTTTTCATGAATACGTCAGGTAGTTTAAAGGTTCATGACTTTATTAATCAGACTGGAGCCCCGAGAGGGAATCGAACCCCCAATTGATGATTACAAATCAACGGTTATACCATTTAACTATCGGGGCGAACTGTTCACCTCGCAGCCGGACTTGTGAGCGTAACAGCGGCTTATTCTAAGGATTTCGCTAGCGCATAGCAATTTCGTCACAGTCTACCGGCTGTGCCTTGAAGCGTGCCGGATAACCGGTAAATAATTCGTTGACGTAAGACGAATTTTGCACCAGCTTCACGTCGAACCAGTACAGCTGTCGACCACCCGCATACGGGACCACGACCGGAGAGTAACCAGTGGCCTTGACCTCGTTAAGGCGCCGGTTGACGGCGGCCTGGGTCGAAAACAATCCAAGGGAAACAGCATTCAGTAAATCACCGCTTCTGATCAGCTGCAGATCAGCAATGCCCTGTTGCTTCAATTCAGCAACAGTCTGCTCGGCCATGGCCATTGATGCCTGCGGGGCCAGGTAGACCCAGAACTTGGGCTGCCCGTCTTCGGTGGTTTGTCGCTGTGCATAGCGAATCGAACGTTCATCAAGCCAGTCTGACATTAATTGCGATCCTTCTTCTTCCGGAATTGGGCCATAGGTAAAACAGATGGTAATACTGCCCTGCGCTTCATCCAGTAAAGCTGCTTCGGATTCTGCCAATTCACTGCTAACTGCCTGTGTCGCGACAGTATCACCAAGCAGGCTCTGAACCATGTTTTCTGTATTGGGATTCATTTCAATGGGTAACATGTTTGCCAGTTGCACATCCGTGTAATCCGCGGCAACTTCGCTACCCGATTGACGTTGCCCTGGAGCAGCCTCCAGCTCCATAACCAGTTGCAAGCGAGTGGCACTGGCAGGTACCTTGACCGCTGTTTGCTTATTGGCGCGGTGTTGCTTTGAACTACGATCGATCTCCCAGCCGAGATAGGCCACATTCAGTAACAGCAGAAAGAGAAAAAACCACTTCATGTCATTGCATCGTATCGTGTTAACAAACCATCAAGCACCAACGTATGTTTCAGTTCAAATGCATATTGCAGGAAGTCAATCACCCGCGCTGCATTCCCACCTGTTATAACACCCTGCACGGTTTCCGAACAGGATGATTGGAAGTCAGCGAAGGCGCGCTCTATGGCTCCAACCATTGCCAGGCATGCGCCGTCTGTAATTGCTGACTGGGTATTATTCGCCGGTTCCATAGTGCCTTCCGTCATAACAGTGGCATGTATCCTGTCGGTATGTTGTAACAGGCCGGCCTGCATCAGGTGCAGACCTGGCAGTATAAAGCCGCCTACATGTTTGCCATCAGCAGCAACAAGATCGATGGTCAGCGCGGTACCACAGTCAACCACGCATAATGCTGATTGGTAGCTGGTCCAGGCTGAGATCATTGCCAGCCAGCGATCTACGCCCATTTGCTTCGGTTCAGCATAGCTATTGGTCAATCCTGCAAAGACGCTATCCACATGGGCATACCATGGTGTTATCTGCCACCTGTCTGACAACCAGTTAGTGATAACCTGGTTGCGTTCATCATTGACCACGCTGGCAACCAGCAGTGCTTCCATTGCAGTTGTCGTCGGCAGGTATTGTTCCAGCTTTTCGATCAGCTCACTTTCCTGGTAATCAAAACGCCCCTGTTCTACATAGGTCTGGCCATCATGTTGCGCCCAGTTAATCGAGCTATTGCCGATGTCGAATAACAGTTTCATGACTGCAGTCTCACGCTAAGCTCACCACTCATATAACGTTCTACATGGCCATCGACAGAAATCAACAAACAGCCATCATCATCAATGCCCATTACCTGTCCGCTGATTTCAGAATCATGCAACAGCAGGTTAGCCATGCGATCCTTATAACAATCGTAGCGTCGCCATTCTTCCAGCAATGCTTCATGGTCATCTTCCGTGGTGCCGTTCAATAACAGTAATAGTTCAGAGATTAATATTGCAGCAAGCTCGTTTCGAGACACCGTGTTTTGCACATGACTGACAATATCAGTAACAGGTTGGTCTATGGCCTGCGCGGTCTTTGTCGGGATAGCATGGTTAATGCCTATACCAATCACCATTGCAATGGGGCCATTTGCCTCACCCTGCATTTCTATCAGGATGCCCCCGATTTTTTGATGGTGAACAAGAATATCGTTAGGCCATTTTAAACCGACTTCATGTATACCAATTTTTGATAATGCCCGGGCTACGGCCACGCCGACAAACAATGACAACAGACCAAGTGATGCGTATGTGTAATCGGTACGCCATGCGACTGACAAGCTGATACCACCTGCCAGTGGCGACAACCACTGGTTGCCACGACGACCACGCCCCTGCGACTGGTGTTCGGCTAATACGACATGACCGGAACAGGATTCATCCGCACAACGCGCAGCGAGATACTGGTTAGTAGAATCTGTTTCAAACAGGACGTCTATACCATTGCATAATGGCCGCGCCCGCTTCTGCAGATGCGCAAAGATCTTGTCACTGTCTAACAGATCAACTGGCTGCTGAAGTCGATAACCCATACCGTGCCGGGACTCGATGTCCAGTCCCAGCTGTTGTAATTGCTTAATGATTTTCCAAACGGCGGCTCGAGATACTGACAGTTCAGCGGACAATTGTTCGCCGGAATGGAACTGTCCGTCCTTTATCTGCTGCAATAATGCTTGCCTGGAATTATTCATGTCATCAATGATGGCGATGCTGGCTGGTGAGTTGCAGGCCCGGAAGCGATAACCGGTTTGCGAGGATTGTGTAATACCCCGGGTTTGGTCGTCGTATTATTTGTCTTCCTTACGCAAGGTTGCATCCGATTCATCTTCCCCGGGCATCAACGTTGCGTCTTCATCATCAAGAATGATAGTGCCATCTTCTTCGCTATCTACTGCCTCTGTTTCGACATCGAAATCAGGTTTCGCATAGGGCGTGGCAGTCGGATCTTCATCTGGCAGATCGCGAATAATGGTCTCTTCCTCGTCTTCATCAGTCTCATACAGATCAGAGATCCCCTCGTCACTGACACCGCCGGTCAAATCGAAATCCATCTCGGCATCGGCTGGATCTGTTTCTGTATTGGTGACATCGTGTAGCTGTTCGCCTTTAAGCAGCGTCGCTTCCTCCATGTCGTTACCACCCTGTGCGGCAAACACCGTATTGGAAACAACGGTCATGCCACTATCATCCATCTCGGGCATGACAAATTCAAAGTCACACTTATGCAGACGAATCTTGTCACCATGCTTCAACCGCAGCTCGGATTTCACGAGTTCGCCGTTCACATAGGTGCCATTGATACTACCCTGGTCCACTATCCAGAAGGCGTAGTCCTTGTACTCGATAAGGGCGTGCCTGCGTCCGATAGTGGTTTCGTTCACGACGATATATTCAAGATGATCGGTATCCTGTCCTGCAACACGGCCAAACATCGTTGGCTTGGCACCCAGCTTATGCGTGGTTTGTGATGTCTTGCCTGACAGATCATTGATATAGGCCTCTTGCACCGTCTCTTCAACACCGGCTTTTAGCTCCTTGTGGCGCTTTATCAACAAGAACAGTATGGCAAGCAGGGTCAGCGTCAGGATAATAGCCGCCGCAATCATGATGATGGAACGAATACGCTCTTCTTCGCCCATGGCCTGTGTCGGTACCTCGATGATCACCGGTGGCGGTGGCGGCTGCACAATCGGTGCCGGAGCTGGCACTGCCTGTACAATCGGTGTCGGCGCCGGTTCGGGTTCCGGTGGTTCATTGATTATCGTATCGATTTGTTCAAATACCTGGCGCAGATCTTCTGCCTTCAATGCGCGGTAGTATTCACCGTCGGTCTTTTGTGCAATGGATTGAATAAGCTGAAAGTCGGCTTGTTCGGTAAAGGCGATAGCAAAGATCTTGATGTCGTTATCAGCGGCATCAGGTGCCAGATCCTCACGCAACCACTTGGCTTTTTCAATATCCTTGTCGGCATTACCTGTATCAACAATACCGTCGGTCATAAAGATGATGGATTTTTGAGCATCATCACGCGCACTATTTTTTAACTCGTATATTGCGCGTTCGATACCCGAAGGACTATCGGTGAAAAGGCCCTTGTAATCGATACCGTTAAGGCTGGCGAGAATGGTTTCGCGATTTGCCAGCGATGCCTCGGTGAGCGGCGTGGGTATCTTGACTGACTGATCAAAAATGACAATGCCGACACGGGTATTTTCATCTTGCATACTGATGAACTTACGCACGGCTTCACTGGCAAGAAAATCCGGATCGTTTTGTTTCATGCTGCCGGAGTTATCGAGCACGAGAAAAACGTCTTTCAGCAGCGGACCATCGATCACGTCGGCAGCGTCGAGATCATCCGCGACTGACTCACCAGCCAGGATTTGCGCTTCCAGGTCCTCAATCGTGGCCTCGGTCTGCTCTACAGCACTATCGACAAGCGTATCCAGATCGGAGACATCGCCAGCGCGAACTTGACCGATCAGGAAAACCAGTGTGAATAGCAATATATGTCTGAGCATGCGTACCCGGGCAAAAATGATTAGCTAAAACAATATTATATGTTGTTTAGAGAAACTGCTACAGGACTAATGCGTCAGCAAGCAGTTTTCTTGTCACTCACTACCCGTTGCGACGGGGCGACCAGGCATGGCACTCCATTCGCTCCACGACCCGGCATATAGTCTGGGCTCATCGAGCCCGGCATGACAGGCAGCCAGTAAATTGTGACAGGCCGTGACACCGGAACCACAGTAAAAAGCTGCCTCATCACTACTGGTATCGCCCAGCAGCTCGATGAACTCATGTTTTAACGTCGCTGCCGGTTTGAAATGACCATCATCATTGAGATTATCTTTCCAGCAGCGGTTTTTTGCGCCAGGAATATGCCCTGCAGCTTTATCAATCGGTTCAACCTCGCCACGATAACGCGCACCGTCACGCGAATCGACAAGGCATTCCTGTTCCAGTACTTCATCAATCAGCACGACGTCACCCTGTCGCGCAGTGAAACTGGTCGCACTCGTTTCGCGAAGTCCGGTAGAAGCTTCAACCGGCAATCCCTGCTGTTGCCAGGCCTCCCAGCCACCATCAAGTACCGCAACATGCTGATGTTGCATGTGCCGTAACATCCACCATAAGCGCGCTGCAAAAGAACCACCTGCGTTATCGTAGACGATAACCTGTGTCGCAGTATTGATACCAAGGCGCCGAAACAGGTTCTGCATGGCATCATCGGTTGGCAGCGGGTGCCTGCCCTTGTTGGTCACCGGTGGACCGCTGAGATCATCATGCAAATCGAGATATACAGCACCGGGTATATGGGAAGCCTGGTAAGCATTGATGCCAGCCGAGCTATCCATCAAATCATAGCGGCAGTCGCAGATAAGCCAATCGGGATTTTGCAGTTCTCGTTGTAAACTGTCGGTATCAATCAGTGTTGCAAACATAATTTATGTCCGATGTATTGTTCAGCTAGCCATGATCGCACGTAGCCAATTTTTCACAACAGTCTTCGCCCTTGCCGGGCTGTTATTACAGGGCTGTACAACGATGGGTTATTACTCCAGTGCCGTTGCCGGACAAACAGAGCTGTTCCTGAAACAAGCCCCTATTTCTGAGCTGCTTGAAGAAGACACACTTGAAGCCCGGACACGGGAAAAATTATTGCTGGCCCAGTCCCTGAGGCAATACTCAACAGAACAACTTGGCTTGCCAGACAACGACAGTTACAGCACCTATGCCGATCTGGAGCGCCGTTACGTAGTGTGGACGGTTTTTGCCGCCGCTGAATTCAGCATTGAGCCAAAGCAGTTTTGTTTTCTCGTCGTGGGCTGTCTGCACTATCGCGGCCATTTCAGCGAAGATGCAGCCAGGCGTGAGCAAGAGCGACTGCAGCAACAGGGCTATGATGTGTTCGTTGGTGGCGTGGCCGCGTACTCGACGCTGGGCTGGTTTGATGACCCGGTGCTGAATACCATGCTGCATTGGTCAGACACCTACTTCGCACGGGTACTGTTCCATGAGCTCGCACATCAGCAGCTATATGTTAAAGGTGATACAACGTTCAATGAATCATTTGCCGAGACCGTGGCGCTGATTGGTGTGCAACGCTGGCTAACAGATAGTGGCAATATCGAGGAAGTTAAGCACTTTCAGGCAGAAATTGATCACGATCAACAGTTCGTAGAACTGGTCATGTATTATCGCCAGCAGTTACAAGGTTTATATGACTCGGGCATTAGTGAAACTGCCATGCGCAGTGGCAAAAAGCAGCTATTTGATGCCATGCGGCTTGATTACGAGGCTCTGAAAACGTCGGAGCTACAAGGCACATACGACAGCTGGTTTCAACAGGACCTCAATAATGCCAAGCTGGCGTCGGTGTCAACCTATAGGAAATTTACCCGGGATATGCTGGCGATCTACGCAGATTTGGGTAACAACTTGCCATTATTTTATGACATAATGGCATCGTTCGGACGCTGTACGGCAGAACAGCGTGGGGAACTACTAGAAAATCGTCGATTGTCGGCAGATTGCTAAAATTAATTAATAAAAAACATAGTAGTTAATAATTCGTGAAGGGATACACATTTCCTAATATATCTGCGAGTAGCCGTGCTAAAGAACACGCTTCTTGCAGTCTATGTATATATGATAAGCAGCGAAAATTCGGTGCAGCTGTAACACAACATTATGCTAGATAAATTTTTTGCCAAGCCCGTCGAACTCAAGGTCGGCGAACAAGTATTGAAATTCAGTTCCCTGACTGATTTTGAATTCTGTCTTGCTGGACGTACGTGCGTCCCATCCAGGAAGATTACCCAGATGGTGAAGTTCAGCCTCGATGAACTCAAGAAAGAGGCGCGTACTATAAAAGAAGTTGAAAAGCGTTTCGTCGCCATCCTGTCTGAATCGATAGAAGACACCGACAGCATTAACCAGGCACTGCGTGGCCTGGATTCACAGATATTTTCGCAAGACAACCAGTGGCGCGCGATTATCCATGCGCTGAACACTGACAAAGACGATGATCTAAATCCTTTTCGACGTGTAGCGCTAGTTAAATACATGCAATACCTGTCATCACGCCAGGAGATCATCAAGTACCTTTACTCCGAGAAGAAAAAAGGCGCCAAGATCACCACCAATGATGAAGAAGGTGATATTAGTGCAGAATTACTTAAGGATACGCTGGTGTTGGAAAACACCGTGTTTGAGCCACTTTCTGATTCGGGCGGCAACGCGCAGCTGGAACGTATGCTTAAAGGTGAAAATGTCACCATCGCACTGAAAGAAGGCAAGAAAATTCCGATATTCCTTTCCAAGCATGAATGCACGATTATGCCGGGATCGCCAAATAAGTTTATCGACCAGGCCGGCCGCAGTTACGATTTGCAGGTAGGCAAGACAACAATCGGACGCGATGCCAAATGTACCATCCTGATTGATCCAAAACTTCGTGATGTTTCAAGGACCCACGTGGTACTCGAACTGGACCAGGATAATACATTGTACCTGACCGACTTTTCATCGCATGGTACATACTTGCCTGCCAAATACCTGGATAGCCAGTCATTCCTGTAAACTGCCAGTCGGCGGTCGCAATAGAAAAAATCCAGCTATGCATATAAACAGTTCGTCTATCGGGGCGAATTTTTTCTGTTACCATTGCGGCCTTTGCTACATTAGAAAGTACTCATGAGCCAGATAGAGTTTGATATTGAAAAGTACGCCAGCGAGTATGCTGAGCAGTCGCCTCGTGCCATCCTGGAATTGGCGCTGGATCGGTTTGATAATGTCGCGATTTCATTCAGCGGCGCCGAAGACGTTACGCTGATCGATATCGCCGCGAGCATCACCCCGAACGTGCAGGTATTTTGCCTGGATACAGGGCGTCTGCATGCCGAGACCTATCGCTTTATCGATCGGGTGCGCGAGCATTACGGCATCGATATTGAAGTGTTATTCCCCGACGCCGATGCGGTCCAGGAACTGGTAGCCAGCAAAGGTCTATTCAGTTTTTATCGTGATGGCCACCAGGAATGCTGTGGAATTCGAAAGGTGTTACCGCTGAAAAAAAAGCTGGAAACGCTGGACGCCTGGATTACCGGTCAACGCCGCGATCAGAGCCCTGATACCCGCAACAGTGTTCCAGTGATTCAAAAGGACAACGCCTTTTCAACTGCCGACAAAACGCTGGTGAAGTTTAATCCTTTAGCGAACTGGAGTTCCCAAAAGGTTTGGGAATACATACGCGGCAATGATGTACCTTACAACGAATTACATGAAAAGGGTTTTATCAGCATTGGATGCGAACCTTGTACACGTCCGGTGTTGCCCGGCCAACATGAGCGCATGGGCCGCTGGTGGTGGGAAGAAGCAACACAAAAAGAGTGCGGACTGCACGCAGACAATATAAAGAAGTAACTGACATGAAGATAACACTGGTAAAAAAAATACTCGCCGATGGTAGTCCATGCCGTAAATGTGCCGAGGTACAACAGCGACTGGAGAAAGAGGGTTTGCTGGAACACATCAATGAAACCGTGATTGCGGATGAACGCGATGACAACAGTGCGGGTATGCAGCTCGCGCGTCAGTACGAGGTTGAACGCGCGCCGTTTTTTCTTGTCGAGGAAGAAGGAAGTGAACCACGCATTTATACCGTCTACTTCAAATTCGTCAACGAGGTATTAAAAAAGAAGACCTCAGAAAAAGACGCGGCCAAGGACATTCTTGAATCCAATCCTGATCTTGATTTCCTGTAACCGGAATTAATGGTCGGGCAGTTCTATACTGCTAAATATCTCATCCAGCTCTTCCCTGCTCGTGGTCGTCGCAGAATGTTCGACGAGTTCGCGAGTGAGGTGTGGTGCAAACAGGCGAATAAAGTCGTACATGTAAGTACGCAAGTAGGCCCCCTTGCGGAAACCGATTCGCGTTACGCTGTGCTCAAACAAATGACTCGCATCGAGTGATACCAGGTCAGCATCAGCCTTGGGATCGTATGCCATGCTGGCAACAATACCCACACCCAGTTTCAACCTGACGTAAGTCTTGATGACATCGGCATCGGACGCGGTAAACACGACCTTGGGCACGAGACCGTGATCGCGGAAGGCCTTGTCCAACTGGGAACGGCCAGTGAAACCGAACACATAGGTAACGATTGGATAATCAGCCAGTTTTTCCAGCGTTAGCTTTTCTTCATTGGCCAGTGGATGATCCGGCGTCACGATAACGCTGCGGTTCCAACGGTAGCAAGGCATCATCACCAGGTTTTCAAACAGTTCCAGTGCCTCGGTTGCGATGGCAAAATCGACCTTACCGCGTGATGCCAGCTCGGAAATTTGCATCGGTGTCCCCTGGTACATATGCAGTGCAACATTAGGATACTGCTTGATGAAGTCCTGGATGATCGTTGGTAGCACATAGCGCGCCTGCGTATGGGTTGTCGCCACCGATAAATTGCCCTGGCTGTTATCGCTAAAATCATCCGCCACGCGCTGGATATTATCGACGCGATCCATGATGTCACTGGCCATATCTATAATGACCTGCCCGGCCGGTGTAATGGCCGTCAGGTGCTTACCACTACGCTGGAAAATCTGCACACCCAGCTCATCCTCGAGCATGCGAATCTGCTTACTGATGCCGGGTTGCGAGGTATAGAGGCTATCGGCTGTTGCCGATACGTTCAGCTCATGGTTGGCGACCTCGCATATGTATTTGAGCTGCTGCAACTTCATAAGAAATACCTATATACGATTTGATTATAAAAATATACAGAATAATTCTTTTTGATAATACATATGTATCGTAAATTAGTCGGCCCACTTCGCCACTGACTTTTCCATGCCAATCGAGTACTTATATATACTTTCCGGTTTTGTGGTCGGCTTTGTTGTCGGCATGACCGGTGTTGGCGGCGGTTCATTGATGACGCCGCTGCTGGTTCTCGGCTTCGGCATCAAACCCGCAGTGGCAGTCGGTACTGACCTGCTGTACGCCGCGATTACCAAATCCGGCGGTATCTTTGTTCACCATGCCCGGGGCAATGTACAGTGGCATGTGATTGGCTGGTTGAGTCTCGGCAGTGTACCCGCGACGCTGGTTTCGCTGTTGATTATCCGGCACCTGGATCGCTCGGGTGTCAACTACGATCACATCATCATGACAACGCTGAGTATCGCATTGATACTGACCGCGGTGTTCCTGCTTCTGCGCAACAAACTGCACACTCTCAGCAAGGACGAAAAATTTGAATCCATGAAAGCGATTCATCGCAAGCTGCGCATACCGGCAACTATCTTTGCTGGTTTACTGATTGGAACACTGGTTACGCTGTCTTCGGTAGGTGCCGGTGTTATTGGCGCTGTATTCCTGTTTATTCTTTACCCACGCCTAAAGACAATACAAATCGCGGCTACTGACCTGGCCCATGCTGTACCGATTACTGCTATCGCAGGACTCGGCCACGCCCATATTGGAACGGTCAACTACATGTTGCTGGGTACATTATTGATTGGATCATTGCCGGGCATTTACCTTGGTAGTCACATCGGGTCCATACTACCTGAAAAAATAATGCGGCCACTGCTCGCGACCATGCTGTTTGCGATCGGTATCAGACTTGTTTTGTAGTCAGGTGTGATGAAAAAACCCCGCCTAAGCGGGGTTTCATATTTTTGTTTACAGCTGCCGGTAGTCTTCAATCATCTCGGACATTTTGTCCTTTAACTGAAGCTTTTCTTTTTTAAGATGCTCGAGTTCAAATTCGTCGATGCCAATGTCTCCCTCATTGGCTTGCTGTACTGTTTTTTTCAGCGTGGTGTGTTTGTCGTAGAGTCTTCTAAAATCGTCACTTTCTTCTAATAAGTTCGTCACAAGTTCCTTATCTTGATCAAACATATACCCTCCCATGAGTAAATTAGGGCCCTTCATTGTTCTTGTCTTAACCTACAGTGATTAATCTAGACCATCGAGTCCCATTCAGCCAGTTATTTTTCACCGGCAAAAACTCACATAAACAATTGTTTTTATAGCTTTTTTCAAACCGGGGCAGGATGACTCCAGGGAATTTTTCGACACCATTTTGGCTCTAATCTGGAAACCCTTTTGCATAGAATGACTTGAACCCGTGATACAGATTATTATTGAAGATAATTCGCTATGACCATCATTACTCTATTGAAAAAACACCTGGTCATCGGCTTTGCTGCATTCCAGTTATTTGCCGTTGCCACAGCCAATGCGCTGGAACTTGACCAGGTTGCCGACGGGATTTACGTACATATAGGCCAGCATGTCGGCATCGAACATGCTAACCGCGCAGATATCGCCAATATCGGGTTTATCGTGGGTGATGACTGTGTCGCCGTGATCGATACCGGTGGATCGCTGGCAATAGGGACACAACTAAGACAAGAGATAAGCAACCTGACAGATAAACCTGTTTGTTATGTCATCAATACACATGTTCATTATGATCACGTACTTGGTAACGCGGCGTTTAATGATGAAGCCACCCAATTTGTCGGCCATAGCAAGTTACCGGATGCGCTCACCGCAAACGTTGAGTTTTTCCTGCAGGAGTTTAAGACCGAGTTGGGTAATAGCGACAACCCTGAGCTTATCGTTAAACCTGAAGTACTGGTAGATGACACACTTGAAATTGATCTTGGTAACCGGGTCCTCGAACTGCGCGCTTACCCGACTGCACATACCCGCAGCGATCTCAGTATTTATGACAAACGCAGTGGTACATTATGGCTTTCCGATCTTCTATTTAGAGAACGCATACCCGTCCTGGATGGCTCCTTGAAAGGCTGGCTTGCAGTCATGGAAGAAATTGCAGCAATGGAAGTAAACTGTGTTATCCCCGGCCACGGTAGCGTCAGTGATTCGCTAGCAGGCGCCATGCAAGCTCAGCATGAATACCTTACTACTTTACTGGTCGGTACTCGCGCCATGCTGGCAGAGGGCGCATTCATGGAAGAAGTGATCGACCAGGTTGGCGCTGAAGAAGCATTAAAATGGGAGTTGCATGAGCAGGAGCACAAACGCAACGTCAGCAAGGCTTTCGTTGAACTTGAATGGGAGTAGGTTTATTCTTTGTACAAGTATATGGAGATAGATTTCTAATGCCTAGCTACGACTATTTTTGCGAAGAAAATGGAAAAACCGTAGAAGTTAAACACGGTATGAATACCAAGCTCACCACCTGGGGTGAAGTCTGTTTTACCGCCCAAATTCCTCTAGGAGATACGGATTTTGCAGCGCCGGTAAGAAGAGTCATTCACCCTGTGGGTATTAACATCCCGATCGCAAACTCCAGCCTGAAGGAAAAGGGGTTTACCAAGCTGGTTAAACGCGATACTGGTGTCTATGAAAATGTTACCGCGCTGGATGGGGAAAAACGCTATATGAAAGCAGGCGATGCTACTTCCATACCCCATCTAAATAAGAAAATTTCCAGCTAATATTTTTCCCGACCTGTGATGCGCTTCGTATTATGGTCGTGCAGATGTTTGTATAGTTTTTTATTCATCAAGTAATAAAACGAGAACAACATGCTTAACAAAAAACTAGCTATCTTCTTGCTTGGCTATGCACTCATTGTTTCTCCTGTCTTTGCCGACGATACCTACGCGAAAGACTCGGTCATCGATGACGCCGCTGATTTCTTCGGCGATGGTGCTGAAGGCGTAGGCGATGTCATTGAAAAGATATTCGAGGAACATGGCAGGCCTAACGCCGTAATAAAGGGAACCGAAGCAAGCGGCGCGTTGGGAATTGGTGCCCGTTATGGCGATGGCGAACTCTACTTCAAGTCTGGTGGCAACAGTCGCGTGCACTGGACTGGCCCGTCGATTGGCTTTGATGCCGGTGGCAATGTCTCCAAGGTGTACGTGCTGGTTTATAACCTGACCAGCACTGATGCATTAATGCAGCGCTTCCCGGCAGTCGACGGTAGCCTTTATTTCATTGGCGGCATCAGTGCCAACTATCATCAGTCTGGTGACATCATTCTTGCGCCGATGCGGCTTGGGGCTGGCTTACGCGCCGGTGTGAATGTCGGCTACATGAAGTACACACGCGAAAAAACCTGGAATCCGTTTTAGTTACCGCACCTGGACAACACTTCCAATACGCAATGAGAATGGTTATTCTCCGATTTTTTACCACTAACCATTTCCATTATGAAATTAGCTACAAGTATTTATCTTTGTCTGTATATAGCGTTGATATCAGGTCCAGCAACTGCGAGTACGACCATTAAGGAAGGTCAGTTAGATAACGTTCAAAAGACTGAACCTGACACCGAAGAGCAACGTCAGCGACTTTCTATTACTGCGGGCCTGGTGTCCAGGTATGAAATACAGGCCAGGAAGCTGGTTGATGCTTTAGCTGACAACAACCTTACAGCTGAAACTGTAAACCTGCAGGCAAATGAATTACTTGAACTCTCTACTGACGTAATTGATAGTGCGCGTTTCAGATTACCGCAGTGTGATGCCTACCTGGCTCAGACGGTAAAACTGCGTGATTCGCTGGCTACGATTAGTCATGAATCATTGGAAAAGGACTATCACCATGATGGTGTATTGCCCAAAGCGCCTATTGAGTGTTATCACACCAAGGATTTGTTTGTGCATCCGGCAACGGTAGTGGTACTTACTCGCGACGATCCATCACTTACGCAGGAAACGCGCGACATTATCGCCGATGAAATCAACGAGGTGCTTGCTCATACCGAAGTGGTCAGGCAACTGGTTATCTACTAGGTTTCACGCAGTTTTCACAGCAGGCATGTGAAATTGCCACATGCATTGCTAATTCTATTAGTCTTTTCAACTAGTTATTTTAGTAATTTAGATATGACAAAAAGTTATTTTGTCATAGAAAGCAGCTGCGCTAGCATGCGCGCACAGTAAATGGATGTATCTGGGTAGTACCCCCGCTTGATGCCATATCCGTTTTGTTTACCGGAAAAAACAGTAGTTAATTCTCTAAATACGTTATGAATAGTAACAGTAATGTCGATCAGCTCGACGTGAACAATGTCAGCTATACGCAATGTGTCATTCAGCTGAATGAGGCAAAGATTCGTATTAGCGAAAAACAGTGTCAAAACCTCGAGGATGTACTCGGTGGTTTTGGGCGCGCCTATCAGCAGTTGGCAAAACGCGATGTTGTAAAGGCTTACAGTGACGAGAACCCGTTAATTATTTCAACCGGTTTATTAACCGGTACGCCAATCATGACTGGTCTGCGTACCTACTTCAGTAGCTATAGCCCGCTCAAAGTATCTAACACGGGTAAACCCGGTGCCATGTGGTCTGCAGCCAGCGGCAAGTTTGGCACCAAATTACGTTGGACCGGTATTGATGAAATTGTATTGGAAGGCCGTTCGGAAACACCTGTGTTGATCCATGTAAAGGAAACCGATAACGGTCCTGAAGTCACGCTGTTGCCAGCAGATGAGTATGTCGGCAAAGGCTGCCATGAAAAAATTATCGAACTGCGAGATAAGTACAAGGACTGCCACTTTGCTGTCATTGGCACCGCCGGCGAGAACTATGAAGATTGTTATTTCGGATCTGTCGGCTGCAGTACTGAAAACCTGCTGAAATCGGGTGATGATAAATGTCGCTGGGCCGGCCGCGGCGGCATGGGCTCTGTCATGGGTTATAAGAATGTCATCGGTATTATTGCGGACTCCCGTGATAAAAAGATCAAGCTGACAGATGAATTAAAAGAACTGAACAAGTTTATTGCCAGTGGTCCTGGCTCCAGAAAATATCGTGAGCAAAAGAAAGGTGGCCTTGGTGGTACCTGGTCAAATTATTCTGCACTCGGCAAATTGAATATTGTTCCGGAAAATAATTTTTATCCACCCGCTGAAAGTCAGTCAGACAAGCTTGTGCGCGAACGCGTCGAGGAAGAATATGTGGTTAAGGGTGAAAACTGTTTTCGCTGCGCCATCGCTTGCCATAAGAACGTCTATGAAAAAACTGATGATGGTAGTCGTGGCAAGTTTCTAGCAAAGTTCGACTATGAGCCACTAAATTTATTGTCCACCAACCTGGGCATACATGATGCAGGCATGGCTACTGAACTCGTTGGTTTGTGCGACCGCTATGGCATGGATTCAATCTCACTTGGTGTCACGATAGCTTATGTACTTGATTACAACGAACGCCA
>JAAUYK010128999.1_pt1 | contig 15392 bp, 20 predicted proteins | sample 7278021 | NCBI WGS metagenome assembly JAAUYK01 (sample SAMN14350223, study PRJNA611818) | marine sediment metagenome | isolation source: surface marine sediment (1.8m) | place: French Polynesia: Moorea | collected 2018-08
CTATACTACTGCATAGTGACACCACTGGCGGCCAACGTCTGCAAGACACTAGCGGCAGTCAGCACTTATTTATGGCAGCCGAATGGATGGAAGAGGCTGACTGCAACCGCTGCGTCAGTCAGAAATAGCGCCGACCAAAGAGACAAGACATGAGAACCACTCGGCTCGCTAAATATCTCGATCCTTGAATTTCAGCCCGCCGAGGACTCTGGCCAGTACCGGTGCACGGCGAGGAACGAGCGCGGGGAGGTCAGCCTGACCATGAACCTCGAGGTCACGACGGACATCGCGGTCGGTGAGTGAACGTTGTTAATTCAAGGAGATTAAACTTCCCCCAGCTCGTCTGAACGGAAGAACGGACGGAGGGACATCGCTTCGCTTGACCAAACAATGTCTCGGCCTTGTCCATCCGTCCGTCCTTCCGTCGTCCTCTCTCCCCCTTTCACTGTCAATCTCGCTTGCTGCTGTCTGGCCGTGATCGCCGTCGCGATCGAGCGACACTCTCGCTCACTATACCTGACGCAGCAGGCCTGTCTGTCCCTTACCTAAGCTACTAGAATATAATGGACACTTAATCCCCTAATGTTTGCCCTCGGAAGATCACATCCTGCAGTACGTGCAACTGACCTGTAATATATGTCCATATAGACGTGGTTCCGTCGGAGCAGATCATCGACATCGGTCGTAAGGCGCGTCTCGAGTGCCTGACCGAGGACCGCGACCGCGACTCGATCCGCTGGCGCAAGGACGGCGCAGACCTCCCCCGCCACGCCCGCGTCGTCGCCACCAAGCAGGTGCTGCAGATCTTCAACCTGCAGAGGGAGGACTACGGGATGTACCAGTGCTTCGTCAACAGGGGCGACAAGGAGGCGCAGGCGGGGTCTGAGCTCAGGCTAGGAGGTGAGTGAGTATCGCAGTTTTACCTTTGTTCTCTATTTCTCCATCCTTACGTTCGCCTACGTGACCTTGCAAAAAAGAAGGGTCTATTATGCACCTAAGCATGAACAGCCGAATTACTGTATAGTGCCCGTCACCGTAGAATGGAACTTGTTTCTGTATATAGCACTACATTATTACGTTTTTGGGGACCCCTTGCTCGATAAAAGTTGACTTTATCTTCCCGTCCGTCCGATCTTCGGCCCTGAAGGGAGGAAAAAATGGGGCCGTCGGCCATTAGTGCGTTCTTTTCTTTACCCCACGCCGCCGTATCTCCTTTTCCGATCTGATGGAGACATCTGGCTCCGTCGTGGAGAAGTCTGGCACGTCCGTCCATCTGACCGGTCGGCGAACGGAGGTGCCATTCGCCGTTGCCCCCCACAGACGGACGGACGGCTTCCCCGAGGCTAATTACATTGAGAGCTAGCTCCTGGTGCGGCCCACACGTATATGGGGCTGGAAGCAAGATCGGACGGACGCGGTGGGAAAAACAAGTTTTGTAGGTTAAGAGGTCGATAGCTGGCTGACTGAGATCGAACGGCTACCGCAGCAGTATCGGCCAGAGTGTGATTGAATCAGATGAGCTGTTCCTGGCCCATCACATCAGTCAGTCAGCGCATGCCAGCTAAGAAAAATTGATTTCCCATAACTGTGTATAAAAACAAGCCTGTACGCGTGTTCCTCTTTCAGATGCTGCGCCGGTGCTGAGCTACCGTTTCATCGACCAGACCCTCCAGCCGGGTCCGCCCGTCTCCCTCAAGTGCTCGGCAAGGGGCTCGCCGACGCCGAGGATAGAGTGGACACTGAACGGATTTCCGATTCCGAAGGCGGACAGGTGAGCGAGATTGTGTACTTCTATTGCAAGAGACTCATTCCCCGCGTGGCTGAATGCTCAAGTGGCTTCGAGGCCGGTGTCGCGAATGCGAAATGGCTTCCTCCCTCCCTCCTTGTCCTTCGCCTCCTTTCCTCCAAATGGCGGCTTTATCCGCAAAACTGGGACTTGGCGGCCGAGAGGAAAGAAGAGGAGGCGGAAGCCAGCCTCGACGGACGGCGCGGCGCCGGCCGGCTAGAGAGACATCCCGCCGGTCCGCGTCCGCGTCCGCCAGCTGCCGAATTTATGTCTTTTCCCGCTTGCCGCCACTGGATTTCCTACACTTGATAGCGTTGCCAAGGAGAACCAAGAAGCTGACTGAATTAAAAGCACATACCTGTGTCCTCGTTCGATTTTCTTCGGTGTGGAAATTCAAGTTTTTGCTTTGCTCACGCTGCCTTCTTGCCCATCTGCCGCCTGCTCCTCCTTCCCATTTATAGTCGGGCAGATTTGCAACGGCGGCGGCAGTCAGTAGCGGCCAACGGCTTTCGAGTCCAAATTGTGCCCCACTTATTCCCTCCAAGACGAGAGAGAGACCATGGAGTATCATTGGATTCCATCGATTCTTTTCAGGTTTCTTATCGGCCAGTACGTGACGATCCACGGCGACGTCGTCAGCCACGTGAACATCACCCACGTGCGCGTGGAGGACGGCGGGCAGTACGCGTGCGCCGTGAGTAACCGCGCGGGCGAGGCGAGGCACGCGGCGAGGCTGAACGTCTACGGTGAGTACGATCGACCACAGCGGCGTCATCAGAAAAAGCTCTCAGCGATATTGAAAACTTCACGCCGTTCGTTCGTTCGTTCGTTCCAGGTTCCCCCTACGTGCATCCCCTGGGAGAGCTGAAGGCTGTGGTGGGACAGCGCTTCAAAGTCATCTGCCCCGCCGCCGGATACCCGCTGGAGAAGGTCACCTGGGCGAAAGGTGAGTGAGGCCGGGAGGGATCGAGTGAATTCGAAGGCCGATCGCGATCGAGCGAGACGACGCAACTTTTCTTCGACGGGTGTCACCATGTCACCTTGCTTCCGGCCTGCCAGTATTTTCTATTCCTACAAATGCTTGTCTGGGGACTAGTAGTTCTCTAACTCCCGATCGGCCCAAATGCGATCAAGTGACTGTAGGTTTAACTTTTTTTTCACAGGCAGTTCCGGCCCTTGATGCAATTGTCTTCGCCTGAAAATTCAATTCTGGTCCTTGAACTATCGAATTTACTACTTTTTCCCATCGGGACTGCATGGGGATGGACTATTGCCGAATGGGAGGAATTTCATGGGTGGGTCCGGCAAAAATATCGCACCCTGACCACAAGTCGCGTTAACTTCGTGCCCCCCTTTGCACGTGGCTATCCATCCCAGACGCAGAGGCCACGGAGCGGACGGCGGCCTCTTTCTTCCCCCTCTTCGCGCCTTGCTCGCAGCAGTCAGATTGTCTATTGGCCCCGTCCGTCCGTTCGTCCGTCCCGGCCTCAGATTCTTGGTTCCTTCCCCTCCCTCCCTCCCTCGATCTTCACACATGGCGCTCTCTCACTCGCTCTCCTCTGTTGCCCGGCATCTGTGAGTTATGGCGATGGCGCAGTGACGCGGCTAATATCATCTAGCCAGCTCGATCCCGGCTTCCTCAATCAGCGTCTATATAACATCTAGCTAGCTAGCTCGATCCGATCCGATCCCCTCAGTCAGTAGTACAACGTCTTTGATGCTGTTGGCAGAGCACGCGCGAGCGAGTGAGAGAGAGAGACACATAACTTTCTCTATCTGCCCGGCCGCCAACCGTGGAAGGAGGAAGGGCGGGAGTAAACAAAGTTGTCCAACAGCCCGGTCGTCTCCGCTCCGGCGACTTACAACTGTAGCAATTTGGCGATTCGCAGCAAAGCATGAATGCATTTAGTATGCAACATTGAAGAGTTGGCCGGCGGGATCGTTCTAACTGCAGTCCATGCAGTAAGGGCGTTGGCAGCCAACTTGCTCCTTCTTCAGCTGGCATTGAAGTTTGGCCGGCCGAGCCTCGCCCTCCCTTCGTTCGTCCCCTCCTTGACCTCGATTGGGTCTACCGCTTTGAGGTGGGGGCGTTAAGTACCTTCGGAAAGCATGGCTGGCTGGCTGGCTGGACCTGACTTGAGCTAGTCAAACGCACGAATGCGAGTGAGTGAGCTGGCTACTAGCGTGTTCCATTGCAGCAATGCGCCTAGCTGCATTGCCCTAAATGCAAAGGCAATTAAACCGCATTCACGTATACGTACGAACTAGTACGTAGACTGGTCCCTTGTATGCTGATTTATCCTCGATTTCGAGCAGCTCAAGATAGACGGGTGGTGGCTCGCTAGCGTCCGTCGCGGATGGGATGGATTATGCTGCGTAGCCGGTGGCTACGAGATGAGGAGTATAAGACCTCTCGTGGTCGCCGAGGGCGGACAGACGGTCGGTCGGTCTGTCGGAGGCCCGCTGCGTTGCCTCACTCCCTCTAGCTCTCGCTCTTCTTCTCCTTCCGGCTTCCTTAGTCCTCCACTTTGCATCACAGTAGAGAGAGCTAGAGAGAGCGTATCCTTCCTCCTCCTCTTACGTAAACTGTAATATCATTGTTGCACCAGGGTTGCCATGGTTATAATACCATTTAATTTTGAATGGCCAGCACAGAATTGGAAAGTGTTTATAAGCATTTCTGCGTTACTTTTTTTGCTGCAGTAAGTGCGTCCGGCCGCGGCCGTCCGCGTCCGTATATGAGGAGCGGTGTTGACTTTGCAACGTCTCGAGTGTGTAACTTGGCCGCCGCGGAGGCGGCGGAGGCCGGGTAGCCGCAGGATTAATATCGGATGTTTTGCCTACTAACCGCAGAGTGGTTTGCCTTGCACTCGATCCGCAGACCGGCCGACCGACCGAGTGAACGAGAAACAGTAAGGAAATAGAAAGCGAGGAAGAAGATGTCCTCCCGAAAGTTTTCCCTTCCTCGCTCTCTCGCTCTTGCTCGTCAACAAGAAGTAGGCCAGGATCATTTTGTCGCCTCCTCCTCTACCGCAGCCGGAGGAAGCCGCCGCCGCCGGCTTTGAAGGCGTCTCCTTCGCTGTTGCAGTTGAGCAGCTCCCTAGCTCCCGAACCTGGCCATAAAAGGGTTAGCCGCGATAGCTATAGATGTTGGGAATCTTCCGTCAAAATCGAGCAAGCGGTGCACAAAAAGCCAAGCATGAGACGACCTTTTCTCCACTATTAAGCTCGTGTATTCGTGTAAGAAAAGATAAACATTTTCGCCTCTTCGAAAGCCACTTACCCTGGTAGTGAGCCGACGTAAGTCAATTTTCCCAGTCTCCTTCGTTCCTCTTCCCTTTTTAGGCGTCGGTAGAGAAAAGGCAATAGTCGTTGTGGTACGTATGGAGATGCGAAAATGTCAAGGGAGGAAGACGAACTTGAAAGGGGATAACACCCTCTTAACTGCATTTCCGCCCACAAGGAAAAAAAATCCATTTTATAGACCTCCGGGTGAAACTGGGACACTGAAAGATATTTTCGGAAGACGCCAAATAGCCCGCGCGAAAATAGGCCACCTTGCGTCAAACACACGTACCCGTACTGCTCGTCGGTGGTTCAATTACGAGCCGAAACTACTGTGGGGGGAAGGAGGGAGAAAGCCGAGGCGGCGAATCAACAATCAGCAATATAGCCGAGTCGCCGCAAAACGCAATCTCAGCTTGCGGTATTGTCACTTCACCCTCCCTCCTCCCTTTGGGCAACACCCCCACTCTCGCTCGATCTCGATTGGGGGTCGTAGTTTGGCGGCGGAAGGCAGTTTTGCGGTCGAGTACGTATCTTCTGGCCGATCTAGAGTACATACTATGTAGCAGAATAACAGCCTCGGTCCGGCCCAACTCCAGAGGCAATTTCTAGCACCGTGTAAACTCCCCCATCAACCGACGCTTGCTTTCTCTTTCTCTGCTGCCGCCGCTGCCATCATTATCTGTTATCCTGCTGGCCGACTCCGCGTGTGAGCTCGTCCGGTTGCAGGGTTGTTCTGTTCGGGGGATGGTTTCATTCAGGGGGCACACATTGTCTTAATATACGAATGATATAAAAATACACGAGGTTTTTTTTCATGAAGTTTCGTACGAAACCCTCGTCACTCACAATATCCCCTGTGAGTTTGATGACTCAAGCACAGCATCATTGATAAAGGGAGAGGGGAGGGGAGAAACAGACGGACAAAGTAATAATTTTCCGCTAGTCGAGTTGCCGAGCTGGCGTCCGTCCGCCTCCGTCCCTCCATCCGCCATTCTCTGCTTCCCGGGCATGGACATGCTTTTGACAGATAGAGATACGAGTGGATAAAAGGCGCCGGCCAGCCGGCCGGCCGCATTCAGTGGTGCTAGTGTGAAAGGCTTCTCCTCTTCCTTCTCCTTCTCGCATTTCGTCTTTTCCTAGTTCTTTCTTTTCTTTTCGTTTGGCAAACGTCTCGAGTCGATTCCGTCCAGCAACACATGGATGGCGCTTGGCTAACCAAGCGGAAGCGCGTAAAATACTGTGTGCGCACTCACGCTGACTAGTTGCTAATAATCTTGTGACTAGAATGAGCAGATATAAGTTATTTATGGATGTCAAGTGTTTACATCCATTGCATGGTGGCAGTTCAGAACTTTTCCCGGCAACCCTGACAGTCGAAATAGGAAGTGGGTCCTTGGTGCATGTCAGATTCTGGATGCTGGTCATGCAGGGGCCACGAAGTATAATCAGCAAAAATTTGAGATACATGAATTCTGTTTGAGGACTTATGTCTCTCAATCTTGATCTTTTTGAACTACTCGCCATAATCGTAGTCGCAGCCAACTTCATTTCTTTGACATTCAATCAGCTCTCCGCACTACTTCTTGAGTGCAAAAAAGCCAGCAAGCATGCGGCGATGCCGTTCGAGGTCATTTTTTTCTCTCCTCGTCCATTAGTGCTGCTCCGTCGCGTCACGTCGATCGCCCCAGGCCGGCCATTTGCCGAACTGAGCGAGGCCGTTTCAGCTGGTCAGAGCCAGCTAGCCCAACTTGTGATGCCCTGGAGCACGATTTTACTTTTAGGTGGCCGCGACGTCTGACTGATTTCTTTGCCAGCGATTTAACAGAATGGCTCACTGTAGCTTTTCGGCTTTCGTCCAAGACGTTGTGAGCTGGAATGCTAAATTCTGTTTGAAGACGTATTTGGACAAGGCAGATGAACTCGTACGTATATGTCCTTCTTGTTGCGATAAAATATTCAGTGATCCGCGGTAAGTACGTTGTTATAAGTACGTACAACCCATGGAGGCGTTAAAAATTTATATTTACACCAGCTTACATGTCTGCGGATCTTCTTTCTCTCAGCTCTTCCCTCCTCCTCCTCTCCCGTCCCCTCTCCCCCTCTCCCTCTCCCTCTCACTCTGTACACTTACATGCCACCCCATCCGTTGTTCTGTTGGCACCATTACCGCGCAGCTGGAAGCGACCGACCGACTGGCCGGTGGCTGGTAACCGACGTGAGCGTCCGTCCGACAGAAAATGGGCGTCTTGACAGCGCTTTTAGAATGCCATTAGCCTGCAAGCCGGTGGCTCCGTACGTTGGAGGCTAGGCCGGTTCTAATCTGTAGCCTGGATGCGGTCGACCGTCCGACCGACCGACCGCAGTTGGCTGGCTGGCCGAGAGTAAGAATAGCACTTCGCAACAAGGCCAATTAAGGCCACCGTGACACACATTGTCGGTCTCGGGAGAGAGCTAGTCTCGTAGCGAAATGGGAATGACGACATCCTCACTGTTTGCTTTCTACCATGAGATGAAATCATACTGTACGTACTCCGTACTTTCAGAATCGAAGAGTCTTCCGTTGGACCTGCGCCACCACGTGTTCGACAACGGGACCCTGATCATCTCCAAGGTGACGGGGAAGGACGAGGGCGAGTACTCTTGCACGGCGACCAACAGGCAGGGCACCGAGGCCACGCAGAGGGGGCTGCTTAAAGTCATAGGTGAGTGCGAACGCGTTCGGACGCTGCTTGCTTCTCGCGCAATTTGCGCCTCGCCCTCATTGCGCAGACGGACGCGCGGACGGACGGTTCTGCCAATGCTAATGTATCGTGAAAGTGCCACATCATTCTCTCGACCGGCCGGCTGAACAGCCGCGGCAGGAAGGAAGCTAGGCCGGCCGGCAGCTAGACAAAGCTAGGAGGAAGGAGCCCGGCCGAGGAGAGGAGGAAGAAGCGAGCGGGCGCGGCGCCCTTGGCGATGTTCGCGCCTTCCATCCGTCCGCGCACCCACCTCGCTTGCTTGCTCGGTCGAGCGGTCCCGGCCTCGGCATCGCGTACGTCGCTCCCTCCCTCCCTCCGGCCCCGGCAGAGATTTCGGATTACGCTTGAGTGAATGCCCACTGCCGTCGCTGCCGGGCTGGCCGACGCCACATGCTGGTGCTTCTTGCTGTCTTCACACTAGGGTCGACGTCTAGATTCCAATCAATCTTCAACTTTCGCCTCGATCCTCAAGTATCTTCATCGGTCTCTGAGTAATATTTGAGCCAATAACAAGGCCAGTGGTGAGCGCTGCTAACGGGGCCATCGTCGCTGTGGGAGAATACAAAGTAGGCGTCGCCCACCCACCCATCTGGTCGCCGCCTTCTTTAGCACTCGACTGCTCGCTACTTCCGACACTGACCATCAACTCGCTGCCTCCTCCCCTCTTTGCCTCTCCTTGCTCGTTGCGTGGAGCGGAACAACTGCTTGTACACATGGGCGGCCGACCGCGTCCTGCAACCCAAGTGGATGAAACGGCCTTTCTAAGAGGAAGAGGAAAAGCCGGTGGATGGCGTCTTGTTTATAGCTCGTTGCTATCATTAACCACTTAGCAAGTAAGGATACAATTACTTAAATCCTAACACTTTCTAGTCCCCCCGACGTTGAACAAGTTCAGCGTGGGCGAGAACCTGAAGCTTGGCCAGCGCGTGTCGATGCTCTGCTCGGTGACTGACGGAGACCTCCCAATGACTCTGACCTGGTACCGCGACGACGAGATCCTCCTGGCGACGGGCGGCGGCGGCAGCAGCAGGCGCACCTCCACCGCGGCCGCTGCCGGCGTCGACATCAGCCAGATCGGCAGCTATGAGTCCGTCCTGCGCATCGACCACCTGCGTCCGGAGCACAACGCCAACTTCAGCTGCGTCGCGGAGAACCCGGCCGGCAGGGCCATGCACTCGCAGACGCTCAGAGTCAAGGGTACTTGAGCAGCCGGCTCGATCGCCGTAGTTCCGCCACTTGATTGCACCGACACCGATCGAACGCACCTAGCATTACGCATAATATGAGTTTCCGTTCATTGCACAGGAACGGGGCACCGCCGCTAACTATAACGCACCCTGCACCGCACTAATTCGTACACCACTATCGCACAAAGCACCCTAACGTAAATACGTACAATGCACAGTTATCGCACATATGCGCACAGCACCGTCCACATAATTCAACCATTTTCTTCTGTTTGCTTCACCCACTCTGTAGTGGCGCCTCTCGTGGAGTCGTTCACCTTCCCCAAGAACCTGACCCGCGGGAAGCGCCTGCGCGTGATCTGCACGGTGACGGAGGGCGACCGGCCGCTCGACGTGGAGTGGCACCGCGACGGCGCCCGCGTCGTCCCCACCAAGAACGTGCACGTGAAGCGCATCGACGAGTACACCAGCCTCCTCGGAATAAGCTACCTGGAGACGGAGCACGCGGGGAACTACAGCTGCGTCGCGTCGAACGCCGTCGCCAAATTTGCAAAGTCGGCGGTGCTCGTCATCAGAGGTAAAAAATACTACGCAATACTACTACTTTCACTACGACGTGCGTCGGCGAAGAACTCGGATAAACTTTTTATTTGGCCCCGACCGAGTCTGCCTCCCTCCCTGTCGTTTGTCTGGTTGGCGGCTAAGCGAATATTTCCTAATGGCAAAACTTTTCTCCCAGCTGGGTCTAGCTAGCTGTCGCTCTCCCTCCCTCTCTCCCTTTCCTGCCTCTCTCCTTCCTCAAGTCGCCGCATAAGTTATCTGCAGCTAACTCTATCCGCCTCCCCGATCTACGCGTCCGTGGCCTTGGGGCATTTCCTTAATTTGTCGTGCCGACTGCCGATCGACAAGCTCCATGGCTGCTGCCTGCGGGCATAGCGCTCGCTGTTCTTAGGCCCACTCCATCTCTTTCACTCATTCGAACGTCGGCTTTACCACTGATTTTTCAGGAGTGAATACAGCCATACCACGTCGCATATTGCGGAGTCAAAAGCTGAATAAACTTTGGCTCAACTCGTCAAGAGTGTGAGAGGAAAAGGACGGAGGCTTGGAAGGGTGTGTGCGCTAGACAATATCCGTCTTTCCTTTGCCGCCCCATCCAGCAAGCTCCCTTTCTCGCCCCCCACAGTCCGTCCGCGTCCGTCTGCGGCTATTGAAACTTTGACAGAGTTGAAACCCGCAGAAGCCGCGATTCCCAACCAGCTCCCCACTCTTGCTCTTTCGCCGCCTGTTGAGCGTTCTCATATATACACTATAAATTTTAGCTCCCTGTATACGTGCTGAGAGGGTCTTTATATACGCAATTATCTACACGTATAAACATTGTTGAATTTAAAAAGTACTTTGGCAACCCTTGGAGACAACCGGACGTATTGCGGACACCAAGATAGAGACCATCCATCCCTCCGTCCTCCCCCTACAAAACCCTGGGCAGTATAAATGCTCAGACTGGACAGTCATGCTCAAGAAGCAAACGTAACGCCTGGAAGGAGCATTTCATATGCGTATACTATAAGAAGGCTTTTCCTCTCTCGCGCACAAACGCCAGCCACGTTTGCACAGTTACGGCTATATAACTACTTTCGCTGAAAGGAGAGTAGGAAAGAATGGGGATCGCTCTTGAGGGCAGGCGAGAATTTTCCCCCGTCTCGCCTTCTAATGGCATTCCCAATCGAATTTATGTTCGAACCGGCCACTTCCCCGGCGATGCCGTTAAGTTACCATTTGGACCGGCCTTGGCACTACCTGAGATGGTTATAGGTATAGCAAGGTCACTGCTTCGTTTAAATACGTAGTTAAGCATGCGAAATGCGTTCATGCCGATCGAGTCATCGGAGGCCCTTTGGGAAACGACTTCAAGTGCTATACGTATGTGACCCTGGCTATTACAGCTAGTAGTTTGCAGTTTAGAAAGTCGAAGTATTGTCCTCAGCCACTTTGCCTTTTTCTCGACAAGTCACGCAGCCCGGACTCCTAGCCTCCGTCCTTCCTTCCTCCTTCCTTCTCCAGCTGAGCAAGTTGGCGAAAGAGAAGGAAGTTAGTTCGAGTTGCGCGCCCTTTCTTTCTTTCTTTCTCTCTCTCTCTTCTCCGAGGAGAGCTGCAAAAAGGCTCTTCGGACGTACTAGTATATACGCGCGTGTTTTGCCCCGAGCGAGCGAGGAGAAGCTGCTAAGGCTAAATTTGCATTTGAAGGAAACAAGCAAAGGGGCGAACGAGCGAGCGAGCGCGCCGCCACCGCCGCCCTTCCACAGAGTGTAATGTATTGTGTTCACGTCCGAGCCATAGCCAGTGGAATATTGCAGCTCGTAATGAGTTCTTTTAATTCAATGAAAAGTCGCCGCCGCCTCTCGCCTTCCTAGCTTCGCGCCCCCTCTACTTTCATCCCCAGCGCCCGCTCCTCTCCCTCTCTCTCTCTCTCTCGATCTCTTCCTCGCTCGTGCGGCACATAAATATTCCGACTCGGCTCGAAATAAGGGATGGTTTTAAAAGGCGGCGCTCGATCGTGTGTAGGGGGTTGAATTTTCGGCTCTATCGGATCGAGGGCGGGTGGTCGCTCGCCGATTGTACCTAATGTGATGGCATGAGCAGGCAAATTTGGTCCCAGCTCTCCCGAGTACACAATGCGAGCATCATTTTTCTATTTCGCCCTCGCGTTTCGGCGCGAGCGAGCGAGCGAGCGAGCGGCGCGGAGGGCACTTATCTTGGGCCGTTATGTAAAGAGGTCAATGTGCCCCCATCCTCACTCAGCCCGCCGACCACCTCTCCACCATTCTCCTCGCTCGCTTCTCTCCCTCCCTCAATTCCCACCCTCGGCGGCGCCAGTTTCTTAAAAAACCTCATGCCAATTCGCCGTCGCCGCTGATGGAGATGATGGCGGCGGCGAGCTCGGCGTTATCGCAGCGGTAGTGGCGACGGCGACAGAGATGAGGCACATTTCTCTGCAGAGGACGCCGGAAGAAGGAGGACGCACGCCACGATGTTCTCCCTTTCTTTTTTACGTTGTCTCGCACGATGCACACACATAGCACCCTCTGCTCTCAGGATGAAGATACGCGCTAATATGCCCCTCTCTCCCTCTCTAGTCCCGCCCGAATGGATCTCGAAGCCGAAGGACCAGGAGGCCGTGGAGGGCGAGGACGTGTTCTTCCCGTGCAGCGTCTCCGGCGTTCCGGAGCCAATGATCACCTGGAGGAAGATGGCAGGTGAGTCCGGGGAAACTTTTCTTACTCATTCTCTGACTGGCAGCGATTTCTTGCCCCCTGCCGTTTGCAGACGGTGGCTATAAGTAAGCCCCAGCTTCCATCAACCCCACGGGCTTAAACTGGCTGCCCGAGTGCGTACGTGTGTCTGGCAAGGGGAGAGGGAAGGCAAAAAAAATCCCCGCCGTGTCATTAATTTCACTTGGATAAAAGCGCAGGAAGGCAAGACACCGTCTGGATGAATCCCATATGCCGAAAACTGTCGCGTCACATGGCTTTATTCTCCTCATTAATTACGCATGCAAATAGATTATACTACTACTGTCTTTGCATTTCAGACATGAGCTCTCGGCACCCGCTGCTCGAGCTGAATCTCCAGCGCCCCGTCTACCGCAACTACCGCCTCCTGATGAATGGCACCCTGTTCATCCACAAGGTGGAGGAGGCCGACGAGGGCAAGTACCTCTGCGAGGCCGACAATGGAGTCAGCGAGGCGCTCGGGAAGGTCGTGCACCTCAAAGTCAACGGTGAGTCTGAATAATGTCCATGTCATCGTATTAGCTAGGAGATCGATTTTACGGGGCAATATAATGTCCCTTCCGTCCCTCCACTCTCTATTCAATGCAGAGAGAGAGAGAGAGAGTTGCTAGAGGGACGGGCGGGCGCCGCGGAACGGAAGCCAAGTTGGAGCAATAAACGGGGACATATTCAGTTCCGGATCGTGATTTTTTCCTGCATTACAAGTACCTCGTGTTCGCAGACTGCCAGTTGGATCCAGGTTGGCCAAAAGCGACGCTCATCGAATGTACTCTACTACTCCATTTGAAGAATCCTCTTTAGGTGCCTGTACTTGATCATGTCTATGGCTGACAAAAACGAGTCAACAATATTGCCCACCCTTTTTCAGCATATCCATATCTGTATTCCAAATTATGCCAGCTGGATCGGTGGAGTATACTTCGCCCAAGCAAGCAAGAACTTTGGAATGTAGCATCCTCCAATTCCGCCGATGGTCGGTCTGCCGAGATTGGATCGTGCCCGCTTTATGCAGCCAGCCGGCCTCCTAGATTCCTTTCTCCAAAGTGGAGGGATTAGACTAATTCCGCTGTCGTCGGAATTACACAAGCAGGCAGGCAGGCAGACAGACAGAGGGCTAGAAGCTGGCTATCTACTAGCTAGATCGGTCGAGCGGGACGGCCGGAAAGCCGCCCCAAACTTTCTATCTTTCGCGCTGCCAGCTGCTCAATGTTCTGCAATCAGTCTCCGTAATGGGTCCCCGCCAAGGGGTCCCATTTTCCCGTCGCTTATTGCCTGCACGATTTCAGCAAGGTGTTGTTAGCATGCGTTTTTGGTTCGGGCAGCAGCTACCCTCCTTGCTGCAACCGATTGGGAGGCGCAAATCCACCTCTGTTACGCACGTCGTAAATGGGCCGGACGCCGGGCGGTCGTCGGACCGAGCGGAGCCTGGATGGAGGAAGGATTTGCCATGTCGCAATTTTTCAAAGGGCGAGCTGCCTAACTTTACATTTCGTTTGGAATCGGTAGACTTGCTTGATATCAAAGAAGTTGCGAATTCGCAATTTAAGCGTTACAATTGCAGTCATCTCCTAACCACACTTTGATCATGCTTCCTCCACCTCAATCGGTTTGCTATATACGCACGAATATTGCTTACTCGGACTGCTGATGGTGAAAGAGTCTCGTCAGTAGTACATAGAAAGTCAATTGCCCGTGACGCAAGAAATGAGTTCCAGGAGAGTGAAAGCGAAGCGAACGAGCTTCGAAGAGAATAGAGAGAGAGAGAGAGAGAGAGAGAGACCTTCGACTGTCGAAAATAGAATGGATGCCTCCTTTGATGTCTCCTAGCTAGCTCCGTACATCCGTGATAGCGCCTAATTCTCGATTGAGCAAACATTGTCGCATTGGCCCAATTTTTAAATATTCCTCCTCACTGCGCGTACGTATAACTGCCGGAGGAATGGGAGCAGAAGAAGGAAAGCCGTTTCTCGCATTTTTACAACGCCTCCGCCGCCGCCGCCCGGCCGAATTTCTCTGGTGTCCCCTCGTGGCCGGTCGGGAGAGAAAAAGGCACCAGCTAGGAGAGGGAGTCGGAATTTTATGGCTAATTATGACGAGGAATTCGCTTCCTCTCTCTCTCTTTCTCCCAAGCTAACCCCCTACTCTGAGTTTGAATAAGTGGAATAATTAAGCCGGCGGTCGGAGAATTCAGAGCCCCTAATCAAAACTTTGCGCGGCCGGCTTCCACAAGTTTCAAGTAGGCGTAAAAACGTGCCCGCCCCGTCACCTAATCCGTTGTCATGGCTTGCACCATGTAACAATTAAACTGGCAGGAAAACATTTCATATGCTCATACATCTGTCAGAATTCCACCTCGTCGTTGACGTTGTCGTGATGAGCGGCGATTACTAAATAAAGGGGTCCAATGTCCGCTCTCCTTTTTTTTGCTCCCGCTCGTTGGAGACGTCTCCTAGCTCCTTAAAGTGGGAATTTCCTCCTTCACATACACATACCGCCCGCCCGGAGTGTCGTGTTCGCCCGCCATAGATGCATTCAGTCAGCTTTTTACCCCCTCCGTCCTCTCTTTCAGCCCCGCCCAAGTTTGACGTGGCCCACGCCGGCCCGGTCACCGGCAGGACCGCCGAGGACATGGAGCTCGTCTGCGAGGCCGTCGGAGACGACCACATCAGGTAGGTCATATTTTGTGCCCCTCTGAAAGTATTTGCCCCGCCTTCATTATTTCTCTCCGATACGTCCTTCCTTCCTTCCTTCCGTACCTACATCGTTCGTGTGCTTTCACGCAGCCGCTTGCTCGCCTGCCCGACGTACGCATGACTAATGGCTTTCATGTCACAGGGACATTACGTGCGATTGTAATTCATTAGCGAGGGGGGAGGAGGGGAAGAAAGGCAAAGAGTAGGAGGAAGTTAGTTGCTCACTCCGCCGCCGCCGCCGCCGCCGAGCTAAGGTTGACTTAGTAAAAGCCGGCGGCGGCGGCAACGGCGGAGTGAGCAACTAACTTCCTCCTACTCTTTGCCTTTCTTCCCCTCCTCCTCCCCTCCTCCCCCCTCGCTAATGAATTACAATCGCACGTAATGTCCCTGTGACATGAAAG
>JAAUYK010023120.1_pt1 | contig 15390 bp, 14 predicted proteins | sample 7278021 | NCBI WGS metagenome assembly JAAUYK01 (sample SAMN14350223, study PRJNA611818) | marine sediment metagenome | isolation source: surface marine sediment (1.8m) | place: French Polynesia: Moorea | collected 2018-08
GCCCCGGCGCAAATGCGCCCCGTCCCGAAGGGATCCGGCGCAATCGGCCCGCTGCCGCGTTGCTCGTCGTCGAATATGCTCGGCATGTCCTTCCTCCTCGCGCCTAACAGCAGGCCGATTTCACTCGGACCAGGAGCGCGCCCTGGATGTCCACAGGCCCTAATCCTCTGAGATTTTGGACGCGCCCGAATCAAGCGTTACCTCGGCCTCGACCGTAGGGTTTTCCCGCGAATCGAGCACCTCGCGTCCTCTGATGTCGAAGATCGACGCCATGCCACCCCTCTCCCCTCGAGCACGACAACCCGCCACGGCAACACTTTACCGCCCGTCCGAACCGAGGCAAGAGCGGCCAGTCCCCTGGGCGCCGACTCTGCCGCCGGGACCCGAACAGGGCTATTTTGGCGGTGGCTTGAAAAAAATCTGAGCGTGGGGAATAAAACTCGAATTCCTTCGTTGTCATACTAAACAGCCCGGCTAACTGCATAAAAAACCGCCAATAACGGCCGACGGCAACAACGAGGCAAAACGGAACACAACTGAGGGGACGAACCCTTAGGACAGAAAGGAGAGCAGTCCACGAGAAGTCGGTCCGAAGCCGTCCTTGAACCTGCTTTCCAAAAACTGCAAAGATCCCGCCCGATGATCGCTCATCCGGCGGGTTCTTTATTTCCCCATCGCGCAGTTCGCCGGTTCCTCTCGCCCGTGGTGGCGGCCGGCGTGATGCTCGGCGGCCTCTCCGCTGCGCCGGCCGCGCCGTCTTCGCTGCAGGCCGGCCTGACGCAGGCCGGGCAGGAGCGCGCTCTCGATGACTTGGCGAGGGTCGTGCACGCGCTCGTGGCGGGCGCCTCGCCGGGCGTGGGCCTGCCGGAAACGCTGGCGCCCGAAGGAGCGGCGGTCTATCTGGCCTTCCGGCGACAAGGCCTGAAACTCGGTGATGGCTGGGCGGAGGCCCCCACGGCTCTGGCGGCTCTGCGCCGCGCCATCGAAGCACTCCGCAAAAGCACGGCGGAAGCGCCCGATACGGTCGAGCTCGCCTTCGCCTATGATTTCCGGCCCGTCGCCTTCAGCGAGCGGGCGCGCATCCTGACCAACCTGCAGCGGGGCATCGCCGGCGTGGAGCTGCGCTTCGGCGACGCCGTCGAACGGGTCGGACCAACCCAAATGATCGCGACGAACCGCTCCTTCCAGCGGGTCATCGACCGCTTCGCCTCCGCCCGCGGTCTGACCGAACCGGATCTGTCGCGCGGCCTGGGTCTGCGCCGCTTCGCCGCACGGCAATTCCTCGTGTTCCTGGGTCCGGAACCCTCGGCCGTGGCCCTTCATCGCGGCAACCAGGTAGTGCGGCGCGAGGATGTCACTAAATCGGCGGTTGTCGGACTCGCGCGCCGCATGTCCTCCTGGCTCGCCCGCCAGGTCAGGCGCGACGGCCGGATGACCTACAAGTACTGGCCGAGCAACGGGCGGGAATCCCGAGGCAACAACATGATCCGCCAGTGGATGGCCACGCTCGCCCTGGTACGGGTCGGCGAGCACTATCGGGATGCCGATATCACGGCGCTGACGGCGCGCAACATTCGCTATAATCTCGCAGCCTTCTATCGGGAAAAGGACGGCCTTGGGGCGATCGAGTACCGCGACAAGGCGAAGCTGGGCGCGATCGCCATCGCGGCCCTGGCTTTGGCCGAGCATCCCGACCGGAGCGATTTCACCGACGTCGAAGCGGCCTTGAGACGCAGTATCGAGCACCTCTGGGCCGACGACGGATCCTTTCGCACCTTCCTCACGCCGGAAGGCCGCAACGACAATCAGAACTTCTATCCAGGCGAAGCCCTGCTCTATCTCGCGAACCTCTACCGGGAGAGCGGCGATCCGGAGCTGCTCGCTCGGATGATGACGAGCGTGGAGTACTATCGCGCCTGGCATCTGGCAGCCCGCGACCCGGCTTTCGTGCCTTGGCACACAATGGCCTACGCGGAGGTCTGGCGGCGCACCCGCGACCCAGGTTTGCGCGACTGGATCTTCCAGATGAACGACTGGCTGCTCGACATGCAGCAGGCGAGCCTCGACCCGCCCGACATCGATGGACGGTTCTACGATCCGCGCCGGTCCCACTTCGGCCCGCCCCACGCCTCGGCCACCGGGGTCTACCTCGAGAGCCTGATCCAGGCCTTCCAAATCGCCCGCGACACCGGCGACCAGCCGCGCGCGCAAGCCTACCGCCGGGCCATCGTCGGCGGCCTCCGGAGCCTTCTTCAGCTGGAGTTCAAGGATCCTATCGACATGTACTACGTGTCGAAGCGCGACCGGGTCCGTGGCGGCCTCCGCACCACGGTCTACAACAACGAGATTCGCGTCGACAATGTGCAGCACGGTCTGATGGCGGTGCTGGAAATCCTGACCGCCTTCTCGGATGGCGACTACCGCTGAGGGAGACGCGCGGCGGCTGGCTTCAGCAGCGGGGCGGGCCCTGGATGAGACCCCAGCCGTAGATCGGGTCCTTTCCCGGGTCGCCCAAATCCCGAGCCCTCAGCTTGAGTTCCTCGACGATGTCGTCGCTCGCCAGATCGGTCCGCTGGGATAAGAGGTCGGCGGCGAGCGCGGTGACGAAGGGTGCGGCGAAGGACGTGCCGTCGCGATACTCGCCGCCGTCCCTCCGGTCGATCGTCCAGACATCGACCCCGGGCGCGGCGAAACTGACATGCCTGCCTCTGTTGGCCCATCGGTAGACCCGCAGATCGGCGTCGACGCCGGTGACGGCGATCACGCCCTTGTAAGCGGCGGGATAGGCCGGCGGCGCGGCGGGTCCGAAGTTGCCCACAGCGGCGACCACCGCGATTCCTCTCTTCAGGACACGCGGCACCGATGCCGCCAACAAGGTGTTGTCGGGTCCGGAGAGACTGAGGTTGATGACTTGAACCCTTTCCCCGGCGAGCCAGTTGAGCGCCGACACCAGTTCCAGAGCGTCGACGAGCTCCCTGCCCCCGTCCTCCTCGGCCCGCAGAGCGTCGGCGAGGAAGACCTCCGCCGCGGGGATCAGGCCGGGAAACTCGCTGTCGGGCGCTCCGACCAGGATGCCGGCGACCGCCGTGCCGTGGGCGCTCGGCTTCGATGCCACACCCTCGGGGAACGAGCGGACATAGATGGCCCGATCCGCCAGGGCCGGATGAGACACGTCCACGCCGGAGTCCACCACGCCGATCCGGGCGCTGCGCCCGCAGGCGGGACCGGCCGCTTGCCAGGCCACCAGCGTGCGTTGCCGACAATGGCGCCCGGCGCATTCCGGTTCGGAGGACGAGTAGAGGTGATTGAGTGAGAAGCTGGCGTTCGGTGCCTCGCGGCGCAGGACCTCAATGGCTTCTTCCGCGCTTATGCCCACCGGTGGGCTCACCTGTGCGACCGAGAGGCCGAGTTCTCCGAAGTTCCTGACAGCAACAACCGAGTAGGAAAGGTTGCTCAAGGCCGCGAGCGTCTGGGGATCCGGATCGAGCACCAGAACCTCGCGTTCGACGACCGAGGTGCTGCCGCCTTCACTGGCCGCGGATTGGCCCTCGGTCGCTCCCGCGCTGCCATTGCCGCTATTGGCTTCTGCATCGCTGTCGGCGCCGTCCGCGCTACCGGAAGCGCCCCCGTCGCCGCCACCGTCGCCGCCACCGTCGCCGTCGCCGTCTCCATCCCCGTCGCCGTCACCGTCGCCGTCGCCATTCCCGCCGCGGCCTCCCCCGCCGGCGCCACCGCCACCGCCGGCGCTAGCGCCACCGCCACCGTCGCGACCGCCGCCACCGCCGCCACCGCCGCCGCCATCGCCATCGCCATCCCCGTCGCCATCCCCGTCGCCATCCCCGTCGCCATCCCCGTCGTCGGCGAGCGCCGGCGGGACGAGCGTACAGAGCCCGTCGGCGACGGTCTCGCCGGCGCGGTACGGCTGGCCCGTGAGGTACGCGCCAATCAGAACGGCAATGAAGAGGGATACTCGCGGCATTCCCAGGCTACAACCTCTAGGCGTATATTTTTAATCTGACGGCAATTCGGTTGCCGTACTGTAAAAGACAACGTCTTTACCAGCGGTTTAATCCCCTGAGACGAAGTCTTCTAACTGGGTTTTCTTCACTCTTGGTAAAGCTTCGCGCATTGCTGGCAGGTGTTTATCTTGGCGAATGATGTGCAAGCGGATGGCTTTGGAATAAATCTGTTCGGGAAACGTTGTCGAGGTACAGGGCCATGACCGCGTCGGAAGACATCAAGCAGCAGATGGTCGCTCTCCTTCCGCGACTGCGCCGCTTCGGTTACGCCCTGACGGGCTCGACCGAAGAAGGCGACGACGTCGTTCAAGCCGCCTTCGAGAGAGCCCTGAGCCGGCTCCATCAGTGGCAACCCGGCTCGCGGCTCGACAGTTGGATGTTTCGCATCATGCAGACCATTTGGCTCGATCAGATCAGGTCCCGCGCAGTGCGCGCCGTCTCGGTCGACCCCGACGAGCTGGCGGATCAGCCGGGATTGGACGGGCGCCGTGTTACCGAGAGCCACATCACCCTGGAGACCGTGCGGCGGGCGATACAGGAGCTGCCGGAGGACCAGAGAGTCGTTCTCGCCTTGGTCGCGGTCGATGGGCTTTCCTACAAGGAGGCGGCGGAGACGCTTCAGGTTCCCATGGGAACCGTGATGAGCAGGCTCGCCCGCGCGCGTCAGCGGATCATCAGCCAGGCCTTGGATCAAGAAGAAGAAGAGGCGCCCGGCCGGCGCCGAGCAAAGACAGGGGTGGACAGTGTTTGAACTCAACGAAGAGATGCTGATGGCCTTCGCCGACGGCGAACTGGATCCTCAGGTGATGGCCCAGGTCCGGGCGGCACTGGCCGACGACCCGGCGGCCCGCGAGCGGGTGCGCCTCTATCGCCGCACGACGCAGCTCTTGCGCCAGGCCTATGACGCACCGATGCACGAGCCCGTTCCGAAACCGCTGCTCGACGCGGTCGATCCGCGCAACGACGCCACGGGGTCCGGCGAGGTCGTCGAACTGGCCGCGCGGAAGAATTCGGACCGCCGCTGGTCGGTTAGAAGCGCGGCCTTGCCGCTCGCCGCTTCCCTCGCCCTGGTGATCGGCACCGCGGTCGGCTACCGGCTGCAGCCCGCCCCGGTTGACACCTTCGCCGGGGGCGACGGCTTCGCCGGCCGCATCGCGCTCGAGAGCCCGCTGCACAGGCTGCTCGAGACCAAGACCAGCGGAGAACCGCTGGAGTGGGCCGCCGACGAGGGGGCCAGGGTGCGCGCCCTCGCGCAGCTCACCTTCAAGAGCGCGGACGGCCAATACTGCCGGCAATACCGTGTCTCCGTTGCCGGCCACTCGCGAGCCGGCGCGACGGCGGGCATCGCTTGCCGCTCGCCCGAGGGCGGCTGGCGCAATGAGATCGTCGTCAACGTGCCCGCCGATGCCGGCGCGCCGCCTGGGGACAGCTACGTGGCCGCCGGCGGTCGCGGCGTCGAAGCGCTCGACCGATTCATCGAGCCCATCATGGCCGATCCGGCTCTGGGCGCCGACGAGGAGACCCGGGCCATCGATCTCGGCTGGCGTTAGAGCAGCATCGTCCGGCCGAGCACGAGCTTTTCGAGGGAGCGAACGAGAGTCCTTGCACCGGGACGGCCGGGGATCGATGCTGGAGCGGTTGTTCACCGCCCCAAGGCGCTCCCCATGCATCTCCAACTCTTAACCTGGCAAGAGGTCGAAGCCTATCTCAGGACGTCGACCGGCATCATCGTTCCCATCGGCTCCACGGAGCAGCACGGGCCGACTGGCTTCATCGGCACCGATGCGCTCTGCCCGGAGCTGGTCGCCCGGGGCATCGGCGACAAGCTCGAGGCCATGGTCGCGCCGACGCTCTCGATCGGGATGGCGCAGCATCACCTGGGATTCGCCGGCTCCATCACGCTTCGTCCCTCGACCCTGATGGCGGTTGTACAGGATACGGTGAACTCCCTAGCGCGCCACGGCTTCGACCGTTTCTTCTTCCTCAACGGCCACGGCGGAAACATCGCAACGGTGACGGCGGCCTTCTCAGAAGTCTACGCCGAGGCGAGCCTGGGCACCGCCGGTCACAACCGGCCGAGCCTGCGCTGTAAGCTCCAGAATTGGTGGGATTGCGAAGGCGTGAAGCGGATTTCGGCCGAGCGCTTCGCCGAGGCCGAGGGTCAGCACGCGACCGCCTCGGAGGTCTCGCTGACCTACTTCGGCTATCCGGAGCACGGCGAGCGTGTGCGCAAGGCCGAAACCACGCCGTCGATCGCACCGCTCGGGCCGATTTACGACGCCGACGACTACCGGCGCCGCTTTCCCGACGGGAGGATCGGCTCGGACCCGAAGCTCGCGACACCAGAAATCGGCGCCCTGCTCTACGAGGCCGCGGTCGAGGAGATTTCGGGCGCCTACCGGGACTTTCTCGCCGAGGGCTAGCTCCCCCTTTTCGCGGCGCTTTCCAGGAGCCTTTTTACGTCTTTGTAACGTGGCCACGCCCATAGTTGCCGGGCTTACTCCTGGAGGCGTGGATGAAGGCGGAAAACCGTCCGCTGAGCGACTGGTTTAACCGGGTGCGCACCGGACAGGTGCGCCTGCCCCGATTCCAGCGTTACGAGGTTTGGGGCCACGCCGAGGTCAGCAGTCTCTTGGAGACGGTGTTCCGCGAGCTGCCGTCCGGCGCCACGCTGCTGCTGCAGGTGGACGAGGAGGAGCAGTTCCCGAGCCGGTCGATCTCCGGCGCGCCGGACCCGACCGAGAAGTGCGAGGAGCATCTTCTCGACGGCCAGCAGCGTCTGACCGCCTTGTGGCGCTGCGTCAACGACCTCTACGACGACCGCACCTACTTCGTCTACTTCCGGGCGGACAGCGACCACGACGGTGCCGAGATGCCCTGCATCTATGGACAGGCGCGCTGGTGGAAGAACGGCATCCGCCATCCGCTGTGGTGCGACGTGCCGAGGGAGGTCCACGGCCGCGGCTACCTGCCGCTCGGCCTGATGCGGACCGACGACGACATCTTCCGCGAGATCCGCAAGTGGTGCGACCTGGCGACCGCGAACGATCTGGCCGAGAGCCGGGAGCTGGAAGACCGCATCCTGTCGATGCGAAAGCAGATGTTGAGCTACAACCTGCCCTATCTGGCCCTGCCGGCGACCACGCCCCCCGACGTCGCCCTCGACGTCTTCATCAAGCTGAACACCACGGCGGTCAAGCTCTCGACCTTCGACATCATGGTCGCCCGCTTCGAGGACGAGACCGGCCAGTCGCTGCGCCAGCTGGCCAGCCAGCTGTGCCACCAGGTCCCGGCGATCGAGCGATATCTGACCCCAGAGGACCTCATTCTGAGCGCCGCCGCCATGCGCGAGGGCCGCGCGCCGACCCAGGCCAATTACGAGCGCCTCGACCTCAAGCGGCTCCACGACGAGTGGCCGGAGCTGGTCGCCGGCGTGCGCTGGGCCGTCGGCTGCCTCGAGCAGGAGAACGTGTTCGACGAGGCGCGCCTGCCCACGGTCGCCGTCGTGCCGGTCCTGACCGCGCTCCACGCCGACGAAGCGCTCAACCTGGAGCGCAAGGCCGGCGCCAAGACGCTGATCCGCAAGTACCTCTGGCGCGCCTTCCTGACCCGGCGCTACGAGAACTCGGTATCCGGCCGGCAGCTGCAGGACCTCAACGGTCTGCGCTATGTCCTCGCCGGCCACGCCGACGAGACCGAGGTGCCGATCTTCGATCACAACCAGTTCCCCTTGCCGACCGTCGAGGAGCTTATGCTCGCCGGCTGGCCCAAGCGCCGGGACACGCTGGCCCGCGGCATTCTCGCCATCACGCTCAAGGGGGGCGCCATCGACGTCGCCGACAACGAGCCGGTCTCGGCGGGGCACATACGATTGAGGGACTATCAGCACCTCTATCCCTATGCGCTCCTCACCGGCGACGGGCAGATGCCGAACTCAGAATGCTTTCAGGCACTCAACTGCGTGCTGATGACGTGGGACCTCCAACGGTTCCTCTCCGCCCAGAAACCGCGATCCCTGTTCAAGAAGCGCGACAAAGCGGCCGACCTCAGCCGTGAAGTCATCATGGACCGTCTCGGCACCCACGCCGTTCCGATCGACCACCTGCCGCAAGAGAGCTATGCCAAGATCGGCGACCCGGACGACCGTGCGGAGAAGATACGGGTCGACTACCAGGCCTTCCTCAAGGCCCGGGCGGAACAGCTTCGCGAGGCCATCGAGGTGCTGTGCGACGGCGAGGACTGGCCCGGCGAAGGCGCCGCCCGCCGCCCGGCGAAGAAGACCCGGGCGGCATCTTGATCCCTGCGTGAATTAACTGGCCTGCGTCAGGAACCGTCAGTTTCCGGCGTGTCGCGATAGCTCGGTTTTTGTCTCGCAAGCAAGCCCGCTGTAGCCTGCCTGCTATTGGCGCTCCCACGATAGGGCTGAAGTATGGGACCCAGGATCTACAGGGTCGCGGAAATCGGGAAGGGATTTTTGGGCATCATGGCAAAGCCGACGGCCGGCGATGACGCGGCTGCGGCCTTCGCCGAAATCGCGGCGGCCGGGATCATGCAAGTCGCGTCGCTTCTCGAGGAAGCGGAAGCGCAACGACTCGGCCTCGGCCAGGAAGCTGCGCTTTGCCAGGCACACCAGATGCGTTTCGCCGCCTTTCCAATTCCCGACTTCGGCCTGCCCGGATCTCTCGAGGGTTTCGCGGCCTTCACCTCGGATCTCTGCTGCGACATCGCAAAGGGGATCAATACGGCCGTGCACTGCCGCGGCGGCATTGGCCGGTCCGGCCTTACCGCTGCCGGGGTCCTTCTGCACGCCGGTCTGGAGCCGGAAGACGCCTTCCGGATGATCTCCGAAGCGCGGGGCGCGCGCGTGCCCGAGACCCAGCAACAGCATGACTGGCTGATCAATAACAGGCACCGGATCCAAGCGTGGAAGCGCGTCTCCCCGAACACGGAAAGCCTCGATGTACCAGATCGATGATAAGGACAGGGTGCGGAAGCTTTCCGGCGTGCCCCGGCCTGATGTCGGGGCGCCGCTGCCGGTCGTCCTGGCGTCGGAAGGAAACCTGGATCTGGTTTACCGGGTCGACGATCCCGATTCGAAGACGGACCAGGCGACCGACGCCAAGGTCGGCAGCTGTCACGGCAAGCCGGTCGTGCTTCGCGTCCTGTCGGGCGCCATGCACCAGGAGGGCGGGATCTTCTTTCGCAGCGCGAAAGGCGTCTGGCTGGCCGACCAGGTGCCGGCGCGTTACCTCGAGCTTCCCTAAGCGATCCCGACCGGCTTGGCCTTGGCCAGGCGGTCGAACTCCATCAGGGTCTCGACCAGCGCGGGCAGGTCCTTGAGGTGGATCATGTTGGGACCGTCGGAGGGCGCGTTGTCAGGGTCCTGGTGGGTCTCCATGAAGACCGCGGCGACACCGACCGAGACGGCGGCGCGGGCCAGGACAGGCACGAACTCGCGCTGCCCGCCGGACGCCGTGCCCTGCCCGCCCGGCTGCTGGACCGAGTGGGTTGCGTCGAAGACCACGGGGCAGCCGGTCTGGGCCGCCATGATGGGCAGGGAACGCAGGTCGGTCACCAGGGTGTTGTAGCCGAACGAGGCGCCGCGCTCGCAGACCATCACCTTGTCGTTGCCCGAGTCCTTCAGCTTGGCGGCGACGTTCTTCATGTCCCAGGGGGCCAGGAACTGGCCCTTCTTCACGTTGATCGCCCGGCCGGTCTTGGCGGCCGCGACGAGCAGGTCGGTCTGACGGCAGAGGTATGCCGGAATCTGCAGCACGTCGACCGCTTCCGCCGTCGGCGCGCACTGGTCCGGCTCGTGGACGTCGGTGAGGACCGGACAGCCGTAGGTCTCGCGCACCTCGGCGAAGATCGGCAGGCCCTTCGCCATGCCGATGCCCCGCTTGCCAGTGAGGCTGGTGCGGTTGGCCTTGTCGAATGACGTCTTGTAAATCAGCCCGATACCGAGGTTTTTTGCCATCTCGGTCAAAGCATGGCTGATCTCGAGCGCATGTTCGCGGCTCTCCATCTGGCAGGGTCCCGCGATCAGGACGAAGGGCCGGTCGTTGGCGATCTTCAAGTCGCCGACTTCGACGGTGGTGTTGGCAGCGCCGTTGGTGCTCACCTTCTCGCTCCGCTTACATCAGCCGCGACTGCTCGACCGCCGCCTTCACAAACGACGTGAAGAGCGGGTGGGGCTCGAACGGCTTGGATTTCAATTCGGGGTGAAATTGGACGCCGACGAACCAGGGGTGCGACGGCAGCTCCACGATCTCCGGCAGTTCGCCGTCGGGCGACATGCCGGAGAAACGCAGTCCCGCCTCCTCCAGCGCCTTGCGGTAGTTGATATTGACCTCGTAGCGGTGGCGGTGGCGTTCCGAGATCTCACGGACGCCAAAGATCTCGTGGGCCCGGCTGCCCTGTTCCATGACGCAGGGGTAGGCGCCCAGGCGCATGGTCCCGCCCAGGTCTCCCTCGGCGCTGCGCCGCTCTACGGTGTTGTCCCGGGTCCACTCGGTCAGGAGCCCGACCACCGGATCCTTGCACGGACCGAACTCGGTCGAGCCGGCGCCCTTGAGGCCAGCAAGCGATCGGGCGGCCTCGACCACAGCCAGCTGCATGCCGAAGCAGATGCCGAAATAGGGCACCCGGTGCTCGCGAGCGAAGCGGACCGCGGCGATCTTGCCTTCCGAACCCCGCTCGCCAAAGCCGCCGGGCACGAGGATGCCGTGCACCCCCTGCAACTCTTCGGTCATGCCGTCCTGCTCGAAGATCTCCGAGTCCAGCCAGTTGACATTGACCTTCAGGTTGTTGGCGATCCCGCCGTGAGCCAAGGCCTCGGCCAGTGACTTGTAGGCATCGATCAGGCTGGTGTACTTGCCGACAACACCTATGGTTACCTCGCCGTCCGGCCGCCGAATCCGCTCTATCACCTGATCCCAGGCCGAGAGGTCGGGCTCGGCTTCGGGCAGGCCGAAGTGGCGGCAGACCTCGGTGTCGAGGCCCTCGGCATGATAGGCGCGCGGTACGGCGTAGATCGTGTCGACGTCGAGCGCCTGGATCGCGGCCTCGGGCCGAATGTTGCAGAACAGCGCGATCTTGCGCCGGGTGTCCTCCGGGATCCGGTGCTCCGTCCGGCAGACCACGATGTCGGGCTGGATGCCGACGCTCTGCAGCTCCTTGACCGAATGCTGGGTCGGCTTCGACTTGAGCTCGCCCGCCGAGGCGATGTAGGGCAGCAGGGTCAGGTGAATGAAGAGGCTGTTCTCCCGGCCCATCTCGTTGCCCAGCTGGCGGATCGCCTCGAGGAACGGCAAGCCCTCGATGTCACCCACCGTGCCGCCGATCTCGCAGACGATGAAGTCCTCGTCCGTGACTCCGCTGAGAACGAACTCCTTGATGGCGTCGGTCACGTGGGGAATGACCTGGACCGTCGCGCCGAGATAGCTGCCGCGCCTCTCCCGCGCGATCACCTGGGAATAGATCTGGCCCGTGGTCACGTTGTCGCCCTTGCGCGAGGGCACACCCGTGAAGCGCTCGTAGTGGCCTAGGTCGAGGTCGGTCTCGGCGCCGTCATCGGTGACGTAGACCTCGCCGTGCTGGTAGGGGCTCATGGTGCCCGGGTCTACGTTGAGGTAGGGATCCAGCTTGCGCAGCCGAACCTTGAATCCGCGCGCCTGAAGCAAGGCGCCGAGCGCCGCGGCGGCGAGACCTTTCCCCAAGGAGGAGACCACGCCGCCGGTGACAAAAATAAAACGCGCCATGGAGCGTCACTATCGTCGGATTCGGTTGCTCCGAGCAAGCCCGAGCCCGCCCGCGAACGAAGTCTTCACGCCTGCGCCTATTCGACGGGTACGGCCGGTCCGGCCGGCGCCTGGGGTTCCGGCACGGCCGGCGCGGTGATCGGCAGGTCGTCGGTGATCGAGCGGCCCCGATCGGTCTGACTCTCGATCCACGCCAGGAGCATGCTCGTGGCCATGAAACAGGCTGCCAGGATCGCCGTCGTGCGGGTCAGGACGTTCTTGGTCGAGCTGCCCGAAAGAAACCCGCCCATGCCGCCGCCACCGCCGCCGCCGCCACCGATGCCCAGACCGCCGCCCTCGCTGCGCTGCAGCAGGACGACGCCGATCATGGCAAGGGCCAGCAACAGATGGATTACCAGTAAAACAGCCGTCATGGGGTGCCTTTCGATCGCGGGCCTGTCCCGGCCGGCGGGCCTTCCGGCCACGCAGGAATTCGCTGAGCGCTATGTAGTCGTTTCGGCCAGCAAAGACCAGCCCGCATTTCGGCCCCGCGGGCTCAGCCCCTTCGGGTCCGGGCGCTCGATTCGAGCCTGCCCCGATCCCCCTTCCCGGGCCTAAGCGGCGCGCGCGGCGATCGCCAGGAAGTCGTCCGCCTTGAGGCTCGCGCCGCCGATCAGGGCGCCGTCCACGTTGGGCACCGCGAGCAGTTCGGCGGCGTTTTCCGGCTTGACCGAACCGCCGTAGAGGATCCGGACGGCCGCGGCTGCGTCGCCGCCGAGCAGGTCTGCCAGTCCCGCACGGATCCCCTCGTGGACCGACGCAACGTCCGCAGGTGTCGCAGTCTTGCCCGTCCCGATCGCCCAGACCGGTTCGTAGGCGATGACCAGGGACGCGCCGTCGGTCGCGACAAGGGAAGAGCGGAGCTGATCCCCCACGACCGCCATGGCCCTGCCCGCCTCGCGCTCGGCCTCGGTCTCTCCGATACAGACGATAGGGCAGAGACCCGCGGCGAGCGCGGCGGCCGCCTTGGCCTGGACCTGAGCGCTGGTCTCGCCGTGGTCCTGCCGCCGCTCCGAGTGGCCGACGATCACGTAGCTGCAGCCGACGTCCCTCAGCATGGCGGCGGAGATGTCTCCGGTGTGGGCGCCCGACTGCGCCGGGTGGCAGTCCTGGCCGCCCAGGGCGACGGCGCTGTTCTTCAGAGCGGCGGCGACCGGCAGGAGCAGCTGCGCCGGCGGGCAAACGAGCAGCTCGCAGGCCAGGCCGGCCTCCGCCGCGCGCGTCACGATCGCACCGGCGAGGGCCTGTGCGTCGGCCAGCAGGCCGTTCATCTTCCAGTTGCCGGCGATGAGCTTGTTTCTAGCCATCCTGGTTTCCCCTGCACGCTCGGAGCCGTGCTCTGCGCCGGTTTTAACTAACACGGCCCAATTCCCGAGGCCAGCGCCCGACCAGTCGCTGCCAAGCCTTTGTTCTCGCAGCGAAGTGAGCAAATGCGCCTTGCCGGGCTTTTCGGCGGTCCCTAAGATGCCGCGCTTCCGCGCAGCGAGCCTCTTCCCGGTCAAGGAACGCGCCTACGATGCTGATTCAGATGCGATCGAAGATCGCCAAGGTCTTCATGTTCTTCCTGTTCGGAATTCTGATCCTCAGCTTCGCGGTCTGGGGCATCGAGGATGTCTTTCTGAACCGCGGCCAGGATGCCGTGATCGCAGAGGTCGGCGACACCGAGGTCCAGCAGACCGAGTTCGCGCGTCTGCTGAACCGGGAAATGAACATCCTGCGACGCCGTTTCGGCGGCCAGTTCGACATCACGCTGGCCCGGTCCCTCGGCCTCGTCGACCAGGTCATCGATCAGCTCGTGACCCGCGCCATGTTCGAGCAGCAGGCCAAGGACATGGGCCTTACCGTGACCGAGGATCAGATTCGCCAGCGCATCCTCGAGGAGCCGGCCTTTCAGAACAGCCTTGGCGATTTCGAACGAGGCCGTTTCCAGCAGGTCCTCGCCAACAACAACCTCACCGAACAGCAATACGTCCGCAGCCTCGGTCTCGCTATCGGACAGCAGCAGATCGTCGAGGCCGTGAGCGGGGCGAGCGAAGCGCCGCAGGACCTGGCGACGGCGCTCTATCTCTTCGAGCAGGAACGGCGGATAGCCGAGATCATCGAAGTACCCCTCGCCGAGCTGCCGGAAGACGTGGCGCCGACGGATGAAGATCTGATGGCGCTCTACGAGGCGAACACGCCGTCTTTCCAAGCGCCGGAGTACCGGACCCTCGTCTTTCTGGCGCTTGACGCCGAAGGTATCGCCGAGGGCATCGAGATCACGGAAGAGGTTCTCCGGGTCGAGTTCGAGCTGCGCCGCGCGGACTTCAGCCAGCCGGAGCGGCGAACCATCGAGCAGATGGTCTTCAGCTCCGAAGAGGAGGCCCGAACGGCAGAGGAGCGCATGTCGGGCGGCGAGGACTTCGCCGCGGTCTCGCAGAACCTCCTGGAGCGCGACCCGGTCGGTCTCGGCCAGTTGTCGGAAGCGGAGCTCTCCCAGCAGCTTCCCGCGGTCGTCGATGTGGTCTTCGCGCTCGACGAAGGCGCGGTCAGCGCTCCGGTGCAGAGCCCCTTCGGCTGGCACCTGATGCGGGTGCTCAGGATCGATCCGGAGCGCGAACCGACCTTCGAAGAGGCGCGGGCCGAGCTGTCACAGGACCTGGCCATGCGCGAGGCGGTCGATGCCATGCTGGAACTGGCGGACAGTCTGGATGACGAACTGGCCGCCGGCGCCTCGATCGAAGAGGCGGCCAGCACCATCGACCTCCCCGTGCGCACCTTGCCGGCTGTCGATCGCTCGGGCCAGGACAAGCAAGGCGAGCGCGTGGCCGGCCTGCCGACCGGCGCGGAATTCCTGCAGACCGCGTTCCAGACCGAGCCGGGAGAGACCAGCCTGCTGACCGCGACCCGCGACGGCAATTACTTCGTGCTGCGGGTCGATGGAATCACCGACTCGACGACGCGCCCCTTCGAGGAGGTGCGGAGCGATGTGCTCGAGATCTGGCGGGGCGAGGAGCGCGACCGGCGAACCCAGGAACGGGCCGAAGGCCTTGCCGAGCGGGCCCGCGAGGGTGTCGAGCTCTCGGCCATCGCCGAGGGCGAGAGCCTGGTCGCCTCGACCACCGAGCCCCTGATCCGGGACCCGCGCCAGACCGAGAGCGGCGCGGCGCGGGCGATCGCCGCCCAGCTGTTCGACATGGCCCAGGGCGACATCGCCGTCGTGGCCACACCCGAGGGCCAGGCGGTCGCCAAGCTTACCCAGATCCAGAGCGCGGATGCCGCGGCCGATCCCGATGCGGTCGAGCGCCTGAAGGCGCAACTTGCAGAGGATCTCCAGAACGATCTCTTGGCGGGCTTCGTCTCGACGATGCGGAACGAATTGGGCGTCACGATCGACCAGCGGGCCGTCGAGAACGCGATCCCGACCTACTAGGGCCTGTTGGCACTCACGTCGCGCTTCTGGTCCGAGTGAAATCGGCCTGCTGTTAGGCGCGAGGAGGAAGGACATGCCGAGCATATTCGACCCCAGTCTCAGTCTCTGGGAGCAACGCGGCAGCGGGCCGATTTCGCCGGATCCCTTCGGGACGGGGCGC
>JAAUYK010062692.1_pt1 | contig 15390 bp, 13 predicted proteins | sample 7278021 | NCBI WGS metagenome assembly JAAUYK01 (sample SAMN14350223, study PRJNA611818) | marine sediment metagenome | isolation source: surface marine sediment (1.8m) | place: French Polynesia: Moorea | collected 2018-08
AGCTGATTGCGAAGCTCATTGAGGTCTACGGGGAGGGGTTGTTGGCTCTGTCCGCTTTGGTCTCCCTCCGAGGGCTCCAACCTCCTTTCCCGGTTGGAGACTTGGACTTGGAGGTTGGAGCGGGGAGCGAGGGCAGCTGACGAAGCTTTTGCTTGCTTGCCAGGAATTATAAGGCGCTGGGTCTTGGTCGGTCGCCTCTGACGTGACATGACGTCACTCCGGCTATCATCGTGGCGCCCTCTATGGAGCGTCTTAGATGCAAGTGTTGCAGGTAGTTTGGAAAAGACTATGCAAGAACTGAGCGAAGTGCACCAAATACACGTACGTATATCAGATTCCTACGGCAATATAGCTAGGTTGCGTTCATTACAAAGGTGTACTAGTATATAGCGTGGCTTATGGCTATCGTGGTCGTAACTGTATCTCGCTAGTCTAGCTACGAACGTTTTGTTTGCGTCTCTCTAAAGTCGTGCCGTAACCTGCTGCTGTTGCCGCTCGATCGCCTCGATCGCTTGTTAATCGTTCTTGCCTAGCTTTTCTTTCACCTCGGACAGGTTGAGCTAGCGACACCGACGCGACGCGACGCAGGCGACTTTCACCACAACCAGAAGTACGAGTCCGAAGGGAGTGCGTATACACATAAGAGTGGGGAGTGCTATCCTATTCGATTTTAGTATTGGATAGCTGCAATCACATATCTGAAAGTGCCTACACACATATGTGTAATTCATAGCATAGCGGCGTCGCGATCCCTTTCCAAATCATCGCGGAGCTGAGGTATAAGTTATAGCATATACGTACGTACGCGTACAAGATGCTATCAAGGTCCCTTAACCCGTTTCAATATCACGCTCCATGAAATAATAAGTTCTTTTAGTACCCCACCGCGGATACGTATCCGCGGTGGGGTAGATATACATAAATTTCGACCGGGCAAGCATAAGAAAATATTTAAAGCCGACCTTCTCCTGGTTTCATTACCCCTGCTTTTTACAAATCCTTTGGGAAATCTTCCCCGAGTATCGTCGGGCGAGCCGCCACTGAGCCCCGAACCGCCTTGCGTCGTCATTCATGCGAAAAAAGTTTTGACCGGCCGCAGAACTGCGTGACGTCGTTTGCATCCAAAAGTTTTTCTTCTCTCTCTCTCTCCTCAAGGCATCCATATCCCATCCCATTTATTTTTAGATCCTCGTAAATGAGATCGATTATTGTCAGCCATATAGTACATACGTATACTACTACGACGCGTCATCACCATGCTTGAGCCGCACCGCGCCGCCCTCGCCTCCGGCTATCGCGTCGTGCTGGCGTCGGCCTCGCCGCGCAGAAAGGAGATCCTGGCCAACTCGAGGCTCCCCTCTCTGGAGATCGTTCCGGCCACCTGCGAGGAGAACCTCGACCGGCTCGCCTACGCTGACAGGCCCTGGCAGTACGCCGTGGACACGGCGGCCCTCAAAGCCAGGGACGTCTTCGACAAGCTGAAGGGCGAGTCCAGTGAGCGGAGATTAGTGGTGATAGGATCGGACACGGTGGTCGCTCTCGACGGAGTGATATACGGAAAGCCCAAAGACACTGAGGACGCGGTGCGTATGCTGAAGACTTTCAGCGGGAAGGAGCACCACGTCTACAGCGGCGTCTGCCTCCTCACGAAAGACGGCGACAGCGTTCTGAAGAGAGAGTTCTACGAATCGACCGCCGTACGGTTCGCTTCCCTTGACGACGCCGTGATCAGAGGCTACGTGGCTACGGGCGAGCCGATGGACAAGGCCGGCGGGTACGGCATCCAGGCGGTCGGTGGCACCCTCGTCGAGGGCATCAGTGGCGACTTCTACAACGTGATGGGCTTCCCCCTGCACCGATTCTGCGTGGAATTCATTGCATGGCTGAAAGAGTACAAACTGCTAGCTCCGAGAAGCGGCGAATAAAGCTCCCTGCACAAAAAGAGAAACAATCCCTTATCTCAGGAGATTTGCCTCCAACTTTTCCCTCCTTCCTTTCCAGACATGGCTCCTTCTGCTTCGTCGTCGTCGCCGTGGGACGATCGCGTTACTTTCGGCGCATGTTGCGACTTTTTCGAGAAGGTGAGCGCGCAGCACGAGCGGGCGACGAAGGGAAAGCGCCAGGCGATGCTGGCCAGCTTCCTCCGTGACTGCAGGAAAGTGCAGACGGATTACGGCGGCAAAAAGTCATCGCTGTTCCCCATCATGCGACTGCTTCTGCCCTACCTGGACAAGGAGCGCGGCGCCTACGGCATTAAGGAGAGCGTGCTCGCCGACCTCTACATCGACTTCCTCCGGCTGGGGAAGAACAGCAGCGACGCGCAGAAGCTGAAGAACTTCCGCGCCCCGAAGCGGACCGGAGCAAACGCCGACGCGGGCGACTTTGCGGCCACGTTGCACACCGTCATTCGCGACCGGCACTACGGCGACTCCAAGATCACGGTGGCCGAGGTGAACGAGCGCCTGGACGAGATGGTCGCGGTGAATGCGAACGAGGGGCGGCGCGGCGTCGAGCGCATACTGATGGACCTATTCAAGAAGATGAGCGACGTTCAGCAGAAATGGCTGGTGGGATTAAAAGTTTTGCCTCTCCCTCCTCAAAAGTTTGTCCTAATGAGGGCCCATTTCTCCCGTCATTAGGTCCGCCTCATTCTTAAGGATAGCATGAAGCTCGGCCTCGGCCAGGTGGCCATCTTCAACCACTTCCACCCGGACGCGAAGGGGCTCTACGACGTGAACGCCAACCTGAGGAAGGTCTGCGAGCTCCTGAACGACCCCACGAAGCGGATGAACGAGATCGAGGTGCAGCTGTTCAACCCATTCCGCCCGATGCTGGCCGACCGAGGTATCATGAAGGAGGTGGAGAAGCAGATGGGCGACAAGGAGTTCTACATCGAGGTCAAGTACGACGGGGAGAGGCTGCAGGTGCACAAGGAGAGAGGGAAGTTCCAGTTCTTCTCCAGGAACGGCTTCGACTTCACGGATGACTTTGGTGCCTCCGCCTCGGACGCAGGCAAGTTCTCGTCCTTCCTGGCCGACGCTCTCCTGCCCTCGGTGCAGAGCGTCATCCTCGACGGCGAGATCTGCGCCTTCAACCACCAGACTGAGGCGCTCGTGCAGAAGGGCGAACAGATGAACATCCGCTCGCTCAGGCCGGACGACCCCATGTTTCAGCAGTGCCTCTACATCTACGACGTCGTATACTTGAACGGCAAGGTGCTGACCAACAAGCCCCTCAAGGACCGTATCGCCACCGTCGAGTCAATCGTGAAGCCGATGGATGGCCGAGTCCAGTTCGCGGACAGGCGAACTGCGTCCAAGCGCGCCGAAGTAGTCGATGCGCTAAACCAGGCCATCGACAGGCGCGAGGAGGGCATCGTCCTGAAGGACCCCGAGAGCGTGTACAAGCCGAACGTACGGAGCCGCGGCGGGTGGCTTAAGATCAAGCCCGAGTACTCCAACGAGCTGATGGACCAGTGCGACCTGATCGTCATGGGCGGATACTATGGCAGTGGGAAGCGCGGCGGGATCATCACGCACTTCCTGCTCGGACTGGAGGCCAAGAGGGGCGACGACGGTCGGCGCGTCTACCACTCGTTCTGCCGCGTCGGCTCCGGCTACAGCATGAAGGAGCTAAACGAGCTGCTGCAGAAGCTGCAGCCGCACTTCAGGCGAGGCCGACCTCCCGCCGATGCTGACTTCGTTTACGAGATGGCCAGGGAGAAGCCGGACGCCACAATCGATCCAAAGAACTCGGTCATTCTGCAGGTGAAGGCGGCCGAGATCGTGGCCAGCGACGTCTACCAAGTTGGATGCACTCTTAGGTAAGTAACGTTCATGTATTCGGGGAGACAAGTTTAATTTTTCTTTAATCTAACAGATTTCCCCGGGTGGAAAAAGTCCGATACGACAAGAGTTGGACTGACTCGATGACCGTCGAGGAGTTGGAAACGCTGAGGAAGCAGGCGGAGGGCAAGCTGACCAACCGGCACCTCGTTATGGATGACGACGACGACGATGATTTCTGGGTCGGCGGAAACGGCGACTCCGACGAGGTGGACGAGAACGGAGAGCCGGTGAGGAAGCGTCGCAAAAAGAGGGCCGTCACAAGCCGCACCAAGGTGGCTCACGTGCCCTCCAAGTACAGGGGCATTGCCACGGGCAACATCATGGTGGAGACGCACGACCTGAAGGACAAGGTCATCGTTGTGGAGCCGGCCAACTCCAAGCTGAAGTCCAGGCTGGAGGCGGTGGTCGCCAAGCACGGTGGCAAGATCGAGCAGAATACCACTGAAGGCAGAACATTCTGCTACGTGGAGACGGGCTACAAGCTGAAGGCGAAGAACGTAGCCAAGAGTGGCAAGTTCGACGTGGTGCGCTCGGGATGGCTCGTCGACTGCGAGGCCGACTTCCGCCCCATGAGGCCGGCGGATCTGATCGTGATGACGGACGCGACCAAGGCTAAGTTTGCCGACGCGTACGATGCGTACGGGGACGGCTACGCCGACCCGGCCACCATCGCGACACTTAAGTACTCCATGGGCCAGGTGAAAGAGCTCGGCGAGGAGGCGAACGTGACTCACGCACTGAAAGCCGAGTTCGAGAACCACTACTTCGACCGCCCGCTCAAGTGTGGTCTCTTCCGCCAGCGAGTCATCTATTTCGACAAGTACGAAGAAGTGGGGAAACCCAGCACCGCCATCGAGTTCCACCCGCTGAATCCAGTCGTCCACACGGCAGCATTCTACGGGGCGAAGGTCGTGGACACCCTGGAGCCCCGTATCACCCACGTCGTTGTGTCGAGCGATCGTAAGTTCATCGGCGAGACCGAATTCGAGGGTCGAATCGCCGAGCTGAAGCGCATGCGCGAGGCCAGGGAGGAGAAATTCCGCATCGTGAGCGAAAAATGGATCGACGACAGCGTGGATCAGGTGTCCGTCAGGGACGAGGCCGACTACCTGTACTAAGAGCGAGTGAGTCTGTGATTAATGATTTGCACCGCCGATTGAGAAAAGTACAATTCATTGCACATTCATTCAATAAAGAAGGTTCCTTGTCTGTACCAGCCACGCATTTTATTATCACCGCAAGGACATCATTTCAATGAAACAGAACTACTATATATAACGTCAATTGTTGATTACGGCAACTTGAATCTTGTATCATCTCCTCCTCAAGCGATCGCGGTAATTTACGTATACTCGATGGACTGACTGACTGACTGTGTGTAGTAGAGTGACAGTTTGGGAAATTACGCAGAAAATCGATTGCCCGCCATTGAATTTCCTTTATAACGTTGGAGTGGTGGTGATCGTATTGCTGTAGTAGTAGTAGAGTGGTATCGGGGTTTCTGGGGAGATATTTATAATTATAAGTTCCTTGCTAGGTAGACAGACGGCCGCTATATCGCGCGCAGTTACTTCGTAGTGGGAATGCCCGAAAAGTCGCTTCCGTTTCGCTCTATACTACGGTTTATAGTGGTAGAAAAGAAGGTTATTATACGTAACGGGAATCAAAAACTGAGTTCTATATGCGTCACGCACATTGCGCCCATAAGATACATAAACGTTTGTCGGCCACCCTCGTTTCTTTTCCTTTCTTTTTTCGCTGCCCGGTCCCAACCTTCCTTCCTCCCTTCCCCTCTCTTCCCACGATGTGCGAACGATCCATTATTCTATCATGTTCGTTCACCTCCTCCGTCGCCGCCGCCCCAGCAGCATTTGTCGCATCATTTGCTCGTACTTGAGGTCGCGGTCGCTCGTCGACCAGTCGCTGGAGGCCTCCTCAGGAGAGCGCTTCACTTTGCCCAGGTAGTAGATATCATCCAGGTCGGAGTTGTCGTCGGCGTCGTCCAGCATTCTCGTCCGTTTGCCGAGGAACTCCGATCCCGGCGCCCGCTTGCCCAAGAACTCCGAGCCGGGGGCCCGCTTGCCCAAAAACTCGGACCCGGACATTCTCTTGCCGAGAAATTCCGACCCCGGCGCACGCTTCCCAAGGAATTCCGATCCGGGGGCCCGCTTCCCCAAGAACTCAGAGCCGGGGGCTCGCTTGCCGAGAAACTCGGAGCCCGGGGCCCGTTTGCCCAGGAACTCAGACCCTGACATTCTCTTGCCCAGGAACTCTGAGCCAGGCGCGCGCTTGCCGAGAAATTCCGAGCCGGGCGCCCGCTTGCCTAAGAACTCTGATCCGGGAGCCCTCTTGCCCAGAAACTCCGATCCGGACATCCGCTTCTCGGCAGGCCGCTTCCTCCTGCCGAGGAACTCCGATCCGAGGATGGATCCCCCGTGTCCGCCATGGCTGTTTGCCGACCGGCGGTCCACCTCACGCCCACTCCCGAACCAGTAGCTGAACAGTGACTGATAGGGATCTGCTTCCTCCTCGCTGCCGCTCTGGCTTTCACCTGAAGGCATGATTGTACGTACGTAATACCGTTTTAAATGCGCCGATGTGCAAACACGAAGACAGGCGTCAGTCATTATCTCACCTTGACAGGGAGTTGCGACGAGCCCGAGTGCGACGGCGAGCAGGAAGAGGGAGCTGAGGCTGCGCCACAATTTCTGAGCGGGGGCGGACGAGGCTGCTGGAGCTGTCATGGCCGGCGCCACCGACCACCTGCTTCCGCTAGTACGGGTGTTTCGCGTGGTATTTATACCTGTGAAGATAAAGTGACGCAGTGTGTGTAATTGTTACTTTCTCTCTCGACCGTCATGCGGCTTCGTGAATGCCTTCTCCCTCCCCTAAGGCCTCGCTTGGGCAAACAAACATCGTCTAGCTAGCCACGCGGCCTTGCTTCTTCCATTTTCCATGCGCAAATCCTCTGACAGTAGCCAGACGGAATATTGATAGACCGAGAGTCCGAACGCGCCCCGCCGTCGCGTCAATACTCATAAATGTTGCGTCATGCGCGAAATGGGAAAATGCAACGTCCATCCGATCGGACATGCCCATTTTCGCCTCTCCGATCGCATGAAAATGCTTTCTCGAGAATCCCTCCGCCGTCCGCCCACACCCCAGATATATCTCGATCACATAGTAAAGGGCTGTCAAACTGACCGCTGTCGCTAGATCGAGCATAGCTTCCCCATTCCCCTTGTGTGCGCACTGAATACCAAGCATATTTATGAGTGTCGACGGACGTACGGAGCTGGTCGTGATCGCGGCGGCAGAAGAGACTAAGATAAAGGCTGGAAGGAGACAAGGAGCTAGCGTTTCCCCCTGTTGGCAATTTCCACCCGCTTGAATCACCAAAGGCGACGCCGGCGAAACGTTTGGCTCAGGCGATGGCGAATTAATGCGCACGAACTGTGTCGGACACATGTACTGTACGTATGTGAGGATGCGAGCGAACGACCTGGCCGGCAACGTTCGTAATTACGAGAATGCATGACCCGAGGCAGACGGATGCAGAAGGATATATTAGTCCTTGTACGTACCCTAGCTAGCTGGCTCTACTAGCTGTGATCAAGTGTATCTCGCTGGCGATCGCCTCGGGGAGTATCTTTCTGGCTCTCGCTCACGAACGAACGCGCACCCACCGCGCCGTCCGTCGGTCCGTCCCTCCTCTGTTCTGCTGTTCCTATTATTCCGGTGGCGCGGCGGCGGCGGCGGCGACGGCGGCGACTGTGGCCTCGAGGAACGGTGGCAGAGAACTGCGAGGTCTCGCTTCCGCGAGCTGGATGCGTGGACAAACGGAGAAGCGTGGCGAAGCGAGCGAGGGGCACTCTCCGACGGTTGCGAGGCCCGCCCAACGGCGGACGGCGCCGCGAGAGCCCGTTGGGAACTGAATGAGAAAAAGTTCGGGGTAACCAATTCGGGAGGCTGTCAGTGACTATTTATGTCTACATATACTCTTGGTGCGTACGAGTACGATCGCACTATGACATCGCCTCAAAAAATGCAAATCCGTCAAAGCTATGTAGACTGTCCATAAGGCCGGTACCACTGAAAAATATGCATATCCGCGACGCCGAGAACTTTTTGGGCTTTCTAATGTAACCTCTCAGCTACATGAATCCTTAATTTGGTCTTTAATTCTTCATCCAGAGTCCACAGCCATTCATGCCCGGATAAGACCGCAGTACGCCTATGGCTGGTTGCCTTCGAGTTGTCCTAATTCCCGGGGAATTGCAATATAAGCCTGATATAGTACAAACTCACGTGCATAAAAATGCGTACTTGGGGGTTATAGTAATTTGGTCCACACTGAACGTACCATGAGTATCATAAGCTCTGTTATAGCGCCAGAGTCTGACTACTGGTAATATGCCTCTAACGATCGAGCTCCATCAATCCGGGAAAAGATAAACGAGCAACATACCGAGCTGTGATCTGCGCGCACGGTGGCTTCGAACCTTGTGGGCCCCCACTATACGTAGGAGCATTAACCTAGCTTCTCAACTATGACGCAAGTCTTCAGTTGAGAGTAATGCCCGAGCTAATTGCCCCGGATTGCATGGTTAAGAAATTAACGAGCGCGAACTTTATTTACCAGATGGGCCGATTTGTTCAACCTAATGGGAGCGAGGTGTACGTATACGTATAATTCACGCTGGCTGCAGCGCTACAAAATAAATGCGATCAAGTTGTTTCGCCGATGCGCTTTTATTGGCCCAGGTATCGCGAGGTGCGTGCCAGGCAGCGGGTTATTGCCGGCCGGCAAGGTGTGTGTGTAATCAATAAGGTCGCATAGCGAAAAAAGTCCGCTTCTATCCGTGTCGATGAACTGAGAATTTTGAAGGAGCCGGCAGCCCAGAAGACCGCCATGACTGGCCGTGTTTGCTTTTAATTCCCCCTATCTGCGACATCCGGCGGCGGCCTTTTCTCGAAAAAGTTCTGGACGATATCAGCCTTGCGTTTTACGCTTGCTGCCACTCATAAAGGCACGCGTTACGTGTAGTTCCGGCTTTTTCGCGGTCGGATAGAACCCGGCTCTCCGGACGCGGACGCACACGCGGATACCGCTGGCACCGCATATGGTGCCACGTACGTCCTAGCTCCTCATCCTCTGGCATTGTGCTCATAAATCCACAGTTGTCAAATGCAGCCAGCGGGAAGCAGGTGCGCGGCCGGCCGGCCGGTGCGGTGAAAGTTTATTGTGAAAAAAGTGTACTTTGTGACAAATAGGACCTCCATAAATAACTAGGATGTCGGCCTGCTCATCAAGGCTGCTCGACCTCTCGTCCCGAGATCTAACCGACGACGATCTTGCGGCCGCGATCTCCGAGCTGGACTGCGGTCTTCGGTCCCGCCTCGAGTACCTCTGCCTCGACAATAACCGCCTAACGAGGCTGCCGAGAGACGTGCTCAAAGTTTTTCCCCGTCTGCGATGGATTGACCTCAGGTACGTATACTACATACTGTGTAACCTTCGCGTCTGACGGGCGGGGGGCGCCAAACTCTGACTTATGTGCGATGTCTAACTCGTCCCCCAGGCACAACCGCCTCCGCCGATTTGAGCTCGACCCGCCGGACGCGGAAGCCGGGGAGGCGCCCTGCCCGCTGCACACCGTGCTGCTCCAGTCGAATCTCATGGGGGCGCTGCCCAAACTTCCTCGCCACCGCTTCCCCTGTTTGAAGACCGTGCAAATCGATTTAGTGGCCGCGCAGCGGCCGGACGGAGGCGACGATAAGGGGACAGGAAATGGGGTGGGCGAGGCCGGCGACAGCGGGCGCGGGTCGTCCCTGCTAGAAGAGGAGTACAACGGCGGCGGAAGGGCCTCTCAGGTATTCATGATGTCCCGTGACACGTTGTGTGTGTATACGCACGTACGTTCATGTCAAGGCCAGAGCCAGAACTCCATCAGCCTTTGCTTTCCATACAGAGACCAAAGACTCCATCAATGGAGGAGGAGGAGGAAGAGCAGGAGGACAGCGATAGAAGTAACAAAGCGGATTCAATCGCTCGCGGTGGTGGCGGCGTCCGGCCAAAGAAACAGAGACATCAAAGAATTGTCAAAACGAGTGCGCGTGGTACGAGTTCTACGTCGGCCAATTCTCCCGCCGGCCTTTCCAAACCCGAGCTGGAAGATCTGTTGGCGATGGAGCGGCTGAGAAATATGGAGGTGGAGAAATTGCTACAGCGGGAGAGGGACAGGCGACTGTTAGAGCGCTTCAGGGCGAGCTACGCGGCGGCGAAAGCAGACGGCAAATCCGAGCCCATTTCCCCGCCGCCGCACGGAACAGGTAATATCATATCAGTGCCATTTATCGGACCATTTTGACGATCGTACTTTTACAGACCGCTCTGCCATGAGTTTTCCCAAACGCGGAGACGGCGACGGAGAAGCAGGATGTTTGTCCTCCTACCACCACCAGCTCCTCGCCTGTCTAGACCGTGAGATTGACGCCGTTCTGCGGCGAGAAGGGAGGGCCGGCGACAAGCTGGCCGCATCCAGTCGGGAGGTGGGCAGGGTGTGCGGGGAGATGAACAAGATCAGAGTGAGGGCTTGGAGGAGGAGGAGGAGAGAGCCGGCTCCTTAAAATTGAAAGCTGGATCATGCGCGTTTATCTCTCTTTGGAGCGACGCGCGTTATGAATTTTAATGAACCATATGTGTGTGTGCAGCACCACTCCTCGGCTCACTTATCATTCTGGGCCAGCTTTCCGAGTGAGGCGCGGGGAACCTCCACTGCTTGCTAGCGAGCTCAAAAGACTAGCTGCACATGAACGCATCATACTGCGCACTACGGTTTCTGTACTAGAGCTGTATCAGTAATAATGCAATCATCCGTAATAATGGTGTATTTAAATAGCTTGTATAAATCTCCCCATCTCATTTAACAATAGAAAATTCGGTGGTTGAGCGGATCGCTCGTGAAGATGGGAATGTAAAGCCGTACAACATAAGTGTCAGAACAAAACAACATAATTTACCTAACGACCTAAGTATATCGCCCAATATTTCAACGTGTCTCGCTTGGTTCAAAACTTTCGCCCAGCCGGCGACGGAAACGACTGCCGGTCACATGATGATCTGCGGCTCCGGCACCGAGGAGGAGATGGATTTGTGCGGCAGCACCTTGCCGCCGTTCACATAGATCTCGTCCTTGACGATCACGTCCTCTCCCAACACGCTGACGTTCTCCATGCGAACCTGAGGGAAGGAAACCATAGTTAAGGACTTTTTTACAACTTTTCTGCTCTTACCCATTTTCCAACGTTGCACCTCCATCCGATTATGCAGCTCTCCAGCCACGAGTGCGACTGGATCCTCGCGCCGGCCAGCACCGTGCACCGCTTGATGCACACGCCGTCCTCCACCACGACGTTGGGGCCGAGCGTCACGTCGGGGCCGATGCGACAGTTCTTGCCGACCTTGGCTGTCGCATCCTGAGAGGGGCGGAAAGGGTAATGCTAAGTAGGCACATGCTAGCTGTACGGAAACATAAATAATTCAGTCTTGGGGAGGAAAAAGGAAGATGGCTGTTAGTTGCTCATTCGTTTGCATTCGGGAGAGCTAGCTCAACGCACCATGCAGCGAGGTTTTCGGAATGACGTCTGCACACGCGCTAATGTGCTTGTCAAGGCAAATTAGCGTCGTCGATGCAAATAATGACAGTTGCCGATATTAGCACGCACGTGTTTGAAAAAGCACCTGATAAAGCGATTATTCCAACTTCTTTACAAATACTTAAGGTATAAGCCATTATTGCTAAAAAAGCGCCAACCTTCAACGATCCGCGAGGAGCGTTATGAGGGCTGGCGGCGGTGACAGGCTGCCGTTAATTTAATTAGCCCATCCTCGAGATAGCAGCTTGGCGGCTAGCTACATGAATGATGTTGCCCGCCGATTACGAACACTAACCATAATGACGTTGCCCACGATGCCTTCTCCGACGGCGAGCTCCTTCGCCTTCTTCTCCCTCTGTGCGTTGAGGTAGAGGCACATGCCGGTGAGGAAGTCCTTGGGCTGGCCCACGTCCATCCAGAAGCCCTTCAGCTCCATGCAGTGCAACTCGCCATCGGCAGCCATGATCGGGAACACCTCCTTCTCGATGCTGGTCGGGCGAACCTAAACTCGAGCACGAACCTCATGAACCCTCATCAATTGGAGTACGGAATGACTATTCAATTGTCCTACCTGGATTCTGTCCAGCACTGTGGGTGTGAAGATGTACATGCCAGCGTTGATCTTGTTGCCGACGTACTCCTGCGGCTTCTCGACAAACTTGTCGATCTTGCCGGTTCCCTCGTCGTAGACGACGACGCCGTACTTGCTCGGCTCGTCTACCCTGGTCACGACGATGGTGCCCACGCGGCCGTGCGACTTGTGGTAGGCTACCATCTCGTTGAAGGGAAACTCGCAGATCACGTCCGAGTTGATGACGAAGAACGGCTCGCTGTTGGAGTAGAGGATGTCCCTGGCGAGAGCGAGCGGGCCAGCCGTGCCCAGGGGCTCCTTCTCGTGAGAGAAGGTGATGGTGATGCCAAGGCGCTTGGCCTCCACAGCCATCTCCTGCTCCAGCTTGTCGGCGTGGTACGAGACGGCCAGAACGACCTATATATGATAGTAGAGTTATTTATTAGCAGACTACTGCATGTTTAAGGTCGATAAACTCGACGCACCTGTGTGACTCCGGCTTCAACGAGGGCCTCGATCTGGTGCAGGAGCATGGGCTTGTTGGCGAATTCGACGAGGGGCTTCGGCCGCGAGAGGGTCAGGGGGCGGAGGCGGGTGCCATAGCCGCCCACGAGGATCAGGGCCTTCATGTTGCCGAGCTTAACTTCTGCAGAAAAGCGATACAATTTACACTATGCATTTCCGGACCCATCGGATATATCTTAACGCGTGTCTAAAACGACGGCTTACCTGGGCGTCCCATAGTATCCTATAGTGCGTACGTGTGGCGTAGTGTGTGTAATTGAGCTGAGCGAGGTTTTCTAATGCAACACAGGCAAAAATTAGCAGGTCAGTACTGTACATATGCGTCAGATATGCGCACTACTATATACGATTTCAAAGGAGTAAAAAGCAAAACTCATTCAGAAGGATTAGGGGATAGGGATTTAATTACAACGAAAAAGGTGATACGTTGACAAGGTATATGTACATATAGTGTTTGGACTAGGGTTGATTAAAGTGCTTACCTCAGAATTTCTCTTATGCCACGTCGCCGATCGCCGTCCAGCTAGCTAGTGCTAGTGCTAGTGTCACTCGATCACTCCAGTGTTATGATCGCATTCGTTTTCGTTCGCTGCCTGCTGTCAGCAGCGGAATAGGGCAAGAGACGAAGCTAGAGAGGGGAGGTAGGGAGGTAGACAGGGAGGGAGGACAAGGATGAAGCAATCGAATCTGCCGCTGCCCTGACCCTGCCTGTGTCGCTCGTTCGAGTCGTAGTCGTAGTCGTACGTGCGTGACGTGACGGGGGCGCGAAGGTTTTTCCCCCGCGGCCACCAAGGACCAGGTGAAAAGATGCTGGTTGGGGTTCCTTAGGACCTGCGGTCCTGCGCTCGTAACTATATATACGCACCTACGTTTGAATGAGAGCGGATTCCGGACACTTGTCGTCGGTGCATGTAGAATTTAAAGAGCTTAAGTAACGTACAAACTTATGGTCCTACGAATGTACTGCTATATAAAGTGCAAGCCCCCTAAAAGTCTGCAATATTTTTCTCTTAGCCAGCTCCAAAAATAATTAGGAGCTGGAATTGCCACCAAATTGCCGGCCGTCGGGATCACGACTTTGGACTCGTCCGATCCGTGGAGAAAGCACGAAAATAAACACTCAATCAGCTGCGCGCGGGACGTGTACGTGTGTAAACTGTGCCGTACGATCCTAGCTTATATATGTCGGACATTGGAATTACGTAGAACAGAAATTGTATACGCGAGCATGTTGCCCGTGCCCAGCCTCTCCTTTTGCCGGTGGTCGGCCCTCGCCAGACAGAACCGGCCATGCTTCGTCCGCGGCGGATTCCGGCCTCTGTCCACGACGGACGCCAAGCTCAACGCCTCCGCGGGGTCGAAACGCGCGCCGGCCTCGGGCACCGGCACCGGCGGGTCCCTGTACAAGGCCCTCGGCCTGTCCGAGGACGCAACGCAGACGGAAATTCGCGAGGCCTACTACAGGAAGGCCAAGGAGCTGCACCCGGACGTGAATCCGAGCCCCGAGGCGAAGGAGCAGTTCGCGCGCGCCCAGGAGGCCTTCGCCAAGCTGAAGAACCCGCGGCGACGCAGCGAGTACGACGAGGAGACCGGGCGGAAGAAGTCCGTGGAGCAGATGGCCGAGGACATGGACGTCTACCTGACCACGAGGAAGAAGCTCGGCCCGAAGAAGATCTGGTCTGAGAAGCTGGAGGCGGACCTGATCTTGGCGAGCCGGATGAGGATCGCGCGTCGGAAGAACAGCAGACCGGAGATGAAGCCCTACATGCGGTATGACCCGAGCCGCGTCAGAGGAGAATATAAGCACGACTACAACGCCGACGTGGAAGACCTCAAGGAGCAGCAGGTCGGCTACGACATCAAGAGGCCGCACACCATAGGCCCGCTTCCGGAGACGCCGGAGCTGTTCAAACGCCTATCGGTGATCGTGATCGGAACTGCCATCGTAGTGCTCGGATACTATCAGACTGAACCTGCTGTGCAACAAGTGCCGCGAAGTGAACCGGAATAAAGTTTCATACTAGTAGCGTATATTTCTGAACGATAGCTAGAATAAGGAAATTAACGAAAAATAGGAGTAATTCTTATCGCGCTCTGCTAGAGATGGGTGTAACAGAATTGCATTATCAAGCAACATAGAGTACGTACGTACTTCCTAGGATCAGCGAATTCATATAAGTGAGGGGAATATAGCGTCTCGTAGCTCGAACTGTAATCAGGGCAAGCCGAACGTGGGAGAAATGAAAGAGGCGGGAAAAGCGGTGAATAGGAAATCATCACACGTATTGGCACAGCCGATTATGTCGCTGCCGAAGCCAGCGAACTATGTATCGTCAAACGAGCCCTGTCGACTTTGACTCCGTCGTTGTCCATACGCACGCAGGCCTCACAACTCCTCCGTGGACGCGCTGGTCGTCGGCTGAGGCGGCGGCGGCACGGCGTACCGGCTGCTGTCGTCACCGCTCCCGTCGCCGTCGCAAACGTACTTTCCTGCAAGGCAACGTGAGGTTAGGCGGTTGTTACTTTCACGCCAGCACTCTGTTAAAGGGAACTACAGGCACTACAACATCTTGCCCAACGACTTGCTTCTCGCCAGCAACGCCGGCAGCCTCGCGGGCTCGGGGATGCTTCTGTATTTACCGGAGACGTATCTCTTCTTGACTAGCGACAGCCTGTAGCCCGGTCCGACGAGCTCGAAGTCGACGCCGGAAAGCGTGGTGCCCTCGCAGTTGAACTGCGCCGCTATCGTCCCCTGGGTGCCGGGCCCGTTGGTCAGCTCGAAGCGGG
>JAAUYK010072220.1_pt1 | contig 15379 bp, 17 predicted proteins | sample 7278021 | NCBI WGS metagenome assembly JAAUYK01 (sample SAMN14350223, study PRJNA611818) | marine sediment metagenome | isolation source: surface marine sediment (1.8m) | place: French Polynesia: Moorea | collected 2018-08
GTAGTGCAGGCCGAGCGCCTGCAGGACGCCCTCGGCGCAGCCGGCCATGCGCTCCAGCTCCTGATCCGAATGGTCCGGGTGGGCGATCGAGACCAGCTCGACCTTCTCGAACTGATGCTGACGCAGCATGCCGCGGGTATCACGGCCCGCGGATCCCGCCTCAGAGCGGAAGCAGGGCGTATGGGCCGTGACCCGGATCGGCAGGTCGGACTCGTCGAGGATCTCCTCGGCCGCGAGGTTGGTCAGCGGCACCTCGGACGTGGGGATCAGCCAGTAGCCCTCGCCAGTGCGGAACTGGTCCTCCGCGAACTTGGGCAGCTGGCCGGTGCCGTAGAGCACCTGGTCGCGCACCAGCAGGGGCGGATTGACCTCGGTGTAGCCGTTCTGCTCGGTATGGCGGTCGACCATGAACTGCGCCAAGGCCCGGTGTAGGCGCGCCAAGGCGCCGCGCAGCACCACGAAGCGCGACCCGGAGAGCTTGGCCGCGGTCTCGAAGTCCATCAGGCCGAGCGCCTCGCCCAGCTCGAAGTGCTGCTTGGGTTCGAAGTCGAAGGCCGGCTGCGCGCCAAACACCCGCTCCTCGCGGTTGCTCGCCTCGTCGGGACCGTCGGGCACCTCCTCGGCCGGCGTGTTCGGCAGTCCCTCCAGCAGCTCGGTCAGCTCGGTCTCGGCCCGGCGCTCCTCGGCCTCGCTCTCGGCCATGGTCTTCTTGATGTCGGCCACCTCGGCCATCAGCTCGGCGGCGTCCTCGCCCTTCCGTTTGGCTTCGCCGATCGCCTTGGACGCCTCGTTGCGCCGCGCCTGCAGGTCCTGCAGCGCGGTCACGGCGTCGCGCCGGCGCGCATCGAGCGTGATGACCTGCCCCGACAGGGGCTCCAGGCCGCGCCGCTTGAGGCCCTGGTCGAAGGCCTCCGGGGATTCGCGGATCCACTTGATGTCGAACATGACGACTCGGGCTCGGCTCGAAATACGACGGCGCTCTTATAGGGGCAGTGACTCCGCGCTGTCCACCGGGGAAACGCCCGACCCCAGAGCAGATCCGGGTTTGATGGAATCGCCTCGGGCGATCCATCAACCCGGTGAATCCGCTCTAGGGGTCTGAGAGTCAGGTCGCCGCCGCCGGCGCGGTGTCGTCCTCGTCGTCGTCGTCGAACTCGTCGTCGCCGCGCTTCTTCTCGACCAGCTTCGCCATGTAGATCGAGACCTCGTAGAGGATGACGATCGGGACCGCCAGGCTGATCTGGCTGATCGGATCTGGCGGCGTGAAGATCGCCGCCACGATGAACACGCCGACGATGGCGTACTTCCGCTTTCGTGCCATGCCCTTGGAGGTGGCGAGGCCGACCTTGGCCAGCAGGGTCATGACGATGGGAAGCTGGAAGCAGAGCCCGAAGACGAAGATCAGGGTCATCACAAGGGAGAAGTACTCGTTGACCTTGGGCAGGAGCTCGATGGTCATGCTCTCACTGTTGCTGCTGGCGGTGAGCGCGGCGAAGAACTCCCAGGCCAGCGGCATGATGATGAAATAGACCAGGGCGCCGCCGAGGAAGAACAGGATCGGCGAGCAGATCAGGAAGGGCGCCAGCGCGGTCTTTTCGTCCTTGTAGAGGCCCGGCGCGACGAACAGCCAGAACTGGGTCAGGAAGATCGGGCAGCTGAAAAAAGCGCCGAAGAAGAAAGCGACCTTGATGTCGGTGATGAAGACCTCGAGCAGGTGCGTGTAGATCAGCTTACGGTCCTGGCCCTGGTCCTCGAGGACTTCGAGCAGGGGGTCGGCGAGAAAGGCGAAGAGCGGCTGGGCGAAGTAGAAGCAGACCAGGAAAGCCAGCAGGAGGCCGATGCAGCTGTAGAGCAGTCGTTGTCTGAGCTCGATCAGATGTTCGAGCAGCGGCATCTTGCCGCCTTCCGCCTCCTGCGCGCTCATGCCCGCTTCTGCTCGCCGTCGCCGCCGCTCGCCGTCTCGACCTCGGGCTCCGCCGGCGGCGTCACGGAATGCGCCGGCGCGACCTGCGCCGGATGGTGGATGACCTTGGCCTCGCGGCCCCCGGCTTCAGGCTTGTCCTTGTCCGTGTCCTCGGCCTTGTCCTCCGCGCCGCCCCCAGCCCCTTCCGTCTCCGCACGATCCGCGGTATTCGGGTCGCCGGCGTCCGGCTTCGCAGGCGTCGCGCGCGAGGACTCCGCGATGTTCCTGGCTTCTTCCGCGACTTCACCTTCTGGATCAACCGTGTCTTCTATTATTTTGTTTATATTCATATTTTTTGTTTTGTTGATCGCGTTCCTGGTCTCCTCGAGGTCGGCCTCCCGCACCATGTCGTCGAGCCCCGACTGGAACTCATGCGCCAGCCCGCGGACCTTGCGCATCCAATGGCCCATGGAGCGCAGGACCTTCGGCAGTTCCTTGGGGCCGATGACCATGAGCGCCAGCAGGGCGATCAAGGCCATTTCCATCCAGCCTAGGCCGATTTCGAACATGGTCCGCTACGAGCAGTTGAAGGAAGATCTCGCGGTCACCGCGGCGTCAACCGTCGGTTCCGGTCTTTTCCTTCTGCTTCTCCGCCACCCTAGCCGCGGCCGGCTCGTCCTTCGCGATCACCTTCTGGTCTTCCTCGTCTTCGCCGTCCTGCTTGTCTTCCTTCAGACCTTTTTTGAAGGCGTTGATGCCCTTGCCCATGTCCTTCATGAGCCGGGGGATCTTGCCGCCGCCGCCGAACAGCACGAGCACGACCACGAGTACGATCAGCCAATGCCAAACGCTAAATGTACCCATGTTGCCGGGTTCTCCCTTGTCGCTCCGGGCCCAGGCCCGTCTGGCGCGGACTATGGCAAAAAGGCCCGGATGCCGCAATCTTTCCGGATCTGGGCCGGATCTGGGCCGGATCGGGAGTTTAGGGCTCCGTGGCGGGCGTCGCGGCCCCGGCCTCGGATGCCGCCAGGGGAAAAACGAAGGCCTGGGACTGGTCCAGGTGGACCACCAGTTTCTGGTCCTCCGTCGGCAGGAAGCGCCCGGGGACCCGGGCGTGCAGGTGGAGGCCCTCGGACGTGCCGTTCACGCTGAGATGCACGAGGCTGCTGCGGCCGAGCATGCGCGACGCCAGGACCCGCGCGGTGCCCACGCCCTCGTCGCCGGCTTCGGGGCCGAGGGGCTGGAGACGCAGAGCCTCGGGTCGGATCAGGACCTTCACGGGCGTTTCCTCGGCCATATCGGGGGCCGCGACCTCGCCGAACGGCGTGGTCACCCGGCCGTCTCGAACGACCCCCTGCAACTCGTTGATTTCTCCGAAGAAACCGGCCACGAAGGCGTCGGCCGGAGCGAAGTAGAGATCGGCCGGCCGGCCCACCTGGATCAGCTTGCCGGCCCGCATCACGGCGACCCGGTCGGCCATGAACATGGCTTCCTCGGGGTCGTGGGTGACCATCAGGGTCGCCGCGCCGCTCTCCTTGAGCAGATGCAGGGTCTCGTCGCGCACCTGGTTGCGCAGCCGGGAGTCGAGCCCGGAGAAGGGCTCGTCCAGCAGCATGACCTTGGGCTCCGGCGCCAGGGCCCGGGCCAGGGCGACACGCTGCTGCTGGCCGCCGGAAAGGGTGTGGGGAAAGGACGCCGCGGCGTGGGCCATGCCGACCTGACGCAGGCAGCTCTCGACCCGTTGGCGCCGGGCCTCCGCGCCCAATCCGCGCAGGCCGAAAGCGACGTTGTCGGCGACCGAGAGATGGGGGAACAGGGCGTAGTCCTGGAATACGAGCCCGATACTGCGCCGTTCCGGCGGCAGATTTCGTCCAGGACCCGCCACTTCGACCCCGGCCAAGGTCACTCGGCCGCGCTGCAGGGGCTCGAGCCCCGCGGCGATCCGGAGCGCCGTCGTCTTACCGCAGCCCGACGGCCCGAGCAGGCAGACGACCTCGCCGCGGGCCACGGCCAGGCTCACGTTGTCGACCGCCAACACCTCGTCGTAGGCGTGGCTGACGCCCTCGAGCCGGAGCGCGTCCTCCGTCATGGTCTAGGGTTGTTCTCGCCGTCGCGCATGGCGCACGGTATTGCGAATGACTCGCACATTCAATGCCTGTGCTCAGGAACCGGGGGTCTTGGTGTCCGCGGCGGCCTGGGCGGCCTTCTCGCCCGCTGCGGTGGAACCCTTCTCGCCCTCGTCGCCGAATTCGGCCGCCAGCATCTCCCAGGGGTCTTCCGATCCCTCGCCCTCGGGCTCCGCGTCTTCGCTTTCGCCGGGGAAGTCGGGGGCGGGCACGACACGGGAATCCAGCAGGCCGGCGGCCTTGAGATCCTTGACGCCGGGCAATGCCTCCAGGCTCTCGAGCCCGAAGTGGTCCAGGAAGCCGTCGCTCGTGCCCCAGGTCACCGGGCGTCCCGGTGTCCGGCGCCGCCCTTTCGGCTTGATCCAATCGGTTTCGAGCAGTGTGTCGAGCGTCCCGCGCGACAGGGCGACGCCGCGGATCTCCTCGATCTCGGCCCGTGTCACCGGCTGGTGGTAGGCGATGATCGCCAGGGTCTCCAGGGCGGCGCGCGACAGCTTCTTCACTACCTCCCGCTCGACCAACATCAGGGACGAGAGGTCCGGCGCCGTGCGGAAGGCCCAGCGCTGCCCGACGGGGACCAGGTGGACCCCGCGATCCGCGTAGCGCGCGCGGAGCTCCTCCAGGAGACCATCGAGATCGACGCCCTCCGGCAGATGCCGGGCCAGGTCGCTGCGGCTGAGGGGCTCGGCGGCGGCGAAGAGTATCGCTTCCAGCAGCCGCAGATGCTGGAATCGCTCGCTCATGATTCCGGCCCCTGCGGGCTGACGAAGATCGGCCCGAAGCTCTGGTCCTGGCGCACCTTCAACTTGCCTTCACGGCAGAGTTCCAGGCTGGCCGCGAAGGTCGCCGCGATCGCCGAGCGCCAGATCAGCCCACCGCGCAGGTCGGCGGGCAGGAAAGCCGCCAGCGAGCGCCAGCCGGGCGTCTCGCCGATCAAGCCGGTGAGGCGGTTCATCGCCTGCTCGACCGAGAAGAAATCGGAGGCCGGCACCTGCAGCACGCTGACCCGGGCGCGGCCCCTGATCTCTCCGTAGGCCTTGAGCAGGTCGTAGAGCGTGGCGTCGTGGCGGGATCTGGTTACCCGCTTCAGGCCTTCCGGCTCCCCGCGGCTGAAGCGTTCCTGCCCCAGGCGCGGCAGCGTCAGCAGCTTGCGCCCCGCCTCCTTCATGGCCTCGAGCCGCTGCAGCCGGTGGCGCAGCGCCGCGGCCATCTCCGCCGCGCTCGGCTCCTCCGGGTCCTCCGGCTCGGGCAGCAGCAGCTTGGACTTGAGGTAGGCCAGCCAGGCGGCCATCACCAGGTAGTCCGCCGCCGGCTCCAGGCGCAGGCGGGACGAGCGGCGGACGAACTCGAGGTACTGATCGGCCAGCGCCAGGATCGAGATGCGCGTCAGGTCGACCCGCTGCTCGCGGGCGAGCTTCAGCAGCACGTCGATCGGTCCGTCGTAGCCGTCCAGGTCGACAACGAAGTCGTCGCTGGTCGTGCGGACAGGATCTTCCCACGGCTCCACGGGAGGCGGCCCCTCGCTCACAGCGCGCCCTCCATACCGAGCCCCGCCAGCTGCAGGAAGAACCCGAGGAGATACTCCACCGGGACCCATACCACCCAGTGAAACACCTCGAGGTCGTAGCCCAGTTGGCGGCCGACGTAGGGCAAGAGGAAGATGATGCCGATCAGGATCAGCAGGCCGTAGCGTTCGAGCCGCGCCAAGGGCACCGCCAGCGGGGGCGGCAGCAGGCCGACAGCGACGCGTCCACCATCGAGCGGCGGCAGAGGCAGCATGTTGAACACCGCCAAGACGAGATTTATGAGGATCGAGTTAAACAGATTCGCGGCCAGCCATCCACCCAGGGAACCTGGAAACAGCGGGACTAGGTGAAGCAGCAGCGCCGACGCGGTCGCCAGCAGCAGATTGGCCCCGGGACCCGCGGCCGCCACCAGCACCATGTCGCGTTTCGGCTGGCGCAGCCGATGGAACGCCACGGGGACCGGCTTTGCCCAGCCGAACAGGAAAGGCGCCCGAACCAAGAGCAGAACCGCCGGCAGGAAGACCGTGCCGAAGCCGTCGACATGGCGAAGCGGGTTGAAGCTGACCCGGCCCAGACGGTAGGCCGTGTCGTCGCCCAGGCGCCAGGCGATGTAGCCGTGGGCTGCCTCGTGCAGGGTGATCGCCAGGAGCACGGGCAAGACCCAGACCGAAGCAGTGTAGAGAAGGCCCCAGGGCTCGAAGTCCATTGCGCCGGTCTAGCCCGCATTTCTCGCCGTGTCCATGGCCTGCGTCGCGTTCAGGCGGGTCGCCCGGCAAGGAGACGGGCGAAGAGCGTAGCCGAGGCTACGGTCGAGGCCTTCGACGCCGAGAAACGCGGGCTAGGCGACGCGCATCAGGTCGTCAAGCCGTGCGGACAGGGTCTCGATATCGCCCGGCGCGGCCGACGTCCGGCGGCCACGCGCGTCCAGCCATCGGCGTGCGGCCGAACCGGTCATGGGACCGACCGCCTTGGCGGCCGCTTCCATCTCGTCGCGCTCTCCGTTGCAGTGGAGCGCGATGTCGCAGCCGGCGCCGAGCGCCCGCGTCGCCCGGTCGCCGATCGTGCCGTCGAGCGCCTCCATGGAGAGATCGTCGGTCAGGAGCAGGCCCTGGAAGCCTATGCTGCCGCGGATGACCTCTTCGATGACGACGGCCGACGTCGTCGCCGGCTGATCGGGATCGATCGCCTCGAAAACGATATGGGCCGTCATGCCGAGTGGCATATCGGCCAGATGGCGGAACGGAACGAAGTCCAACGCCTCCAGTTCGTCGCGGGACGCGGCGACCCGAGGCAGCTCCAGATGGCTGTCGACCACCGCCCGTCCGTGGCCGGGCATGTGCTTGATCACGGGCAGCACGCCGCCGGTCATCAGGCCGGCGCAGCAGGCCCTCCCGAGGTCCGCGACCAGCGAGGGCTCGGGCCCGAAGCTGCGGTCGCCGATGACCGCGTGGCCCTCGGGCCTCTGCAGATCGAGGCACGGCAGGCAGTCCACATCTATGCCCAGGGCCGCGAGTTCGGCGGCGATGATCTGGGCGTTGAGGTCAACGGCTTCTCGGGCGGCGGCCAGATCGACCTCGGCCAGGCGTCCGAAGCGGCCCGAGGCTGGGGCCGCTCTCCAGTGCGGCGGCTTGAGGCGCTGCACCCGCCCGCCTTCCTGATCGATCAGAACCGGAGCATCGTCGCGGCCGACGCTCTCGCGGAGCGACTGCACCAGAGCCTGAACCTGCCCCGGCGAGTCGCAGTTGCGGGCGAAGAGGATGAACCCGAAGGGATCGGTCTCGCCGAAGAACCCCTTTTCCCAGGGCGTCAGGACAAGACCTTCGCAGCCGAAAATGACGGCGCGATGGCTCACGGCGCTACCGCTTGACGACCAGGCAGTCCTGCTTGCGGGACTTCAGCTCCGCGCAGAGGTCGATCGCGGTGGCGCGGTTCGGGAACGGCCCAGCCTGGACCCGGTGGTAGGTCCGGCCGTTGACGTCCGCCTCTTGGAGATAGAGCACCATGCCGGCGAGCAGGTCCGGAAACTTACTCTGGAAGCGGCTCCAGGCGTCTTCGCCGACCTGCTTCGAGTTGAACGACCCCAGCTGCAACAGGTAGCTGCCCTTCGCGGGCGCCGTCGCCGTGGCCCTCGGCAAGGCCGCCTGCACCTGCCGCGCCGGGCTGGCGGGCGGCTGAGCGGCCCCGGCCGGAGCAGCGGCGCTGGGGGCGGCCGCCAGCGTGGAGGCAGCGGTCGTCGTGCCGGAGCCGCCGGCCTGGGTCCGCGGCTGCGCGGGTTGCGCTTGAGCCGGCGGTCGGGCCTGGGTCCGAGGTTGAATCTGACCCTGGAACTGTGAGCTGGAACTCCCGCCGGGCGAGGTCGTGATCGAGCCCACGCCGGTCGTGCCGCTGCCCGTCACCGCCGGCCGCGCCGCGGCCGTGGTGTCGACCACCGGCTTCGGCGTCTCCGGTGGCGGCAAAAGCCGTTCCACCACGGGCGGGCTTCCGTTGGCCGGCTGATTGAGCACCAGGCGATCCTGGTACGGTACCTCCAGGCCACCCGGATTCTCGGGCTTGACCTTGACAGGGTCATCCATCGCCTGGATCACAGGAACGTCGGAACCACCGCCGCCGAAGAACCATTTGTAGCCGAGGAACCCGCCGACGCCGACAACACCGACGATCGCGCCAATCATGAAGATCGAGACCAGGCGTCGCCCGCGCCCTTCCTGCGGCGCCGCCCTGCCCTGGGCGCGCAGAACCCGGCGACCCTGCTGCGGCTTCCGGCGCGGCTTTACCTCGACCGCCGTATCCAGTTCGAGCTCGCCTTCCTCACGGGACGCCGACGCGGAGGGCTGGGAACCACTCCGCATGAACTCGGGCCATTTTTCGAATGCCTTCATTTTCGCTCCTCGGGCCGGACAGCGGCGCTCTGCAGCCCCGAAAACAGTGTTGTGCGGCGCAATCCGCTGCGACAGAGCGGTTCCGCTATCTCTCGAGCGGCCTGAATGGAAGCTTGGAGCGTTGCAATGGCCCGAACAGGGTCCAGCAAGGTCAGGCCCTTCTTTTTCGTTGTGACAGCGAGTTCGCTTGAGCCCCGTAACGCATCAGAACAATCCGCCGCGAGTCGGTCAAGCCGTTGCTCGGTCATGTTCCGAAATTGCCACATCAGGCTCGTGTTCCCACGATAACGTTCGTCGCTCCGCCGCGCTGCGCGCCCTCGGATAACGACGCGGAGCCTACGGGCCGCTTATCCGCGAGTTTCAACAGCAATCCTTAAATGTCCCTTAATCATGTTTGGAAAGGAATTGGCCACCGAGCCGAGCCGGCTAGATCTTGGCGTAGACGTCGAACAGCTTCTGGTGCTCGGCCAGCGCGAAGCGGTCGGTCATGCCGGCGATGTAGTCGGCGACGACCCGGGCCCGCTCTGATTCCGGGACACCGGCCTGCTCCCCTTGCCATTCCGGCGGCAGGCAGTCGGGCCGCCTCAGGTAGAACGCGAAAAGATCGGTCACGACCGGCCCGACCTTCGAGGCCATCCGGCTCACCCGGTAGTGGCGATACATGTGCCGGAACAGGAATGCCTTGAGGCCGCGGTCCTGGTCAGCCATGGCTTGCGAGAAGCTGACGACCGGCCGACCGAGACCTCTCACGTCCTCGGGATCGCGCGGGTCGGCCTCGACGAGGCGCCGCGAGGTCTCCTCGAGCAGGTCGCGCACCATGGCGTCGATCACGCGGCGGGTCGTTTCGTGGATGACCCGGCCCTTGTCGAGGCCGGGATAGCGTTGCAGCACGCCGGACAGGAGCGGGCCGGCCAGTGGCACCTCGGCCAGATCCGCCAGATCGAACAGGCCGGCGCGCAGCCCGTCGTCGAGATCGTGGCTGTTGTAGGCTATGTCGTCGGCCAGCGCGGCGACCTGGGCCTCGGCCGAGGGTTAGCTCGCCGGCTTCAGGTCGAACCGCGCGCAGAAGGCCGCGATAGAGGGCCGCAGTTCGGGACCGGGAGCGCCCTCGCCCGTCCCCTCACCCGTCTCCTGGGCCAGGAGCGGCCCATTATGCTTCACGGTGCCCTCGAGGGTCTCCCACGTGAGGTTCAGACCGTCGAACTCGGCGTAGCGCTTCTCCAGCTGGGTCAGGATCCGGAAGGTCTGCTCGTTGTGGTCGAAACCGCCGTGATCCTTCATGGCGGCATGCAGGGCGTCCTCGCCGGCGTGGCCGAAAGGCGTATGTCCGAGGTCGTGGGCCAGCGCCAAGGCTTCCGCCAAGTCCTCGTTCAAACCGAGGTGGCGGCTGACCGAGCGGGCGATCTGGGCGACTTCGATCGAGTGGGTGAGCCGGGTCCGATAGTAGTCGCCCTCGTGATACACGAAGACCTGGGTCTTGTATTTGAGCCGGCGGAAGGCGCCGCTGTGAATGATGCGGTCCCGGTCGCGCTGAAAGCAGGACCTGTTGGGGCTCTCGGGTTCCGGGAACAGCCGGCCCCGGCTCTGCGCCGCGTGGCAGGCGTAGGGCGCGAGGTCGGCCGAATCGGTCATGGCGGCACCCTAGAGCAGATCCGGGTTCGATGGAATCGCCAGAAGCAGTTCTTCAAACCCGGTGAAACTGCTCTAACCCAAGGGGACTTGGAAACCACCGCCGGGATGCCAAATGAAAGCCTATGCGCTAGAATGGCGCCAACGACGCGGAAGCCACCACTCCGGGATTATGGTTACGATGAACGAAGTCAGCGCACCCACCTTGACGCTCTCCGATAGCGCGGCCCGGCGTGTTTCCGTCCTGATCGAGCAGGAGCAGCGGGACGGCCTGATGCTGCGTGTCGCGGTCTCCGGCGGCGGCTGCTCGGGGTTCCAGTACGGCTTCTCCTTCGACGATCGCAAGAACGAGGACGACCGGACCTTCGAACGGGACGGCGTCACGGTGGTGGTCGACGAGGCGTCTCTGGATCTCTTGAACGGGTCCACCATCGACTATGTCGAGGAATTGATCGGCGCCTCGTTCCAGATCAAGAACCCGCAGGCCACCTCGTCCTGCGGCTGCGGGTCCTCCTTTGCCATCTGACGACCCGCCGGGGTTCAGGCCACGCGCCCCGTCGGCCCGTCCGGAGTAAGCGCCGTGGTCAAGATCGCCACCTGGAACGTCAACTCGGTCAAGGCGCGCATCGGAAACGTGCTGGAATGGCTCGGCGCGGCGGAACCCGATGTCGTCCTGCTGCAGGAAATCAAGTGCGTGGAGGACAACTTTCCGCGGCTCGAAATCGAGGCCCTGGGCTACAACTGTCTGGTCGTTGGCCAGAAGAGCTACAATGGCGTCGCCATCCTGTCGCGCGAGCCGCTCGAGGATCCGGTAACCCGCCTGCCGGAGGAGCCCGAAGACGAGCAGGCGCGCTATGCGGAAGCGACGACCTTCGGGCTCCGGGTCGCCTCGCTCTATCTCCCGAACGGCAACCCGACCACAGACCGCGCGAAGTATGGCTACAAGCTGCGCTGGATGGACCGCCTGGAGAGCCATACGCGCGATCTCCTGTCGCGGGAATCGGTCTTCGTGCTCGGCGGCGACTACAACGTCTGCCCGACCGACGACGACGTGTACGACCCGGTCGGCTTCAAGGACGACGCCCTCTGCCGGCCCGAGTCGCGCCGGGCCTTCCGGCGCCTCGTCAACCTGGGCCTGACTGAAGCCTGGCGGGCGCTGCATGATCAGCCGCGGGTCTATTCCTTCTGGGACTACACGGGCGCGGCCTTCCAGAACGACAACGGGCTGCGGATCGATCACTTCCTGCTCTCGCCCCAGGCCGCTGACCGGCTGGTGGCCTGCGAGATCGACAAGGAACCACGAGCCAGGGAGAAGGCCTCGGATCACACCCCTGTGGTCCTCGAACTGGCCGCCGTCTGACCGCGGGCCGCAAGGCGCGGCCCTAGAGCAGATCCGGATTCGATGAATCTGCTCTTCCGTCAAAACATGATCCGCTCTAGGGAGTCCGAGCATGACGGAACAACACGTCGAGGGCGGTTGCCTCTGTGGCCGCGTCCGCTACGCGCTGACCAAGCCGATTTCCTCGGTGGTGCACTGTCACTGCCGGATGTGCCGCCGGGCCAGCGGCGCGCTCATGGTCACTTGGCTCACCCTGCCGATCGGCGGCTTCGCGATCACCCGCGGGAGCCTGCACGACTACGACTCTTCGGCCCACGCGCGGCGGGGCCTCTGCGGCAACTGCGGCACCCAGATCAGCTTCTGGACCCGCTTCAGCCCCGACGACATCGACATCACGCTCGGCAGCCTGGATCACCCAGAGGCCTTTCAGGCGAGCGGCAATATCTGGACCTCGGCCCGGATTCCCTGGTTGACGGTCGACCCCGATCTGCCGGACCACGCCGAGTCCCTGACTTAAAACATTCGTTCAACAAGAATTGTTATTAGACTGATAAATGCCATTCATTCCGCTCCACGATAAGAACCCACGGGTGCTGGTCTCCCAGCCATGGATCACTTGGGCGACGATCCTGGCCTGCGCGGCGGTCTATCTGGTTCAGGCATCCACTCCGCCAGACGAACTCCGGCTCATGATCCTGGCCTACGGCGCAATACCGGCGGCGATCGTGGACCACGCCGCACTGCCGCCGGAGATCGCCCAGGTCCCGCCCCTGGCGACCCTCTTCACCCACCAGTTCCTGCATGGCGGCCTGCTCCACCTGCTGTTCAACATGGCCTACCTCTGGGTCTTCGGCGACAACGTGGAAGACGCCATGGGACACGTTCGGTTCGCGGTCTTCTTCCTGGTCTGCGGCGCCGTTGCCGCTCTCGCTCAGGTCGCCGCGGACCCTTTGGCGACGGCGCCGATCATCGGTGCCAGCGGGGCGGTCTCCGGCATCCTCGGCGCCTATCTGCTGCTGCACCCTCAGGCCAGGATCCTGGTCCCGATCATCATCGTGCCGATCTACCTGCCGGCTTATCTGCTTCTACTCGTGTGGATCGGCTTCCAGTTCTATGCCGTGACTCACATGCCGGCGGTCGGCCAGGGCGTGGCGTGGTGGGCCCATATCGGCGGCTTCTTGGCGGGGCTCGTCCTGGTCGTTCCCTTCCGCTACAAGTCCGTTCCGCTCTGGCGCCGGGGCGAGCTGCCGGGGGGGATCGAACTCACGGTCCAGGATACGCGGCGCGAGCGCCGGGAGGAGCCTGAGCCGGGCGCGGGAAGCAGCAGCCGAGAAAGCGATCGGAAACGCGGCAGCGGCAAGCGCGGTCCATAGGGCTGACTGCCCTAGTGGCGCTGCACGTCGCCAGCGGGAGCGCCGCCATCGGCAACCCTCGTGTTGACCCAGGTCATCGCCTCGCTGAGGATCGGCTGCCCAACCTCGACGGTGACGATCTCCTGGAATTCGGCCAGGGCCGCTTCAACGTTTCCCGCATGTTCGTCGCGCCCGTGCGCCCTCAAGAGCTTGGCGAGCGCCGCCCCATGGGCGAGCGACAAGGCTGCAACACGCGCGTGATAGGTTTGATCTGTGACCATGGGATCTGCCCCTCTTCCCTAACGTCTCCCTTACGCGACACCCCACTGCAAGACCTCAACATATGGAACCTTACCCATATATTATAACAAGATGTTGATGACCCCAAAGCGAAAAATAGCGCAAATAGCTTAGTGGGTCTTCTCGGGGCTCAGTCAGGCCAGGCGGTCGGCGGCGCTGCGTTGACGCGTGGTAGGCGTGCGAGGGCCAAAGCCTTGCGGACGACCCCCCGCCTGGTGGCGCCTCAGTCGGTCAGATGATCGCGTGCCGGACCTTGGCAGAAACCCACTCGCTGACCAGGACGGTCGCCACGATCGCGAGCAGAATCACGGACACCTTGCTCCAGGCGAGCTCCATGACCGATGCGTTGAGCTGGATTCCGATTCCGCCGGCGCCGACAAGGCCGAGGATCGTCGACTCGCGGATATTGATATCCCAACGGAATACAGTGATTCCCGCAAACGCCGGAAGAATCTGCGGCGCGATCCCATAGGCCAGGATCTGCGGACCAGAAGCGCCAGTCGCGGTCACCGCCTCGACCTGGCTGGGGTCGATCTCCTCGATCGCCTCGTAGAGCAGCTTCGCGATGAAGCCGATCGAACGAAAGCCGATGGCGAAGATGCCGGCGAACTCCCCCGGACCAACGATGGCGACCAGCAGAAGCGCCCATATGAGGGAGTTGATCGAACGCGACGAGACGATGATGAAGAGCGCTACCGGCCGCACGAAGAGCGCCGAGGGTGTCGTGTTGCGCGCAGCGAGAAAGGCGACCGGCACGGCGAAGATGATCGCCAGTACCGTGCCCAGAGTGGCGATGTTGATGGTGTCCCAAAGCGGCATCCAGAGCTTGTCCATGTAGGACCAGCGCGGCGGCACCATGCGCGCGCCGAGGTCGGCGGCCTGGGTGCCGGCGTCCAGGACGAAGAACCAGATCGTCTTGTCGGAAATCAGCTTGAAGCAGTAGAGGAAGATCGAGAGGCCGACCAGCCAGGCGAACCAGGTTCCGATCTGACGGCCCCAATCGCGCCGCTGCCAGATCTTGACCGCACCTTCTTCGCGCACCGGCATCACTGCACCCAATTGCGCACGATGCCGGAGGTGTACTCCACCACCATGACGATGGCGATGATCACCAGCAGGATCGCCGCCGCCGAGTCGAACTCATAGCGCTCGAAGGCCGTGTTCAAGGTCGCCCCGATGCCGCCGCCGCCGACGATCCCGACGATCGCCGATTCTCGGAAGTTGATATCCAGGCGGTAGAGCGAGAGCCCGATGAAACGCGGCATGACCTGGGGCTGGACCGCGTAGTTGAGCCATTGGAACCAACCGGCCCCGGTGGCGCGCACCGCTTCGGCCTGGGCGGGATCCATGTCCTCGATGTCTTCGGCGAGCAGTTTGGCAAAGAAGCCGATGGTCGCAAAGCTCAAGGTCACGAAGCCGGCGAAGGGGCCGAAACCGAAGAGCTTCACGAAGAAGATCGCCAGCAGTATCTCCTGAAAGCTGCGCGAAATGGCGACAATTCCCCGGCAGAAGTAGTAGATCGGGGCCGGTGCCAGGTTACGCGCCGCTCCCAGTCCGATCGGCACGGAGATCAGGATGCCGACGACCGTCGAGGCCACGGTCATCCAGAGGCTTTCCATCACGCCGTCCTGGATCTCCTCCCAGCGGGAGGCGAAATCCGGCGGGAAGAAGGCCGCGACGAAGGCCTGGCCGCGCGGCAGGCCCTCGTAGACCCGAACCCAGTTGACGTCGACCGTTCCGAAGGCGGCGGCGATGTAGAGCGCGACGCCGATTGCCAGCGCCCAGCGCAAGCGCCGATTGGCGATCAGCGGCGGCCGCTTCCAACGCCGCGGGGCCGTCCCCGGAGCCGCCACATCAGCCATGTCAGGTCGCGCCTGCCAGCCGGTCCCGGTCGAGTTCGGGATGGGGGGCGTCGGAGATCTCCGCTGTCTCCCCCTCGTCGCCCCGCTGGATCGTCGCCGACCAGTCTTCCTCGCCGTAGATCTGGGTCAGGACTTGATCGTTCAGGCCTTCTGGCGGCCCATCATAGACCACGGCGCCGAACTGAAGTCCGACAATCCGCTTGGCAAACATCTGCGCCAGCAGCACGTCGTGGATGTTGATGATCGCCGGCAGGTTCCGTTCCTCGCAGAGCTCGCAGACCAGGCGCATGATCTGGCGGGAGGTCTTGGGATCCAGGCTCGCCGTCGGCTCGTCGACCAGGAGGAGCTGCGGATCCTGGATCAGGGCGCGGGCGATGCCGACGCGCTGGCGCTGCCCGCCCGAGAGCTCGTCGGCCCGCTTGTCCACCATGTGATCGAGCCCGACCCGCTCGAGCAGGCGGAA
>JAAUYK010025661.1_pt1 | contig 15373 bp, 12 predicted proteins | sample 7278021 | NCBI WGS metagenome assembly JAAUYK01 (sample SAMN14350223, study PRJNA611818) | marine sediment metagenome | isolation source: surface marine sediment (1.8m) | place: French Polynesia: Moorea | collected 2018-08
TACTAATCACATTAATATTATCACTAACCCCTTTCATCCCAGGTTTTAAACAACAAATTCCTCGGACAATTAAATCAATTTTAACCCCTGCTTGGGAAGCTTTATAAAGGGTTGCAATCATTTGTGGGTCGACTAAAGAATTCATTTTTGCCACAATGCGACCACTCCCTCCATTGCGACAATGTTCCGCTTCCCGATTAATCATGGAAACCATGCGATCGCGCATATTCACAGGTGCAACTAATAATTTTCGATAGGATTTTTGCCGAGAATATCCGGTTAAAAAGTTGAATAAATCCGTTAAATCTGCCCCTAATTCTTCTCGACAACTTAATAGACCTAAATCGGTGTATAACTTAGCCGTTTTGGGATTATAATTACCCGTACCAATATGAACATAACGACGAATTTTATTCCCTTCTTTCCGAACAATTAAAATTATTTTTGTGTGGGTTTTTAATCCTACTAAACCATAGACAACATGAACCCCAGATTGTTCAAGACGACGGGCCCAAATAATGTTATTTTCTTCATCAAATCTGGCTTTTAATTCAACTAAAGCTGCTACTTGTTTCCCATTAGCAGCAGCAGCAATTAAAGCATTAACAATAGGTGAATCTCCAGACGTTCTATAAAGAGTCATTTTAATAGTTAAAACATCAGGATCATAAGCTGCTTGAGTAATAAATTGTTGCACAGAAGCACTAAAAGATTGATAGGGATGATGAACTAATATATCCCCTTGACGAATCAGAGAAAATACATCTTCTCCTTCCTGTTGAATTTTCCCGTCATCGTTACCGTCAACAACCTCTTTTATCCGTTGTAAAGCAGGAGGAATAACTGCACTCCAAGATTGATCTTTCAACTCTGGACAAGGAAGAGACATAAAATAAAATAGGTCTTTTAACCCTAATAATCCCTCGATATCATAGACATCAATTTCTTCTAATTTTAAATCTTCCATCAGTTGATTCCTGATAGCTTCAGGGGTCGCTGCATGAATTTCTAAACGTACCGCAGACTTACCAATATGACGTTTTCTTACCTCTTGTTCAATCGCTAAAAGTAAATCATCTGCTTCATCTTCTTCTACGGATAAATCAGCATTTCTTGTCACCCGAAAAGCATGACATTCTTGCACAATCATACCAGGAAATAATGCCTCAAGATTATGGGCAATAACTTGTTCTAAAGGAACTCCAGTCCAAATAGCTGTTTGTTCGTCTTCTTGATGTCTTAATTCTGGGGGAAGTGCCACAAAACGAGGTAAAACTCCAGGTACTTTTACCCTAGCAAAATGTTCTTCCTCTGTATCAGGATCACGTACCACTACCCCTAAGTTTAAACTAAGATTAGAAATATAGGGGAAAGGGTGTGATGGATCTACTGCTAATGGGGTTAAAGCAGGAAAAATATTCTCATCAAAATACTGATGTAAATAATTCCTTTGTTCCTGATCTAAATCTACATAATTAATTAAATAAATTCCTTGATTAATTAATAAATTTCTTAGTGTATATTCAAATAGATTATCTTGCTCTTTGACTAAAGAACGAAGGCGATCGCTAATGGCATTTAATTGTTGTAAAGGGGTTCTTCCATCGGGGGTTAATTTAGTAACACCGGCTTTCAGTTGTTGCTTTAATACGGCTACCCTAACCATAAAAAATTCGTCTAAATTAGAACTAAAAATGGCAGAAAACTTCAGTCTTTCTAACAAAGGAGTCCGATTATCTAATGCTTCGTTTAATACACGATGATTGAATTCTAACCAACTCAATTCACGATTAAAATAATATTGAGGATCTTTGATATTGATCTTGTCTTCTTTGACTTTTGCCTGTGCCATAGTTCTAAATATTTATGCAGATATACATAATAGCAATTGCTCTCGATTTTAGCTTAAATTATTATCGAGAGCGTTATTATTTGGTTAAGAGATATTTGTTATTATTTCTTCAAATTTTCTAACCCAGACACTACTTTAGCCGTGTCAATGCGATCGCCTTGTGTAATCTCATCAACCGTTTCCATTCCTTGAGTAACTTTACCAAATACCGCATAGTCTCCATTGAGAAATTCTAAATCTGATAAGGCAAAATAGAATTGAGAGGAAGCTGAGTCTGGCATTCCAGAACGGGCCATAGCAACTGCTCCCCGTTCGTGCTTAAGCACTACTGGTTGAGACATAACCGTACGAGTTCCCTGTTGACCCAATGCTTTGCTATAAGTGGGTTGTTCGTCCCCTTCTAGCTTAATTTCTAAGGGGATGCGTCGTTCTTGTTTAGTTTCAGGATCAATAAAACCACCGGTTCCTGTACCGTTGGGATCTCCTCCTTGAGCAACAAACGGGGTGGGTTCTTTAACCACACGATGGAAGGTTAAACCATTATAAAAACCTCTTTCCACCAGGTCTACAAAGTTTCCGGCGGTAATGGGTGCATCTTCTCCTTTTATTTCGATGGTAACTGGAGATCCCTTGATGGTCATTTCTACTACAGCGTTACCGTCTAATCTGGGATAATTATCCATGTTTAATTGACTCACTTGTTGATTTTGATTGCTATTCGGACTGGTCAGGGTCTCGGAGTTGCTAGGAGCATTAGAACACCCAGTTATCATCAACCCGGAGACCAGTATCAGACAGGTTAAAAGGTTTAACCAGCGTTGTTTTAGGTTTCTCATAGATATTTTCTCCGTTATCGGTGATCAGTGATCAGTTTTTCAGTTGCTCAAGTTCCTTTTACAATCCTTCCAGGGGAACTCCTAAAAAACTCGCTAACTCGGCTCCTTCGTTTTCTAGTTGAGAGAGGGACAGAGGTTGGCCGACACGGGTTAGGGGAACGTCTCGTTTTTGTTTAACTCGTAAATAGAGTTTCCTTTTAGTATTTAACCCTTCTTGGATGTCTGCTTTGACTGCTTGTACATCTTCTAGGGGACAAATCAATTCAACTCGACGATTTTTGCCAGGAAAACCCCAGCGAAAAATGGTTACTTTATTCGTTTCTTTATTGAATTCGTTGTAACCTCCCCCAACATTCAAAATGACCATAAACCATTGATAAAATGCCAACAGAGAACCGGCTATTCCATAGAACAGTAGGGCAACTCCTTGAGGGATAAATTGCAAGGAGGAGGTATCACTGACAATGAGTAGATTGGTTTGTAAATAACTTGAAATTCCTGCTAAAAGGAAACCAATACCGCCAATAGAGGAAACTGCCGCCCACCAGTAATTACTGAAGCGACGAGAACCGAGAACGTCTTGACGAAAAATGAGGCGATCGCTTGTCATGGCCGCTGCTTTTGTTCGATTTTTCCTAGATAGTATCTATCGCATTTTGACTTTTCCTTGCCTTAAAAAGAGCAAGGATTCTAAACGTTAAGCCTCAACGGGCTGAAGCTCCGTCTGGGCTTGTTTATAACATGATTAATCACCATGTTATTTGGGAACAGTCAAAAATCCCCTACCTGCCCTGACTAGATTGTTCTAGCTGTACAGCTACTTTATCTCATTAGTGCTGGCTGAGTTTTTCATCTGCCTAAACACCAAATCATTCTATCATAATCAAGGACACAACGGGATAAATCCCTTTGTCTCGCTCCACAGCAAGCAGTTAAAACGGACTCCCTCGACTGTTCTTTTAGGTATCATTTTCCAAGATTAGACCCAATCTACTTCTATCTTTCTATATAAAAAAATTAGTTAGGACATTTTTCATATTCATAGTTATCATTTTGAGTAACTCCGAATCTACTAAACGTCCTAACTATCATGGTTATTACTTTCAATTATTGCTACTTTTTTTGATTAACGGTAAGATTGACTTTGAATGTCGCTTAAACGTGCTTCTGGATGCAAAAATCTATCCATTTGTGACTCAAAAAATTGACGATTTTTTAATAAATGTTTGGGGTTTTCATCGTCTAAGGGATATAACAAAGCTTGGCGTAATGCTTGAATCACAGCAGAAGTTACATTGTACATGGAACGCTGAAAAGTAATCCCTAATTGAATCAACATATCACCTTCGCCACGACAATTTTTTTGATAGTATTCTGTGAGATAATCTGGCAAAAAGTGATACATATCATCCATTAATAATGTGGGGGGAATACCAGCAGTTCCTACAGGGAAAACATCGGCGTATAAAATGCCATAATGGAAGTCTTTTTGATCGTCGGGAACTTGTTGTGCTTGGGCGTTATAAGACTTGGTTCCTCTAAAGGGTGAAGTGCGATAAAATACCGCTTCAACGTAGGGTAAAGCTGCTTCATAAAGCCAGGTAAAACCTTTGGATTTGGGGATGATTTCGTAACATTCATCACCAATATAAACATGATGATAAATAGGACGGCCAGCAACAGCAAAAATACCATTAATTAAGAAGTTCATCGCATCAGGAACCCCTTTAAATCCGCCTTCATCGTAAATATCAGACATCTCGAAAAAGACAGGGGCCATCACTTCCCAAAACAGTCCTAAATTGGAATAATAAGATAACTGTCTAACTTGTTCAATAAACATTTCTGGGAACAGTCTATACAAGGCTAACATGGCAGGATTGTTCTTAAAATAAGCTTTAATAGCCTTGTCTGCATTAGCTTTATATTCTTCTGTATCTAGGTAAGCGTCAAACTTGCCAAAACCCATATCTCGACCATGCCATAACATTGATCTCATACACTCTTCAGCGAATTCCATGTTAATGCGATCGTGCCACAAATGATGGAAAAGTTTCGGCATTTTTTTTGTTTTTCCCTTCTCCATAAACTCCAAAAGTTCAGGGTGTGCGCTTGCTATTCCTCGCCAAACTCTTAAGTCTGCATCTTCACCAGCATAGTGATTATGTAAGTCTAAATATTCTTTGGGTAAGAAATATTTAAAGAAGGGAAGGGGTTCTAAAAATACTCTTTCGGCAATATATAATAAGTCTCGCCAATAGAAGTCCATCGGCACAGCATAAGCTTTATAAATACCGATGATTTGCATTAAGTTTTCGGGGTTATCTGGTAACATTGATCCCCCTGCTTCTAAGCGATGGATAATATCAGCAAAGTGATGGTTTGATGGGGGTAATTTTACAGTAGGATTAAGGGTTGTTTGTGTCATGGTAAATGTTAGTTATCGGTTATCAGTTATCAGTTATCAGTTATCAGTTATCAGTTACCAGTTATCAGTTACCAGTTACCAGTTACCTGAGTTCGATATAAGAAAATTTCGAGAAAACTGACTCAAATCAGAAGTCTCAAACCTTCATTCTCTCGTTAAAAAAATTATAACTCCGAACTCCGAACTCCGAACTCCGAACTCCGAACTCACTTCAGTTATCAGTCAAATTGAGTGGTTACTGTTCACTGTTCACTGTTCACTGTTAACAGCAACTTGTTCAATTTTATTAACATTAACGGCCAATAAATCTGTAGTAGGTTCGATCCATTTTAGTAACCAGTTGGGTTGTACACCGAGAACTATAATAATAAGGGTGAGAACAAGGGCGGGAATGGTCTCAGATGGTAAAACTTTGGGATAATATGCCTGTTTATTGTCTAATTTGCCGAAACAAGTCCTATTAAGTAAAATTACGAAGTAAACGGCGGTTAAACCCGAAGCAATGATACAGAGTATGGTTGGAATAGGAAAGGTTGCAAAACTGCCTTGAAATACGATAAATTCACCAATAAAGCCCACTAAACCTGGAATTCCAGCACTGGCCATGCCTGCGGTGATTAACAACGCGCTGGTAAGGGGTAAACCTCGTACTGGGTTCATTAAACCGTTGAGTACATCTAAGTCACGGGTTCCCACTTTCCTCTCCACAATACCCACTAAATGGAACAACAGGGCTAAAATTAAGCCGTGACTAACCATTTGCGCTACTGCCCCTAAAATGCTTAATTGAGTCCCTGCGGCGGCTGCTACTAAAATATAACCCATGTGACCGATGGAACTGTAGGCAACCATGCGTTTAATGTCTTTTTGCGCGATCGCACTTAAGGCCCCGTACAATACACTTACTGTTCCAATAATAGCTAATCCTGGGGAAACAATAGCCCAAGCATCAGGGAATAACTGCAAACCGAAGCGAATTAAGCCATAAGTACCTAATTTTGCCAAAATACCTCCTAGCAATACGGTTACAGCAGGAGAGGCTTCTGTATAAGCATCAGGTAGCCATGTATGCAAAGGCACTAGGGGAATTTTGATGCCAAACCCGATTAAAAGGATGGTTAATAGTATCAGTTTGGTGTTTAATTCTAATCCTTCTGTGGTGATAATGTCGTAGTCAAAACTGCTGGCACCATTGAGTAAACCAATGCCTAAAAATGCGGCTAAAACTAACAGTCCCGAAACTGCTGTATAGAGTAAGAATTTAGTGGAAGCATAACCCTTTTTTTCCCCTCCCCAAATTGCAATCATTAGGTAAAAAGGAATTAACTCTAGTTCGTAAAAAATCACGAATAATAAGAGATTTTGCGCAGCTAATGCTCCTGTAATTCCTGCATTGATTAACAGTGTCAGGGCATAATATAAGCGAGGTCGTTCAACATTTTCTCCTATACTATAAATTGCAATGATTGTCAAGAGACTATTTAAAGCAATTAAGGGTAAAGATAAGCCATCAACGGCTAAACTGTAGCTTAAGCCAATAAAATCAGACCAGGGTAAATATTCAGAAAATTGAAACCCTGAATCACTCAAATTAAACTGAGTTAATAACCAAATAGTAGCCCCAAAGATAATGAAAGCGAAGATTGTGGTAATTTGTCGTAAGCGAAAAGAGTCTAATTTTCCTGGAATAAAACCAACAAAAATTGACCCTAATATGGGAAACCAAAGTAAAAAACTGAGCATTGTTTCTCCTAATTCAATGATGATATAAACTTCAGTTTGTTAAAAAATGAAATTGGAAAAAATCATGCCAACAAAGAGAATAACTCCTAGAAAAATTGACAGGAAGTAAAATTGAGTTTGACCGGAAGCATTATATTTTAAGGTTTCTCCGCCAAAGATAGTGGCTAAGCCAACTAGGTTAATTACTCCATCTACTAAATAGCGATCAAACCAATAGATAATTTGAGAAATTAAACCCACCAAAAAGACAATGGTGACACGATAAAAATCTTCTGTATAAAGATCGTAAGTGAAAAAGTCTTGTAATGCTTTAGATGGTAGTTCAATGGGTTTGGAAATATCCTCGTTGAGATAGATATAAGCTGCAGTTCCGGCACCTATTAACGTAGTAATAGTAAATGATCCGGCTACTGTAACACTTAATGCTTCCCATGCTGGGAATAACTGCCATTTATATAATAAAATAGGGACGTGCAGGGCAAAACCCATCGTAACCATCATGGGTAAGACTAACGCCCATAAACCTTCTGGCGATCGCACAGTCATTTGTTTGGGTTTTCCCCCGAAAATAAGGCTAAACTCACGGGTAAGACTAAACGCAGTTAACCCGTTAACCAGCAACATGACAATAACTAAGATAGGGTTAGTTAACCACAGATGATCCGCCATTTCTGTTAACACCCAAAAACTGCCCAGAGGAGGAAAACCAACCAGTGAGGCTAACCCTACTAGAAAACATAGGCCAGAAATGGGACGACGAGACCATAAACCACCGTATTGGGTTAAATTTTGGGTAATGTTGTTTAATACCACACCACCCACACTCATCACCAATAAAGACATGGCCACGGTATATGTCAACAATAATTTTAACGCGGTTGCATCCTGTTGGGTTCCCACAGCTATGAAAACTAAACCCATGTATGCACTCACCGAATAAGACAGCGATCGCTTAACATCAATTTGAGCAATAGCGATTAAACTGGCACCAATAGCGGTTACTGCTCCCACCCAAATCATAACTGTAGATGTAATATCGGACAAGGCTAACACCGGTTGTATTTTAATCAATACCCAAGCACCGACAGATACTACAATTGTGTTACGCAGAATGGTAGCCGGCATCGGTCCTTCCATCGCTTCATCTAACCATAAATGTAAAGGAAATTGAGCGCATTTAGCCAAAGGACCAGCTATTAAAGCTAAACATAGTAATGTTGCCGTAGTAGGGCTAAGATTAGCAGTTTCAGCCCATATAGCCAACTCGTTATAGTTCCAAGTACCAGCTAAAGGTAACAAGGCCACTACTCCCATAAGTAAGATCAAGTCTCCTACCCGTTTGGTTAAAAAAGCATCTCTGGCCCCTGTTACTACTAATGATTGATTGAACCATAAACCAATCAATAAATAAGTAGCTAATGTGAGAATTTCCAGGACAACGTAACTAAAAAATAGGGAATTACACAACACAAGTGTTGTCATTCCTGCTTCAAAAATAGCTAGTAAAGAGTAAAATCTTGCCCATCCCCAGTCCATTTCCATGTAGGCAATAGCATAAACTTGAACTAAGAAATTTAGTCCAGTAATTAACACTAATGCTGCAATGGTAATGGTAGAAATTTCGATATCAAAAGTGATGTTTAAATCAACAGCATGAAGCCAAGAAAAGGATAAATAAGTAGTTGGTTTCTCCCATGTATCCACCAAAGCGACTAAACTGTGAATTAAAGCGATGAAAGTCATCAATAGGTTAACATAACCCGATGGCCTCGGACCAGTTTCTCGAATAATTCCAGGGGACCAGGGTATTGCAAGTATAGCACCAATCAGTGCGTACAAAGGAACTAGCCAAATAGTTTGACTTAAGGCTTCTATCATCTGTATTTTTCGATAATAAGTTTAACATGGATTTGCTTATATATATTAAAGCAGGTTCATAGAATTAAGTCTATGAGAGATACTATAAGATTGTCTTATACTTGAGATAAGCAAGTTAATGGTTTATTGTACACTGCTTTTGTTCACTCAGATAGTGAGGGGAGAAAATATAATCTAAATATGGATGAAATGCTGTTAATAAGGTTAAGAGTATTTTCTTTTTATGAGAATGTTGCACTGATCAATAATTCAATTAACTTGATTTATTTTTTAACAAAAATAGGAGTTGAGTTTATGCAAGTAATTACCCGAAAATTTAATGTTAATGAATACCGCAAAATGGCAGAAACAGGAATTTTAACCCCAGAAGATAGGGTAGAATTAATAGGAGGAGAAATTATTGCTATGTCACCTATTGGAAGAAAACACGCTGCTGCTGTTAACCGCTTAACAAACTTATTTCCTCCATTACTTGGAAATAAAGTTATTGTTAGTGTACAAAATTCTATCAGATTAGATAACTATTCTGAACCGCAACCAGATATTGTTCTTCTCAAACCTCGTTCTGATTTTTATGAAAGTAAAATTCCTGAAGCTGAAGATATTTATCTCTTGATTGAAGTTGCTGATAGTACAATAAAATATGATCAAGAAATAAAGTTACCCCTTTATGCTGAAAGTAATATTAATGAAGTTTGGATTGTTAATTTGAATAACAAAACTTTAGAAGTTTATCGACAACCTCAAGATAAAACTTATCTAGAACAACAGAAAAATGTTGAGTCTATTTCTCCTTTAGCTTTTCCTGATGTTAGTTTAACTATTAATGATATTTTCGGTTAATTATAGATAGTTTAATAATAATATATAATTGTAGCAGATTGTTTCAGTTAATTTGTTGCATTAGATTAAAGGTAGTGCGAGCATCTTGCTCGCTATTTTTACAGCTTGTGAGCATCTTGCTCACATTGCTATTACCTCATCTTAAATGAAACAGTCCACTACTTAATTTTTTGCTTACAAAAAGCCTCTAAAATACTTAAAGTATAATTCAAAAAATAATTAGTTATTTCGATTCAAAATTGATATGAACTTTAGCTAAAATTTTAATATCTGATTCAATGATTTTCTTAGGAATAGCTAGCCATGTCCTATCTGCTTTTTTAAATATATATTTTTGTCACATTCTTTGTAAAATTCAATAGCACCTTGAGCTTTTTTTTCCTGCTAATACTATTAACATATCTCTACTAAGGAATTAATAAACTTTTAGACTTTCAAGAATTCATAATAGGTATGGTTGGTAAGTTTTTCTTGTTCCACCCCATACCTATTTCATTGTTCTTAATGTAGCCATCCTTTGAGACGACGGGCAACCTGAGGACGACGTAACTTACGCATAGCTTTGCTTTGAATTTGACGAACTCGTTCACGGGATAAATTAAAAATACCTCCTACTTCTTCTAGGGTATGGGGTTGAGAAGTACATAACCCATAACGTAAAGAAATAACATCCTTTTCTCGTTGGGTTAAAACATCACTCAATACCGCCGAAACTTCGTACTGTAACATTCCTTCGTTCATCAACTCTTCAGGGAGTTGTAAGTCTTGGTCTTCCAGTAAATCAACTAACTCCGTGTCTTCTCCTTTACCCACCCGATGATTTAAAGATAAAGACTGTCTCCGTAGTTGCAATAACTGACGCAGTTGGGGGGGAGTTACTTCTAACTCATCGGCCAGTTCTTTTTCGTTGGGGTTGCGTTGTAATTTTTGTTTAAGAATTCGTTGGGCCTTTTTCAGTTTGTTTAATTTTTCTACAACATGAATCGGCAAACGAATAGTTCTCGCATCATTAGCAATGGTTCGAGTAATAGCTTGACGAATCCACCAATAAGCATAAGTAGAAAATTTATAACCCTTATTGGGGTCAAATTTTTCTGCCGCGCGATTAAGACCAATGGCCCCTTCTTGAATTAAATCTAGGAAAGGAACACCACGATTAAGATAACGTTTGGCAATAGACACCACCAAACGCAAATTAGAACGAATCATTTTCCGCTTAGCAGTTCGTCCCCGATGTAAACGATGGTCGAATTGCTTAGCAGTTTCAAAATCCATCGCTTTCGCCCATTCTGCTTTGTTTGGGTTACGTTGTAACTCTTCTCGTAGTTGCTGTTTAGCTTCTTCTGCTTCAACTAAAAATTGAACATGGTGGGCTAATTCTATCTCTTCTTCGGCGTTTAACAAAGGATAGCGAGACATTTCTTTGAAAAATGCCCCTACAGTATCATCAGAAACCGTTTTCCGATATCCATCCGGATACTGATTACCTAACTCATCAGATAAAGAAGAAAGTTCTACCTCAACAGATTGTAATTCGTTGTCTGTTTGTTCAAGTCCCTCTGCTTCCATTTGAGAGGGTAACAATTCATTGGTTGATTCCGTTTGCATCATTTGTATCGTATTCATAAGCTGATAATTCCGAGGAGTAAAACGGGTTGAACAAGTTCAGGAACAATGGGAGAGGAGACGAGGTCAGCTATGTAAGTAATTACAGATGATTTAGTATCAGTTTCAGGGTAGAATATTTAAGATTATATTAATAATTAAGTGGACTTCTTCTGAAACACTAATCAATAACCACACAAGGTCAAAAAGATTAACAAAAGCTAAAATTGACTGTTTTCTATCTAATCTATTGACTATCGCCTCCAGCCTTAACCAATCAGGATTCGAGGTAACTGGTTTTTTACCAGGCTACCAAAATCACTGGTATTTTTTGTCTATCTAATCACAAAAAAATCAATTTATCTATGGAAAAAGAAGTGTTTGAGGTTAAACTATAGAATATCTTAAACATTTGACTGCCTCCTTCACACTGGAAATGATTTTTTCTCTTGCTATTCACTAACTTATCCGATTTAGGGTGGATTTTTCATCCCTTTTACGATAAAGTTTTGTTAAGAAATAATTTCAGATAACTTAATAAAGAAAATCGAAAAAAAACAATAGTTGTATATATTTATACTGTAACCTATTAAATCAAAATATGTGTAGAGATTCTTGATTATTTCCTGTTGTCAACATCAATATGAGTAACAATTTTGACGGGGAGACGGGGAGTTAATTCACAAGAAAACCAAGTTTGGGATGGTATCAGGGAAAATAATCCCGACTAAACTTTTAAGTCGAACTCATAACTACTATGATTTATTTCTTTTGCTGCCCATTAGTTTTAAAAAGATTAAACACTATTGATTTAAAAACAGCCTTAATTGAAAGTCGTGATCAAAGTTTATTCCGTTCCTTTTTTCTCAGTTCTCCTGAAGAAACCGAAGCGATCAAAAAATATTTAAGAAAATATTGGAATTGGGATATAAAAAAACAAATGTGGTTAAAACAAAACATCAATTCTCCTGATGTTATTCCTGATTTACAAGGAATTTTAAGCAATAAAAATCCTTATATATTCAAATAGTAATGTCTTTAGAAATTAACAATTAATAATTACTTCTCTACACTCCCCCAACTGAAATATTTATACACCCAGTGGAAGGAAGTCAGAAGCCTTATTTTAGTGTAGTAGAGGAAAAATATGTCAATTTAATGCTAACGCTTTCATGTTTGATACGATTTTTGATAAAGTAAACGGATAGAAATGATACAAAATAATCCTTAACTATAGGCAATCAGACATGGTTATGACAGGTGAAGACCGTGTGACGCACACAGAAGCATCGAACTTTGAACTTGCGTCCTATCTTAAAGAGAAAAAACAGTTAGTTGAAGCGGCCTTAGATCAATCCCTTCCTATTACCCGTCCCGAAAAAGTCTACGAAGCAATGCGTTATTCTCTGTTGGCAGGAGGAAAACGATTACGCCCCATTCTCTGCCTAACCACCTGTGAACTAATGGGTGGAACCGTAGAAATGTCAGTCCCCACAGCTTGCGCCCTAGAAATGATCCATACCATGTCTTTGATTCATGACGATCTCCCTGCTATGGATAACGATGACTATAGACGGGGAAAATTGACCAATCATAAGGTTTATGGAGAAGATATCGCCATTTTGGCAGGAGACGCTTTATTATCCTACGCCTTTGAATACGTTGCCACCCAAACCCGTAATGTCGATTACCCTAACCTCATCGATGTCATTGCCCGTTTAGGACGCACCGTCGGGGCAGCCGGATTAGTCGGGGGTCAAGTGTTAGACTTAGAATCGGAAGGTAGATCCGATGTCACCGTAGACACCCTAAAATTTATCCATATCCACAAAACAGGGGCTTTATTAGAGACTTCTGTGGTATCTGGAGCAATTTTAGCCGGAGCTAAGCCCGAGGACATCCAAAGGCTTTCTCGTTACGCTCAGAACATTGGTTTAGCGTTTCAAATCATCGATGATATTTTAGACGTAACTGCCAGCAGTGAAGACTTAGGCAAAACCGCAGGAAAAGATCAACTGGCGCAGAAAGCCACTTATCCGAGTTTATGGGGCTTAGAAGAATCCCAAAAACAAGCTCAAGCCCTGATTGACGATGCGATCGCCCAACTGAGTCCCTACGGCCAAGCTGCCCAACCCTTAGAAGCGATCGCCCAATTTATTGTTGCTCGCAAAAACTAAACGTTTTCACCGTTAATTATGCAGGATTTTGAAGCAATTTTTCACAACAAAATACTGTTGGTGTCCCTAATAGCCTGTTTTTCTGCCCAAGGATTAAAATTAATTATTGAGTTGATTCGTCATCGCAAAATTAATTTCCGCTACTTGGTTAGCACAGGGGGAATGCCGAGCGCTCATTCAGCCTTAGTTGGGGCTTTAGCCACAGGGGTTGGTCTCACTAAGGGATGGGAAAGTCCAGAGTTTGCTATTGCTTGTTTATTTGCTGTTATTGTCATGTACGATGCGGCCGGAGTGCGTCAAGCAGCCGGAAAACAAGCGCGCATTCTCAATCAGTTACTGGATGAATTTTTACACGACAACCACCATCTCAATGAAGAGAGATTGAAGGAGTTACTCGGACATACTCCCTTCCAAGTTTTGATCGGTCTAACTTGGGGAATTAGTGTCTGTATCTTGACGATATCAGTTCTTTGAACAGTGAACAGTGACAATAACTGGTAACTGAATTTTAACTTTTTCAATGTCATTTCTATCAATTACATTTCATCAACCTCAATTGACCGATCTCGATGAACTGGTCGCTTTAGATCAGTGTTGTCTTGGGGGTTTATGGTCAAAAAATGGCTATCAACGGGAGTTAATGAGTTCCAATAGTCATTTTTGGGTTTTGTCTTCTGATTCAACCCAAACTATTCTTGGTTTTGGGTGTTTTTGGGAAATTTTAGAGGAAGCCCATATTACACTACTGATGATTTCCCCTGAGTATCAAGGTCAAGGGTTGGGTCAATTATTGCTCTATGGTTTATTGAGGGATGCGGTTAATCGAAATCTTGAACGTGCTACTCTAGAAGTCAGGGTTTCTAATCAACCGGCCCTCTGTTTATATCAAAAGTTTGGTTTTGAGGTGGCAGGACAACGAAAAGGATATTATCAAACCACAGGAGAAGATGCTTTAGTTCTCTGGCGCAAGGGTTTACAATATCCTCAATTTGAGCAAGATTTATATATTTGGAAACAACAAATTAATGATCGTCTCACGGCTAATCATTTGCAATTAATAATTAAGAATTAACAATCAACAATTGCTCAAGAAGGTAACTTACCTAAAAATTCCTCAGCTAGTTTCATAAATGCTTTAGAACCACTAGAATTAGGCATAGAAGTAACAACTGGCATAAAATTATCCACTGCCTTAGTCACATTAACATCCATGGGAATTGAGGTTTTAAAGAGTTGTTGCGGTGCAAAATCTGTTTGTACTCGTCGCATTACTCGATTGTAATAACGACTTAATAAACCGCCTCCCGATGAGATAAAAACTACTCCTAATAAATTCAAATTTAGGGGCTGATCATTTAGATGACTTTCTTTTAATTTAGCAATTCTTCTTTCTAATAATTGCATTCCCACTACAGATAAAGGTTCCGGTCTTGCTGGCAATAAATAGTAATCACTAGCAGATAATCCGCTTCTTGTCAAAAGATTATAACCCGGCGCGCAGTCCATAATTACAAAGTGATAATGCTCTAAAACAGGTTCTAAAATTTTCTGAATCAAAACCCGCTCAAAATGATTCCAAACAGTTTCAAAATCAGGATTTTCTATAATTGCGGCTTGTTTATGTAGGGTTTCGGAAACAATATACTCATCATATAATTCCAAATCTCCTGGTAATAAATCTAGTCCTTCTATACCACAAATATAGGGTTGAATAATGTCATGAATATCCAGTTTACTGTAAGGATTAGGTTGAATAATATTATCTAATAAATAACTAAGCGTCCGCCGTTTTTTTCTGGTTTGGGCGAATTCATGGGGCGACATTAAACTAAGGGTGGCACTAATTTGAGCATCTAAATCGAGAACCAATACTCGTTTTCCGTGATTTTTGGCTAAACAGGTGGCTAAATTGACGGTTAATGTAGTTTTGCCCACACCACCTTTCATGTTAACGGTACTAATTACTAATGCCATTGATTTAATCCTTGAAACTTGAGGTTTTTAAGGGCTA
>JAAUYK010176114.1_pt1 | contig 15367 bp, 13 predicted proteins | sample 7278021 | NCBI WGS metagenome assembly JAAUYK01 (sample SAMN14350223, study PRJNA611818) | marine sediment metagenome | isolation source: surface marine sediment (1.8m) | place: French Polynesia: Moorea | collected 2018-08
GCAAGCCGATCTCCTCCACCGTCCCGACCTGATCGCCCCAGCGGCAGAAGTCGCCGACCGACACCGGCTTGTCCGCGTAGAGACTGATTCCTCCGATGAGGTTCTCGAGGGTCCTCTGCGCCGCCAGCGCCACCGCGATACCACCGATGCCGAGCCCCGCCACCACGGCGCTGATGTTCACGCCCAACGTCCCGAGCACACCGAGCACCCCGATCAGGACGATCGACAGCTTGGCCAGGCGAGCGCCTGGAACCAGGATCGGGATCACGCCCTGGGTCCCGCGGCGCTCCGCCCGGATGCGCAGGGCCAAGGCGGCGAGATCGATCAGCCGGAACACGAGCCACGCCGCGGCCACGACGAACAGGACGCGCTCGAGAATCACGAGCCTGCCTTGAAACGCCAGCGGGAGCCCGATCGGGCGCCGTCCCAGGTCGAAGAGAATCACCGTCAACGCCAGCCGCACCGGGCCACTGACGAGGTGGACGATGCGGCTGTCGAAGCTCACCTGGCCCCGAGTGAGGATCAGCCCGATCAGTCGCGTCGTGGCGCCTGCAATCAGGAGCGAGACGAGCAACGCGATGGCAAGGAGCAGAGCCAGAGCCAGCCACTTCCAGAGCTCCACCCCGAGGAAATCGTTCTCGAAGAAGGCGTCCGGAAGCCACTCCTTGAGCCAGGTGGGCTCGAACTCCGCGTACAGATCAGGCACCAATGCGACCGTGGCGGCCGAGATCTTCCAGATACGCGTCCCATCCCCGGCACGGGGCACTCGCTGCATGAGAAGCGAGACGGTGCCCTGCTCGGTCTCGATGTCTCCAATGCGATCCTGCCATGCGGGCAGGCCGTCGTTCGGAGTGCCCGCGTTGCTGTCCGAGAGATCCGCGACGTCGACCCAGAGCGTCTGATCGATCACCACCTTCAAGCGTCGAGCCAGCTCGGGTCCCCTGTCCTTCTTCTCGGGCGGAAGCCGCCGCAGATCCAGGTACTCGGCGGCACGCTCGTAGTCTCTCGCGCGACTCGCCATGAGGAATCCGTGCATCGAGCCCCGGGGTGTGCCGCGATTGAAGGGATCCGGCGGCCCCATGGGCGCCGAGGGATCTACGACCGCCGGCGCCGGCTGCGGCGCGGCGTCCTCAGCGGCCTGGGCCCGGCCGTCCCCTGCGAGGCCGGTCACGAGCCAGAAGGTCACGGTCAGCGTCGACGCGATGTGGAGTCGACGTCGTGTCCGTGCCGCAGATCTCTCGAGACATCCACCCGTCTCCGCCGTTCCGCGGCGCTCCTGGCAGTCCCTCGCGCCTCGGTCGTTCTTTCCCATGGGGGTCTTCTCCCTTGCCCGGCCTCGCCTAGGGCTGCTTCACGATTTCGCCCGGCCTCCAGGTCCCGTCGAACCAGGCCTCCATCGGTCCGTAGAGACGCAGGATGATGAACCACCCCTTCCCGGGAACGGTCTCGATCCAGTTCGATTCCCGGCCGGGCGGGGCCTTCGGCCCGAAGTGGAGATCGATCGAGCCGTCCTCGTTCTCCAGGAGCGCGTGGCGCTCGTTGTTGCGGGCGGGGAAGGGCTGTCTCGTCTGGAGCTGCGAGCGGGTCTGCGGATCGTAGGCAACGATCGACCAGAAATCCTTCGCCGGCACGTTCGGAGGAACCCTGAGGGTGTAGGACGCTCTGCCGTCGAGCAGGTTGCCATCGTCGTCCAGGTTGTTGAGCGCGTACTGGGAGCCCTTGCCGACCATCTTGTTCACCATCGCGGGCGTGTTGACCGTCGCGATGTAGAAGAAGAAGGTTCGCGCGTCGAGGAAGCGGCCGCCGCTGCCGCCGTCCCGCAGCCACTCGTGGCTCCCGCCCACGAAGCCGGTGTACCAGCTGCTGCCCTCGTAGAGATGGACGCCCTCCACCCGCGGGCGAATCCAGATCGCACGAGCGGTGGCGTTGCCGACCGCGACGGCATCGGCGAGGATCGCCTTCATCCGCTCGTCCGGCGCGAAGGGCTTCCCCTTCTGGATCCCGATTGCCGCGAAGAGACCGCGCAGCTCGGGATCGAGCATCGAGAGCGGCTCGCGCTGGATCACCGCGTGGAGCTCCTCGTAGAACGCTTCGTCGTTCGCGTGGATCGTGTTGATGGGCCTCTCGGACCCGCTGATGAACTCCATGGCGGGCGGGCGGGCCGCCTCGGCCAGCGGGTAGATCTTCAGCCCCTCCCGGAACAGGGCGGACGCGGCGTCGGGCTTCCCGTCGACGAGGAAGCCGCGAAGGATCAGCCAGTTCACGTAGCTGGGCGACTTCGCGACGAACACCGGGCGCTTCTGGCCCGCGATCTGCATCTCCGTCGCCATGCCGCCGGCGGGCGGGTCGAGCGGCCCGTCGTCATCCGGTGAGAGGATGACGTAGGTCCCTCCCTTGCCTCGATCCGGGCCGGGGATGCCCATGTCCACGACGAAGCGGAAGTACGCGTCGTTGACGGTGCCCGGGCCGCAGCCCGGCGGGATCTCGACGACGACCGCGCCCTTGCGGAGGTCGAGAAACGCCAAGGCATAGACGGTGTCCGTATTCCCGGTCAGGAAGAGCGGGGCCGAGTCCATCAGGCGGTCGAACAGGACGACCTGGTTCGGCGCGGTGGCCCCGAGCTCCAGCATGCCGAGGCGCAGGCCCTCGATGGAGGTCGCCGGGATCCCGTTCAGGAACGCCTCCACGCCGCGCAGGAAGTCGAGATGATCGAGCAGCGTATCGGCGGTTTCCGGCAGCGGGCTTCCATCGAAGAACTCGAGCTTCCCGATGCGCGTCTCGACGACGTCGGGCGTGATGATCTTCTTCGGGATCGGGTGGTTGTAGCCGGGAGTCGGATCTGCAGCGGTCACCCGAGCCGGGAGCATCAGAGCCAGGCTCGCGAGCGCCATGCGTCCGCATCGAGACATGGATTCACCTCTACTCAGCCCCGTTCGCGGGACCGGGCTTGGGGTGGTCGGTATTGGCACGAGGATCGCAGCGGAAAGTGACGCCTCTGGCCATCACAAGGCCCCGGGCGGCAAGGCCAGCCTACCCTTCCACGGCAGGCTCTTGAAGGCCAGGGTCACGCCGAAGATGAAGAGCTGGTTGTCCTGGTAGTCGCCCCGGACCGTCTCCTTGCGGACCTCGCCCCTGCCCAGGTCGGCGAAGACGAACGAGAGGCCCAGTGCAAACGACTCGCTCCAATCGTATTGCGCGCCCGCGGCCGCACGGATCTGCCGATCGATGGGGAGCACGGTGGTGCGGTCGTCGTTGCTGAGCGCGGACGTGTCGTAGGAGAAGCCCGTCTGCACAAGCCACTTGGGAGCGAGCTGGTAGTTGGCGCCGGCGGCGATCTTGTAGGTGTCCTTCATGCCGGTGGTGGCGCCGATCGTCCGACTGCCGAGCGTGACGGAGAGATCGTCGGCCTCGCTCCAGTCCTCCCAATTGAAGGTCCCGAGCAGGGCGAGGCGCTGCGTCGCCTGCCAGTAGGCGCTGACCTCGGCGAACTGAACCAGCGGCAGCTCGAGCTCGAAGCGCGAAGACAGGCCGGCGGGGACCCGGATGGTTCCCGAGAGATCGAAGTCGGTCTTCGAGTTGTAGTAGACCGACAGGGAGAGGTCCTCGCTCGGATGCAGCAGGAGACCGACGCGGCCGGCGGGCTCCCAGTCGTCGAGATCGTCGAGTCTGACGTTGCCCTCCGTGCCCGCCGGGAAGTCGACCCTGAGGTCCCAGTCGAGGCGTCCGTAGCTCGCGAGGGGCCCGCCCCCGATGGAGAGCCAGTCGGTCAGGCGCACGGCGACGCTGGGTCCGAAGCTGATGGTCAGCAGCGACAGCTCCGTCATCTCGAAGCGCCCGGCCCAGTCGTTCCTGGGATCGAGCAGCGACCCGGAGAGGGAGAAGAAGGAGACCCCCAGGCGCACCCGATCCGAGAGCTTGTGCGCGTAGTTCAGGCTCGAGATGGGCGCGACGCCCGCCTGATTGCCGCCGCTCTGGCTGCCGCTCGGCGAGCTTGAGGAGGGGTCGAAGCGAATCCGACCGAAAGCGAGCGAGAAGCCACTGGCGAGGCCGTGCTCATCGAGCCGCGTCATGGTCGCGGGGTTGTGCAGGGTCGCCGAGGCGTCGGGCACCCACGCTCCCCGGCCCGCTCCGGCGTTGGCCTCCACGGTCGTGGCGAACTCGTTGACGTACAGCCCACCGGCGCTGGCCGGGCGAGACGCGAGCAAGGCGACCGCCACGGCGAGAGCGAGGCGCAGGGCAAGTCCCGCGTTGGCCATGGGCCGGTAGCGTACCCGAGACGAGGACCTGGAGGCTCGGGATCGCGCCGCCCGGAGCGAGCGGCGTCGAGGATGCTGGCGCGGCGCCCCGAGCTGGGTCAGTCTTCGCCGTTACTCCCAACCACTGAGGGCGCAGACCGTGCTGCGGCCCGCAGAGCAGCTTCTGATGAGCAATCGTGTGGTCGAATGGACGAAGGTAGTGGCAACCACGCTCGAGCGTCTTCTGGCGCTCGGCGTTCTCGTTGGGAGCATCTACTTCGCCTTCCATAGCGCGCTCGTACTCATGGAAGCCGACTGGCGCAGCGCGGAGGCCTACTACCAGCTCATCTATCGCATTCTCCTGATCGTCATTGGCGTCGAGCTGATCAGAACACTCGTGACCCACGACCTGATGGCCATCCTGGAGCTGATCGCCTTCGTCGTCGCGCGGAAGATGCTGAAACCCGAGCTCACCAGCCTCGACATTCTCGTGGGCGCCGCGGCCTTCGGATTGCTCCTGGCTGCACGCCGATACTTTTTTCCTGCCACCACAACGCTCTGGAAGGAGCAGGAGACGTGACGCCGGGGCGTCGCGATCAACCGACGAGGACGATCAGCCAGATCGTCACACCGCCGATGGCCAGGCTCCGAAGCCCGCTCCACAGCCAGAGGGTGCCGCTCACGTGGCCGAGGAACACGCCGAGGAGAAAGAGGATCGCAAAGGCCACGCCGCCGGCAGCGAACAGGGGGTCGAGGGGCAGCGGCCAGCCCCACTCGGCCAGGAAGAGCGGCGCGATCACGAGCAGGGCGAGCAGCATCGGCGCCGCGCCGTTCACCGCCGCGACCAGCCAGGGCACCCACGTCGCCGCACGCGCGTGGTGGCTCTCGGGGATCGCTGTGACCATGGACTCCTCGAGCTCGGCCAGGCTCCGACGCCGCTCCGCCGACTCGCTGACGTACGCGCTCGACAGACCGCTCATGCCCAGGGCGAAGGCCGTCGCGAGGCACGACGTGATGACGACCGGGAGCGGGATGGGTCCGCTCACGTGGAATCCGGCCAGCAGTCCGATCATGGCGAGCGTGCCATCGAAACCGTTCACGACGAAGTAGCGTCGCGTGATCTCCCCGATCTCCGAGACCTCGAGAATCGTGCGTAGCCTGCCGAGAGCCATGTTCTTCCTCGCCGTGGCGCCGCGCCCCCAGACTACTTCCCGACGACCTGGACCTCGTCGATGCTGTGGAGCGAGGCTCCGTTCTCGCCGATCACGCGCTTCACGGCCTCGAAGTCGACCTGGTCGCCCTCGATCGAGACCAGGAGCGTCTCGGTGTGCTCGTCGACCTCGACGACCTTGAGCTCGACGCAGTAGCCCTCGCCGCACGCGGCGAGGGCCTGCGCGAAGTCGAGCGCATTGGGCTGATGCGGCTTCAGAACGTCCAGCACGAGACGCTTGACCAGGGACATCGGGGATCTCCTCCTCCCCGCGGAGGATTCCGCGCGGTGATGGACAGCATCGCGCGAGCGGAACGCCGCGGCACCCGCGCCCGGAGCATAGATGCGCCGAACTGGTCGGCGGTCCGGATTCGGTACCGCCCCCGAGCCAAAACCCCGCAACAGAACGGGAGTTTCTGGGTCGGCCGCTGGTCGAGAGCACCGGGTCTCCGCAACCGGGACTTCGAGACGCCGATCGGTCGCGAGCTCGCGAGGACGGCGGCGCTGGGCGAGGGCTGAGGGGGCTATTGGAGCGCGTAGAGGATCGCATCCGAAGCGCCGAAGAGCACCAGCCCGTCGCCGGCCGCCGGGCCCGAGCCCCAGGGCTCGCGGGTTTCGAAGCGCCACAGGAGATCACCCGAAGCGGCATCGAACGCGTAGAGGTGCCCGTCGTAGCTACGCACATAGACGACGTCGCCCGCCACGGTCGGGCCGTTGTGGATCTCGCTCGCGGTCTGGTAGGCCCAGACGCGGGAGCCGTCGGCCGCCGAGACCGCATAGACTCGTCCGTCCAGACTCGCCACGTACGCGACGCCATCCGCACGCGCGACGGGAGCGTGGACGGGTCCCCCGGTCTCGAAGCTCCACAGCTGCCGGCCGTTGCTCGCGGATAGCGCGTGGAGATGGCCGTCGGTACTCCCCACATGCAGGACCCCATCCCCAAGCGCCGCGGTCGAGCGGATGTTCTCGCCGACCCGCGTCTTCCAGAGCGTCCCGCCCGTCGCAAGCGCAATCGCGTAGACGAATCCATCGGTGCTTCCGCAGTACAGGACCTCGCCGGCGATGGTGGGAGAGGCCCACACCGGCTTTCCGGTCGCGACCTTCCACTTCTGCTTCCCGCTGTTCGCGTCGACCGCGTAGATGTGGCGGTCGTTGCTGCCGAAGTAGACCGTCCCATCGACGGCGACCGGCGACGAGCCCACCTTCGCGCCAGTCCGGAACTCCCACCTCAGCTGACGACTCCGGCTGTCGAGGGCGTAGACCGTACCGTCGCCAGTCCCGAAGTAGAGCGTTCCGTCGATCACTGCAGGAGGCGAGCTGATCTCCTCGTCGGCCTGGAAGCTCCAGACCTCGCGCCCGCTCGCCGCTTCCACGGCGTGGAGCGCTCCCGAGAGATCGCCCACGTAGACGATTCCGTCCGCGAGAGCGGGCGTTGCAGCGATTCCGCGCGCGGCGCGGAAGCGCCAACGAAGCCCGCGCAGCGTCCGTACCGGGCGTACCGACACGACACCGCTGCGTCGCAGATCTCCGCGAAAGATCGAGTCCGCCCTGGCCCCCTCGGAGGCGGCTCCCTCCGATGATGTGCCGCAGCTTTGGGACATCACCACCACCGCCGCAGTGGCGACCATCCATATCGGAGGGTTTCGCGGCATCGAGACCACCAACACCGTGCAGGATAGCACCTCGTCGATGCCAGATTCCGGGATCCGCCAGGCCGCCGCTGCCGCGCTCGACGGCGCCGCGTTCATCGATGCCCATCACCGGTGCGACGAGCCCCATCTTGCCGAGCACGCTTCGCACCTGGCTTGTCGCGAACCTTCCGCCTGGGGGTACCCCGTAGAGATCGATTGCTCGGGCGCTAGTGGATTTGCACAACCCGCTGTCGCCTATTCGCCATGCGAAGAAGCCCGAGCCGATCGCTGCGCGGCGCAACCCCGAGGAATGCGGGTCGTCTGCTGCAGGGATGCAAGCATCGGACCCACTGGCGGACCGATCACGCCCGTCGTGGGTCTGCACGCGCTGTCGTCGAGGTGCCACTCGTCGAAGCGAGGCGTGACGAGATCACCGGCCTGGATCGCCTCGGCGCTCGCGGGCTCGTTCACCTGCAGGAGTGTCAGGCCGCCGACTCCCTCGGCGAACTCACCCCTCGCGACGCGTACCCTTCGAAGGGCGGACACGCCGGTCAGGGGATCTGGCTCCATTCGCTGCTGCCAGACTTCCGCTTCCGTGCCGTCCCTGGCGCCGAGCGCCGGGGTCAGCGACGTCCGGAAGTAGTCCGTGCCACCGATCCGCCGGCGTTCCATCACGTAGCCGACCGGAGCGAGCGCGTTCTTGAGCGGAACGCGCAGGCACGGCTCTGCGAGGGCGTGCTGTACGGCCGTCTCAGCCGCTTTGGGCCACGCATGGACCTTCTGCGCGCACGTGCTGTCGGTCGACTCCATTACGGTCGTCACCAGGCCCGAGAAGTAGAGCGTCTTCCGAAGCGAGAGAGGCGTGGTGCCGTAGATCTGGAGGATTCCCGAGATCTGACTCGTGAACGAGCAGGTGGTCGGCGTTCGACGAATCTGGCCTGCGTTGTCCTGCCAGGGAGTGCCTTTGTTGAACTGCCAGGAGTTCTCGACCTCGGTGATCCGGGTCCGGACGACGTCGGTGGCCCCCTCGACCGTGAGCGCACTCACGCCGCCGCCCTCGATTCGCTCCAGCTCGGCCTCGAGCGTCCCGGGCAGACTCCGATCCACGACGACGGCGCCCGCGGAGGTGACGAGCTTCGAGATGGCCTGCTGCGCGGCCCGGGCCGGGCGGTCGAGGACCGCTTCCGCTCCCGACGTGTTGACGGCCTCCAGCAAGACGACCTGGAGGCTCGCGTCCTCGGGCGGCGGGAACTGCGATTCCGGGAGTGGGATCGATTTGGCCATCGGGTTCGCCCAATCGGGAGGCGAGGCGCACCCGACGGCCTGGAGCAGGAGCCCGAGGGCCAGCCCCCGCGCTATGAGGTGCGAGCTGTCCATTCCAGTGCTCCTCTCCTCTCGACGAATTCCCGCACCGTCAACGAGCTTGGAGACAATCCCATGGGTTCCGGGAATCCTGGCCGGCTCCAGTGATGCCTGAGGATCGGTGGGCTCGTCAAGTCCCAGCCATGCGCGTCCGCACGGGTGAGATGGGTTCTAGTCGTCGCAGGAAGCGTGGCCATGGTCGTGGCTGCGGCCCTGGAAGCCCAGGCGTGCCAGGAATCCGCGGGGCCCCTGTCGCAGGATCGAGGCGACGAGGAGCCCGGCGAACGCGGCGGCCAGCAGGTTCGCGGGCAGGCCGGCGGTGTGACTCGGCTCCGGTATGGGGATCGGAACGCTCGCTCCCGCGAGCAGGTTCACGATCGCTCCGAGAAGCAGCGTGGCGCCGAGCAGGACGGCGCCCAGCAGCAAGGTCGTGCGCCGTCCGTGGAAGGCGCGCACGGCGCCGTAGGTCGTCACGTTCGTGGCCGGCCCGACCAGGAGGAACGCCACGACCGCGCCCGCGCTGACGCCCTTCGCCAGGAAGGCCGCGCCGACGGGCGTCGCGGCCGAAGCGCACACGTAGAAGGGCGCCGCCAACGACGCAAACAGGGGAACCTCCGCCACACCCGGAACGGCCGCGACCCAGGCCGGATCGAGCAGCGGCTCGAGGAGCGCCGCCAACGCGATCCCGGCCAGGACCCACGGGCCGAGCTCGTCCAACGACTCGACGAACCCGTACTGGAGGGCGCCGCGCAGTCCTCTTCTCTCGGCCTCCTCGGGCATGGGACCGGTATCCGCGGGGTCCGGCTCCGGCGCCCGGGTGCAGGCCGCGACCGCAAGCCCCACGCACAACGCCAACAACGTTGCGGCCACGACTCGAACCAGTGTCATCTCCCAGCCCAGGAGTGGCAGGGAGATCGCCACGGCGTCCACGCCGAGCTCGGGCGTCGCGACCAGGAACGCGGCGGCGGCGGCCGGTGGCAGGCCCTTGTGCATGAGCCCGCGGTAGAGCGGGACGACACCACAGGAGCAGATCGGGATGGGCAGGCCGAACACGACGCCGCGCACGGCGCTGCCCAAGGCGGTCTTGCCTCGCATCCAGCGGCTGAGGGTCCGCTGGGGCACCAGGCTGAGCAGGCCGGCCCCCAGGAACCCGACCAGGATCGCCGGGCTGGCCTCGACGAACAGGCGCCAGCCCGTCTCCCAGGACTGCGCGAGCGCCGGATGCGGGGAGGGAGGAAGCAGGGAGAACAGCGCGAGAGCGCCCAGCGCGCCCGCACCGGCCCAGCTCTCGTGGGCCGACGCGCCGCTCGGCCGCGGCCGGTGACCGACCACGACGTGCAGCAATCCTCCGGCGAGGAGAGCCTCGACCCCCCCTGCCACCGCCACGTGTCCCCCGGCCGCGGAATGGACCTGAGGACCCAGGAGGAAGCCCGCGGCCGTGGCCGCCATCAGACCCAGGAGTCCCGCCGACGCCGCGCGGTGACCGGCGACCGGCGACACGACCGACCAGACGAACAGCCCGACGGGGAGGCGATGGGAGACGATGGCGAGCGTGACGTCCGCCCGACCCTCGGAGGCCGAGGCCATCGATCCTCCCGCCGCGGTGGCGAGCGCCGCCCCATCGACGGCGCAGTGGAAGAGAAGCCCGGCGACGGCAAGTGAGAGGATCGGGACCGAGGTCTCGGAGCCCGTGTCGCGCAACGACCGTTCCGCGAACCCGGGCAGGAAGAAGCCCAGCAGCGCCACCGGGAAGGTCCACAGGCCCATTTCCAGGTACGCGTGCGGCAGCAGGAAGAGGAGCGAGAGCCCCGCGGTCATCACCAGGACGAAGCCGTCAAGCGCCGCGCGCAGCGGCTCGCGCCGCTCCAGCGTCCACGCCAGGAGCGGCCCCACGGCGAGGCTCGCGACCGCGAGACCGAGTGCGAGATTGGGGTGGCTCACCGAAGAGAGTCTAGGCTTCTCGCCCGCGGCAGACGCGAGGCCTGTGCCGACCTGGCGACGAGCGTTCGGCCGAGGCTAGCCTCCCGCCCAGCGCGGCCTACCTGCGGAACTTCCAGCGCTGCCGCGCGGATCGTTGCGACCACGAGGCGGTTCCAGCTGGACAGTGCTAACGGGCCGACCGCCTACCTCGAGGCGATCTGCGTCGGACCTCTGTCCTCGCGGGGTCTGCGCACCCCCCTCCCGCGCCCGGCGCTTCGGCTCTCGAGCCGGTGGCGCGAATTCTCAGGCGTGCTCCACGGGGCCGTGATCGTCGCAGTGGTCTCCATGGGCAAAATGGAGGTGACCGGCCACCAGGTAGTCCACGTGGTCGCCGTGCGGCACGGCCTCGTGGCCGCACCCGGCGCCGTGCTCGTGGCCTGCATCGTGGGAGCCGCACGCGTGATCGGGCGTGCAGTCGGCTGGATTTGCCCCACCGACCGACAGGCTGTGCTCGTCCACGTGGTCGGAGTGGGGATGGTGGAGGTGGCCATCGTGCAGGTAGTCGGTATGGCCGTCGTGGCGGACGGCGACGTGGCCGCAGCCGTCCCCGTGGGCGTGTCCGTGGTCCTCGTGGCGGTTGCAGGACATAGGTGCTCTCCCGTCGTTGTGCGAACGAAACCAGGCTACCCGATCCGTGGCGGGCTGTCTCACCCGCTCCCCCGCGGGTAAGCGCATCGGAGCATCGGGTGAGTTCTCGAGCGCCGACGAGGCGCGAGGGGCGACCGATCAACCCAGTGCGGCGTCGAGCATTCCGAACAGCTGGTGGAAGGCCGGGCCCAGGGTCCAGACCAGGAGACCCGGAAGGAAGCCCAGCAGCAGCGGGACCACCAGCTTCTCCGGGAGGGCCTCGGCGAGCGCGAGCGCCTTCTCGCGACGGCGTTGCCGGAGATCCTCGGCCTGGGGTCGCAGGATCGCGGAGAGCCCCGAGCCGACCTCCTCCGCGTGGGTGAGCGCCGAGATCATGTCGGTCACGACGGGCAGGTCGATCCGACGACCCAGCCGCTCGAGACAGCGCACGCGGCCGACGCCGGTCTGGCACTCGAGCTGATACAGGCGCAGCTCCTCGTAGAGCGGGCGTTCGCCGCCCTCGTCGCCGACGAGCTTCGCCACGGAGGCGTCGAAGCCGAAGCCCGCCTCGGCCAGGGTGGCGAGGAGCTCGAGGGCCAGCGGAAGATCGCGCTCGATCTCCTCGCACCGCTCCCGCCTGCGCGCGCGAACCCACAGCACGGGGGCCGCCGCGACCCCGACCGCAACGACCCACGGCGCGATCCCGAGCAGCGTCACCGCGACGCCGCCGAGAACGGGCAGGCCCGCCAGGCCTGCCGCGACCGCGGGGAGCAACGGGGCGTACAGCAGACCGAGGGCGAGCGCGACGCCCAGGGCCACGCTCGTCAGGCAGCTCGTGACGAACAGAGCGGGTGCATTGCGACGGCGATAGCCGGCGCGAACCAGCCAGCGGGCCAGTCGCGAGCCTTCGTCGGCGTCGGGCGGCTCGTCTTCCTCGACGTCATCGATCGTGGCATCGAGTGCGAAGAGGCGGCTCCGGGCCCGAAGCCGCACCTGCAGCGTGGCGAGCAGGGCCGCCGCGGCGAGGATGAGCACGCAGCCCGCGACGAGGGTCAGGGTCTGCACCTAGACCTCCACCCGGGACATGCGCCACATCCAGAGAAACGAGAGACCCTGAAGACCGAGCGCCATCGCGATCCCCAACTCGCCCATCTCGGACGCGACGAAGCGCTCGACGTTCGCCGGATCGTTGGACCAGCTCAGGTACCCAACCGCCAGCGTGGCAGCCGCCAGGATCAGCACGGAGGCGCGGGTCGGCGCCGCCTGGCTCTCGACGCGACGCTGCAGCTCGACGCGATCCGCAACGTAGCGTCCGACCGAAGTGAGGCTCGACTGGAGGCTCCCGCCGGCGCGCCACTGCACCCCCAGCGCCTGGGCGAAGAGCTGGACCGAGCCGCGCCCGCTCTCGCGCGCCAGGCTCCCGAGCACCTCGTCCGGGTCCTCGCCGAGGCGCAGCCGGCCCGCTACCTTGCCGAGCATCGGGCCGGTCGGTGCCGCGACCTTGGCTCCCGCACGCTCGAGCGCCTCGCTGGGGCTCGAGCCCGCGCGCAGTGCGCCTGTCATGAGCCGGATGGCCTCGTTGAGCTGACCCTCCGAGCGCAGGGCGCGCGCCCTCGCGCGGATCGAGAAGGCCACGTAGACGAGGGCCGTGAGATCGAAGGCCGCTCCCGCGGCGATCGCCGTCGGCAGCCCAAGCGGGCCCGCACCGAGCAGCACCACGACCGCGCCGGCGACGAGAGCCGGGACCAGCGCGGGGAGCTCCCACTCCCGCACCTTTTCACTGGCTTCGGGCAGAGCCTCGCCGCCCAGCTCGCCGAGGCGGCGGCTGGCCCGCACACGCAGCCAGGTGCCGTGGGCCGCCCAGACGGCGAGTCCCACGCCGGAGATGCCGAGGAAGAAGGCGAGCGTGCCGTTCAAACGCGACGCCGGCGGCGACCGAGCGCGGCGACGAGGGCGCCGCCGGCGAGGAGCGCCGCCGTGGTCCCGGGCTCCGGCAGCTCCGTCACGCCGAACGCGTCGAGACAGTCGGGGTCGTTGGGATAGTCGGTGAAGCCGTCCGGGGGAATCTCGTCATCGACTCCGTTGTCGCATTCGTTCGCCGCCCCTCGCTCGGACATGTCGTCCCCATCCTCGCAGCCGGGGTCCTGTGGGGCGTCGATGAGCCCGTCGCGATCGTTGTCGATCCCGTCGCTGCACAGCGGCAGGTCGAAGTTGGCCTCGATGTAGAGCTTGGTCGCCTCGATCGCGTCGCTCCGCACCGCTTGTTTGTCGAAGTACACGAAGAACGGAACCCACTCCGCGTAGGGCTCGGAGTCGGGCTCGGGCACCGCATAGGGGTTCTCGTCGCCCGGCTCCTTGAAGCCGAGGGTCGCCTCGAGCAGCATCAGGTAGACGCCTTTGGCGGCTGAGAATCCTCCGGGGCTCAGCACGAAATCGATGTGTTCGTGCAGCTCGCCCGTGGAGCTCGTCGCCCCGAGCAGGAAGCCGGGAATGTCCGTCGTACCGCCGTCGACGTCGATGGAGACCTGAGGCGAGGACCTGATCTCGATGGCCTCGACCCCGGGCACGGGCCCCCAGCTCACGCCGCCGACGTTGTCCCCGTCCCACCAGCTCAGGGTGCGGCCGCCGAGCTCGGGCATCGTTGGAGGCGCCGCGAGCACGTTGAAGTACACGGGTGTGGACGGGGGCGGCGGTTCGAGCCCGAACGGATTGACCTCGAGGGGGTTGCCCGCGGCCGTGAAGCCGGGATCCTCCTTGAAGAAGGTATTGCCCGATACGTCGAAGAAACGACCGTAGATGCGCTGGCCAACTTTGACGCGATTGGGAGAGGACCATACCACTCCGAAGTTGCGTCCGTGGACACTGAGCCTGCCATCGGACTGGTTCTCCTGGAACATGACGTCGAGATGCTGGGCCGACGCGGGGTAGGCGAAGGCCGTGGCGATGAGCCAGCAGAGCGCCCCAGATCGGAACGAGTTCCGGGAAGAAACGGTCGAAGCGACCCGGTCGACTGCCCGGTCGTCATCCCTGTAGATACCCGTTTCGGAGCTCAAGCCTTTCCTCCTTCGATGCGTGGAAGCTCGATGCGCGAGAGCCGGTCCGCGAAGCCGCTCGAGCGCCTCCGTCGTGACGTCACCGGCGGCAGAGCCCGGGAGCGGCATGCCGCGTCCCGGGCCCCAGGGAAGCTCTGCGGCCCAGCGAGCCGGACCGGTGGACTCCGCCTTCGTGACGGCGGTTCCGCTGTTTCAGGCGCGACGTCCACGCGTGCCCGCCACGCCCAGGCCCAGCAGCCCGAGCGAGAGCAGCAGCGCCGTGCCCGGCTCCGGGACGAGGTTCGCCTCCGTGAACTCGAGGGCCGTCTCGATCTGCCCCTCGATCGCCTCGTTGAACTCCTCCTGCTCCAGGGTGCAGGCCGCAGTCGTGGGCAGCTCGCAATCGTCAAGTGTCCCGAAGACGATCCAGAACGGATCGGACGGGTCCGAGAAGCCGTCGACCCTCGCCTGTCCGTAGGCGAGGTAGACGCCAACGGGGCTGCCATCCGAGAGCGAGTAGTCGGGGTGGGAATCGAGGGAGCCGTCCGGATCCGTGTCGGCCAGCTCGAGGCCGATGATCTCGCTCACGCCGTCGAGCGATCCGCCGGTGCTCGACGCGTTGTCGATCGTGAGCGTCGTGCCGAGGGCGATGGGCTCCCAATCCCCGACGATGTCGTTCCAGTACGACAGGCTCCGGTTGGTTACGGGCTCGACCAGGAAGTCGATCTCCACACCTGCGCTGCCGGGCAGGTTGTCGGCTCCGGCCGGGAAGCCCACGGGGGGGCCGCTGGAGATCGCAGCGTCTCCGTAGCTGGCGTAGCCCGGCTCGTCGCCAACGGGCGCAACCCCCGTCGACATGAAGAAGGTCGGCGGCACGCCAGGCGTGACGTTGCCGAACAGCTCCCCCTCGATGACATCGAGGTCCGGCTCTGCCTCTCCGGTGTCCAGGTCGAGGCCGCCAGACGCGAGGTTGCCCGACGGATCCTCATAGAGGAGCACATCGAAGTGCTCCTGCGCGGCCGACGGGAGCGCCGCGAACGCCGCAACGAGCGCTGCGCCGAGTAAGGCCGTCCACAATCGCCCGCTCCCGATCCCGTTCTTCCAACTCATATCCTTCCTCCCAGTTCTCTCAGTAGACTCAGCTTTGTCCGAGGTTTCCCAAGGTCGTGTTGCAGGGGTTCCAGGGCTCCCGGTTCCAGGACCAGGACCCGACGACCGTCGCAGGCCGAGAACCTTCCAAGGTCGCCGGACGGCGTCGGAGACGGAACCACTCTCTCCCTGCTCGTTCCGCAGGAGCGCGGGGCCGCTCGCCCTTGCCCCTATACGTGCCGCGTGCGGGCTTCGAGTTCC
>JAAUYK010098700.1_pt1 | contig 15366 bp, 12 predicted proteins | sample 7278021 | NCBI WGS metagenome assembly JAAUYK01 (sample SAMN14350223, study PRJNA611818) | marine sediment metagenome | isolation source: surface marine sediment (1.8m) | place: French Polynesia: Moorea | collected 2018-08
CGCATGAAGCCGACCAGCCAGAAGCCCTTCAGGGTGATGTCGTGAATGATCGTCTGATAGGGCGTGATCATACAGGGCTCGCCGCTGAGGAAACCGTAGTTCACCACCGTGCCGCCGTCGCTCAGGCAGTCGGCCAGGCGCTGGCAGGCTAGTCCGCCGATTGCGTCGATCGCCAGCGGCAAGCGGGCCTCGGCGCCGATCTCGGCGCGGACCCGCTCGGCGAGGTCCTCGCCATCGACCAGCACCAGGTCGGCGCCGATCTCTCCCAGTTCCGGCACCAGCGCGTCCCGCCGGACGACGTTGACCGTCTTGATGCCGCGCTTGCCGGCGAGGCGGATCAGGTGGCGGCCGACAGCCGAGTTGGCGGCGTTCTGGATTACCCAGTCGCCGGCTTCGAGATCGACGTACTGGGTCAGCATCAGGTGCGCCGAAGGCGGGTTCGCCTTCAGCATGGCGGCGTCCTGGAACGAGAGTTCCTTCGGCAGCTTGATGAACTGCGACGCGGGGCCCAGCACCTTTTCGCACCAGTTGGCGCGGCCCAGGCTGATCACGTAATCGCCTGGCCGGAGATCGGCGACGTCGGGGCCGACCGCGGCGACCACGCCCGCGCCCTCGATACCGATCTGCGCCGGCAGGGTCTCGGGGCCCGGATAGCGGCCCTCGATGATCAGCAGGTCGGCCGGGTTGATCGCCGAGGCCTTGATGTCGACCAGCACCTCGCCGGCGCCGGGGGCGCCGGGCGCCGCCACCTCGCGGCATTCGCAGACCCGGTCGGGTTGGCCGTGGCCAAGCAGGAAAACCGCTTTCGACTCCATGGCGACTCAAACCCTCTCTGTTGAATTTACCGGCCGCATGCGCGCGCCCGAAGGATCATAGGCCGGCTTCATGGTGACCCGCGCCGGGAAGAGCGTTCGGGCGATGTCGACCGTAACCGCCTGGCCCTCTCGCGCCGCCTCGGCCTCGAGGTAGCCGAGCGCGACGGGCCTGCCGATCCGGTAGCCGAAGGCGGCCGAGGTGGTCTGGCCGATCACCGCGCCGTCCAGATAGACCGGCTCGTGCCCCAGGGGAACCGCCTCCGGGTCGTCGAGGACGATCGTCGCCATGCGCAGCTTCGGCCCGGCTTGCCGCCGCGCCTCGAGCGCGTCGCGGCCGATGAAGTCGCTCTCCCAGCGCACCGCGAAGGCGAGTCCGGCCTCGATCGGCGAGACGTCACCGTCGAGATCGTGGCCCATGGAGAGGAAACGCTTCTCGATCCGCATGGCGGTCTGGGCATAGAGCCCGGCCGGCCGGGCCCCGGCCGAGGCCAGGGCGTCGTAGAGCCGCTCGGCGTCCTCCGCCCGGCAGGTCAGCTCCCAGCCGGCCTCGCCGACGTAGGAAAGGCGCACCGCGTGGACCGGAACCCCGGCCACCTCGGCGGGCGCGTGGCGGAAATAGCCTAGGTCGTCGAGGGCGTCGGCGCCGAGCGAGCGGGCGAGCTCGGGCGCCGCGGGTCCCATCAGGGCGAGGACGGCCAGCGCCTCCGTCTCGTCGCTAAAGGTTACCCGCTCGCCGTCGCGCAGCTGACGACGGAGCCAGGCCAGATCCCGGCCGACCGCCGAGCTGCCGACCGACAGGCGGTAGCGCTGCTCGTCCAGGCGCAGGACGGTGAGGTCGCTCTCGAAGCCGCCGCGCTGGTTCAGCATGGCGCTGTAGATCGCGCGGCCCGGCGCCCGGGTCATGTCGTTGGCGCAGACCCGGTCGAGGAAGGCCTCGGCGTCCGGGCCCTCGACCAGGATCTTGCCGAAGGTCGAGAGGTCGAAGACCGCGGCGGCCTCGTGGGCCTGCATGACCTCGCGGCCGACCTGCTCGAACCAGGCCGGACGGCCGAAGGTTCCCTTCGCCTCCGGCCCGGCGCCGAAGTAGAGCGGCCGCTCCCAGGCGTAGACCTGGCCGAAGCGGGCTTTCTCGGCGGCCCAGCGCGCGTGCAGCGGGGTGTCGCGCAGACCCCGCGCCGAGGTCATCTGCCGGCCGGGGTAGGCGATCTCGTAGTGCTTGCCGAGCACTTCCGGGGCGCGCGCGGCGAGCGCCTCGACCCCGCTTTCGGCCGGATGGAAGCGCTTGGGGTCGGCCTCGTGGAGGTCGTAGGGCGTATGCCCCTCGACCATGCAGTGGGCCAGGGCCATGCCGGCGCCGCCGCCGGTGGCGACGCCCACGGAGTTCATGCCGCAGCCGAGGAAGAAGCCCCGCGTCTCGGCCGACTCGCCGAGCAGGAAGGACCCGTCGGAGGTAAAGCTCTCCGGTCCGTTCAGCAGCATGCGCACCTCCGCGGTCTCCAGAACCGGCAGGCGGTGCAGGGCGTTCAGCATCATGGGCTCGAAGTGCTCCCAGTCCTCCGGCAGCAGTTGAAAGGCGAAGTCCTCGCCCAGGCCGGCTGGGTCGAGCGGCTTGCCCCGGGGCTCGAAGCAGCCGACCAGGAGTCCCTGGGACTCGTCCCGGATGTAGAGGTGGCCGTCGTGGTCGGAGAGCGTGGGCAGGTGGTGTTCCGCGCCGGCGACCGGCTTGGTCAGCAGATAGAAGTGCTCGCAGGGCCAGACAGGCGCCGAGACACCGGCCATGGCGGCGCCGGCGCGGCTCCAGAGGCCGGTGCAGAGCGCCACGGCATCGCAGCGGATCGTGCCGCCGGCGGTCTCGACGCCGACCACCTTGCCGCCCTTGACCTGGATGCCCGTGACCGGCGTGTCCTCGAATGTCCTGGCGCCGCGCGCTCGCGCGCCTTTGGCCAGGGCGGCGCAGAGATCCGAGGGATTGACCCGGCCGTCGACCGGCGACCAGACCGCGCCAAGAACGTCGTCGAGACGCATCAGGGGCCAGAGCTCGCCAGCCTGGCCGGCCGAGATGAATTCGGCGGGCACGCCGAAAGAGTGCGCCAGGGCTTCCTGGCGCCGGATATGGACCAGGCGGTCCGGGTTGGTGGCGATCGACAGCGAGCCCTTGTTGATCCAGCCGGTGGCCTGCCCGGTCTCCTGCTCGAGTTCGGCGTAGAGCCCGATGCTGTACTGGATCAGCCGGGTCAGGTTGCGGCTCGAGCGGAGCGCCCGGACCTGGGCCGCGGAATGCCAGGTGGTGCCGCTGGTGAGTTTGTTGCGCTCGAGCAGCACGGCGTCCCGGACCCCGAGCTTGGCGAGGTGATAGAGCGTCGAGCAGCCCATGACGCCGCCGCCGATCACCACCGCGCCGGCGTGGGAGGGAAGGGAAGGTGTGTCAGCCATGCTTCCTCACGAAACACCGCGCGCCCTGGAGGATCACGCAACGGCCCATTTCAAAGCCTGTAGAGGCTCTGCATCAAGACCTAACCGCGGAGTGGGCGGGGTTGGGGGACTCCGTGGGCGGTTTCGGGGCGGCCGAATCTGCCCTCTGACGCATGCCGGCGGGGCTTCCTATAGGCTGCTTGACGCGCGCCCGGGCGCCGGACAGGATCGCTCTGTTACCGCACGCAAGGAGTTCGAGAAAGCGATGGTGGTTACGGAAAAGTCCTGCATTTGCAGGGGGATCGTCACCCGCACCTATCGCGAAATGATCGCGAAGGGATGCGACGACGGGGACGCGTTTCGGTCGGCGGTCACGGTTTACCAGCTCCGCCACCCCGAGGTGACCAGAGAGGAGGCTCCTTATGTCGTCGCGGAGTGGATCTGCGACGACTCGGAGCGATAGCCGTCCTCAGGTAACCGATCGAGCGTGTTGCGGCTTTGAGCCCGCACGCGAGGCGGGCGAAGCCGTGTGCGGCACCGCGGCGCTGTCATCCCGGATCGCCTTCCACGCCATCGCGACCTTGAGCGAGTTCTCCTGCGACGGATTGTGCGCATAGGCCCTGACGGCCATCTTGGCCGCGGACCAGAGTTCCTTCCGCGCCATCGGATCCTCCCGTAGATCCCTTCTGACTAGTTGTAGACATCATAGCGCGAACAGCCAGTGCGCGAGGTTGCATTTATGTGACAATTTCCGCTGCGCCGTTCCTTCCGGCACGCGCCGGAACTCGTCATACGCCTTTGGAAAGCCGGTAGCCGGCGCCGCGAACGGTCTCGATCAGCGCGCCGTGGCGCCCCAGTTTCTTGCGCAGCCGGGCCACATAGACATCGACCACGTTGTTCAAGGGATCAGCGTTAACACCCCAGGCCGCGTTCAGGATTCTCTCGCGCGAGAAGACTTTCCCCGGGCGGCCGAGAAAGAGTTTCAGGATCTCCCGCTCCTTGCTGGTCAGGACGACCCGGGCATCGCCGCTATAGGCCTCGAGGGACTGGGTGTCGAAACGGATCGGGCCGACCGACAGCACTTGATCTGGGCTCAGGCCGGGTTCGAAGCCCATGCCGCGTCGGGCCAGGGCCTCGATGCGTGCCAGGAACTCGTCGAAGTCGAAGGGCTTGGCCAGGTAGTCGTCCGCGCCCAGCCGTAGGCCTGCAACGAGGTCATCGACCCGGTCAAGGGCGCTCAGCATGAGTACCGGAGTCAGGTTCCCGCGCGCGCGCATTCTGCGGCAGACGTCCTGGCCGCTGATCCCCGGCAGCATCACGTCGAGCACGATCACGTCGAAACTCTCCTGCTCGATCATGCCGAGGCCGGTCTCGCCATCGGGCGCGACGGTTACGGTCCAGCCTTCGGACTTCAATCCGCTCTGAATGAATTCGGCGACGCGCGCCTCGTCTTCTACCAGGAGAACGTGCATCTCTTCCTCTTCCCAAAGCGTGACGTTCCGATCTCCCCTTCGTCACCGCCGCGCTACCCCAAGAGACTGGTTCCAAGGCAGTTCTTTGCTTCTCATTAACCATGAAGACAACGATTGAGCGGGCCATCTATTCCCGTTTGGCAACTCAATTTTGGGGCGGATTTCTCGCGCGGTGGGCGTCGCCTCTGCTCGTCAAGCGGGCAGAGGCGGAGTCTGGACCTTGGGTGGAATGAGCGCACTGGGGCTGACGAGGGGCGCAGTCCGGCGCAACGCCCGGATCATAGGAACCTCAAACCTGCCTTCCCATTTGCGGCTGCGCAGGCCAGCGAAACAGGCTCCGCTCTAGGGTCCACAGACCCTACGCAACCACCTCGAGATTGCCTCGCTTTGGCAGGGTGAAGGTGACCGTCAGGCCGTCGCCGGGCCGGCTGTCGAGGGCGATAGCACCGCCGTGGGCCTCGACGATCGCCTTGGCCATCGGCAGGCCCAGGCCGACACCCTCCTGATAGTGCGCTGCCGCGTTCGATCCGCGGAAGAAACGTTCGAACACGCGGCTCTGCTCGTTCTCAGTCAAGCCGGGACCATTGTCTTGAACGGCAATCGCATAACCGCCGGGCGCGGGATCCAAGCGGAGTTCGATCGAGCTGCCACCGTAGCGCATGGCGTTCTCCAGCAGGATCAGCACGACCTGGCGAACGCGCCCGGCGTCGGCACGGACCTCCACCTTCTCGACGTTTGCGGTGAAATCAATCTGAGCATGGTGCTGCTCGGAAATCGTCCTGTGCTGGTCGACGATCTTGGCGAGCAGATCGGCAAGATCGATCAGCTCGAGCCGCAGGCGGTTCTCGCCCGCCTCGCGCCGCGCGACGAAGAGCAGATCGTCCACCAGCCCCGCCGTATGCATCGCCGCGTCGCGGATGTTGGAGAGCGCGAGGCGGTAGGGTTCGGCGGACTGTTTGTCGCCGCGCAGGGCGATATCGGCCTCACCACGAATGATGGTCAGCGGCGTCCGCAGTTCGTGGCTGACGTCGGCCAGCAGCCGCTTGCGGTTGCTGTCGCTTTCCTTCAAGGCCCCGAGCAGACGCTCCAGGTCCCTGGTTCGTTCGGAGACCGCGCTCTCCAGGTGAGCGTTAGCGTTGGAGAGCGCCCGCTCGCGCGAGGCCACCTCCTCCGCCATCTTGTTGAAGGCATGCCCCACCTCGTGGAGCTCATTGCGGCCGAGGATCTTTATCCGATGCTCGAGGTCGCCCCGCGCCAGGGCCGAGGCACCGCCGAGCAGTCTAGAGATCGGCTCCTGTAGGTCACGCCGGAGGATCCAAATGCTGGCGGTCGCCGCAGCGATCGCCATCAAGGTGACGAGGACGGCGAGCAGCCGGAATTGGCGGATCATTTCGGCGGTGGCTGCGCGTTCGGTTGCGACTTCCCGCGCCTCCTCGGCGATCGCTTCCTGGATCAGCTGATTGAAATCGGTGTCGATGCGTTCATCCAGGGTGTAAGAGAGCCTTTCCCAATAGCTGGAAAACTGCTCCCTGTCTCGTGAGCCCATGACGTCCTGGTGCTCGACCAGCAGTTCTTCGATCAGGCTCTCGATCCGCTCCAGGTTCTCCAGCTCGGCGATCTCCTCTTCGCCAATCACGCGGATCGAGTCGGCGGTCGAGCGGCGTATGAGCGCAATGTCGGCGCGAATCTTGCCGAGCAACTCTGTCTCTCCCCGGCCGCGGTCCCGGTCGCCAATCAGCATGGCGTCGCCGAATTGCTTGAACAGCTGATAGGTGTGGTTGGAAAGCGACAGGTAGGCCTCGTACTCCTGGTGCGCGAGGTTGAGGCGTTCCATGCGGAAGGCGGCCTCGCGGGCGCAGAGAATGGCTAGCGAGGTGCCGACGACCGCAATGGCAAGCAGCAGGCCGAACGATAGATAGAGCTTCGAGATAATGCGCATCTTCTATAAACCTTGGCGATCAAGCGACGGCGCGGATGCCGCCATTATGGGTTTGTGCGCCCATGCCGGCAAACGTGGCTTCCGGCGGCCCCTGCGCGATTGAGGATCCGTTGGAAAGAACCCAGACTTGATCCGCGGCCCGGGCGATCGCGGGGTCGCGCGTGGCAAGCAGGACTGTCGCCGCCGTATCGCGAAACAGCTTCGTCAGGGTATCCCGCCCGGCACTGTCGAGGGCGCCTTCGACATCGTCGATTAGTAGCAGCGCCGGCTTGGCCAGCGCGGCGCGGATCAGCTGAACGCGCCTTGCCTCGCCCTCGGAGAGATTGCGGCCATCGGCCGAAACGCGGCCGTCCAGGCCGCCAAGACGTTCGAGCACGGGACCCAACCCAAAATCCCGCGCGACCACTTCGATCCTCGAGTCGTCGGGACGCGGGGAGATTCCCAGAGTCAAGGCTCGCCGCAGGCTGCCGCGTAGGATCGGGGAGCGGGGGCCGACATAGACGAGCCGTCGCTGACGCTCGGCCAAGGGCAGGTGTCTCAGGTCGACGCCGTCGATCGCAACGCTGCCCTCCGCCGGTTCTTCCAGGCCGGCGGCCAAGGCGAGACAGATCGACTTTCCCGCGCCGTTCGGCCCGAACACCGCAATCTTCTCACCCGGCGCGGCTGCCGCCGTGAAGTCGCGCAACACACCTGCGCCGACCGATTGGTACGCGATCTGGGCCGGCGCGTCGCTTCGTTCACCGGCTTTGCCGCTGGGCAGGGTCAGACTAGGCGACGCCAGCACGTCCTCGATTTTGCCGCGCGCGATCCTCCAGGCGCAGCGGCGGTCCCAGACTCCGGCAAGGTCGCGCAAGGGCTGAACCAGGATGCCGATGACCGCGAGGGCCGCCGCGGCCTCCGCCGGTGCCGCCGCGCTCGTGAACGCGGCCCCTAGCAGGGCCGCCGCGCCTGCCGCAAGACCGAGGTCGGGTAGGCTCTTGAGCGTGGTCATGCCGAAGATGCGGCGCACGGATGCCTGACGCAGTTCCGCGCCGCGCCGGTTCAGCGACATGAGTTCCTTTTGAGCGCGTCCGAGTATGGTCAGCTCGGGAGCGGCCGACACGCGCTCCATGGTGTCGATCGCCAGATTGGCGCGCCGCTTGCGCAACTCACGATGCAGCGGCTCGAGTCCGGGCGCGAGCGCCAGCATGGCGAGGACGCACAGCAGGACGGGGAGGGAAGCCGCAGCTGCCAGGGATGGGTTCAGCAGCCACAGGACGGCAGTCGCCGCGGGGACAACGATGAGAGCCGAAATGATACGGGCGACACCAAGCCCGGCCCAATGCCGCGCCGTCGCCAGATCGCCGACAAAGCGCAGGGCGAGGGCGCCGCTGCGGCGGTTGGCGACGACGCCGGCCGGTAGGCTGGCAAGATGCGCGAAGAGGACATGGCGCAGCGCAATTGCGAAATCCTGACCGACGCTCTCGGCCGCGACCCGCCCAAGCACGCGTAGGCCGGCGATCGCCACACCGCCGAGAAAGAGCAGCAGCAGCGAGCTGATCGGGATTGGGCCCGGGCCGCCATGCAGGGCGAAGAAGATTTCTCGGGTCTCGTAGGCTACGAGGCCGGCCGCGATGCCCTGACCAACAGCGCTGGCGGCGACTATGGCGACGCCGCGCGCCCGGCCTCCACCGAAGACCCCTGGGATGCGGCTCACGCCACTTCTCTCTGTTCGGTTCGCGCGCTGGGTAGCCAGCTGGGTGTAACCCGCGACACCGCTTCCGGATCACAGAGCGCGCTGCGGGTCAGCACCGGCAGCCCGACCTTTGCTTCCGCCTCGGCCGACGCCAAGGGCGAGCAGGTGAAGCGGCCGGACAGGGCGAAGGGTTCGAGCCCCATGGCGCGCAGTTGTGCCACGCCGCCAACGGCGCTGACCGCGTCGGAGGCGGCGAAGAGGATGCCGTCGGCGACCGCGCGGATCCGCGAGTCCTGCAGCAGGCGCGCGGTCTCTTGCTGGTAGAGGCCATCGGCCAGTTCGACGACCATGACATCCGCGCCTTTGGCCGCCGCATCGGCGACGAGGCTTTCGAAGCCCCTCTCGATCCGACTCAAGGGTTGGCCGTAAGTCGAGGCCATGCCAGCATCGGTGAAATCGGATACGAGGGGAACGCCGGCGTCCAGAAAGGCGTTGAAGTCGCCGAAGGCGCCGGTCCCGGTCGCCTTGATCCCGGCGACCCGATACCCCGCGCGGCCGAGGCCGTGGGCGAAGCTGACTGCCGCCGTGGTCTTGCCCGCGTTCATTGATGTGCCGACGACGAGGACCACGGTAACGCCGCCAGGCATAGACCGGTCGGGCAGGGCATAGCGCGCAATGTTTATGACGCTGCCCTCCCGGTCTGTAAGCAGGCCGAGGGGCTTGATGCGCGTCGGAGCCGACATCTGCTCGTGGGCGAGCCGCGTCTCCCCGAAGAGTCCGCCGCCGGCGATCAGGTCAGCGCCGGCCGGGTCGAGCTTGGCTCGGGCCTCGAACTGGTCGGGCGCGTAGCGCGCGCCGCACACGGCGACGACGAAGTCGCCCGGGTAGAGTTCCGAGTGCCGGCCAGAAGAGAGCTGGACCCTCCGGTGCTGCCCCAGCCGCGTGACCTGGCCCAGAACCAGGTCGCCGGAAACCGCATTCGAGACCTCGGCGCGGAGTCCCTGAACGTCCGCACGTTCGACGCGTCGGGTGGTGAAGGCCCACTTGCTGGCGGCGGGAAGGGGCGTGTTGCCGATGGCGGTCAGTGGCATGGCATGTCCTCTCTGTTTCAGTCCGAACCCGTGTCGCCTTCTTAACCTGAGGTGCCGACGTGAAAGTCGATTGAAACCGATGTGAAGCAAGCCTGAAGGGCACATTAAAATCTACTGAAGGAACGGGGCCGCCGGGTCCCGGAAGCCCTGAGAGCAGTCCGCGCTTGATCGGGGCTCTCGCGTAACCCCGTTTCAGCGCGAACCGCTCTGGCGAATTCGATGCCAGCAAAACGACCCGGGCGATTTACACGACTCATCTGCTATAGTTTTTTGAAGGTTCCTGTTGCTCCAGCGTATTACCGTGACCGAGGGATTGGCGAGAACAGAGCCATGAAGACATACATCGCTCAATTCACCGCCGGCGCGTCGCTGCTGCTGTCCGCCTGCACGAGCGCACCGGAAGTACGGCCCAACGTCGGCGATGGGCAGATCACCCCGCGCGAGATCTCGCCCGGCGAAAGTTTCGAGGTCTCCTTCACGCTCTTCGTGAACGATCCCACGGTGGTCGAGCGGATCTACCTGCGCGGCCTACCCCAGAACACCGTCGCGGCCGGCACCCGCACGGAACTGGCGCCGCCGACCAAACAGAGCAGCGATTACCGCGCGCGCTTCGAGGTCAAGGCGCCGGCCATGGACGGCCAGCACAACCTCGAGCTGGTCATCGTGACGTCGGGCAAGACTTACGTCGCGCCCTTTGGCGCCCTCGCGATCAGGGACACGCCGAGCCGGATCCTGCATTCCCAGTTTCTCCCCGGTTCACACGCCGCCGCGGACTGCCAGACGGGCACCAGACTGCTGACCTTCGAGTACGCGGTGGCCGACGAGAACGGCGCGGCGGACTTCGTCGGCCCGACTCTTCTCCCGGTCGACCAGGGATCGGACGGCTTCGTGTTCTTCCCGCGCTGGGAGCCGATCTACTGGCTCGGCGGCAAGCCCGGCATCGCGCTGAACCAGCCGACCGACAGCGCGAGGACCGAGGAGCTGGTGACCAGCAAGATCAGGATCAACTGCCGCATGCCGCAGGCCTCGCTGTACCAGTACGACGTCAAGGGGCAGAGCATTTCCCGCCTGACCGGCCGGTCGACCGACGCCGAGGCGATCCGCGTGCGCTACTTCGTGAAGTAGCGTTACGCCGCCGGATCCGGGTCGGCGCCCCGGGCAACGCGCCAGGCGGCGAGCAGGGCCGCGAGACCGGCGAGCGAGATCACGACGGCGAGGGCAAGCACGAGGTCGTAGCCCCCGGCCTCCCAGCCCAGGGCGGCCAGCGTGGGTCCGAGCGCGTAGCCGGCCATGTAGGGCACGGCCAGGAAGCCGGCGACGATGCCGAAGTTGCGCCTGCCGAGCAGCAGCGCGGTGACCACCGGTCGGACGATGCTGGTGACCCCGTTGCCGGCGCCGTGGAGGATGACGAAGACCGCCACGAGCCCCGGCACGAGGCCGGCGCCCCAGAGCGCGGCGGCGGCCAGCGCCAAGGCCAGATAGCAGGAACAGGCGATCGCCAGCGTCGAGACCCGGCGCTCGGCCGCCATCATGGCCAGCCGGCCGGCGACCTGCATGGGGCCGATCATCGAGGCGGCCAGCACCGCGGCCTCGGGGTGGACGCCGCGATCGTCCAGGATCGGCAGGATGTGGGTGATGATCATGCTGTGGTCGAGCGCACTCAGCGCGAAGGCCAGGGCCAGGAACCAGAAGGTCAGGGTCTTGGCCGCGCCCAGGGCTTCGGTCAGCTTCGGGCTGGCGGCGGGCGCCTCGTTGGCCGCATGCTGCTCCGCCCGGCGGCAGCCGGTCCAGACCAGGGGCACCACGACCAGCGCGACGACCGCGGCGAAGACCGCGACGGCGCCGCGCCAGCCAACCGTTGCCACCAGCGCGTCGGCGCTCGGGAAGGAGACCGTGCCGGCGAAGCCGGCGACCAGGGTGACCAGGGTAATCGCCCGCTTGGCCTGGGCCCCCATGGCGCGGGTCAGCACCGCGAAACAGGCCTCGTAGAGCGTCGCCGACATGGCGACGCCGAGGCCGATCCAGATGCCGTAGAACTGCCAGAGCGCGGTGATCTGCGACAAGGCCGCCAGCAGCGCCGCGGCGAGCAGGGCGCCGCCGGCGAAGGCCTGGGTGCCGTAGCCGCGGTCGATGATCCTCCCGGCCAGGGGCGCGAGCGCGCCCGACACCAGCAGCGCCATGGTGAAGGCGGCCGAGAGCTCGGTCTTCGACCAGCCGAGGTCGCTCTCCCAGGCCGGCAGCAGGGCCGGGAAGGCGTAGTAGGTCGCCGCCCAGATCAGCGTCTGCGCCAGCGCGAGCGGCCAGACGATGCGTCGGAAGGAGTGCTTCACCTTCGGGTCTTGGCCCCGCGCGATCGAAGCCGTGAATTCTAGAGCGCGCCGGCGGGTTGGCAAACGCCGGCGGGGCTCAGGTCCCGGCGACGTCGAGGCGGGCGCGCGAGGGCGGCAGGCCGGTGACCCGCTTGAAGGCGTGCGAGAAGGAGGGCGCATCGGCGAAGCCGACCGCGGCGGCGATCTCCGCGATGCCCAGATGGCTGTAGCGCAGCAGGGTCCGCGCCCGCTCGAGACGCAGGCCGAGGTAGTAGGCCGACGGCGACTGGCCCAGGTGGACCCGGAACAGGCGGCGCGCCGTCGAGGCCTCGACCGAGGCGCGCCGGCAGACCTCGGCGACGGGGAGCGGCGCCTCGAGGCGGCTCTGCATGACGGCGACGAGCCGGGCGAGGCGCCGGTCGATGCCGGCCAGTCCGCTCGGCAGCCGGTCGCGCCCGTCCGCCACCGGGTCCGGCGGGAACGGGAAGCTCAGCCCTTGGGCGACCCTCTCGGCCAGCGCCCGGTCCCGGGTCCGCTCGATGAGTGCGAGCAGCATGTCCAGGGTGGCGATCCCGCCGGCGCTCGAGAGGCGGCGTCCCTCGAAGGCGAAACGCCGGTCGGGCAGGATCGAGGCGCCGATCTCCTCGCGGAACGGCGCCGCGACCTCGTGATGCACCGCGATGCGTTCGCCCTTCAGCAAGCCGGCGCGGGCCAGGACCAATGCGGCGGTATCGACGCAGCCCACGATGCCGCCGAGACGGTCCTGCCGGCGCAGCCAGGCGAGCAGGCCCGGGGTGCAGGCCGCTTCCGGCTCGTAGGCCGTCAGGACGATGGTGACCGGCGAAACCGGCAACTCGGCCAACCGGGCCCGGGGCGTGATCGCCGGGCCGCTGGACGAGGGGACCGGCGCCCCGGTCTCGCCGGCGACGATCCAGTCGTAGGCCGGAACCACGCTCTCGCGGTTGGCGATGCGCAGCCCGTCCATGCAGATCGCCAGGGACGTGAAGGAGAAGAGGGGCGCCACCACCAGGGTGACCGGCAGCGGCCCGTCAGGCGGCGATACCCGGAGGCTCATAGATGAAATATTGCATGTATTGCGTGTTCAAGACAAGGAATTGCTCGCTTCGAGCAAGCGTGGGGGCGTGAGCGGGATTAGCCTGCCGGAAACGCCGCCATCCCGGGAGACCCGCCATGACCCTTCAGAGCCTGCCTCGGACCCCGCCCCATACGTCGCGGGCGGCCTGCACGCCGGCGGAATGGGAGACCCGCTGCGACCAGGCCGCGCTCTATCGTCTGCTCGACCACTACGGCATGTCCGATCTGGCGAACCAGGTGATCGGCGCCCGGATCAAGGACGATCCGGACCACTATCTGCTCCACCAGTACGGCCTGTTCTACGAGGAGATCACTGCCTCTTCCCTGATCAAGACCGACGGCGAGGGCCGCGCGCTCGATCCGGCCATGCCGCAGCCGGTCGACGGCGCCCAGAACCTGGCCAAGTGGATCTTCGGCACCCGGCCCGAGGTCAACTTTTTCATCCACGGCCACTGCGAGGACGTCATGGCGGTCAGCGCTACCAAGAAGGGCCTGCAGGCGGTGTCCCAGGCGGCGGTCTACCTGATGCACCTGGTCACCTACATCGACTACGAGTTCTTCGAGGACGAGGAGTACGGTGAGAAGTTCAAGCGCACGCTGGGCGACAAGGGCATCATGATCACCCGGAACCACGGCTACTACGTGCTGGGCCGGAGCGCGCCCGAGGCCTTCTTCCGCACCTACTTCCTGCGTCAGGCCTGCTCGGTCCAGGTCAAGACGCTCGCCATGAAGGACGAGCCCCACATCATCGACCCGCAGCAGGTTGCGCGCATGCAGGACCAGATGTACGAGTCGGAACACTACAACTACGATGGCACGACGGAGTGGGCCGCCCTGCTGCGCAAGCTCGACCGGGAGCAGCCCGACTACAAGACCTAGGAACGCCGCGGAGGCCTTCATGACGAGAGGGAACGTGCCTGAGATCGCGGAACGCTACCGCCGTGACGGCTTCGTCGCGCCGGTCGACATCCTGGATGTCGAGGAAGCGCAGCGCCACCGGTCGGCCATGGAACGGGCCGAGGCCGCATTCGGCCCGCTGCATTACCGCCCCAAGGTCCACACGATCCTGCGCTCGCCCATGGCCTTGGCGTCCGATCCGCGCGTCCTGGACCTGGTCGAGGCGATGATCGGACCGGACATCCTGCTCTACAACGCGACCTACATCATCAAGGAGCCGGGCAGCCACGCCCACGTGAGCTGGCATCAGGACCTGACCTACTGGGGATTTGACGGCGACGACCAGGTCACCTTCTGGTTGGCCCTCTCGCCGGCCACGGCGGAGAGCGGCTGCATGCGCATGGTGCCGGGCAGCCACCGCCAGGGACGGCGGGATCACGAGGTCACGCAGGACGAGACCAACGTTCTCCTCCAGGGCCAGACGGTCCCGGGCGTGTCCGAGGCGGCGGCGGTGACCTGCGCCCTGCAACCCGGACAGGCCTCGTTTCACCACGGCTGGACCCTTCACGCCTCGACGTCCAACGCGAGCCGGGACCGGCGGATCGGACTGAACGTGCAGTACCTGGCTCCGAGCATGCGCCAGACCAAGCACGACGGTCATACGGCCATGCTGCTGCGCGGAAAGGACCGCTACGGCCACTTCGGCCGCGACCTGCCTGCCGAGGCGGATCTCGACCCGGCGGCGCTGGTGCGCCGAGACGCTCTCGAGCGGCTCTACAACGAGACTGCCGGCACCGGCTAGGGACGGGGCCGGAGTCGAAACGAGACTTGCCGTGCGAAGGGAAAGCCATTACTAGTGCGCGGAACTTGATGCCGGTCAAGGTGGGGTCGTCTTCAGGCTGTTAGCGGTCGGTGTTCCCCCTCGGACTCGCAGAGCTCGAGCGGCCGATTGCCCATCACGATCCAAATAGGAGCAGCCGAGACGTCGAGCGATCTTGCGCCGAGGCGTGCTCGGATATGATCGCGGACCGGCCGATCGACGAAAGGCGGAAGCGAGCCCTTCCAGACAGCCCAGAGGAAGAGATGAAGAGCGACAAGCATCAGCGGAAACCCATCGTCAAGCTGGGACTCAAGCTGCGGCGGGTGGTCAATCGGATCCTCGTCAAGCAATCCAAGGTCGGCGACCCGCCGGTATTCGACACGGCGGTCTTCCCCTGGACCCGGGAGCTCGAGGCCAACTGGGAGACGATCCGCGACGAGGCCTACGAGATCATGCGGCATCGCGACGCCGTGCCGCCGCTCAGCGATGTCTCGCCGGACCACCGCAAGATCGCGACCGACCAGAGCTGGCAGTGCATGTTCCTCTGGGGCTACGGGATTAAGGTGCCGGCCAACTGCGCCCGGGCGCCCAAGACGGCCAGCATCGTGCAGAACATCCCCGGCATGCGCTCGGCGCTGTTCTCGATCCACGCGCCGGGGCTCCACATCCCGCGCCACAAGGGCGTCACCAAGAGCATGCTGACCTGCCACCTCGCGCTCAAGGTGCCGCGGGAGCGCGAGAAGTGCCGGATCCAGGTCGACGAGCAGACCCTGGTCTGGGAAGAGGGCAAGACCATCGTGTTCGACGACGTCTATCATCACGAAGTCTGGAACGACACCGA
>JAAUYK010031975.1_pt1 | contig 15355 bp, 14 predicted proteins | sample 7278021 | NCBI WGS metagenome assembly JAAUYK01 (sample SAMN14350223, study PRJNA611818) | marine sediment metagenome | isolation source: surface marine sediment (1.8m) | place: French Polynesia: Moorea | collected 2018-08
CTCCATGCCTGCTTTCCACAATTCCATCTAGCTCTAATACTAACAGCATGGAGGAAACTGCATCCGGCGTCAATCCTGAAGATTTGACCAGTTCATCAATACTGATCAAGTTATAGCCCATGATATCCAGCAGCTGCTCCTGTTCTGCATCGAGTATTGATGCCTGGTCAGCACTGTCTATGCTAACGTCAACAGTTTCTAGTGCCCAGGCCACTGTTGAACCCAGTTCATCAAGGATATCCTGGAGGTTTTCTACCAGTTTAGCACCCTGTTTTATCAGATGATGCGTACCGCGTGACAGTGGGGAATAAATCGATCCCGGGATAGCAAACACGTCCCTACCCTGTTCAATCGCGTAGTTTGCGGTAATGAGCGAACCACTCTTTTTTGCAGCTTCGACGACCAGTACACCCGTACTCAAGCCACTCATAATCCTGTTCCGACGGGGAAAGTTTCCGGGTGCAGGGCGAGTTCCAGGCATAAACTCGGTCAATAGCAAACCATCCTGCCTGATTTCATCAGCAATTTTTCGATGCCTTGCCGGATAGATAATGTCTGGTCCGTTACCGAGGACCGCTATTGTCATGCCCGAGGCATCAAGACTCCCTACGTGTGCATGATAATCAATTCCAAGCGCGAGCCCACTACAAATAGAAAACCCTGCCTGACTCAATTGACAGGCATACTCCTCGGCAAGCTGGCGCCCGCTTCTGGTCGGATTGCGGCTGCCAATAATCGAAAACTGAACTGCTTGTAAAGCGCACCTGTTACCCGTTGCATACAGTACAGGCGGCGCTGCAGCTATCGCGCGTAATAATGACGGATAGTCATCATCATCCAGTGTAATCAAGTGATGACCGGGTTTATCAAGCCAGTGAAGGTTTTTATCAAGCTGGTCTTGATCAGGTTTGCGTAGTGAAGTGATAGATGCCTGATTCAGGCCCGCTTTCCTGAGCTGCGCATCATCAGAACATAAAATTTTTCGAGGGCTGGAAAATAATTCCAGTAACTGGTGGCATTTTATCGGTCCCAATCCCGGGACCATTGACAGGGCTAACCAATCCCTGTGCGAATGGTTGATATCCATATCATTACCTCACTTCCTGTGAAGTTAAGCCGCATCGTGCGGCGTAAAAACGCTTACATACTCTTAACCGTATCCATTACGTGTACTGCGCCAATTGTCTCCATTACCAAAGCGTAGCTAACTTTACTGTATGTGCGGAAGACCATGGCGACCCCAACATATTCTTCAGGTAGTTCTACATCTACTGACTTACTTTGCTTATTGGCAAAATGCGGGAAAGCATTATCAAATTTTTCAGCAAGTGCGCCCGGGACTTCAGTAATTTTTTTCAGCGTACGCTGTATGTCGCTGGGGTCGGTCGCTTCATATGCATCAGCATCAGCCATTTTTTCTTTTTCACTCTTGGTCAGGTTGGGGCCGACTGTGTCCCTGACTATCTGTCCACTCTGGTAAATACCTACAACGTTACCGGGTTCTATACCCTGTTCATTACCCATACTGAGGACGATAATCTGAAACTGGCCAATCTGCGAGACACCATCAACAACTGAAAGGATTTTCCCATTAACATCCAGCGAAGTAGTTGTGGGAATAAACTCGGCACTGATATCTTCATTCGACTGGGGTACCAGCCTGTCGCCAATCAGAATTTCACGATCGACACCGGTAACCAGTAATGAAGCCGGATCTCCAGTTTGCTCCAGAATGGCATCGCCGACATATATAGCCTCGTAGCCAAGTACTGTTTTCCGCTCGCTATCTGCAGGATCAAGATACGCTTCACCTTTCCTGTATATGGAATAGGCACGTTCTTGATCCTCTTCGCTGATGCCTCGCACGTATATAGTATTACCAGTAGCGGCAATCAGATGCTGATCGTAACTCGATACAACATACGGCCAATATTCAAGGTCATTGTCATCAAGTACCAGTGGTCGCGTCAGGAACTGCTGAATCGCATCGACCGGGATACTGTGTATAGCTTCCGCGTGTGGCGTGGAACGTACTTCCGGAGATAATTTGACGGTGCGGCTTTCGGTGGTTGCGGCAATACCGCCACGGTCGACATTTAACACCGGCATACCGTCTTTGAATGTCATGTAGACTAAATCACCGGGATATATAAGGTGTGGGTTCTCTATCTGTGGGTTGACCTGCCATATCTCTGGCCAGCGCCATGGTTGCTCAAGAAAACGGGCTGAAATGTCCCAAAGTGTATCCCCCTTGACGACGACATATTTATCGGGACGATCCGGATTTATCTTGATATCGTCGGCACTTGCACCCAGTGCGAAGACAGAAAAAAAGATTGAAATCAGAAATTTATTCAACATGCCTGCTACCTTACATGATTTCCTTAATGTAGATTAGCAAAAAGTCTAGCAAAATGTTAGCAAGTAAACCATCTTCTTGTTGTATTACTGCAACTTATTGATTTTTATATATACTAATCACTATTAATATTGATTTCGGAGAGCTGTTCGCATGGCCAAACTCGAGGTACTTCATTTTCCTGACGAACGTCTGAGAAACAAGGCATTACCAGTCTCAGACATCAACGGGGAAATCAAGGAAATCGCTCACAATATGCTAGAGACGATGTATGCCGAAGGCGGCATCGGCCTTGCTGCAACCCAGGTCAATATCCAGAAACGTATCGTCGTGATTGATCTGTCTGAATCCAAGGACGAGCCCTTGTTTCTCATCAATCCCGAAGTGCTGGAAAAAGATGGTGTAGAGAGTATGCGCGAAGGCTGCCTATCCGTGCCTGACTACTTTGAGATCGTCGAACGAGCCGAACATATCAAATTTCGCTATCAGACGCTTGAAGGTGAAACGATAGAAGTTGAAACTGATGGTTTACTCGCGGTCTGTGTACAACATGAAATTGACCATCTCGACGGCAAACTATTCATTGATTACCTCTCGCCGCTGAAACGTCAGCGACTAAAGAAAAAGCTGGCCAAGCAGGAAAAACTGCAAAACGTCCTGTGACAAAGACAGGATTACGCCTGGCTTTCGCCGGTACTCCGGAAATTGCGCGCCGGGTACTAGATTCGATAATTAAAAAAAATGAGCACCATGTTTCGCTTGTTCTAACGCAGCCTGACAGGCCTGCCGGTCGTGGCCGACAGTTAAAACCCAGTGAGGTTAAATCCTGCGCTCTTGAGCATAATATCAAGCTTGAACAGCCTGCCAGTTCACAGGAAATCTCACCCGCGCTCTTTAAAGACATAGACTTGATGCTGGTAGTCGCTTTTGGCTTGCTGTTAAAAAAAGATGTCTTGTCGGCTCCAAGGCTGGGCTGTGTAAACATCCATACGTCATTGCTACCGCGTTGGCGTGGCGCGGCACCGATCCAGCGGGCAATCGAGGCAGGTGATAAAAATAGCGGGATTACGATCATGCAAATGGAAGAAGGTCTTGATAGCGGACCAATGTTGCTTCAGCACACCTGTGCTATCCATAACGATGATACTGCAGAGACCTTGCATGACCGTCTCGTGGAAATCAGCATAGATCAAATTCATACACTCCTACAGAAATTGGCAACAAACAACGTTGAACCTGTTATACAGGATGATGCACATGCCACATATGCGAAAAAAATCAGCAAGGCCGAAGCCGCCATAGATTGGCACCAGTCAGCTATTGTTATTGATCGAAAAATTCGCGCCTTTAACCCCTTTCCCATCGCTCATACTGAATTGCGTGGCATCCCTATGCGTATCTGGCAGGCAACAGTGAAACCACATGTTGCGGATGAACCCGGGCAGGTATTGACAGAGACGGAAGACAGTATTGACGTCGTAACCGGGGACGGGGTGATCGCCATCAAACAGTTACAATTACCCGGCAAGAAAAAGATTTCCGCCCGGGATTTTCTCAACGGGCATCCTGCATTTAATAGCAGCCGGTAGTAATGCACCGTGTCAGCAAGAATTACCGCCAGCCGTATTATCAAGAAAGTTGTAGAAGATAAGCAACAGCTCAAACTTGCTTTAAGCGAAGACAACAGCTTGAGTAGCGCGGGGAAGGATAAGGCTTGGATACAGGAAGTATGTTACGGAACGTTAAGATGGTACTTACAACTTGAATATCTGTTGGACCAGTTACTGGACAGGCCTATTAAAAGGAAAGACAGCATACTTAAGTACTTATTAATTAGTGCCATTTATCAGTTAAGGTTTATGCAAACACCAGACTACGCTGTGGTCTCTGAGACAGTGGCGGCATGCAAGACACTTAAAAAAGAATCTGCCAAGGGTATGGTTAATGCCGTGTTGAGACGTTACCAACGAGAATCAGACACGTTACTTGCCAAGCTGGCGCAACCCAGCCATCTTGCTTCGTCACATCCTGAATGGCTGTTTAACCGATTAAAAACAGACTGGCCAGAACACTATCAGGCTATTCTTGATGCCAATAATCAAAAACCGCCAATGTACCTGCGCTGTAATAATCGCGTAATTAGAAGGAATGACTATTTACAACAACTCGAAGAGGCAGGCATTGAAGCAGACACATGCAAACATACTGAATTCGGCATACGGCTTACCAACCCATGTCCGGTAGATGAGTTACCGGGCTTTTATGACGGCCTTGTATCGGTACAGGACGTGGCGGCGCAACTTGCCAGCGAGCTGTTGCAACTCCAACCCGGCCTAAAAGTACTGGACGCCTGTGCCGCACCCGGCGGCAAAAGCGCGGCGCTACTGGAACGTGAAGCGGGGCTGGATGCTGTCACACTTGTGGAAAAGGATCCTGTCCGCACGAAGCAAATCCGTGACAACCTGGAACGCTTAAATCTCTCGGCTACGATCAAAGTATCGGATCTGCTTGATACAGATAACTGGTGGAATGGGAATGCCTTTGACCGCATCCTCCTTGACGCACCCTGTTCGGCAACCGGAGTGATCCGTCGGCTTAGCGACATAAAAATGCTAAGAACCGAAAAGCAGGTCCATGAAATCAACAAAATTCAAAAACAACTTCTTGATTGCGCCTGGAGCGTACTTAAACCCGGGGGTTTATTGCTTTATGCAACGTGCTCAGTGTTGAAGCAGGAAAATAGCGATACAATAAGGGAATTTATTGACAGGCAGTCGTACAGCCAGATTGTGCCGATTGCGGTACCATGCAGTATTAATACCGGTTATGGCTACCAGATTTTAACAGGCACTGGCGATATGGATGGATTCTTTTATGCGGCCATAAAGAAAAAGCCCAGCTAGAACATGAAGCACTTTTCGATCATATATCTGTTTTGCATGTTGTTTGTGTCGGTGGAATGCCTTGCCGCAGCGATCAAACTCAGTTCTTTTGAGAGTTATGAAAAACAGGACCAGCACTTTCTTGATGCCAGTTTTTCAGTGGAATTAAACGAAGAAATACTGGATGCGTTAAAACATGGTATCCCCTTGCAAATTAATGCTGATTTTGAAGTCAGGATGACCCGGGACTGGTATCCAGATAAAACTGTGCAGTCAGTACATTATATGTATCAGCTGTCACACCAACCACTGACAGAAGACTATCTAACTGTAAATCTGAAAACAGGACTACGAGCATCTTTTGATAGTTTAACTGCGGCGTTAACGCAGATCGGTGAATTCTCTGGCGTTAAACTTGTTCAAAAGCAGATCCTTTCAAGCAAACATCGCTACAAAGGTCGTACAAGAATGTATCTGGACCTGGATAGCTTGCCAACTCCGATGCGACCCCAGGTGTATTTTTCTGACAGCTGGAACATAGGTAGTGACTGGCATGAATGGGTGATACAAGAATGAAACGCGGAATAAAAATTATTACCGTGGTTGGTAGCGGCCTGTTTGTATTTATGCTGGTTGCACTGGTTCTACTAAGCCAGTCGCTGCAGAATTCGGAACTGTTCGATAAATATTACTCCCTGCTGTTTGGTTTTAATGCTACCGGCTTATTGCTGCTAATTCTTTTGATTGCAATCAATTTTCGTCGATTGTTGCGACAAAAAAGAAATAAGGTTATTGGTTCCAGAATGACGACACGCATGGTCGTGTTCTTTGCCTTTCTGTCAGTTACACCGGTTCTTATTGTTTATTATTTCTCACTGGACTTCCTGCATCGTGGTGTAGATAGCTGGTTTGATCTTCGGGTAGAACAAGCGCTGGATGATTCGTTGCAACTCAGTCGGCTGGCACTGGATATACGCATGCGTGACTTACTAAAAACTACTGAGCAGACATCATTGGACATCAGCACATTTACTGATGCTGTGCTGCCGTTTGAGATTGACCGTTACCGCGAAGAGATGGGTGCCAATGAACTCACGTTGCTGGATACACGCGGCGCAATTATTGCGTCGAGTTCAAGTAGCACAAGTGATCTGGTACCAGATCTACCTGGCGATAACATCATCCTGCAACTACAACAGGGAAGCAATTATATTGGCCTGGATGTCATCAAGGACTCTAACCTGCTAATTAGAATCGTTACAACTGTACCCTCGTCTGGAATAGAAAATCAGCCCCGGGTGTTACAGGCACTGTTTCCGATATCAGAACGTGTTAACCAATTGACTGAAAGCGTGCAGGCCTCCTACATTAAATATAAGGAGCTCTCCTATCTAAGGGAACAGCTTAAAATCAGCTTTATTATCGTGCTAACCCTGGTTCTGTTATTCAGTATATTCAGCGCTGTGTGGGCAGCATTTTACTATGCCAGTCACCTGTCCGCGCCGATCAAAAATCTGGCCGAGGGCACGCGGGCCGTAGCGGACGGTAATTTCAGTACGCGTTTACCAGTGCCTGGCAATGATGAACTTGGTTATCTTGTTTCGTCATTCAACGACATGACCGATAAAATTGAACAAGCCAGGAATAATGCCAAACAAAGTCAACTGGAAGCGGAGGAACAGCGCAGTTATCTGGAAACAGTTCTATCCAGATTGTCTTCAGGTGTACTCGTAATTAACGAATCGCGTCAGGTCGAAAAAATTAACGACAGTGCCGCATTGATATTGCAACTGGATGATACCGACCTGCTTAATGCCAGCATTGACACATTGATTGATACTTATCCAAAACTAAAGCCTTTCCTGGAATGTATTTCAAATAATATAGAAGAACATATCGACGACTGGCGCGAACAGATTACAGTCCACGATAAAACCGGAGATCAAATTATAATTATTAGTGGTGCAACACTAACAGGGCGTGACGCTGCAATTGCCGGACATGTAATCGTATTTGATGAAATTACAGCACTAGTGAAGGGACAACGAGATGCCGCCTATAGTGAAATGGCACGTCGATTAACACATGAAATAAAAAACCCTCTAACACCAATACAGCTTGCCGCTGAAAGACTTAGACATAAATATATGCCTACCATGGGTGTAGCCGAAGCTGACACTATTGACAGAATGACAAACACAATCATCCAGCAGGTTGAAACCATGAAAGAAATGGTCAACAACTTTTCTGACTATGCAAGGGCACCTGAATTCACACCTGATAACCTTGATATTACGGCGCTGATAGGAGAAGTTGTCGATCTTTACAGCAACCTTTATGTCAATAATCATATTGAAACCAATTTTGCATCCGGGCTGCCATTGATCCACGGTGATGAAAAAAAACTGCGTCAGGTGTTTAATAACCTGATTAGGAATGCTGTTGATGCAAATATGACTGGTAACAGTAATGAACTTACGATCAGTGTTGACCCTATCACTGTTAACAATGATCAGGTTGTTGAAATTCGGATCAAGGATAGCGGTCCTGGTATTGAGCCCTCTGTTGCCAAAAATCTGTTTGATCCGTATATCACATCGAAACAAAAAGGCACGGGGCTAGGTTTATCTATCGTAAAGAAAATTATTGATGAACATCATGGGCAAGTCTGGCTGGAAAACAATACTGATGAAGCCGGCGCCTCCGCAGTTGTAAGATTGCCTGTAAGTGAACAACAAACTGGCCTGAAACCATATAGAAAAATCTCATGATTAAACGCAACATACTCGTTGTCGATGACGAACCGGACATTCGTAATCTTGTTCAGGAGATCCTTGAAGATGAAGGCTTTAGCGTTGCGACTGCAGAAAATGCCAACGAGGCAAGAACCTCGTGCAAGGAAAGCACACCGGACCTTATATTACTTGATATATGGATGCCAGATATTGATGGCATCAGTCTGCTAAAAGAATGGAAGGAAAAGGATAATATAGACTCTGCCGTCATCATGATGTCTGGCCATGGCAACGTCGAAACAGCTGTTGAAGCAACGCGCTGTGGCGCCTACGACTTTATTGAGAAACCACTATCGATAGCGAAACTGCTTCTAACTATAAAGCACGCGCTTGAGACAACCAGCCTGCAACAGGAAAACCTGCAACTACAGCATGCAACCTTCAGCAAACTGGAGCCGATTGGCAACAGTAAACCCATCAAGGCAATACGCAACCAGGTAGAGCGAGTAGCCAACCATGATACTCCGGTACTTGTCATTGGTGAGTCAGGGACTGACAAGGAGCTTTATGCTCGATTCCTGCATTCGATCAGCCATCGTGCCAATGGCCCATTTGTTACAGTAAGTGTCACCTCTCTCAGCAAGGAACATGCTGAAACCGAGATGTTCGGTCTGCAAACCAATAACCAGTTGCAAGAAGGCTATTTTGACAAGGCACTTGGCGGGACACTATTTCTTAAAGACATTGCAGAGCTGGAAACCAACCTGCAATCGCAGCTATATAACGTCCTTGAAAACAAACGTTACAACCATAGTGGGGATTCGACACCTATAGAATTGGACATACGTATTATTGCAGCAACACGTTACAACCTGGAGGCCCAGGTTGCGAACGGCGATTTTCGTGATGACTTATATTACCTGCTCAATGTGTTGCCACTTACTATCCCACCATTACGCGAGCATTATGAAGATATACCTGCCATACTTGAGTTTTATGTAAACTACTTTATTGAAACAGAAGGTTTGCCTTATCGCCATTTCAGTGTAGCTGCACAAAATCGTTTACGTAGCTATGCCTGGCCCGGAAATGTCAGAGAACTAAAGAACCTGGTGCAGCGACTACTAATCATGGGAACGGATGAAATAATTGAGGTAGATGAGGTTGAGTCGAGCCTTGGAGTTATAGACACCACTAAAAATGCTTTTCCCAATGACCATTTTAATTTTGATCTTCCATTACGCGAAGCAAGGGAAAGCTTTGAAAAGGCCTATCTCGAATACCAGTTGGAAAAGGCAGGTGGCAGTGTTAGTAAGGTTGCCAATGCAGTTGGCGTTGAACGAACACACCTCTACAGGAAACTGAAAATGCTGGGGATAGAACTAAAATGAAGATAATTATCCTCGGTGCCGGACAGGTCGGTATTTCAGTCGCGGCAAACCTGGTCAATGAAGATAATGATATCACCCTGGTAGATAGTAACCCTGCTGCGCTTCAGCTTGTCAGTGAACGTTTTGATCTGCGCACTGTTACCGGCGTAGCTTGTCATCCATCTGTGCTTGAAAAAGCAGGCGCACAGGACGCAGATATGATACTTGCTGTTACAAACAGTGATGAAGTAAACATGATTGCATGCCAGGTAGCCTATACCCTGTATCACACTCCAACCAAGATTGCCCGAATACGTGAAAATGAATACCTGATGAATGCGCCGCTTTTTGCGCAGGAAGCATTACCCGTGGATGTACTTATCAGCCCGGAAAAACTTGTCACTGAATATATCGATCGACTGATCGCGCACCCTGGTTCCCTGCAGGTGGTTGATTTTGCCAATGGCAGGGCACAAATTGTTGCTGTCAGGGCTTCCTATGACGGCATGCTTGTCAACCATTCTGTAGCAAATCTGAAAAATGAACTTGATAATATCGATTATCGAATAGTCCTCATTTTCAGGAATGGTGAACCGATCATCCCTGATGGAAACACAGTGATTAAGGCTGAGGACGAGATTTTCTTTATTAGTTCCAGTCAATCGATAAAGCGATTGCTACAAAATATCCGCCAAAAGGAGAAACCTTATAAAAGCATCATTATTGCTGGTGGAGGTAATATCGGAATCAGGCTATCCAAATCACTGGAAACTGCTTACAAGGTAAAACTGATAGAACTTGACTCGCAAAAAGCGAAATACGCTTCAGAAGAACTGGAAAACACGATTGTACTGAATGGTGATGCTGCCGATGAGGAAATGTTGCTTGAGGAGAATATTGAACACACAGATGTATTCTGTGCATTAACAAATGCAGATGAAGCCAACATCATCTCGTCGATGCTTGCCAAGCGTCTGGGAGCAAGAAAAGTAATGGCACTAATCAATCGCGCTGCTTATGTTGACCTGGTACAAAGCAATGCAATTGATGTTGCTATATCACCGCAACAGGCAACGATTGGTAGTTTGCTTACCCATGTTAGAAAAGGTGACGTAGTCGTGGTGCATTCATTACGACGAGGTGCTGCAGAATCAATCGAGGCGATTGCACATGGTGACAAGACGTCATCAAAGGTGGTTGGCAAGACAATTTCAGAACTCGAATTACCGGAAGGCACAACGATTGGCGCAGTCGTCAGGGGCGACGAAGTTATTATCGCCAACAGTAAAACCGTGATTGAAGCCGAGGACCATGTCATCCTGGTTGTTGCCAACAAGAAGCATGTTGCAGATGTGGAATCACTATTCCAGGTTGGCATAACTTTTCTGTAGACAGGATAAGAACGCATTATGCAGCTGGCTGTCATTCAGAGAATTCTTGGTTTACTGCTTTCCTTGTTCAGTATAACCATGCTGCCGCCAGCGGTTGTCTCTGTAATCTACTCCGACAACACACTACTCCCTTTCCTTACAGCTTTCGCACTCATCCTGAGTATCGGTTTAATACTGTGGTTTCCAGTCAGAAACATACGAAAGGAGTTACGCCTCAGGGACGGTTTTATCGTTGTCGTGCTGTTTTGGGCCGGGCTAGGCCTGACGGGCAGCGTGCCCTTACTACTAGCAGAAACGCCTGACCTGTCGATTACCAATGCGATTTTTGAATCTATCTCTGCACTGACAACAACCGGGGCAACAATTATTGTTGGTATCGATTTTCTGCCCGAGTCAATACAGTTTTATAGACAGGAACTACAGTGGCTGGGGGGTATGGGTATCATCGTCCTCGCGGTTGCAATTCTACCTATGCTTGGTATTGGTGGTATGCAGTTGTACCGAGCGGAAACACCCGGGCCAGTAAAAGACACCAAGCTAACACCACGCATCACGGAAACTGCGAAGGCGCTCTGGTACATTTATCTGACATTGACCATTAGCTGTGCTGTTGCCTACTGGATGGCGGGCATGTCTGTATTTGATGCGATCTGTCATAGTTTTTCTACTGTTTCTATTGGTGGCTTTTCTACGCATGATGCCAGCATGGGTTATTTCCAAAGTCCTGTCATCGAAGCCATCGCAGTATTGTTTATGCTGATTGCCGGAATTAACTTCAGCCTGCATTTTATTGCGTGGAAAAATCTGTCTTTTGGACATTATTTTCAGGATGATGAAGTTAAAGCCTACTTTACGTTGCTCTTTTTCATTTGCCTTATCATCGCTTCCTATCATGTAGTCGTTGGTGATTACCCAAGTGTTATGAAGGCACTTGAAGATACAATTTTCCAAACAGTGTCGATTGCAACGACGACGGGTTTTACCACGACTGAATACCAGAACTGGCCTGGCTTTATGCCTTTATTGTTATTGTTTTCAAGTTTTATTGGCGCCTGCGCTGGCTCTACAGGTGGCGGCATCAAGGTCATTCGCATCTTGTTACTATTTAAACAAGGGATACGAGAAATTAAACGGCTAATTCATCCTAACGCTCTGTTTATCATTAAGGTAGGGCACAAGCCACTTGAAGAGAGAATTATCGAAGCTGTTTGGGGCTTCTTCGCAACCTATATAGCCGTATTTGGTTTTCTGTTACTGGCCCTGATGGCGACACAGCTGGATCAGGTTACCGCATTCTCGGCGCTGGCAGCCTGCATGAATAACCTGGGTCCCGGGCTAGGCGAAGTTAGTCTGCACTATGCCAACATTAACGATCCGGCAAAATGGATTCTATGCTTTGCCATGCTGTTGGGCCGACTGGAAATCTTTACCTTACTGGTTATCCTGACACCGACTTTCTGGCGGCAATAAGATGTCGAGCAGAAACAAGTGGAACGCGCGTTATCGCGAATCGAATGCAGCAGCGACCGATGCGGCAGAAATACTGGTCAATTATCAACACCTGTTACCAACAAGCGGCCAGGCACTGGACCTCGCCTGTGGCCGCGCAGCGAATGCCTTTTTCCTGTCAGCGCATGGGCTAGATACAACGGCATGGGATATATCTGACGTCGCTATTGAACAGGTGCAACAACGAGCATCGCAAGCAGGTCTGTCTATAAAGAGCGAACAACGAGACGTCACAGAAGAACCACCTATCCAGACCAGTTTCGATGTCATTGTTGTTAGTCGTTTTTTGGACAGGGAAATACTGCCGGCGATTAAGAATGCCGTCAGACCGGAAGGACTCGTTTATTATCAGACCTTCGTCAAGGACAAGGTAGCACAGGTTGGTCCTGACAAAACTGATTACCTGCTTGAACAAAACGAGCTACTACACCTTTTTCAAGACTGGATAGTGCGTGCTTATCACGACGAGGGCAGCATCGGTAATTGTCGTGAAGGATTAAGAAACCAGGCCGCTATCGTTGCGCAAAGACCCGCATAACGTTATGAGTAAAATTGACACATTCGAAAAAATGCTCGCCGGAGGTAATGACAATGCCCTACTTCGATATAGCCTTGGCAACGAGTATCTTCAGGCCGGCAATCTGGATACGGCCGTGACACATCTTCATAAGGCAGTGGAACTGGATCCTAATTATTCTGCTGCGTGGAAATTATATGCAAAGTCGCTTAACGATAATGGGGACGTATCAGGGGCAATCAATGCCTATGAGCAAGGCATCAAGGTGGCCGAACAAAATGGCGATATCCAGGCCGTTAAGGAAATGAAGGTGTTTCTGAAACGGCTTAACAAGTAATCACTGATACTGACTATTATGCTCAGTCATTTAACTCCAAGGAACCGACCAGTTCGGAAACATGGTTGAGACCATGCTTATCGAGGTAATCAACGATACCTTTGTTTAATCGAGGGCAAATCAACGGCTCGTAAAACAGGGCCGTTCCTATACCGATGGCCGATGCGCCGGCAATAATAAATTCAATCGCATCCTCGATACCGGTTATACCCCCCTGCCCGATAATTGGGACACCGTGTTGCTTCGCTACCTGGTAAACCTGGTGGACCTTTAGCAGCGCAATAGGCTTGATTGCCGGACCAGACAGACCTCCCTGATTATTACCGATAATCGGCTTTCGTGATTCTATGTCAATAGCCATCCCCATCAGCGTATTGATGACAGCGAAACCATCTGTTCCCGCTTCAATACAACGTCGTGCGTTTTCTGCAATATCCGTCTGGTTAGGCGATAACTTGGTAATAATCGGTTTACTGGTGGCCTTGCGACACACCTCAACAACCCTGGCTGACATATCCGGATCGTTGCCAAAGGCTACGCCTCCTTCCTTAACGTTTGGACAGGAAATGTTGATCTCCATCGCATCTATCGGCGAGTCATCAAAGATACGCGTCACCTCGGCATATTCTTCAACCGTAGAACCGGACAGGTTGGCGATGAAACGCGTTTCAGTGAAATCCAGGTTGGGAAGATAATCATCAACAACGATCTTGGAGCCCGGGTTTTGTAAACCAATGGCATTCAACATACCCATATAGGTTTCAGCAATGCGATGCGGGCTGTTGCCCAATCGCGGCTCCAGGGTAGTACCTTTTAAACAAATTGCGCCTACGTCGGTATTTGAAAACCCGGTAATTCGTGTGTATTCCTCACCAAAACCCACGCAGCCAGACAGCAGAACAAGCGGCGTGGCAAACGATACCCCACAAAAATCTGTTGCGAGTTTTTGTTTATCCGCATCACTCAGGGATATATTGTTAATGCTGGCGTTTGTCATCTGGCGCTATACAATCCGATTATGTTTAATATCGTGTTATTTGAACCTGAGATACCCCCCAATACCGGGAATATCATGCGTCTTTGTGCAAATAGTGGCTCTCAGTTGCATCTTATCCATCCACTGGGTTTCGACATGGATGAAAAAAATCTGCGCAGAGCCGGCCTTGATTATATCGATCAGTCCATTGTACATCACTATGAAAGTTATCAGGACTATCTCGATAAAGCAGACATTGGGACGCTCTATGCGATTGAAACTGGCGGTCAACAGGATTACTCGATGGCGAGCTTCAAGCCGGGCGACAGTTTTTTATTAGGTCCCGAAACTAGAGGTTTGCCAGACGATATCCTGTCCACCCTTCCAGATACACAGGTACTGCATATTCCCATGTTGGGTGATAGTCGCAGCCTGAATCTTTCCAATGCGGCCAGCATTGTAGTCTACGAGGCATGGCGTCAGCACAGCTATGCCGGTTGCGCTAGGGAGCATCAGTAATCGATGCAGTAATTGTCCTGGATGTATAAGTCACCGTGCCGATAGCGTTTTTCGATGCAGTGGATGTAAGATTAAAGACGTTGTAGGCACTGCCCCCCTCACTGACTGCGGTTGAAATACAGGATAGCTGTATTGTGAAGCCACCTGTACTGCCGCCACTAAGGGGAAATGAAGGTCCAGCACCATTACAGTTTAGACCTGCAGCACCATTTTGAACCGCATCATAGACCGCCCATTCAAGACCTGTTCTTGCTGCAAACCAAGCCTGCATTGATTGCCCTGATTGAGCTGTGTTTACCGCACTGACATTTGTTAACGTCAGCATATAAGAGCCTAGTAAGGCAAATACCACTATCAGTACGATGGCGATTACTGCACTAAATCCGCTCTGTCTTTTTTTGATTACTTTCATGGCTGGTTATCAACATGTGCCTGTTGTAATAGCGTCACTTCCTGACCAATATCATCATCCCGGACAGTAATACCGAGGGTTACCAGGCCACTGCGCGTCGCCGTACCAGGATCGTAATCAATCGTGCATGCAGAGACCTGATTTACTAACAGGTTAGAAGTACCACTTACCGGTGGTGCCCGCTGCGTAATTTCAATTAAATGGTCAAAGTAGCGTCTAATCTCCGAACCGGAGCAGACAAAACTGACGGGGGTATCAACGATAAAAAAACGTTGGTTTGGCGACTCATAAGGAAAGCGCGAAACAGGTGTAAGGCTAAAGCCCAGCAGGTTTGGTGAACCTACAGAG
>JAAUYK010242398.1_pt1 | contig 15332 bp, 16 predicted proteins | sample 7278021 | NCBI WGS metagenome assembly JAAUYK01 (sample SAMN14350223, study PRJNA611818) | marine sediment metagenome | isolation source: surface marine sediment (1.8m) | place: French Polynesia: Moorea | collected 2018-08
CGACCACGTGATTCTCCCCGAGATCATCTCCAAGGAGCCGCTGGGCCCGCTGGTCCGCCACGGCGACGACGAGTGGGGCGATGTCGTGCGCTGGGTGCTCAACGTTCTTGGAGTCGACGCCGAGTTCCTCGGCGATGATCAGAACGTTGATCACCCAGCGCACAAAAAAACCCCACACGTCGTCGCCAAGGCGGACCAGCGGGCCCAGCGGCTCCATGGAGATGATCTCGGGGAGAATCACGTGGTCGGTGGGACTCTCGAAGGTCGCACGCGTCGCGGCCAGGCCGGAGGCGTCCGTGGTGTAAACGTCGCAGCGGCCGGCCTGATAGTTCTGGCGGGCTTCCGCGTTGGTCTCGATCGGGACCGGCTCGTAGGAGATGTTGTTCGAGCGGAAGAAGTCCGCCAGGTTGAGCTCGGTCGTCGTGCCGGTCTGGATGCAGACCGAGGCGCCGTCGAGTTCCTTGGCGCTCGAGACGCCGAGGTTTTTGGGCACCATGAATCCCTGGCCGTCGTAGTAGTTGATGCCCACGAAGGTGAGCTTCAAATCAACGTCACGGCTGTAGGTCCAGGTGGTGTTACGAGCGAGCATGTCGATTTCGCCCGACTTGAGCGCCTCGAACCGGGTCTTGCCGGTTGTCGGCGTATACTTAACTTTCGACTTGTCACCGAAGAGCGCGGCGGCCACGGCCTGGCAAACCGCCGGGTCGAAACCCTGCCAGTTGCCCGCGTCGTCGGTGAAAGCGAAGCCCGCGACGCCCGTCGAAACGCCGCATTGGACGAAGCCCTTCTTCTTGATGTCATCGACGGTCCCGGCCATGGCCGCTGTCGACAACGTGGTAGCCGCAGCAGCGGCCAGGAGAACCTTGGTCACTTTCATGGAACGGACCTTCCCTGCTGGTCGTTGAGTTGTTCCTTGGCGCGGAGGCGGTTGATAACCCCCATTACCGCCGCCCAAAAATGTAACATACGGTCGCAAAAGGCAACAGCGCGCTTCCGGCCCGCGGCAACCCGCCGTCCGGCGGCCGCCGCCGGCCCGAGCCTTTCCCGGGCCCGCCAGCCCTGGCATAAGGGATTGGGCCGACTGAGAGACTACGAAGAGCGGAGCCGTGCCGAAGGTTAACAAGGACTACAAGCGCGATACCCTGATCACCCATCTGGGCCGGGATCCGCAGGCGTACTGCGGGGTGGTGAACACCCCGGTATTCCATGCCTCGACCATCATCGCCGAGAACATGGAGACCTACGACGATCCGGAGCGGCGCAAGAAGAAGGGCGCCGTATACTACGGCCGGAACGGCACGCCGACCGTGTTCAGCCTCGAGACCGCGATCGCCGGCCTGGAGGGCGGCAGCGGCTGCGTCGCCGTGTCCTCGGGCCTGGCGGCCGTGACCTGCGGCCTGCTGGCCTTCTGCGAGGCGGGCGACCATGTCCTGGTCAGCGACAACGTCTACCTGCCGGCGCGCAAGTTCTGCGACGGCCTGCTCAGCCGGCTCGGGGTCGAGGTCGAGTACTTCGATCCCCTGATCGGCGCCGGCATCGCGGCGCTGTTCCGGCCCAATACGCGTCTCGTCTATCTGGAATCCCCCGGCTCCCACACCTTCGAGGTCAGCGACGTTCCGGCGATCGCGGCGGCCGCCAAGGAGCGCAAACTCTGGGTCCTGATGGATACGACCTGGTCCGCCTCGGTCCTGTGCCGGCCCTTCGATCTCGGCGTCGACGTGTCGATCAACGCCGGGACCAAGTACATCGTCGGCCACTCCGATGCCATGCTCGGGCTGATCACGGCCTCGGCCAGCAGCGAGGACCGGGTCCGCGACACCGCTCGGGGCCTGGGGCAGTGCGCCGGTCCCGACGACGTCTACCTGGCAACCCGGGGCCTGAGGACCCTGGGCGTCCGGCTGGCTCGGCACGCCGAGACCGCCATGACTCTGGCCGGCTGGCTGGCGGCCCGCCCCGAGGTCGAACGCGTGCTCTATCCCGCGCTGCCGGACGACCCGGGCCACGCGCTCTGGCGGCGCGATTTCTCCGGCGCCTGCGGGCTCTTCGGCGTCGTGCTGAAACCGCCCTGCCCGCGGCCGGCCATGGCCGCCCTGATAGACGGCATGGCACTGTTCGGCATCGGCGCGAGCTGGGGCGGCTACGAGAGCCTGATGGTCGCGTCCTACCCCGAGCGCATGCGCAGCGTCGTGCCCTGGCCGGCCCCGGGGCGGACGCTCAGGATCCACGCCGGCCTCGAGGATCCGGCGGACCTGATCGCCGACCTTGAGGCCGGCTTCGCGCGCTTCAACCAGGCCCGCGCCGCTTGAGGCCGGGCCGGGAGGGGAAAGCATGAAAACCCGACCCGAGCTGCCGGCCGCCCTCGAGGCGGCGCTCCGGACCAACGCCGACGGCCTGGTCCCCGCCATCGCGCAGCAGCACGACAGCGGCGAGGTCCTCATGATGGCCTGGATGAATCGCGAGGCGCTGGCCGAGACGCTCAGCACCGGCCGGGTCTGCTACTGGTCCCGATCGCGCGCCGGGCTCTGGCGCAAGGGCGAGCGCTCGGGCCAGGTGCAGAAGCTGATCGATCTCCGTATCGACTGTGACGGCGACACCCTGCTGCTGCTGGTCGACCAAACCGGCGTGGCCTGCCATACCGGGCGCCGAAGCTGCTTCTATCTCCAGGTCGAGGACGGCGAGCTCAAGGAGATCCTCCCGGTCGTGCGCGATCCGGCGGACCTCTACGGCGCCTGAGCCGTGCTGTCGCCGAGGCTTCCGGCTGCCGCGAGGCTCGCCTTTCTGTCGCTGTTCCTGGTCTGCCTCGGCGCGCGGCAGGCGGCGGCCGAGCAGATCACCATCTTTGCCGCAGCCAGCACCGCCGAAGCCCTAAGCGACGCCGCGCGCGCCTTCGAGGCGGAAGCGGAGCGGCGCGGCGAAGCGGTGACCGTGCGCACGGTCTTCGCCGCCTCCTCGACCCTGGCCAAGCAGATCACCCAGGGCGCGCCGGCCGACCTCTTCCTCTCCGCGAGCGCGGCCTGGATGGACTATCTCGATACCCGGAAGGCGATCGAGCCGGCGAGCCGCTCTGTCCTGCTGTCCAACCGCCTCGCCCTGATCGTGCCGGGGGAGAGCGGCCTGAGGCCTCCCCTCGACGACGGCCGCGGCCTGCTCGCCGCGCTCGGCGACGGCCGGCTCGCCATGGGCGACCCTGCGCACGTCCCCGCCGGGATCTACGGTCAGGCGGCCCTGACCTCGCTGGGCATCTGGCAAGAACTGGCAGATCGGACGGCGCGCGCGGCCAGCGTTCGGGCCGCGCTGGCGCTGGTCGAGCGCGGCGAGGCTGTTGCCGGGATCGTCTACCGTAGCGATGCCCAGGGCCGTGAGACCGTGCGCCTGATCGGTCTCTTCCCCGCGGACAGCCACCCGGAGATCGCCTACCCCCTGGCGGTCGTTCGCGGCCGCGGCTCGCCGGCGGCCCAGACCTTCGCGCGCTTCCTGCGGGGCGAAGCCGCCCAGGCGACCTTCCGCGCGCACGGCTTCGCGACGCCGACCGGCGGCGGCTGACCGCGATGTGGGAGCTGACGGCGCTGGAACGCGAGGCCCTGTCACTAAGCCTGCGCGTCGCCTTGCTGAGCGTCTCGGCCTCGCTGCCGTTCGGGCTTCTGGTCGCCTGGCTGCTGGCGCGACGCGAGTTCTACGGCAAGGCCCTGCTCAACGGCCTGGTCCACTTGCCGCTGGTCCTGCCGCCGGTCGTGGTCGGCTACCTGCTCCTGGTCCTGCTCGGGCGAAACGGGCCGCTCGGCGCCTGGCTCTACGAGAGCTTCGGCGTGACTGTGGCCTTCACCTGGGAGGGCGCGGCCCTGGCGGCCGCCGTCATGGCGTTCCCCCTCATGGTCCGCGCCATGCGCCTGTCGCTCGAGGCGGTCGACCAGCGCCTCGAGGCCGCCGCGCGAACCCTGGGCGCCCGCCCGGTCGAGGTCTTCGCGACCGTAACCCTGCCGCTCATGGCGCCCGGCATCCTGGCCGGTGCGATCCTCGCCTTCGCGCGCAGCCTGGGCGAGTTCGGCGCCACCATCACCTTCGTCTCGAACATCCCCGGCGAGACGCGCACCCTTCCGATCGCGCTGTTCAGCGTGATCCAGAGCCCCGGCGGCGAGGCCCCCGCCCTGCGCCTGGCCGTAATCGCTGTGATCCTCGCGCTGGCGTCGCTGGTCGCATCGGAGGCCCTGGCCCGGCGCCTGCGGCGCCGCCTGGGCAACTAGCCAATGCTCGAGGTCTCGGTCCGCAGGTCCCTGGAGAGCTTCACCCTGGACATGGAGCTGGCCTGCGAGGCATCCGGCGTGATCGCTCTCTTCGGCCGCTCGGGCGCCGGCAAGACCAGCCTGGCCAACATGCTGGCCGGGCTCCTGAAGCCCGACAGCGGCCGCATCGTGGTCCGGGATCAAGTCCTCTTCGACTCGGCCCGCGGCATCGACCTGCCGCCAGAGGCGCGGCGGCTCGGCTACGTATTCCAGGAGGGCCGCCTGTTCCCGCATCTGAAGGTGCGCAGCAACCTGACCTACGGCTACCGCCGGGTGCCCGGCGGCGAGCGCCACGTCGAGCCGGAGCAGATCGTCGAGCTGCTCGATCTCGGTCCCCTGATGAACCGGCGCCCCCGGGACCTCTCGGGCGGTGAGAAGCAGCGGGTCGCGCTCGGCCGCGCGCTGCTGGCGCACCCGCGGCTGCTGATCATGGACGAGCCGCTGGCGGCCCTCGACCAGGCGCGGCGTGAAGACGTCCTGCCCTTCATCGAGCGGCTCGGCGAGGAGCTCGACATCCCCATCGTCTACATCAGTCACGCCATGGAGGAGGTCATGCGCCTGGCGGAGACCCTGGTGCTGATCTCCGACGGCAGGGTGGCGGCGGTCGGCTCGGTGCCCGCGCTGACCAGCCGCCTGGACCTCCGCCCCCTCACCGGGCGCTACGAGGCGGGCTCGGTGCTCGACGCGCGGGTGGTCGACCACGACGAGACCTTCGCCCTGACCCATCTGGCTTTCGCCAGCGGAACCCTCCGGGTGCCGCGGCTCGACCTAGCGCCGGGCACCGAGCTGCGCGTGCGGATCCGCGCGCGCGACGTCGCCCTGGCCCGCCAGGCGCCGGAGGCCACGAGCGTGCTCAACGTCTTCCCCGGCGTGGTCAAGGAGGTCAGCGCGGACGCCGGCCCCCTGGTCGACGTGCTGCTCGACCTCGGCGGCACGCCGCTGTGGGCCCGGATCACCGCGAAATCCCGGCACGACCTGGCGATCGAGCCGGGCACGCGGCTCCACGCGCTGGTCAAGGCCGTCGCGATCGACCGCCACGCGGCCGGCCGGCGCCGGGACCGGCAGCCCAACCAGCCGAACAATTCCTGATCCAAGTCAATGATCTGCCGCCGGGCCGGCGCTAGGCAGAGAGCCTCGACCGCAAGGAAATCGGCGACAGGCGACGCGATCCGCTGGGGCCGCCGATAGAAGGTGGGACTTGGCTGAAAGGCCTGCGACGATCAGCGCTCGGTCCCTGACCAAGGTGTACTTGACCGGTAAGGTCGAGGTTCACGCCCTGCGCGGCGTCGATCTTGACCTCATCGAGTCGGAACTGATCGTTCTCCTGGGGCCGTCGGGTAGCGGCAAATCCACCCTGCTGAACATCCTGGGCGGCCTCGACGTGCCGACCAGCGGGCGCGTGTACTTCGACGGCCAGGAACTGGGCGCCGAGGACGAGGCGGCCCTGACGCGCTACCGCCGCCAGCGGGTCGGCTTCGTCTTCCAGTTCTATAACCTGATCCCGAGCCTGACCGCGCGGGAGAACGTGGCTCTGGTGACAGAGATCGCCGCTGCCCCTCTGGCGCCGGCGGAGGCGCTCGAGTTGGTCGGGCTCGGCGATCGCCTCGACCACTTCCCCGCCCAGCTCTCCGGCGGCGAGCAGCAGCGGGTCGCGATCGCCCGGGCGATCGCCAAGCGACCCCAGATCCTGCTGTGCGACGAGCCGACCGGCGCCCTGGACAGCGAGACCGGCATACTGGTTCTGGAGGCGATCGACCGGGTCAACCGGAACTTCGGCACGACCACCGCGCTGATCACCCACAACCGGGCGATTGCCGACATGGCGCACCGGGTGATCGCCCTTGCCGACGGCAGGATCGTCGCCGCGCGGGAAAATGCTGAGCGGCGCCCGCCGCGCGATCTGGTCTGGTAGGCCCGGCATGCTCGCGCTCAACCGAAAACTCGTGCGAGACCTCTGGCGCCTGCGCGGACAGGTTCTGGCGATCGCCCTGGTGATCGCCTCGGGCGTGGCCGTCCTGGTCATGTCGCTCAGCTCGACCGAGGCGTTAAGCGATACGGCGGCGGCCTACTACGAGCGTTATCACTTCGCCGACGTCTTCGCCGGCGTCAAGCGCGCGCCGAGCAAGCTGGCCGACCGCATCGCCGCGATCCCCGGCGTGCAGCTGGCCGAGACCCGCATCGTCAAGCTGGCGACGCTCGACGTCGCCGGTTTCGAGGAGCCGGTCATCGGCCAACTGATCTCCCTGCCCGAGGCGGCCGCGCCCCTGCTCAACCGACTGGCGCTGCGCGCCGGCCGGTGGATCGATCCAACGCGGCCCGACGAAGTGATCGTCAGCGAGCCCTTCGCCGAGGCCCACGGCCTGCTGCCAGGCGACCAGTTCAAGGCCGTCATGAACGGTCACAAGCGGACGCTGACGATCGCCGGGCTGGCGCTCTCGCCCGAGTACATCTACGCCATCGGCCCGGGCATGCTGCTGCCCGACGACGACCACTTCGGCGTGATCTGGATGGGCCGCGACGCGCTCGAGGCGGCCTACGACCTGGACGGCGCCTTCAACGACGTCTCGATCTCGCTGCTCCGCGGGGCGCCGACCGAGACGGTGATCCAGCAGGTCGACAACCTGCTCGACCGCTTCGGCGGCGTCGGCGCCTACGAACGGGCCGACCAGATCTCGAACTGGTTCGTGATGAACGAGATCGAGCAGCTGAAGAGCATGGCCTCGATCCTGCCGCCGGTCTTTCTCGCCGTCGCCGCCTTCCTCACGAACATGGTGCTCGCGCGCCTGATCGCGACCGAGCGCGCCGAGATCGGCCTGATGAAGGCCTTCGGCTACAGCAATCTGGAGGTCGGCTGGCACTACGCGAAGCTGGTCCTGGCCATGGCGGCGATCGGCATTGCCATCGGCTGGGCCGCCGGCGCCGGGCTGGGACGCGTGAACACCGAGGTCTACGCGGAGCTCTATCGCTTCCCGGTGCTCTACTTCCGGCCGTCGCCGTCGGTCTTCCTGGTGGCGGGCGCGATCAGCCTCGGCGCCGCTCTGCTGGGCTCGCTGACGGCGGTTCGCCGCGCCGTCGCCCTGCCGCCTGCAGAAGCCATGCGGCCGCCGGCGCCGCCGCTCTACCGTCGCTCGGCGATCAGTCGGACACGCTTGTTCCAGGCCCTCGACCAGCCGAGCCGGATTATCCTGCGACAGATCTTTCGATGGCCGTTCCGCTCGCTGGTGACGGCGACCAGCGTCGGCATGGCCATCGGCGTCCTGATCACCTCCCTGCAGTGGTTCGACTCGATCGATCATCTGGTCGAGACCTACTTCATCGATACCCAGCGCCAGGACCTGACGGTCGGCCTGATCGAAGCCCAGTCGCCGACCGTCCTCAACGAGTTCGCGCACATGCCCGGCGTGCTGGCGGCCGAGCCCGGCCGGAGCGTCGCGGTCAAGTTCCGCGCCGGGACGCGGACCCATCGCGGCGCGATCCACAGCGTGCTGCGCGACGCGCGGCTCAATCTCGTCTACGACGTGGCGGGTAGGATCGTGACCGTGCCGCCGGACGGACTCGTGCTCTCAACGGTGCTGGCCGAGAAGCTGGCGGTCCGACCCGGCGATTTCATCGAGGTGGCGGTTCTGGAAGGACGCCGTCCGGTCCGCCGCCTGCCGGTCGTCGGTCTGTTCGAGACCTACATCGGCATGCCGGCCTACATGGACCCTGCGGCGCTGCACAGGCTGATGAGCGAGAGCCCAAGGGTCGAGCAGGTTCACCTGCTGATCGACTCCGCGCGGCAGGACGCACTCTTTCGCGCGCTCAAGGACCTGCCGGACGTATCCAGCGTGGTCCTGCGGCAGGCAGCGATCGACACCTTCTACGAGACGATCGGCGAGACGCTGCTGATCTACGTTTCCTTTTTCGTCACCTTCGCCTGCACCATCGTCTTCGGCGTGGTCTACAACGCCGCGCGGATCGCCCTATCGGAACGGGGCCGGGAGCTTGCCACGCTTCGCGTGCTCGGGTTCAGCCGGACCGAGATCTCCTACATCCTGCTCGGCGAGCTGGCTCTTCTGACCCTCGTCGCCTTGCCACTCGGCTGCGCGGTCGGTTACTTCCTCAGCTGGGTCTTCGCCGCCAGCTTCGCGACCGAGCTGTTCCGCATCGCCTTCGTGATCGAGCCCTCGACCTACGGCATGGCCCTGCTGATCGGCCTGTCGGCCGCGCTGCTCTCGGCCGCCTTCGTGCGCCGCCGCGTCGACCATCTCGACCTGATCGCCGTTCTGAAGACAAGGGAGTGACCAGGGCATGACCATCCTATGGCGCCGACTCTTCATGTGGGCGGTTCTCGGGTTCGCCTTGATCACCGGCCTGGTCTACGCCTTCTGGCCCCGCCCGGTGCCGGTCGATCTCCTGGCGGCGTCCCGGGGCTCTCTGACCGTGACGGTCGGCGACGAGGGCGAGACCCGGGTCCGCGACGTCTTCATTCTCTCCGCGCCGGTCGCCGGGCGGCTGCTGCGCATCGACCGGGACGTCGGCGACGCCGTTACCGCCGACATGACCGTGGTCGCCCGGATCCAGCCGGTCGACCCCGCCTTCCTCGATCTGCGCAGCGAGGCCGAAGCCAAGGCGGCCGTGCGGGCCGCCGAAGCGGCCGAAACGCTGGCCAAGGCCGAGCTCGACAAGGCGCTGGCGGAGCTGGAGTTCGCCGAGACGGAGGTGGAGCGGGCCCGCCGCCTGGTTCAGCGCAAGACCATCTCGGAACGGGCGCTCGACGACGCCGAACGTATCTACCGCACCAGCCTGGCCACGGTAGAGACCGCCAAGGCGGCGCTCGAGGTGCAGCGTTTCGAACTGCAGAAGGCCCGCGCCATCCTGGTCTCCCCGGTCGATGCCCGCGCCGTGGAGGAGTGCGCCTGCGTCAACGTGACTGCTCCCGTGACCGGCCGCGTGCTGCGGCTGCTGCGCGAGAGCGAGGGCGTGGTCCAGGCCGGCGAGGCCCTGCTCGAGATCGGCGACCCGAGAGATCTGGAGATCGTCGCCGACCTGCTCTCGACCGACGCGGTCAAGGTCGAGCCCGGGCAGGCCGTGGTGATCGAGGGCTGGGGCGGCGAGCCGCTCAACGGCCTAGTCAACCGCGTCGAGCCCTACGGCGTCACCAAGGTGTCCGCTCTCGGGATCGACGAGCAGCGGGTCAACGTGATCGTGGACTTCACCGACCCGCCGGAGCGCTGGAACCGTCTCGGCCACGGCTACCGGGTCGAGATCAGGGTCGTCCTCTGGCAGGGCGCGGACGTGCTCACGGTGCCGCTGAGCGCGCTGTTCCGCCACCAGGGTGACTGGGCGGTCTTCGTCGAGCAGGACGGCCGGGCCAGCCTGCGCCGCGTCGCGCTGGGGCAACGGACCGATCTCGAGGCCCAGGTGCTCGAGGGCATCGACGAGGGCGACCGCGTCGTGGTGCACCCCGGCATCCGGGTCGAGGACGGCGTGCTGATCACGGCCCGGCGCTGACGCGTCGCCCCGCCGACGGGCGGAGCGGCCCGGAACGGCCCGCGCCCGGGCAGCGCACGAGTTCGTGTTCAACCCTTGAAAGCGCGTGGGATCGGATCAGATCTTTTAGGGCGTGTTGAGCCCTTTGCCCGACCCTTTCGCCGGCCGGAGACCGCCATGACCAAGACCTACACCAAGACCAAGAAGGCGCTCGCCAAGCTGACGCCGGAGGCCTACGCGGTCACCCAGCGCGACGCCACCGAGCCGCCGTTCCGGAACGCCTTCTGGGACAACAAGGAAGCGGGCCTCTACGTCGACGTCGTGTCGGGCGAGCCGCTCTTCGCCTCGAGCGACAAGTTCGACAGCCACAGCGGCTGGCCTAGCTTCGTCCGACCGGTCGAGGCGGCCAACGTGGTCGAGCGCCAGGACATGAGCCACGGCATGATCCGCACCGAGGTGCGCTCCAAGCACGGCGACAGCCACCTGGGCCACGTCTTCCCCGACGGGCCGCCGGAAACCGGCCTGCGCTACTGCATCAACTCCGCCGCCCTGCGGTTCATCCCGCTCGACCAGCTGGAGGCCGAGGGCTACGGCGACTACCGTCAACTCTTCGAGGAGTCCTGACATGGAGACGAGCGAGAAGGCCACCCTCGCGGGCGGCTGCTTCTGGGGCATGCAAGACCTGTTTCGGCGCCTGCCCGGCGTCCTCCAGACCCGGGTCGGCTACAGCGGCGGCACCACCGCCAATGCGACCTACGACGCTGTAAAGACGGGCCGCACCGGCCATGCCGAGGCGCTCGAGATCGTCTTCGACCCGGCGAAGGTGACGTACCGGGAGATCCTGGAGTACTTCTTCCAGATCCACGACCCGACCACGCCGAACCGCCAGGGCAACGACCTGGGCAGCCAGTACCGTTCGATCATCTTCTGGCACTCGGAAGATCAGAAGGCGACCGCTCTAGACACCATCGCCGACGTGGAGGCCTCCGGCCTGTGGCCAGGCGTCGTTGTCACCGAGGTCGTGGCGGCCGGCGATTTCTGGGAAGCCGAGCCGGTGCACCAGGACTACCTGGTGCGCTACCCGGGTGGCTACACCTGCCACTTCCCGCGAGCGAATTGGAAGCTGCCGAAGCGGGCCGCGGCCGAGTAGCCGGGCGTTAGCAGGGAACCTGCTTGCCGTCCCAGGCGAAGACCCCGCCGCTGTCATCGGGCGTCAGCCCGTCCAGCACGTTCAGGAGATAGCCGGCGGACTGGGCCGGCGAGAAGAGCTTGCCCGCCGCCACGCCGCTCTGGAACGGCTCGGACAGGCCGGTGTCGACCGTGCCGGGATGCAGCCCGACGCAGAGCGCACCGGCGTTGCGGCGCGCTAGCTCGATGGCGAAGTTCTTCAGCAGCATGTTGAGCGCCGCCTTGGAGGCCCGGTAGGCGTGCCAGCCGCCCAGGCTGTTGTCGCCGATGCTGCCGACCCGCGCCGAGAGGGCCGCGAAGACCGCCTTGTCGTCTTTGGCGAGCAGCGGAAGGAAGTGCTTGGCGACGAGCGCGGGACCTACGGTGTTCAGGCGGAACACCCGATCCATGGCGGCGGCGTCGAGCGCGCGCCAGGTCTTCTCCGGCTGGAGGCCGCCGGGGCCGTGAAGAATCCCGGTCGCCACGATGACCAGGTGATAGCGGCCGCCGATCTCCTCGGCGGCGCGGGCGGCCGCCTCGATCGAGGCCTCGTCTTCCAGGTCGATCCCGTGGGCCGTGATCTTGGGATCCGCGAAGCTGCGCCGCGCGCGGGAGAAGGCGGCGACCCGGGCGACATTCGGACTCGCCGCTAGGGCATCGACGAAGGCGCCGCCGATGCCGCCGGACGCGCCGATGACGGCCGCGTTGACCGGCTGGTTGAAGGAGTTCATCGTGAGTCTCTGTTCGTAATTCGTCATCTTCGCCAACCGACGGCTGTTCGGAAGGCCTGCCTTATACGCGGCGCAACCGGGTTGGACCGCCGGCCCCTGGGCGTGATCCAGGACCCGATCCGGTCCGTAGCGATTTGGTACCTGAAAGACAGCGGGAATCGTGCTCCCATGATGAGACAGGGTCGGAGGACCATGATGAAGACAACCGCGGGCGCCCTGGCGGGGGCCCTGCTCTTGGGACGGCGCGCGGCAGCCAGTTCGGACCGCAGCGCCTACGACTTCGACTTTACCGCCATCGAAGGCGACCCCCTCCCCTTCGAAACCTTCCGCGGCAAGACGGTGCTGGTGGTCAACACTGCCTCGCTCTGCGGCTTCACCCACCAGTACCGGGAGCTTCAGACCCTGTGGGACCGCTACAAGGACAAGGGGCTGATCGTCCTGGGGGTGCCGTCCAACGACTTCGGCAACCAGGAGCCCGGTCAGGAAGCGGAAATCAAGGAGTTCTGCGAGGTCAACTTCTTCGTCGACTTCCCCATGACGACGAAGGAGCAGGTCAAGGGCAAGGACGCCCACCCCTTCTACCGCTGGGCGGCCGAGGAGCTGGGCTTCGCGGCCAAGCCGCGCTGGAACTTTCACAAGTACCTGGTCGGACCCGACGGCCAACTGGTCGACTGGTTCTCGACGCCGACCTCGCCGACCGCCGACAAGGTAGTCCGCGCCATCGAGGCGCAGCTTGCGCGCGGCGGCTCGGCCGCGGGCTGACGAGGGTCTTCGCCCGTGACCGATGCCGTTGGCGAGACCGTTGCCCCGAATCACCCGCCGCGGCAGCCCGTCCCCATTGCCTGCCGTTGGCTCGGCGGCCTCGGCGCGCTGCCCTTCGTCGCCCTCGCGGGCGGCAGCCTCTGGCTCGACGGCGTTCCCCAGGCCTACGTGCTCTTCGGGCTGACCGCCTACGGTGCCGTCATCCTCTCGTTCCTGGGCGGCATTCAGTGGGGCCTGGCCATCGCCGACTACGGCGCGGCCGAGGGCGACGGCGCGTCCTATCGTCGTCTCACGGTCAGTGTCGTGCCCTCGCTGATCGCCTGGTGGGCGCTTCTGCTCACCGGACCCACGGCCCTGCTCGTCCTGGCGATCAGCTTCGCGCTGATGCTGGCGCTCGATTGGACCGCGACGCGGAGCGGCGAGGCGCCGGCCTGGTATCCGCGTCTGCGCCTGCCGCTGACGGCCTGCGTCGTCGCCTGCCTGATCCTGGGTACCGCGGTCTGACGCCGCCTCGGCCATGAGCAGCGCGCTGGAGCGGAGCATTCTCGAGCTGTTGAGCCGGCGCAGCGAAGGCGCCTCGATCTGCCCCTCCGAGGCCGCCCGCGCGCTCGACCGAGACAATTGGCGCGGAATCATGGCGGCCGTGCGCGAGGCCGCCTGGGGTCTCGAGGCGCGTGGGCGCGTGGTGATCCTGAAGCGCGGCCGACGGATTGCGCGCGCGGACGCCCGAGGTCCGATCCGCATCGCGCTGGCCGATCCTCCGGTCCCGGCCCCGTGAACCAGGTCGTCTGGTTCAAGCGCGACCTCCGGGCCGCCGACCACCGGCCGCTGGTCGAGGCGGCCGCGCGCGGCCCGGTGATCCCGCTCTACCTGGTCGAGCCGGACCTCTGGCGGCAGGCCGACGCCAGCGCCCGCCAGTGGCGCTTCCTGCGTGAGAGTTTAGAGGAACTGCGCGACGCGCTGGCCGCCCTCGGCGCGCCGCTCGTGGTCCGCGTCGGACCGGTCGTCGAGGTGCTCGAGGATTTGCACCGGCGGGCCGGCATAGCCGCCCTCTGGTCCCACGAGGAGACCGGTAACGGCTGGACCTACCGGCGCGACCGCGCGGTCGCCGCCTGGCTCCGCGAGAACGGCATACCCTGGCACGAGATCCAGCAGCACGGCGTCATCCGCCGCCTCGGGTCGCGCGGCGGATGGGCCGGCAAGTGGGATCGCTTCATGGCGCTGCCGACGGCGCCCGAGGCGCGGCCGGCGCCGCCGGCCGCGTCGCTCGACCCCGGCGCGATCCCGGCGGCCGAAGACCTCGGGCTCGCCGGCGACCCCTGCCCCGGCCGCCAGACCGGCGGGCGCTCCGAGGGCTTGGCGCTGCTCGACAGCTTCCTCACGACCCGCGGCAACGCCTACCACCGGGAGATGTCGAGCCCGCTCAGCGCGGCAGAAAGCTGCTCGCGGCTCTCGGCCCACCTCGCGCTGGGGACAATCTCGATGCGCGAGGCGGCGCAGGCGGCCTACCGGCGGCTCGACGCGGTCAAGGCCCTGGAGAAGGAAGAGCGCGGCACCTGGCCGGCCGCGCTTAACGCCTTCGTCGGCCGGCTGCACTGGCACTGCCACTTCATCCAGAAGCTGGAGGACTCTCCCGAGCACGAATTCCGCAACGTGCACAGCGGCTACGACGGGATGCGCGAGGACAGCTTCGATGCCGCGCGCTTTACCGCCTGGGCCGAGGGAGAGACCGGCTTCCCCTTCGTCGACGCCTGCATGCGCTCGCTCCGGGCCTCCGGCTGGATCAACTTCCGCATGCGCGCCATGCTGACCGCCTTCGCCTCCTATCACCTCTGGCTGCCCTGGCGCGAAAGCGGGCTCCACCTGGCGCGGCTTTTCACCGACTACGAGCCCGGCATCCACTGGAACCAGATCCAGATGCAGAGCGGCACCACGGGGATCAACACGGTGCGGATCTACAACCCGGTCAAGCAGTCCGGGGACCACGACCCCGACGGCGTCTTCATCCGCCGATGGGTGCCGGAACTGGAGGCGGTGCCCCTCGAGTTCATCCACGAGCCCTGGCGCATGGACGCCGCCGCGCAGGCGGCCGCCGGCTGCCGGCTCGGGACCGACTATCCGGCGCCGCTGGTCGACCATCTCGCCGCGGCGAGGCAGGCCCGGGAACGGATCTACGCGGTGCGCCGCTCGGACGCGTTTCGGGCCGAGGCCGACGCAATCCAGGCCTGTCACGGCAGCCGCAAGAGCGGGTTGCCGCGGCAGGCGGGGCGCAGGAAGGGCCGCGCCCGGCGCAGCCAGAAATCGCCGGACCAGCTCGCCTTGGATCTTTGAATGGCAAAGATGACCCGCAAATCCGACCTGCCGAGCAAGACCTGCGTCGTCTGCGGCCGGCCCTTCGCCTGGCGCCGCAAGTGGGCGGACTGCTGGGCGGAGGTCAAGTACTGCTCGACCCGCTGCCGGCGGGCCAGAACCGAGAAAGGAGGCCGTCATGTCCAGCAAGCCTGAAGCGACCAAGCCGAGCCCGGGCCAGGAGTCGGTCTGGGACTACCCGAGGCCGCCGCGTTTGGAGCCCGTCACCGAGCCGCTGCGCGTGGTCCTCGGCGGCAAGACCCTGGCCGAGACGACCGCCGGCTACCGCGTTCTGGAGACCAGTCATCCCCCGGTCTACTACTTCCCGCCGAGCGACATTGAACTCCAGCGTCTGGTCCCCTCGACCCTGCTGTCGTACTGCGAGTTCAAGGGCGTTGCGGCCTACTGGGCGGCCAAGGTGGCGCCGGAAGGCGCGGCGCCGATCGCTTGGAGCTATCCCAACCCGACCAAGGCCTTCCTGCCGATCAAGGACTACTTCGCGTTCTACGCCTCGCGCGTGGAGAGCTGCTGGGTCGGCGGCGAGCGGGTCGAGGCGCAGGAAGGCGACTTC